>Ga0335084_10001072_pt1 | contig 24887 bp, 27 predicted proteins | sample Lox_Sample_44_FD_206721 | JGI IMG/M metagenome (GOLD analysis project Ga0335084, IMG submission 206721) | Soil microbial communities from Loxahatchee National Wildlife Refuge, Florida, United States - Lox_Sample_4.4 | ecosystem: Environmental > Terrestrial > Soil > Wetlands | place: USA... | reverse complement strand
GCGATCATGATGCTGATCCGCCGCTCGGGCGGCGCGGTGGCGGGCTGATGGCGTTCCTCGAGCTCGACCGGCTCCTCGCGGTGGCCCGAAAGGAATGGCGGCAGCTGCGCCGGGATGTGCGCAGCCTGCTGCTCGCCTTCGGCGTTCCCTTACAGCTCCTGTTGCTATTCGGCTATGCGATCAGCTGGGATGTGCGCGATATCCCGACGGCCGTGCTCGATCAGGACCATTCGCAGGCGAGCCGGGCGTTGGTGGACGCGTTCCGGAGCGCCGGTTACTTCCGGATCGTGCAACAGCTCGCGAGCCCCGCCGATGCGCAGCGGGCGCTCGCGGGTGGTGGGGCCAGCGTCGTCCTCGTCATCCCCGTGCGATTCTCTGCTTCGCTCCAGGTGGGCCGTCCGGCCTCCGTACAGCTCCTGCTCGACGGCAGCGACGCGAATACCGCGACGGTCTCCCTCGGCTACGCCAATGCGATTGTGGCCAGCTGGTCGCCAAAGACGCGGATTCCCGTCACGCCGAGCGGCGTGCAGCCGGAGACGCGAGTCTGGTACAACGAGGATCTCGAGAGCCGGAAAGTGCTGGTCCCGGGTCTCGTCGCCATGATCATGATGATGATCGGGTCGCTGCTCACATCTATGACGATCGCCCGCGAGTGGGAGCGAGGCTCGATGGAACAGCTCGCGGCCACGCCGATCCGGCCACGCGAGATCGTTCTCGGGAAGCTGCTGCCGTATCTCGGCATCGGTATGGCGGACGTGGCGTTCACGATCACGCTGGGCGCGCTCCTGTTCCACGTGCCGTTTCGCGGCAACCCGCTCACGCTGCTCGTTTCCTCGGTGTTGTTCCTGACAGGCATGTGCGGGGTGGGAATTGCCATCAGCGCGGTGGCCAAGTCACAGCGGCTCGCGGTTCAGCTCAGTATGCTGCTCACCTATCTGCCCGGAATGATCCTGTCCGGCGCCACGTTCGACATCTCCACCATGCCCCGGGCACTCCAGCTCGTGAGCTGGGGCGTGCCGGCGCGGTACTTCGTCGTCATTCTCCGTGGCGTCCTGCTCAAGGGCGTCGGCGTCGCCGATCTCTGGTTCCCGATTCTCGCGCAGGTCGCCTTTGCGCTGATCGCGCTGACGCTCGCGCTGCACGCGTTCCGGAAGGAGCTCGCCTGATGAGCCGCCTGTCGCTGCGAAGGCTCGTTCAGATGATCCGGAAAGAGTTCCGTCAGCTCCGGCGCGATCCACGGGTCGTGGCGGTGATGTTGATTTCGCCACTCGTGCAACTGCTGGTCTTCGGGTATGCCGTCACGACCGACGTGCGCAACGTGCCGACCATCGTGCTCGACCGGGACTGGACGGCCCAGTCCCGAGCCGTGGCCGACGCCCTGACCGCGTCCGGATATTTCCGGTTGGCCGCCTACGCGCACGAGCCTCGCGATCTGGTGCGGGCGCTCGACCGCGGCTCCGCGCTCATCGCGATCGATATTCCGCGCGGCTTTGGGCGATTGCTGGCACAGGGTTCGCCTGCTCCGTTGCAGGTGCTGGTCGACGGGACGAGCGCGAATACCGCGAACGTGGCCAGCGGGTACGTCGCGTTGATCGCCCGGCACGCGGCGGACCAGTCGGCGGCCGGCGCGGGGCTGCCGGCCTCGAACGTCGCCCTGAACTTCGAGCCGCGCGTGTGGTACAACCCCGGGCTCGAGGCCCGTCTCTGGTATGTGCCGGGCACCGCGGGGGTCATCATCGTCAATCTGTGCCTGATCCTCACCGCGCTCGCGGTCGTGCGGGAGCGGGAGGAAGGCACGCTCGAGCAGCTGCTCGTCACCCCCATTCGTCCGCTCGAAATCATCGTGGGGAAGACGGTGCCGGTCGCCGCGATCGTGATGATCGATGTCGCCATGGTGGCCGCCGCGGGGGCCCTGCTGTTTCACGTGCCATTGCGCGGGAGTCTCCTCGTGTTCGGCTCGTCCGCTCTCCTGTTTGTGCTTGCAGGTCTCGGAGCGGGCCTCTTGCTCTCCACCGTCGCGCACACCCAGCAGCAGGCCTCGATGTCCATGGCTCTCGTAATGATGCCGGTGAACATGCTGTCGGGATTCATCTTTCCCATCACCAGCATGCCCCGCGTGGTGCAGTGGCTGACGCTGATCAATCCGCTCCGGTATGAGATCGACGTACTGCGAGGGGTGTTCTTGCGCGGCGTGGGACTCGACGTGCTCTGGCCGCAGTTCGCCGTCCTGGCGGTCATGAGCGTGGCGTTGCTGCTGGTTGCGGCCCGCAGGTTTCATCGAACGCTGTAAATCGAGGAGGGGTAGAATCGCATGAATCCAATTCTGCTGGCGGCGCATGGTGGGCCGAGTGCCGAAGGCGCGGTGCGGGTCGCAGGTCTGTTGGAAACGCGACTGCGCACGACACTGGAAACCGTATGCGTTCTCGAGCCACTCCCGGTGATCGACTACGGCTATGTGGCGACGCTGCCGCCCAGTCAGGAGCAATACCAGGTGCTCTCGGATGCGCTCCGGGCCGCCGTGACACAGCAGTTGCGCCGCTGTGAACAGACTGGAGGTACGCCCCAGGTGGCGTTCGGTCTCGCCGCATCGGAAATCGCGCGCACGGCGCGCGAAAAAGGGGCCCTCTTGATCGTGACCGGAATCGGCCCTCATCACGTGCTCGACCGCGCGCTGGGCGGCGAAACCGCGCTGCAGCTGGTGCAGCTCGCCAGCACCCCGGTGCTCGCGGTCCCGGCGAATGCCACGACACTTCCGCGACGGGTGATGGCCGCGATCGACTTCACGCCGACCAGCCTGCGGGCGGCGCGCGTTCCACTCCTCTGGCTTGGTGCAGGGGACTCCCTTCAGCTCGTGCACGTGGCGGCCGAACCCGACCCGACGGCAGCGGCACGCCTCGAGGAGCTCAAGGCCGATTTGCAGGCCGGCACGAAAGCAGCGGTCGAAACGGTACCGCTACGGGGGGATCCTGCACGATCGCTGCTGGGGCACGCCGAAAGCTCGCGCAGCGATCTCATCACCGCGGGGACGCACGGCTACGGGATCTGGAAACGGCTCACCCTCGGGAGCGTCGCTTCCAAGATCGTGCGCCTGTCGCCAATCGCCGTCTTGATCGCTCCACTCGGCTCGGTCGCGCAGGGCGCGGGATGAAGGAGTCACGCGGAGACCACGTGGCCCGCGGGTGCGCGTCCAGATGTTCACCGCCATCACTTCTCATTCGCCTCGCATGGTCACTACCGCCGCCACGACAAAGACGACGGACCCCGACAGCAGCATGATCATCCCGCTCAACTGCTGGTCGCGCAGCGCGAAGTCGGCGCCGGCCGGCCCTGCCACATAGAACTCGTAGAACGGCGTGCGGCTGAACGCGAGCAGCGCGCCCAATACCGCCGACTGCGTGGCCCCTGTGGCGAGGTAGACCACCCGGACGGCGTCGGTCCGTAGCGCAGCCACGGCGTGCCCGAACGATGTGAGCGGACTCCAGTAGAGCGCGTAGGCGATCAGCATCGTGGTATGCTCGACATCATGCACGGTGGGATGGGCGAGCGCGTAGTCGTACGCCGGCGGCCAGTGCCACGCCCACAGCGCCCCACCCGCAATAAGCCACGCAGTCCGCGGTCGCGAGAGCGCGTGGCCCCAGCGCGCGAGCGGCGCGGCGAGCCGCGGCAACAGCCAGAGGGTGAGGGGGCGCATCCCCGCGACGAGCAACGGCGCCGCCACGAAGGTGAAGAGCTCGTGCTGCACCATGTGGATGGAGAGGCGCTCATCGCTCAGCGGGTCGATCGCCGACGACGTCCCGATCACGATCGCCACGAGGCCGCCTACCCAGGCGATCAGCTCCCCGCGCGACCGCACTTCCTGGCGCCACCAGATCGCGGCGTAACCGAGCGCCGACACGCTGACCCCCATCGCCAGTACCGGGTGCCACTCCCACCGGGTGACTAGGTCGCTCGGCACCGCGGCGGTCGCGCCTTACAACGGCCCGATGCGCGTGCGACGCCAGGCCGGTCCCACGCGCGCGAGCATTTCGCCTCCCAGCCACCCGAGCGCGATCACCATCATCGCGACGAAGGGAATCGCGGCGCGGGCATAGCCCTGCCACTCGGCGTCGTGCGTGGCGTAACGTCGCGGCACGCTGTGCGCCCCCTCGAAGAACAACAGCGCCACCATCCCGACGGCGCCGATCCCGTACAGCCACGCCGCCCAGCGGTCGAGCCGCCGCTCCCGCGCGTGGCTCAACTCCGCGGTGATGTGATAGAGATACGCCCACGCGAACGCCGCCACGCCGACCATGTTGTAGGTGTGGAAGTGGGCGGCCACCCACATCGTGTTGTGCATCACCTGATTGATCGGGACGATGGCGTCGAGCAGCGCACCGGCGCCGCCGAACGCCCACCCCCAGATGCCGAGCAGCATCAGGATGGAGGTGGGGGACCACTCGAGACCGGCGCCGTATACCAGGGCGAGGGCACCGACGATCGTGACGATGAATGAAGGAAACCCGCCCGCGAACGACCCCAGGTTGCCGAGAATCTGAAGGCCCAACGGCTGGGCGAAGTCCTGGTACAGGTGGTGCGACCAGGGGAAGAAGATCAGGAGAATGATCGCGTTCCATGCGGCCGCCACCGGCCACGTCGTCTTCCACGGGCGATGGGCGTACCGGGGCAGCGTCCCGTATACCATTCCGGCGGCGACATACACGCACAGATTGGCCATCGTGTGCCCGAACAGGAGCACGGCGTTCTTCGAGAACAACGCGTCGACGTGGCGCACCAGCCCCGCCGCCTCGAGGAACAGCGGCACGAGGTAGACGAGTCCCACGACCACCATCACGAGGCCGACAATCGCGGTCACGGTGGCGATCAACACGGGCGGATGCGTCACGTCGGGCGATGGGCGCTTGGGATGAAACAGCACCTCCCACGCGAGTGCGCGGCGCAGCCCTCCCCGCGCCGCCGTGGTACCGCGGAGCATCGCCCCGCACACGACGACGATCGCGAGACCGGTGACCAGATATCCCGCATAGGCCACCACGCCCGCGCTCTCGGTCCAGGTCTTTCCTTGATAGGGCAATGGATCGAGCACCGTCCATCCCGCGGCGAAGCGACCGAACACGATTGCGAGGACGACGAGCATCATCGCCGTGAGATACAGGACCAACCCGATCCACAGCGCCCGTGACGAGAGATGTACTTCAGCGCTGATCACCGCCGCCAAGCCGCCGAACGACGCGAACAGGAGGCCCGTGATCATCCCCGAGCCGTGGAGCGTCATGATGCGATAGAACCAGTCCGGCGACACCAGGAGCATCCCGGCGTGGTCCAACCGCATCAGCACTCCGAGCAGGCCCATAACGGCGACGGTCCCGAGCCCCACGACGAGGTAGGCGATCGCGACTCGCAGCACCGCGCCGTTCGTGGCATTGAGACTCGGCGCGTCGGTGGTCACGGCATCAGCGTACGGTCAGGGTGGCGAGCATGATGTGGTGAAACACGCCGCAGTACTCGAGGCAGCGGATCGTGTAGGCCCCCGGTTGTGCGAAGCGGTACAGGAGCCGATTGGTGTAGCCCGGCATCGCCTGCACCTGGGTCAACAACCTCCCGTCGGGGGCATAGATGGCGAAACCGTGATTCACGTCCTGTGACGTCACCGCGAACTCGACCGGCACTCGCGCCGGCACGTCGGTCTGGCTCAGCGTCCAGTTCCACTGGCTCGCCTGCACGTCGACCGTGGCGACGGGCGCGCCGAGCGAACGGCTCCGGAACTGGAAGTACGGGTATGCGCGCAGGGAGACGGCGAACACCGCGCCGAATATCACGAGAAACAGGACGAAGAGGACCCGTCGCACCCGATGCACGGTGGGCGCCGTGGTTTCATACGAGGGGCCGGGCCCGGCATGCAGCAACACCCAACCCCACAACGCGGTCCACGCCACGCCGAGGCCGAGCAGGACCCAGAAGACGGAGAGCGGGTTCACGCCGCTGGGATTCACGTGTTTCACGATACGGTGCCGTACCACGCACCGCTAGCGAAAGCGGCGGTCAGGATCTCTCGACCGCCGCCCTATCCGTCCGCCGTCTCACCCCTCCGCCGCCTCATCCCTCCCGCAAATACTTCCCCGTCGCCGCGTCGAACACCCGCACCAGCACCACGTGCCCGGCTTTGCTCGCGTCCACGTAGCGCACGCGAATCACCTTCGAGTCCTTGGACGGCCGCTCGAGGATCATCGAGCCCGCCGGCGCCATCGCCACGATCCCGTCGCAGCTGCGCGACTGCGGCTGCTGGAACGGCGTCGCCCCTTCCTTCCAAATCCGGCACTGGCCCGCGGGCGGCAGATGAGCCTCGGGAACCTTGAGCGTGAGCGCCGACCCGGAAGACTTATTGCTGGTCTTCGTCGTGGGCTTCTTTGTGGGCTTGGTCGGCGCGGGTGCCCGCTTCGTCGAGCTCTTGGGCGCCGAGGTCGTGCGGACCGGCGCCGCGGCCGGCGGGGGAGTCACCGCACGCGCCGCTGAGGCGTGCGAACGATCTTCCTTGCCGCCGCACGCCCACCCCACCACCAGGCTTCCCACCGCTGCACTGAGCAGCAACACTCTGTTGGCATGCATTTTCGTAGACCTCCAAGGGGACGAGGGGCGCTGATGTTGAAAAGTTGCCCCTGGAGGCTGTGAGATAGATCACAAACGGCGGGAAAAGCGAGAGGACACCTGTTCCGTGTGGGGTGTTAGGGTCGCGGTGTGGAAAACAACCGCGGACCCTGACACCTAACACCTATCCCCTAACACCTATCCCCTAACACCTGCATTTCATGGAGCTGAGGGGGCTCGAACCCCTGACCTCCTGGGTGCGATCCAGGCGCTCTCCCAGCTGAGCTACAGCCCCGACGGGAGGCTGAACATAGATTCGGCCCCCCTGATAGGCAACGGTGCCTGTCCTTGCCCGCCCTTCCAGCACCTATATTGGTCCGCCGATGAAGCCCATCTCCTTCATCTACTCCGGCCCCGTCGCCGCGCCGATCGAGAAGGTCTTCGAGCTGCTCACCGATCCCCACCGCTTTACCGAGTGGCTCCCCTACTGCGCCCAGGTCGAGCCCGCCCAGCGGCCGAACGGCCGGGGCGCCCGGCACCTGCTCGTTTACGAGACCCTGAAGCGCCGGGTGACGATCGAGATCGAGATCGCCGACTTCACCCCACCCACCGGCTACGGCTGGGTCGAGCTCGCCCAGCGCGCGGGCTCGAAAACGTTCTTCCTCCTTCAGTTCGCGGGCGGCGTCACCAAGGTGACAATGAAGCAATCCTGGACCCCCCGCACGTGGCGCGCCTGGGTCCTCGGCCAAATCTTTCGCCGGCGGAATGCGCAGCGGATGTTCAATGCGATACTGCAGAACTTCAGGAAACTGCTGACGAAGTAGTCGAAGGCGTGGGAGTGGGAGTGGTACCTTCCGGGTGTGCGGGAAAATGCGGCTGTCATGCGCCGCACCGTCCGCCCTTCCCTCACCGGATAGAACCACTCCCACTCCCCACGCCGTTCACTCGCTGTACGGCACCTCCACCACCATCCCATCACGCGCCACCACCGTCTCCTTGAACACCTCGCGCGCCTCCTTCACCAATTCCTCCGCGCTGATCGAGTAACGCGCCGAGACGTGGTTGAGCACCAGGCGCCGGGCCTGGGCCGCGAAGGCCACCTGCGCCGCCTCCTTCGCCGTCGAATGCCCCGTCTCCTTGGCGCGCTCCTTTTCTTCTTCGCCGAACGTGGCCTCGTGGATCAGGAGATCGGCCCCGCGCGCGGCATCCACCACCGCGCCGCACGGCCGCGTGTCCCCCGTGATCACGACCAGCCGACCGGGACGCTTCGCTCCCACGATGCCTTCGGGTCCGACGGTCCGCCCGTCCGGCAGCGTCACGGTCTCACTGCGCTGCAGCTTCCCCCACAACGGCCCTTCGGGCACGCCCAGCGCGCGCGCTTTCTCGGGATCGAACCGCCCGAGCCGCTCGTGTTCCTGGATCGCATAGCCGACTGAGCCCCCGCCATGCTCGGTCGGGAAAACCCGGATTTCGTATCCATTACGGGTACCCCCTCCACCAACCTTCACAACCTCCCCCTCCTTCACTTCCTCGATCTCCACCCCGAACGGCACCCGCTCCACACCGAGCGAAATCGCCTGCGTCAACACCTTCTTCGCTCCCCTCGGCCCGTACAGCCGCATCGGCTCCTCTCGCCCCTGCAATCCGAGCGTCCTGATGAGCCCAATCACGCCGAGAAAGTGATCCGCGTGGAAGTGCGTGAAGAAGATCTCGGACAAGGCGAAGCTCACCCCGTAGCGCATCATCTGCCGCTGCGTGCCTTCGCCGCACTCGAACAGCAGCGTTTCGCCTTCCCGCTCGAACGCCAGCGCGGAGACGTTGCGCTCGACAGTGGGCCGAGCGGCGGAGGTGCCGAGGAAGGTGACGGAAAGCATGACAGAAGATAGGCGGTAAGGGACGGTAGGAGACGGTAAGGGGCGGTATGCTTGCGGCGCACCTACCGCCCCCTACCGCCCCTGTCCGCCTCTACCGCCCTAGAAGACTTTCACCGTCAGGTACCTACCGGGCCGTTCCTTCAGATCGGTTAGGAGAGCGGATAGGGACGTCAGCGTCGCATTCAGATTTCGATACAGCATCGTATCCGTCGCGATCCGGCCGAGCGTTCCCTCGCCACGGTTCATCGCGCCAAGCACGTCGCTCAGCGACTTGGTCGCGTCGCCCAGGTGCTGGGTGAGCCGCGTCAGATTCGCGGTCAGGCTGTCGAGTCGCTTGCCGCTCTCGACGGCGCCCCGCGTCCCTATGATCGAATCGATGCGCGCCAGCGTCGACTCGAGCGCCTTGAGCGTCGCCGTCGTCTGCTTGATCATCGGACCGCTCGACACGTCGGTCAGCGCCTGCATCCCGCGTTGCGTGACGATCAGGGTGTTGTGAATGTCCCGGGAAAGCTCAGCGGGATTGAGGCCGCGGTTCACGCCGGAAATCAGCTCGCTCGCGACGTTGGCTAGCTGCTGTTCCGTTACCCCCTCGATCACCGCGTCCGCGGGCAGGAGCGGCGCGTCGGCCGGGCCAGGGTCGAAGTCCACGAACATGGCGCCCAGGAAATCCGCCGCCGCGACCGTCGCCTTGGCCCCCTCGCGCGGCCGCATCTCGGGATCGAGCAACACCTGCACGATGACCCTTTCCACCCGGTCGAGTCGCACCTTGTTCACACGCCCCTTGCGCACCCCCGACACGCGCACCGGGTCGCCTTCCTTCAAACCGCTCACGCTCTTGAAGGCGATGTCGACGGTGACGCCTTTCGACACCACCGAGCGCCCCGTGAGCCAGAACATCCCCACGGCAAACAGCACGACGCCCAGGATCACGAGCGCCCCGACCCCCACCTCCTCCTTGTAGCTAACTTCCACCTTTCGCCTCCGCTTGGATGAGGCTCATCTCGAGATCGCGCTCGAGGAACTGCTGCACCGCGGAATCCCGGGACGCGAGGATCTCTTCGGGCGTCCCCACCGCGCGGATCTTCGCCTGCCATAGGAGCGCGAGGCGGTCGGCCACCCGAAACGAGCCGCGCACGTCGTGGGACACAACGACTGCCGTGACGCCCAGCTCCTGCTGCAATCGCTCGATCAGCGCGTCGATGACGTCGGCGTTGACCGGATCGAGCCCCGACGTCGGTTCGTCGTACAGGAGATACTTCGGCTTCCCCGCGATCGCGCGCGCGATGCCGACCCGCTTCTTCATCCCGCCCGAGAGCTCAGCGGGATACTTGCTGGCCACCTCGGGCGCGAGATTGACGAGCCGCAGGCACTCGAGCGCCCGCGCGGCACTGTATGCGCCGTCCCGCGCCTCGTCTTCTCTCGTGATACCGAGCCGGATGTTCTCCTCCACCGTCATCGAATCGAACAGCGCGCCGTACTGAAACACATAGCCGATCCGGGTGCGCAGCTCTTGCAGCTCCGTGCGCTTCAAGCGCGGCACGTGCAATCCGTCCACGACCACGTCGCCCGAATCCGGACGGAGCAGACCGTTGATCAGCTTGATCGTGACCGTCTTCCCGACCCCCGACGGGCCCATGAGCGCAACCGTCTCCCCGTCGTGCACCGTCAGGGTCACGCCGTCCAGAACCGCGTTGCTGCCGAAGCGCTTCGAGACGTTCTGAAGCTCGATCATTTCACCACGAGCAGGAGCTTGGTGACGACCGCGTCGAGCAGGAGGATCCCGACCGATGCCGCCACCACGGCGGTGGTGGTAGAGCGCCCCACCCCCTCGGCCCCCTGCTTCGTGTTGTAGCCGATGTAACAGGGGATGAGCGTCACCGTCGCCGCGAAACAGCCGCTCTTGATGAGCGAGTACCACAGGTCGAGGGGCCGGAAAAAATAGCGCGCCCCGTACTCGAAGTCGGCATACGTGAGCCCGAGCGAGCTCTGCGCCGTCAGGAAGCCGACCAGCAATCCCGTCCCGTCGGCGAGCATCGTGAGCGCCGGGATCACCAATAGACCCGCGATCACGCGCGGCAGGAGCAGGTGGGTGACGGGCGAGCGGCCCAGGCTCTCGAGCGCGTCGATCTGCTCGGTGACACGCATCGTGCCCAGCTCGGCGGCGTAGCGGGCGCCGATCCGGCCCGCCAGGATCAACGCCGTCAGCACGGGGCCAAGCTCGAGAATCATCGACTCGGAGATCACCGCGCCGGCGTAGTACAGCGGCAGCGTGCCCGTGAACTGGTAGCCCGTCTGGAGGCTCGTTACCGCCCCCGCGAACCCGGCCACGAGCAGCACGATGAAGAGACTACCGTACCCCACGTTCATCGCCTGCTCGATGGTGCGGGGGACGTAGATCCGCCACTCGCTGAGCCCCCGGATCATGTCGAGGATCATGAACGCGAAGCGGCCCGCATGACCGGCGGAGCCGAGGCTCCACCGGCCGACGATGCGCCGCAGATCCAGCGTCAGCTCGGCCCCAGCCTCCCGCGCCATGGCGTGTATCTTGGGGAGGCATGCCTCGTAAGTCCATACCTCACCCCCCGTTGGTGCGGTCCTTCACCCGCAAACTGCTCGCCTGGTACACGCGCTCCGCGCGCGACCTCCCCTGGCGCCGCACCCGCGACCCGTACCGCGTCCTCGTCTCCGAAGTCATGCTCCAGCAAACCCAGGTCAGTCGCGTCGAGCAGTACTACCCGCGCTTCCTCGCGCGCTTTCCCGATCTCGCGACGCTCGCATCGGCTCGACCGCGCGCGGTGCGTGAGGCTTGGGACGGCTTGGGATACTATGCCCGCGCGCGGAATCTGCATGCGGCGGCACGACACGTTGCACGACGGCATGACGGCGCGTTGCCCGACGAGCCTCAGGACCTTGTTGCGCTTCCCGGAATCGGACGCTACACAGCCGGCGCGGTCGCTTCCTTCGCCTACGAGAAGCCCGTGCCGGCGGTCGACACGAACGTCAACAGGGTTCTACGCCGGGTGTTTTGGAGTCAGGCAACGGGCAACAGGCAACGTGCTAACGCCGTTTGGAACCTTGCAGCCCAACTCGTCCCCAGGAACGGCAAGCGGGCGTGGAAGTTCAACCAGGCTGTCATGGAGCTGGGAGCCCTGGTGTGTGTCGCGAGGAAGCCGAAGTGTCCGGAGTGTCCGGTGAGAACCGAATGCAAGGCGGTAAGAGGCGGTACGGGGCGGTAAGGGGCGGGACCGCCTCCTACCGTCTCTTACCGCCCCTTACCGTCTACCGCCCCAGCGTTCCAGCAAACAGCGCCAGCAGCCCCAACGTCCCCGCGATGGTCGCGGTGATCACCTGACGCTTTCTCAGCGCCGCGAATGCCTCAGGCAGCTCCCCACGCGCGTCCGGCTCGAGCCGGCCCAATCGGCCTGCCGTCGGCACGCTGACGATGATCGCGACGAGCGCTCCCAGGATCCCGGCTCCCATCATCGCGCTCAGCCACCCCGGCATCTCGCCCGACTGCCCGTGCATGTACGGCCCGCCGAGCAAAAGCAGCACGCCGGATATCACGACCCCGGCCGCCCCCGGCCCGACCAGCAGCCGCTGCACCGCGCTCGTCGCCCGATAAACCCGGAGCCGCTCCGCAGCCGCGAACCGCTTCGCCGCCACCCCTGCGACCATGGTCGCGAGGCCGCCGCCAATCCAGAGCGTGAACCCCAGGAAGTGCACCAGCATCCAGAAACCCCGCATCACAACCTCCCTCGTAGCGTCTTAGCGACTTAGCGACTTAGCGACTTAGCGTCTTGGCGTCCTATCCCACCAACTCCGGCACCGGCTGCCTCCCAGCGAACCCGGACTCCAGGTCGTGCCAGAACTCGATCCGCGCTTCGCCGACCTTCCAGCACCAGAACACGTCGCGTCCGTCGAGCTTCCCGTAGAAATCCACGAGTCCCTGCTCGAACCCCTTGAACACGCACCCGACTTGCTCGAGCTCGAGCAGGAAGTCGTTGATCTCTCGCGCCACCACGTCGATCTCCGAGCGCAACCGCTCCTGCTCCGCCGACTCACCCCACTCGGGTCGCGACTGCGCCGCCGCGTACTCGTAGTTATAGACCAGATCGCGCCATTGCGGATAGCGCGACGTGATGTCCGCGACGATCCGTTTGACGAGCGGCAGGGTGCGATTCGCTTCTGCGAGACTGAAGTACTTCCGCGGCATGGTGAAAAGTATGCTAGCTGCGCAGCGCCCGCTTTGTGGCTTCGTAGCCGGCCGCGAAGTAGCGGTCGCTCTGTCCTACCGCGAACGTCGCTCCCAGCTCCGCCACCGGCCGTACCACCGTGAGACGCGGCGCGCTCGAGGGCCAGGCTTCGATCGCGCGTTCCGTCTGCGCGGCCATGAGAATGCGGATGGCGGAGTCATGTGCACGGAGCAGGGGCGGTGGAAGGCGGTGGGATGCGGTGGAAGGCGGTGGCGGTTGTTCGTCGAAGCCGGAACCCACGTCGACAGCGACCACAACATCCGCGGGAATCGTCGCCGCAACGGCGAGCGGCAGCACCGCACGCAAACCGCCATCCGCGAGCCGCCGCCCGTCGATTACAGCGGGTGGAAAGTAGAGCGGCAGCGCGCAGGAGGCGTAGAGGACGTCACGCAGGGGCGCAGTGGCCCGAGCCCGCGCCCCGAACAACACCAGCTCACCCGAATCGAGGTCCGTCGCCGTAACCGTCAACGGGAGCCGCAGCGCGTCGAACGTCGTCGCCGGCACAAGCCGCGCGATCGTACGCCGGAGCGCCTCGGGCTTGAGGATATTCGCGGCGAAGACGCCCTTCAGGAGAGACAGCCGGTCGAGCGTCGCGACGTCCTTCGGGCCAAGCGCGCGCGCCGTCTCGAGCAGCTGGTCGGGGCTCGTGCCGTGGGCGAGCGCCGCGCCCATCACTGCCCCCATCGACGTACCGACTACCTCGACAATCTTCGCGCCGGACTCATTGATCGCCTTCCAGGCGCCGGCGTGGGCAATCGCCTTCGCGCCGCCGCCGCCCAATACGACCACCACCCGCATCACCCCGCCCAAATATTCACTCCCCTCTCCCCTGATCGTACCTCCGCTCCATCACCCGCTGCGCCCGCCGCGCCGCCGCGCGCTCGTAGCGCCGCTGCTCCTCCGGCGTCTCGGGCACGATGGGCGGCACCTCCGTGGCATGGCCCGCGTCGTCCAGCGCCACGTAGGTCAGGTAGCACGAGTTCGTGTGGCGTCGCTCGCCCGTGAGCACGTTCTCGGCGAGCACCTTGACCCCGATCTCCATCGAGGTGTGGCCCGTGAAATTCACGCGCGCCATCGCCGTCACCAGCTCCCCCACCCTGATCGGCTCGCGGAAGTTGACCTTGTCCACCGATACGGTCACGCATTGGCGCCGCGCGTGGCGTATCGCTGCGACAGCCGCCACCCGATCCACGAGGGACAACAACACGCCGCCGAACACGTTGCCCATGATGTTTGCGTGCTGCGGCATCATGAGCTCCGACATCACGGCTTCCGAGTCGCGCGGGTGACGTCCGATGACGGCCTTCACGCGGTCAACTTGACGATGGTGAATCCCAGGTTGGCGACCGCCTGTACGGCCTGTGTGAGACGCTCGAAATCGATCGGTTTGACGAGATAGCCGTCGGGGTGCAACGCCTCGAGCGGCGCCCGATCGGCGTCGGGCGAGGTGAGAATCAACACCGGCAGGTCCGCGAGCTCGGGATCACCGCGCAGCTCGGTCAACACGTCGCGCCCCGGCTTTCGCGGCAGATCGAGATCGAGCAGGATCACGTCAGGCGGCTCGCGGCGGACGTACGCCAGCGCCTCGATCCCGTCGCTCACGACTGCGAGCCGGTTCTGCAACCTCGAGCGCCGCAATGCCTCCTGCGCGACCGCGGTATCGTGCACGTTGTCCTCGACCAGCAGGATGTCGATCGGCCGGGCGTCGTAGGGCCGCCGCACGTCCTTGCCCGGCCCCGCGCCGCGGCGCTTCTCGCGGTACAGCGCCCGGTCGGCCCGGCGCAGTAGGTTCTCGACCGACGTGACGCCCGACCCGGCCGCATGCGCGAAACCGAGGCTGATGGCGATCCGATAGCGGCGCTTGGCCCGCCGGTGGAAGCTGATCAGCTCCTCGTTCAAGCGGTGGCGCAGCACCACCACAGCGTTCGGCTCGCATCCCCGGACCAGCACGGCATACTCGTCTCCGCCGATCCGGGCCACGAGGTCCGATTCGCGGAACGTGTTGCGCAGGATCCCGGCGACGTCGCGCAGCGCGCGATCGCCCTCCGCGTGACCCAGCGTGTCGTTGATGACCTTGAGGTCGTCCAGGTCCGCGAAGGCGAGCAGCAGGTCCTGCTTGCCGCGCCGCGCGAGGCGCACGTCCTGCGCGGCGAGCGTCGTGAATCCCCGCCGGTTGTACAGGCCCGTCAACTCATCCCGCAGCAGTTGGTTCTGGAGCGCGCTCCGCACCCGCTGCCGCTCGATCGCGTAGCGCATGGTCCGGGCCAGCTGCGGGCCGTCGAAGCGGCCCTTCACCAGATAGTCCTGGGCGCCCGCTCGTACCGCGTCGAGCGCGAGCTGCGAGTCTTCCGAGGGCGACAACAGAACGAACGGCGTGGACGACCCTGCGCGCGACAGTTCCGTAAAGGCGTCGAGTCCCTCACCGGGTGGGATCTCGAGCAACACCGCGTCGATGTCGCCGCTCATGATGCGGTCCGCAGCCGCGGCGCGCCCTTCCACCGTTTCGAGCGCGAAGTGCTCGTCCGCGAGCCACTCGACCGCCCGCCGCACGCCGCGCGATTCGCTGCGTTCGTCGCCCACGAACAGCACCACGGGGTTCCGCTGCGACGCCTGCTCCCCGCGGCGACGCCCCCCGCTCTGCCGGCGATCGCCGGCGGCCCGGCGATCGGGCACCCGCCGGCGCTCGGGCTCGACGATTGTGGCCACGAGGCGGCGCTCGCCCACGCGACGGTCGAGACCAGTGCGCTGGCCGGTGATAGCGCGCCGTTCGCGCTCAGGGCGATCGAGCGGCGAGGCTGTCATAGGAGGCTCGGCACGGACTCAAAGATGGCGAGGGACCGCGTTCCCGCACTAGGGCGCGGACCGGATTCACCGCCCGAAATCGTACCGCAGGCCGAAGGCCGCGCCCCCCTGGGTGTGCTCCTTGCCGGGTCCGACGATTGCATCCAGGTGCACGGCCAGACGACGGCCGACCGGAAGCCGGACCGATCCCGTGAACATCGCGTCCTCACCATAGATTGGCGGGATGGCGATTCCGAGGAAGCCGCTGGTGCGGCGCTCGCGGCCGTCCCGATACCCCACCCCCGCGCGGAACCACCCCGTTGAGCCGAGTACAGGCGTGGGGGGAAACAGGTCGGCGCGAAAGTGGGCGCTGTAGATGCTGCCGAGTCGCAGGTAGCCCGATGGAACCAGCTGCCCGTCGTAGCCTGAGATGCCCATGACGCCCGCCCCGAGGCCGAAGTAGTGCCCCTCGAACGCCACCAACCCGCCGCCGAAGGGGCCGTAGTAGTCCTGCGCGGATTCATCCTCGGGCTGGGGCTGAAAGGTGCCGCCGAACCCGGTGACGCGAACCTGAGGGCTGGGCCACGCGTCGAGCTGGGCGCCCCAGGAGCTGTAGGGAACCTGGCTCGCACTGACCAGGTTGCCCTGACAATCGAACCGCTGATTCTCCCATTGGCCGGCGCCGAAGCCAACCGTCACCCGGTACTTGCCCGACGAATCGCGCTCCGCACCGATGGGCACCGCCTGATACAGGAGCAGGAGGAGTTGGCCCTGCCATACTCTCTTGCGCATCAATAGTCCACAGGTCGCAGGTAAAACTCCCCGATTGCCGTCTGCGACATCATCGCGACCGTGGGGAGGCGGCGCTTCCAATGCGAGGACTCGAGCCGCTTGCGCACGAGCTCGACGTCGACCGGGGTGAACCCGCGAGCCGCGATCTCCTCGGCGCGAAAGCCCCGCAACAGATAGTAGAGGATGCGGTCGGCCTTGGGATAGGAAATCCCAAAGTCCCCTTCGTCCGTCTGGCCCTGGATCAAGTCAGCAGTCGCCGGCTTGGTCACGATCACTTCCGGCACGCCCACGTGCCGCGCGAGCGCCCAGATCTGCGTCTTGAACAAATCGCCCAGCGGATTCACCGGTGGTGCATCGTCGGCGTGCCACGTGAAGTAGCCCAGTAGACGCTCCGACTTGTTGCCCGTGCCGAGCGGCAGCGCGTTGTGTTTCGCGGAGAGATCGAATAGCACGATCATCCGCTCGCGCGCCATCACGTTGCCCATACGCGCGGGATCGGCCCCGCCCACGCTCCGCGCGTAAGCGTCCACCGCCTCGCTGATGTCGACGGTCTGCGACTGGATGCCGAGCTTGTCGATCACGAGCTGCGCGTGCGCCAGGCTTTCCGGATTCGACGTGCGGTACGGCATCCGCACGCCGATTACGTTCTCCCGCCCGAGCGCCTCGGCCGCGAGGAACGCGGTCAGCGACGAATCGACGCCTCCCGACAGCCCTACGATGCCCTTCTTGAAGCCGCGCCGGGCGACGACCTCATCTTTGAGGAAGGAGACCAACCAGCGGCGCGCGAGCTCGGGATCGAGCGCAAGGGGGTCGCCTTCCTCCACACCTCTCCCGACAACGTGCATCCGGGCGGGGGACGAAGGTCGAGGAGCGGGTCCATTCCGATCGCGGGTGGCCGGATCGAACTTGACCTTGGGCTTCTTCCTCGTCCCCCGTCCTCCGTCCCTCGTCCCAAGACTCTTGAGGAGGTGCGGGAGTGCCACCTGGAGGTCGCCGAGCAGTGGAGTGTCCGCCCGCGCTCGCGTGATTTCCTCGGGACTCACATCCGCCGTGACGATTGCTTCGTCGAAAAGAGGCCCGCGCGTCACGACCGTGCCGTCCGGCGCCACCACGACCGAGCCGCCGGAAAACCCCTTGCCTCCCTCGAAGCCCACCAGGCTTGCGTAGGCAACGAACACACCATGCTCCTCTGCGATGCCGCGCACCACCCGCTCCCACCGCAGGGCGCTGGCGGGCAGTGCCACGCCGTCCACTGGCTGCTCGTCCGCCAGGCCTGCGCCTCCGGCGCCGCGGGCCGGCGACGCGCTCGGCACGACAATGAGCTGCGCCCCATCGAGCGCGGCGAGCGTCGCCGTGAGCGAATGCCACGCATCCTCGCACAACAGCATCGCCACCCGACCTAGCCCGGTATCGAAGGCCCGCACATCGCGACCCCGCTCGACAAAGCGCTCTTCGTCGAACACACCGTAGCTCGGCAGGAACACTTTGCGGTGGACGTGCTTGACGCCCGCATCCGAACCGCCGAGCGTGGCGTAGAGGGCGGAGTTGTAAAGACTGTGCTCGAAGACTTCGTAGAATCCGACGATCACATCGAGGGGGCGCGAGACTCGCACGTTTTCGAGGTCCCGGAACAGCGTTCCAGCGGTCACCGCGACGTCGCGCACGCCCCCTTCGACGAAGTAGCCCGATGTGGCCGTCTCGGGAAAGACCACCAGGTCCGCGGCGGGCTCGAGCGAAGCGACCTGCGCCAGGACCCCCCCTATCCGCGCGACATTGGCGGCGTAGTCGCCCTTCTTGGGACGGATCTGGGCGATGGCAAGGCGGGGCATGGAGGAAAGATAGGGCGGTAGGAGGCGGTAGGAGGCGGTAAGGGGCGGTAAGAGGCGGTACAGCACTGTGTATCCTACCGCCCCCTGCCGCCCTTACCGCCCCTTACCGATTCTTGTCGTCTCCTACGATCTTCGATCTGTCATGATCCTTCTCATCACCCTCGGCGGCATCGCGGGAACCCTGGCCCGCTACTTCTTGCAGGGACTCGTCCAGCCCAAGGGCGACGTGTTCCCGTGGGGCACCCTCGCGGTCAACATCTCGGGGTCGCTGTTGCTGGGCCTGATCATGCGGCTCGCCACAGGCGCTGCTATCATTTCGCCCCAGATGCGTGTCGGTCTCACCATCGGCTTCTGCGGGGCGTTCACGACGATGAGCACCTTCAGCTATGAGACCATCGCACTCACGGCCGACGGCGAGTATTGGCGCGCCGGGCTGTATGCCGGCAGCACGGTGATCGGTTGTCTCGCCGCGACGGCATTCGGAATGGCACTCGCGAGCAAGCTCCTATGACCCGAACCCTGGCCCCTAACCCCAACCCCTCAGAGCTACCCATGCACCACCGGTTCAAAGGTGAGCGCACCCTGATGCGCATCTTCATCGGGGAAAGCGACAAGTACCACGGCCAACCCCTCTACCAGGCGCTGGTGCAGAAGCTGCGCGCCAAAGGGCTTGCCGGTGCCACGGTGTTGCGCGGTGTCTCGGGATTCGGTGCAAGCAGCACGTTGCACACCGACAAGGTGCTGCGCCTCTCCCTCGACCTGCCGATCGTGATCGAGGTTGTCGAAACAGAAGAAGCAATCCAATCAGTATTGGGCGACCTGGACGAAATGATCGGTGGTGGGCTGATCACACTCGAGCGTGCTCGCGTGATCATGTATCGCCCTGCCAACGCACCGCCGAGCGAGCGGGAGCTGCACCGCATCGAGGGATTGAAGGAGGATTGACAAACCAAAAAGAATAGGGGCGCAGCGTGCTGCGCCCCTACCGTGTTCCGCATCTCATGTCTCCGGGCAGCTACCTGCGTCGACCGCCGCCCCCACCTCCGCCGCCACCACTTGGCGCGCTACGACGCCCGCCACCGCCTCCGCCGCCACCCCACGCCCGCCCTCCACCACCACCGCCACCACTTCGCGGCGGACCAGCGCTGGCACGTGGCGATCCGCCGGAATTCCGACCGGGCGACCCGGAGAAGCTGCGGCCCGTGGACCCGCCGAAGCTGCGCCGTACCGGCGCGGCGGTCGAGCTGCGACCCGACGACGGAGCGTACGTCCGGCCCGATCCGAATGACCGGGACGGAGCGGTGCTGGGACGCAGGCCGCGCTCACTCCAGGTGCTCAGGCTCGCCTCGGACCGCCGGGCTGCGAAGTTCGACTCGGGAGTGCGAACCCGAGGCCGGGCGTATGGGAACGGCGACGTCGGAGACCCAAACCGGTACGGTCTCGAGAACGTGTATGGAGAAGAGAAGCCGTACGGACGATAGCCGCCGTAGTAGAAGGGCCGGTAACCATAGTAGTACGGCCGGTAATAGAGCGGCGGATAGTACGGCCAATAGCCCACGTCGCAGCCCCAGGGGCCCCACCAATAGTTGGTGCAATACGGACCGTACCCGACGCCAATGTTCCACCACGGGCCATAGCCAACGCCGAGCCCGACGCTCACGCCGACGTGCGAGTGCACCGAGCCGTCGTCTACATAGCCGGGGTTGAACGACGGCCCATCACTGTCATAGGCCGTCGCATTGGGAAGCGTGTAGGTCGCCACGTCATACTCGAAGTGGCCCTCTCCCACCATCCGCTGGACGATGTCGAGCAGCGCCTGCTCTCCTTCGGTGCCCTCCTGCCGTTCGTCCAACGCTTTGGGGTCCCAGTGATCGCCGCGCACGAAATCGTGGAAGTCGAAGGCGTATCCACTCGGCGCCCAAGCGGCGAGCACGTAGCCCGTGCCCTCCTGCTCGTCTATCACGAATGCCTCGTGGTCACCGCGACTCCGCACTTCGAACTTGCGATCACCACGCACGAAACCGTCGTCCCCGGGGTCGAGCGGGAAGAGCACGCGAACGCGGCCCTCACCATCGGCCCGTAGCACGAGCAGGTAGCCGTCGCCCTGAGCGCGGACATAAACCCGCACCCGATCGCCGTTCGCGAAGGAGTTTTCGGAGTTGAGCCAAACCTGTATCGGCGGATTTTCCGGACGCGTCTTGGGAGCCGCAACTGCGGGTGCCAGAAGCGCTAGTGCCAGCGTGGTGATCATAAACCCCTCCGTCCTGCCTATTTAGGAAGCTATCGCAGCGCCTTTCAGAAGTACAAGAAGCATGCCCGACCCTGTCAGCATGGCCGGAGTCGGGACCTGTCTCCCACAGGGAACACTCGTCTCACGGCCGGACCACAGGGTAAGCTTCGTCACATGAGCGCGTTGCTCGACGCCGTCGAGGGGATCCTCAATGCCTGCGAGCCGGTGGCCGGTTTGGTAACCGGCGGCCAGCCCGAGCTCGCACACTTGGCCGCCCTGAAGCGAGCCGGCTGTGACGTCGTGATTGACACCCGGGACCCCATGGAGCCACAGCCCTTCGATGCACCGACCGCCGTCCAGGCCGCCGGACTCGAGTACGTGAACATCCCTGTCAGCCATACCCCGCTTGACGACCATGCGATCGAGCAGATGCGCCGGGCCGTCGCTGAGGCGGGCGGCTCGCGTCGCTTCTTCATTTATTGCAACTCCGGCAACCGGGTCGGGGCGGCGCTGATCCCCTACCTGATGCTGGATCGGGGCGTCGGGGAGGAAGACGCGGTCACGGCCGCGATGCGCATTGGGACCCGTCAGGCGGATCTGTTGGAATGGGCGCTGGGCTACGTGCGGCGGAGCCGCTAGCGGGAGCGGTGCCAGTACATCCGCATCTCACTCACCTTGCCGTCCTTCGTCTCGCAGAACATCGCGCCGCGGGCGTCCACCCATTCGCCGGTACGGCGGCGTCGGTAGGTGCAGCGAAACTCGGTTGCGAACCATGGGCCGGCGGAGTAGATCTCGCCCGACTTGAACGACACGTCGGCCTGCGTGCTCGGGACGTCACTCCAGTAGGCGCGGATGGCCCCGATGCCCGCGGCCTTCTCGCTGAACGGTGTCTCGAGAAAATTCGCATCGGGCGTGAAAATGCTGGCGATGGCCTCGACGTCTCCCCGCTCCCATCCCGCGCCGAAGGCGTCCACCAGCTCGCGATACGCTGCGCTCATGGGGCCAATATACGTGCCTGGGGGCACCCACGAACCGCGTCTCGGGTAACAGGGGGCGTCACTCTTACCAGGAGGTAGCCATGCTGGAGCAAACTCTTGCAGCGGTGACCGTCATTGCTTGTGCTGCCCTACCGCTCGCCGCTCAGGCCAAGCCGGGCGCAGGCGGGAATGAGATGACCATCACCGGCCAGGTGGTCGATCTCAACTGCTACACGACTTCGGGCGCGTCGGGCGTCGCCCACAAGCAGTGCGCGCAGGCCTGCGCCAAGGCCGGCGTGGCCCTGGCGATCCTGGGTTCCGACGGCACTGTCTACGTGGCCGTCAGCTCGAAACCCGCCGACCCGCAGAACTCGAAGCTCATGCCGTTCGCCGAGGAGAAGGTGAAGGTGACGGGCACGCATCGCTTCGCGAACGGGCTCCACACGATCGAGATCACGTCCATCGCCGCCGCGACCTGACGTGCGTCGCGTGCTGGGCGCCGCGCTCGCGGCGGCGGCCCTGTCCGCCTGCCGGCCCGCGACGCCCAGCCGCGTTCTGCTCTTCCTCGGACGGTCCCCTGCCGCGCTCATCGACGGTCTCTCCTGGGCGCCCGACCCCGACTCGAGTCGCCTCGTCGCCTGGGATAGCGCGCTTCACGTTGCCGCCACGTTCACGAGCCCGCGCCTTGCCACGCCCGTCGCGGTTAGCGCGCTCGGCTCGCGCCTACTCGTGAGTGAGCGGACTGGTGAAGCGGTCGTGTTCGACACCCACGGGAATGTGGTGCGCGAGTGGGACCCTGCCAGCGTCGCCGATGTCTACGCGGCCGCGGGAAACCGCGTCGCGAGCGCCCGGTCGCCCTACTTCATACAGCTCGGCGCCGAGCCCGATACCGCGCCGCTGATCCGGCTGCTCGATACGCTGGGCCGCCCCGTCGGCCGGATCGGCACGGTCGACATGCCTGCTGCGACGTTCCTCTCGCAGCTCGCGAACGCCGGCGCGCTGGCCATGGACCAATCGGGCGCCGTGTACTTCGCGCCGCTCGCGCGCGACGAAATCAGGAAGTACGACGCAAGCGGCGCGCTTCGCTGGACCGCGTCGCGCGGTCGCGTGCCTCGGGAGAGCGACCCGGTGCTTGCTACCCGCCGTGGCGGCACCGTCACGGTGCGCTACGCGAGCCTCAACATCGCACTCGCTCTCGGTCCGGACGGCCGGCTGTACGCGCTCGGCGGGGAGGACTCGGCGGCGACGCAGCTGCGCGTCGATGTGCTGGATACAGCGACAGGAATGATGGTCGCGACTCGAAAGCTCGCCCCCGGTGAGACAGCCGTGCTCGTGCATCGAGACGGCCGAATCGAGACGCAGAGCGCGGAGAGCCTGCTCGCGGGGGTCACGTCTGGCGAGCGGCGGCCCTTCACGCCGGCCTTCGCACTCGCAAACCTCCGCGGTGACACGATACGCCTCGCCGATTTGGCGGGGAAGGTGGTGCTCGTGAACTTCTGGGCGTCGTGGTGCGACCCCTGCCGTGAGGAGTTTCCGCGGATGGCGGCGTTGTACCGGGAGCTCTACGGCCCTGACTTCGCCATCGTCGCCATCTCCGACGACGTGGACCTGGGCAAGATGCTCGACTTTGTGAAACGCTTCCGGCCACCGTTCCCGGTGCTCGTGGGCGGCGGGCGGATGCGGACGACGTACTACTATCGCGGGCTACCGTATTCCGTGCTTCTCGACCGCCGCGGCCGCGTGATCGAGCGCATCTTCGGCTTCGGGGGCGACGCCGAGTTCGCAAACCTGCGCACAGCTATTGCAAAGGAGATGAGCGCCCCCTAGCGTTTACCTGTGGACACGCCCCATCCCCCTTCTCCGCTCCCGCTTCCCATAGTCATAGACACGGATCCCGGCGTCGACGACATGCTGGCGCTGTTCCTCGCCCTGCGGTCGCCAGAGCTGGACGTGCGGGGCATCTCCACCTCCTACGGCAATACGGAGGTCGAGCACGCGCATCGGAACGCGGTCGAGATTCTGCGTCTGACCAAGACCCGAGTGCGGCTCGCGGTGGGGGCGCGGCGCCCGCTGGTTCGCGCGCTTGCAGTGGCGCGCGAAACCCACGGCGAATCGGGGCTAGGATACGCGGCCGTTCCCCCGGCCGGGGTCATTCTGGATTTCGTGCGGCCTCTCGACCGCCTGCTCGCCGAGCAGGAGGATCCGGTGACGCTCGTGACTCTCGGGCCCCTCACGAGCCTCGCGCTCGCTTTGCGACGGGATCCCGAGCTGGTGCGCGCCAAGGTTGCGCGCCACGTCGCCATGGTAGGGACGCTCGGGGGCAAGGGGAATACGACGCCCTTGTCGGAATTCAACGCCTGGTGCGATCCCGAGGCTCTGGACGCCGTACTCCGCGCGGAGCTGCCCACCGAGCTGGTGGGCTTGAATGTGACGCGTCATATGAGCGTCACCGTAGCCGAGATCGAGCGACTCGGCGAGTCGAACACCGCACTCGGAACGTGGATGCACGACGCGCTGCGCTTTTATGCCGAGTTCCAGCGGCGTCGCGAGAAGGTGGAGGACTGCGTGGTGCACGATGTCCTTCCGATCGCGGCCCTGATCCGGCCAGCCGTGCTGACGTTCAAGCGGGCGCGCATCCTGGTGGACCGGGACGACGACCAACGTCGCGGGCGGACTCGGGAAGATCCCGAAGGCTCGGATGCCTTGGTCGCGACCGAGGCCGACACGCCCACCGCGCACGCTCTGCTGGTGGATCGCGTCTTCCGCTGGGCCGCGACCCCGGTGCGCACCATGGCGCCAGTGTCGCCACACGGACCGCCCACCGGAGCCAACGCCTGAACCCCCTGCCCCGCAAAGTCGCCATTCTCGGCGCCGGGGAGATCGGGTGTGGGTGGGCGGCGCTGTGCGCCTCGGCAGGATGGCCGGTGATGCTGTTCGACACCAACGCTCGCGTGCTCGAGCGGGCGTCGACCGAGGTCCCCCGACGGGCTCACGCGATGATCGCGCTCGAGCGGGCTCCGCACGGCATCGTGGAGCGCGGATTGCACGACCTCCAGCAAGGTCGGAGCCTCCTGATGACCGTCCAAGGCGCGGACTGGGTCATCGAGGCGATCAGCGAGGACCTGATCGCGAAGCAGAAGCTGCTCGATGCCGCCGACCAGGTGGCTGGGCCCGACGCCCTGATTTCGAGCTCCTCCTCAGGGCTCAGACCGAACGACATCTTCGGTCGCTGTCGCCGGCAGGACCGCTGCATCGTGGCGCATCCGCTCAACCCGCCAGAGTTCATTCCTCTTGTCGAGATCGTGCCGGGCGACCGGACGAGCCCGTTGGCGGTGACCCAGGCCCACGAGTACCTCGAAGCGCTTGGGCGCGTCCCGATCGTGATCAGGAAGGCGGTGCCCGGATACGTGGTGGGGCGAGTGGCGGCGGCCGTTTGGCGGGAGTGCGTTGACCTCGTCCTCAAGGGCGTGATCGACGTCGAGGACCTCGATCGCGCGGTGTCGCTCGGTCCTGCCCTCGGATGGGCCGCGGCCGGCCCGCATCTCAGCTATCACCTGGCCGCGGGCGAG
>Ga0335084_10001071_pt1 | contig 24888 bp, 22 predicted proteins | sample Lox_Sample_44_FD_206721 | JGI IMG/M metagenome (GOLD analysis project Ga0335084, IMG submission 206721) | Soil microbial communities from Loxahatchee National Wildlife Refuge, Florida, United States - Lox_Sample_4.4 | ecosystem: Environmental > Terrestrial > Soil > Wetlands | place: USA... | reverse complement strand
ATCGCCGCGCAGGCTATCGCGGAACTGATGGTGTCGCAGGTGATCGACAACATACGGCGCATCGAGCGCGGCGAGCAGGCGCTCGGGCTGGTGGACCGCAGGCGTGGTTACTGATGCTCGCCGTACAGCAAAGGGTTCTATGAAAGACCTGACCCCCACCACGCGTTCGCGCGTGAAGCGTCTGCGTGAGCGCGGCGCCTACGACTTCGACACCATCGCGTCGATTCTCGATGCCGGTTTGCTGTGTCACGTCGGTTACGTGATCGACGGGCATCCGTACGTAACGCCGACCGCATACTGGCGCGAGGGTGATCGAGTGTACTGGCACGGCTCGAGCGCGAGCCGTATGCTGCGCACGCTGGCCAAAGGCGTCGACGCTTGCTTCACGGTCTCGCACCTCGATGGGCTGGTGCTCGCCCGCTCCGGTTTCAATCATTCGATCAACTACCGCTCGGTGATGTTGTTCGGGCGCGCGCACAAGATCGAGGACGAAGGCGCGAAGCTGCGAGCGCTGGAAAATTTCCTCGAAAGGATGTTTCCGGGAAGGTGGCAGCAGTTGCGACCGGCCACGGCTCTGGAGATCAAGGCGACGACGGTGCTCGCGATGGCGATCGAGGAAGGCTCAGCGAAGGTTCGCACCGGCTCGCCGCACGATGACGAGGACGACTACAGCTGGCCGGTGTGGGCCGGCGTCGTGCCGGTGCAGGCCGTGATGCGCTCCCCGCTGCCCGACGAGCGGCTCGTCGTTGCAAAGGAACCACCGGGCTACTTGGCGGATCTCACCCACTTGGGGATCAAAGCGAAGTAGGGACGGACATGAAGCGTGGTGTGGCTGCACTTGCTTTGCTGCTGTCGGGCCTCGCTCTCGCGGACCCTGTGGCGGACGCTGAGATCAGGCGTCTGGAATCTCAGTTGAATTTCCTGCAGCACGAGCAGCAGTCGGTGTACCAGCAGTTTCAGATGATCCAGGAGCTGCGCCGCAGTGAGCTCGAGGCGCAGTATCCGCAGGTCATTCAGAACTCGCCCCAGTACGAGATGGGCTCGCCGCCGAACTACGACGACGTCGTGCGCCAGAAGGCCGACCGGGAATACCGCATCAAGCAATACACCGAACAGCTCAACGGTCTCCACGCCAGATACCGAGAGATCGAGGATCAGAAGAGAGCGTTGCTGGAACAGCTCGATTCGCTGGCGCAGCAGCGTTGACGCGAAGCGCTCGTGCAGGCCGTTGCTGCCAGAATGCAGCTCGCTGGCGCCAAAACCACCGACGTGCTAAGTCGATACCCCCTCAGTCAAGAGGGGATTTGGCGAGAGTCTCGTGTTACAGCGTCCTTATGGTTAGCGCTCAAATTCGATCTACAAGTGTTGTGTTTTTAGTCCATCAATACGTAATATCTGCAACGTTGATGTCCGCCCGTTGTATACAAGAAGGTGATTCCATCTCCTTAGGAGACCAACATGCGTAGACTAGTTGCTATCTTGATTGCAGCGCTGTTCTCAGCTACTACGTTCGTAACTTACGCCGCCGAAGACTCCACTCAGCCCCCAGCCCAGAAGCACTCCAAGAAGAAAAAGAAATCCAAGGCGCCCACCGTGCAGCAAGGTGCTCCCCAGGCACAGGGCCGAGGTGATCCGACCGGCGCGCCCGCGGCGGGCGGCGGCGCCGTGCAGCAAGGTACTCCACAGGCACAGGGCCGAGGTGATCCAACGGGCGCACCGGCTGCCGGTGGTGGCGCTGTAACCAGTCCTACCCCGAAGGGTCCGGGGCGAGCCGACAACCAGTAGTCCGCGGAGGGCCGTAGAAGCGCAGCTCTCGCGGGGTGTTGAAAAGACACCGTTCGCGCTGAGCACGCGTAACCCGGTGTTGACCCCGCGTTGACCTCGTGGCGGGTGTGGATTAACCCAGCGCAAACGGCAGGGACAAAGGCGACGCTCGTCTAGTCTCTTGCTGGGCGCCATCGCCCCGGGGTGGGATCGACGCTAGCGGGAACGCTTAGCCCAACTTCGCCGGCCTGTAACAGGAATTGGTCATGGACGCAGATCCCGTGACGCGCATGGGTGGTGCGGCCGCCATCTTTGTTTCGCTGGCCGTCCTTCTGTGCTCGGGTTGTGCCCATAAACCTGCCGATGGCGAGGCGCAGGCGTCTTCGCCTGCTCCGAGCACGCGGCCGATGCAGGCCGTGCCAGCTGGCACGCCGCCGCAAGCGCAGGATGCCTTGGAAACCGGGCAGACGATACCGGCCGACCCGTGGCCGCGCGAGATTTCGCTCGACGGCACGCCTGCGCTCGTCTATCAGCCCCAAGTCGAGTCCTGGACGGACAACCAGCTCGCGTTTCGCGCCGCCATGGCGCTCAAACCAGCGGCAGCCACTGCAGAGATCTACGGAGTGATCTGGGGATCGGCGCGCACGCACGTCGACAAGGGAAACCGCCTCGTCACGCTCGAGGAGCTAAGCGTATCGCGCATCAAATTTCCCACCGAGCCTGACAACGGCGCCGGCTATCTCACCGCGCTGCGTCAGGCGCTGCCCGGCGCGCTTGCTACGATCTCGCTCAACCGGCTAGAGGCCTCGCTTGCCGCGTCGGGAACTGCGCACCCCGCCGCGCTCGCGGTCGACAATGCTCCGCCGAACATCGTCGTGAGCTATGGGCCGGCGATCCTGGTGCCGATCGAGGGTGCGCCGGTGGTGAGGCGGGTCCCCGACTCGCGCTTCGACCGCGTGATCAACACGCAGGCGCTCATCGCGAAGACGCGCGACGGCAGCACGTTCTACCTCCACGTATACGACGGTTGGGTGTCGTCCGAGTCGCTCGCTGGTCCCTGGACGCAGGCGGGGCGCACACCCTGGGGCCTCGACGATCTCGCGAAGAAGCTGGCCAAGGAGGGCCGCGTCGATCTCCTCGACGGTGGCCCCAAGGCAGACCCCAAGCCGACGCTTTCGGCCGGCGTGCCTGCGATCTATGTGACGCATGCTCCGACTGAGCTCGTGGTCTTCAAGGGCCAGCCGAATTACCAGCCGGTCACCGGCACGAACCTGCTGTGGGCCACGAACACCGAGGCTGACGTCATCATCGACGTCGACAACAACCTCACTTACCTGCTGGCTGCCGGGCGCTGGTACAACGCTGCGTCCTTGAGCGGACCTTGGACCTACGTCGCGGCGAATGCGTTGCCCGCCGACTTCAAGCGCATCCCGAAGGAATCGCCCGCCGCAGTTGTGCTCGCGTCCGTCGCAGGCACGCCGCAAGCGCAGGAAGCGATCATCGCGGACTCGATCCCGCAGACGGCCACGGTTCTGCGCGTCGGCGGACCGAAGTTCGTGCCGTCGTTCGACGGCGCGCCGCAGTGGCGTCCCATCGCGGGAACGCCGCTGCAGTACGTGGTGAACTCGCAGACGCCGATCATCGAGGTCGATACATCGAGCTACTACGCGGTGAAGGGCGGCGTGTGGTTCGCGGCGACGTCGCTCACTGGCCGGTGGGTCGTCGCGACGAGCGTGCCGGCGGTCATTTACACGATTCCGGTGACCTCGCCGATCTACTATGTGACTTACGTGCGCGTGTACGGCTATACCCCGGAGGTGGTCTATGTAGGCTACACCCCGGGCTATATGGGCACCGTCGTGTCGACCGGCGGCGTCGTCGTGTACGGGACGGGGTATGTCTACACACCGTGGATTGGCAGCGTGTGGTATCCCGTGCCGGTCACCTACGGCCTTGCCGCCGCGCCGGTCTATAACCCCGCGGTGGGTTTCACGTTCGGTTTCGCGATGGGGCTCACCACGGCGGCGTTATGGGGGCCGTATTGGGGCGGCGCGTACTACCACCCTTACTACTACGGCTATCCGTGCTGCGGCTCGGCGAGCGCCAACGTGTATCGCAATTGGGGCACCGGGGTCTCCTCCGGAACGCGCACGTGGTACTCGAATTCCGGCGGCAGCTTCGGCACCTACGGCAGCGGCAACTACGCGACCAATCGCGGCACGAGCGGCAGCTACAGCTTCAACCGGAGCTACAACCCCTATACCGGACAGGGCGCGCAAAACTACACCCGCTCCTTCAATACCGCGACAGGAACCACCGGTAGCGTGTCGCGCGGGGAAACCTACAACGCGCAGACCGGCCAGCGCAGCTACGCGTCGCAGGCGTCGGCGACTGGCGCCGAAGGCAGCACCGTGAGCCGAAACGTCTCCGCCACGGCCGGGCCGCAGGGTTACAGCAAGACTGGGACGACGACGACCTATGACGCGAAGACCGGCGACACCAGGACCTGGACCAACGGCGTGCCCCAGAACACGAGCTACGCGGGATCGGACGGAAACGTCTATCGCAGTGACGCGAGCGGCGCCTGGCAGCAGCACTCTGCGGGCGGTTGGCAAAGCGCCTCGGGAGACACGTCGTGGGCTAACGCCGAGCAGCAGGCGCGCAGCCTCGGCCAGGGCGGCGAGGACGCGTTCGGAAGCAATGCCGGCGGGTGGGATCGCTCGGGCAGCGGTTCTTCGAGTTGGGCGAGCCAGTTCGGCGGGGCGAGTGGCGACAGCTGGGGCGACCGTTCCGGGGGCGGCTTCTCAGGCTTCGGCGACGGGGGTTGGGGCAACCGCTTCGGCAGCTCCAGCTTCGCAGACCGCTTCGGCGGCGGAGGATTCGGCGACCGCTTCGGCGGCGGCGGGTTCGGCGGATTCCGGCGCTGAGCCCGGAGACGGGAACCCGTCGACGGAGCCGAGGCAACGCTCCCGCCGTTCGCCTGAAGACCTGAACCGAGTACGGGCAACCTTGAAGGAGACCCAAGTGACGGCAGCTTCCGGTCGCCTCACTCTGCTAACGCGTGGGCTCCACGTCGTCATGGCGCTCGCAGCCGCCCTTATCGCGGCGAGCGGATGCTCCTCCAAACCGACTGTCACTCCAGAGCAGCGGGCGCAGGCGGATCTGGCCGCGTATGAGACGCAGATCCGCAAGGTCGTTCAGGACCCGGCACGTGCCAACCGGCTTGTGACCCTCGCCGATGAGTTCAATAAGCTCGCCTCGCAGAGCATCGCGAGGGTGAACGACTATCGCGCCAGAGTGGCGGCGCTCAATTCCAATTACGAAGCGACGCGCGAAGACTACCAGGCGCTGTTGAGAGAGCAGAACGCCGTTAGCCAGGCCTTTGTGCAGAAGGCACTCGCGCTGCGCGAGCAGATGGCCGCGCTCACGACCGATGCCGAGTGGGAGGAGCTCACAAAGGCTCGTTTGCCGGTGCTGGAGACCGCGCTGCAGGAACTGCTCTCCTGACCCCAGAGGCAATACTGAGTAGAGGCAAAGCTATGCTCATCGCTCTGATAACAACATTGTTGGTGCTCCATTTCACTGCACACTCCCCTGCGGTGATGGGGCCGTTCCAGCAGGCTGACGCGCACATCAAGAAGGACGTCACCGATCCGGCGCACCAAAAGGAGGCGTTGGCGATAGTGGAGCGGATGAAATCCGAGGCTAAGGCGTACGCACAGGAGCGCGAGAACGCCATGGATGCACTGACCAAGCTGCTCGCCAAGCGGCAGACGCCGATGAGCGACATCGAGCGCGCCAGCCAGCCCCTGATTGCCGACGATCGCGCTTACGCCGAAAAACTCGTCGACCTGCGCTTTCAGCTGAAGTCGGTGCTGACGGCCAGCGAATGGGCCAAGATCTTCCCCGCTCATGCTGCGAGCCATACATCTGCAGAGACAGCGACTGCGTCGCTAACGCTTAGTGTGACGCGGTAGGGCGGTCATGAATCAACTGTACGCTGCAATGGGGGAAGTCAGCCACCGCGCACCGCCTGCGGTCCACCTGGCGCTGAAGGCCCTGCTCGTCGGCGTCGTCTGCCACCTTAGCATCCAGGTGGGGCACGAGTTCAAGTTCCCGCCGCACGACATCTCCGCCCTGTGGCCCACGAGCGCCATCCTGGTCTCCATTCTGGTGGCGTCCCCTACCCGGCACTGGTGGGTGTACCTCCTCGCGGGCTATTCGACGTATGCGATCGACGTGGCCCGGTTCGGCTTCCTCGCCTCCGATGTGCTGTACAACCTTGCCGACATCATCAAGGTCCTCATCGCGGCGGTTGGCGTGCGCTGGTTAGCCGGGGGCTTGCGTGCATTCGATAGCCTGCGTGGCCTCGTTCTTTACATCTCCGCCGCCGTCGTGCTCGCTCCCGCGACTTCTGCGTTCGTCGCCGCCCTGGCGGGCGCGGGCGAGAGCTACTGGTTCTACTGGCGGGCATGGTGCATGTCCGAGGCCCTTGCATTCCTGGTGCTGGCGCCTGCGATCCTCACCTGGATCTCTGCCGCCCGCGCCGCTCCTAGAGGCGTCTCGTTCGCGCGTTGTCTCGAAGCGGGCCTGCTCGCCTGCGGATTGATCGCCATCAGTCTCGTCGTCTTCCATGGGCCGACCGCCGCCGAAGGCAGCATCCCGGTGCTGGTCTATCTACCTCTGCCGTTTCTCCTCTGGGCAGCGGTGCGATTCGGCCCCGTCGGAGTCAATACGGGGCTCCTGGCCGTCGCGTTCCTGGCGATCTCCGGTGTCCTGCAGGGACGCGGACCTTTTGGCACGAGCGTTCCGGAAGGGAACGTGTTCCCGCTCCAGCTGTTCCTGATCATGATCTCCCTCCCGTTGATGTTCCTGGCCGCTCTCGTTGCCGAACGGCGGGAAAGGACCAATGTCCTTCGCGAAAGCGAGGCAAGGTTTCGCTCGATGGCCGACACGGCGCCGGTGCTCGTTTGGATGTCGGGAAAGGACAAGCTCTGGAGCTTTTTCAACAAGACCTGGCTCGACTTCACCGGACGCACATTGGACAAGGAACTCGGCAACGGCTGGTCCGAGGGAATCCATCCGGAGGACCTTGCGCGATGCAGCGCAATCCAGGTCGACGCCTTCGACGCCCGGCGCTCGTTTACGCTGGAGTACCGCTTGCGCAGGCACGACGGCGAATACCGCTGGATCCTGGACAACGGGGCGCCGCGCATCGCGCCCGACGGGACCTTTGTCGGATACATCGGCTGTGCACACGACATCACCGAGCGCAAGGTTGCAGAGCTCGATGCGCAACGGCACCGCAACGCAATCGGCCAGGCGCTCGACTTCGAGCGACTGGTGGCGGAGCTCTCGTCGGGATTCATCAGCCTCGCCGCTACGGATATCGACGAGTACATCGATGCCGCGCTACGACAGATAGTCGAAACGCTCGGGGTCGAACGTGCCACGCTCATTGAACTCTTGCCTGACGCGGGAGTTGTGCGCTTCGCGCATTCCTGGGCCGTCGACGGCGTGGCACCGGTACCAAGTTCTGTTCCAGCGGGCGTGGTTCCTTGGGCGCGTGCCCGAATGGAGGCAGCTCTTCCCGCCGTCGTCGATCGAATGAGTGAGCTGCCGCCCGAAGGCAGCGTCGACAAAGTGTTCTGGCAGCAGCTCGGGATCAAGTCCTTCATCGCATGGCCATTGCAAGTAAGCGGGAAGTTGGCCGGTTCACTGAGTGTCTGCTGTGTTCGGCACGAGCGTGCATGGTCCCAAACCGATCGCGACCGCGTGCAGAGCTTGGCTAGCATCTTCGGGAATGCAGTGGCTCGCAAGGGAGCGATGGAAGACGTCGAGCGGGCGCTTCGTTTCGAGCGGTTGGTCGCCGATCTGTCGTCTTCGCTTCTCAGAGAGCCGTCGAGCGATCCAGCTGAGACCGTTCGACGAGCACTCCGGGCGATCGGTGAGTCACTTCATGTCGAGCCGGTGGCGCTGTGGCGGCTAAGCGTCGAATCGGATCGCCTGGAGTTGGAGTACAGCTGGCCTGCCGAAGTGGCAGACTTAACGCCACAGTTCCTGAGCAGAACCGAGCTTCCATGGATGCTCGATCGGCTGCTGCTAGGCAACACGGTCAGTTTCTCTCGCTCCGAGAAACTTCCAGAGGAAGCTTGTATCGATGAGCAAACGTTAGATCGGCGGGGAGTTCGCTCCATCCTGCTCGTCCCCGTGATGGTGGAGGGCGCCATCTCCGGAGCGCTTTCGCTCGCCGCAGTGGACCTGGTGCGGAGTTGGCCCGAAGACCTCTTGCCGCGGATGCGCCTGCTAGGCGAGATGTTCGCTGCCATGCTGGCGCGCGCGCGCGCGTCGAGGCGCCTGGAGGAAGCGCGCGTCGAAGCGGGTCAGTACCGGGAGCGCCTCGCGCATCTGGTGCGAGTGCACACCGTCGGTGAGATGTCCACCTCGATCGCGCATGAGATCAATCAGCCGCTGGTGGCCATCGAGAATTACGCGTTGGCCGCTCGCCGCTGGTTGACGTCCAGCGACGCGATCGACACGAAGACGGTGGATGAGTTGCTGGACAAGATCGGGCGACAAGCCGCGCGCGCGGGCGACGTTCTGCAACACCTGCGTTCCATGCTGAAGAAGCATGAACCGCAGATGGCCGAGCTGGACCTCGGTCTACTGGTCTCCGAAACGATGAAGCTGGTGGCGATAGGGGGTCGGTGGGCAGACCCCCATTTCGAGGTCGTGGTCGCCCCCGGCCTACCTCCTGTCCTTGCGGACGAAATCCAGATCCAGCAGGTCGTGCTGAACCTGGCGCACAACGCCTTGGAGGCGATGGAGGACGCTGGTGTTGGCCGCCCATGCCTAAGGCTCGATGTTCGGCACTCCGGGCAAAGCGATTTGGTCGTGCGCGTGGTCGATAACGGCCCCGGCGTTCCGCCGGAGGAAGCAGAGCGCATCTTCGAGCCGTTCTACTCGACCAAAGACTCCGGGCTCGGAATGGGACTCGCGATCTGCCGCGCGATTGTGGTGGCGCACGGCGGAGCGCTGTCGTTTGGCCCAAACCCAGATGGTGGCGCGGTATTCCAGTTCACCCTTCCGGTAGCAGACGTCGGAGCGGCCGCATGACCGAGCCAACGGTGTTCATCGTCGATGACGACGAGGCAGTACGCGACTCGATCAAGGAGCTCGCGCGATCGGTGGACCTCGCAGCCAAGACCTATGCCTCGGCGCAGGCCTTTCTAGACGCCTTCGACGACAGATTGCCGGGCTGTCTCGTCCTCGACGTTCGCATGGCGCACATGAGCGGAGTTACCCTGCAGGCGGTACTCAACGAGCGGCGCGCCCGGATTCCAATTGTTTTCATCAGCGCCCATGGCGATGTCGCTACGGCCGTCGAGGCTATGAAGGCGGGTGCGGTGACCTTCGTGCAGAAACCTTATCGCGAGCAGCAATTGCTGGATAGCATCAACGAGGCGTTGGCGAAGGACGCGGCCAGCCGTGGAAGCGCGGGGGCAAAGGTCAGCGCTGCCCTGGATGCTCTCACCGACCGCGAGCGCGAAGTCCTCGATCTCGTCGTGAAGGGGCTTTCGAACAAGCTCATCGCCAAAGAGCTGAACATCAGCCACCGGACTGTCGAGCAGCATCGCAGCAGCATTTTCGACAAGCTGGGGGTGGCCTCCATCGCGGAGCTGATCCACGCGCTGCCAGAGCGGCGCGGATAGCGAGCGTTTCACCCTTACCGTATCTGGGGTACGTACGGGCACTCCGTAGTTACCCGGATATGCGTCCGTGGTCGTTTGACCTCACCCTAGCGTGGGTGCCAAACGTGGGGATCACTGTCTACGTCATCGACCCGGATCCAACCGAGCAGCGGCGCATCTCAAGCGTGCTGGCCTCCGATGCGGAGACCGTGCTGCCATTCGCCAGCGCAGAGACATTCCTCGGGTCCCGCCCATTGCGCACCCCGGCGGTGTTGGTCACTGCCGTCGTGCTCCCTGGCATGGGAATCGTGGATCTGATCGCAGAGCTCGGGCGGGACGGCATCGCGCTGCCCGTGATCGCCATAGGCGCGGACGTGGACGTGCCGGTCGCTGTCGAGATCATGCGCGCTGGAGCGGCGGACTTTATCGAGCGTCCGTTCAGCGCCAGGCGGCTCAAGAACGCCGTGCGCAAACTTTGCGGACGGCAGGGATAAGGGCTCCGAATGTTAGCTCAAGGTTCTATTAAACGAGCAGCGATAGCTTCGCGTGAGCATTGGTTTCATAGTTCCCGTCGCGACACGATGGTATACGACGCGTGCACGACCCTCTCGACTATCGCGGGACAAGCACGCGAAGACTCGCTGTTATCTTCAGCGCTTCCCTGCAACCTGGCTGTCACATTCGCGGCCTACGCTGCGGGCTCGAGTATCCAGGGCACTCCGTCACCGCCCTGACGCGGCGCAGTCGCGACTGCCATAAAGACGAAAGGGCGGGGTTACAGCCAGTGGCCCAATAGATAGCGAGGGGAGCGAAGTCTCAGCGCTGCGACAGCAGTCGCGGTCGCTCGAGGGTTGTGATGGGTTGCCCGCAGGGGGCACCCTACATGGCTTGTCTGTTCAATGGAAGGAGACCATCTAATGAAAACCTGGTTAGTAAACGTTGGCCGCGGGCTCGCCGCGGTGCTTTTTGCGGTCGGAATGCTCTCTGTGTCCGCGCCGGCCGCGGCACAAGCAAAGCCCAACATCCTTTTCATCATGGGCGACGACATCGGCTGGATGCAGCCGAGCATCTATCACCGCGGTCTGATGGTGGGAGAGACGCCCAACATCGACCGCATCGGCAACGAGGGCGCGATCTTCATGCACTACTACGCAGAAGCGAGTTGCACCTCCGGGCGCAACGCCTTCTTCACGGGCATGACTCCGCTGCGGACCGGCATGGTTCCACCGCAGTTGCCCGGCAGTCCGTCATATCTGCGACCCGGCACTCCAGCCCTCGCGAAGTTCCTGCTCGACCTCGGCTACAACACCGGCCAGTTCGGCAAGAATCACCTCGGCGATCACACCGCGGCGTTGCCGACCGCGCATGGCTTCCAGGAATACTGGGGTTACCTCTATCACCTGGACGCGATGCAGCAGGTGAGCTTCCCCGACATCAACAAGTCGCCGACGCAGCAAACCATCGCACCGCCTTGCAAGAACACGCCGATCCCCGGCATTCCCGAGGTTCCCGGCGCCGTCGATCCGAGGACCACGACGTGCTTGACGCCGCCGCGCAACGTGCTCTGGTGCACATCCTCCGATGGCTCCGAGAAGAACCAGACGTGCAAGGACGAAGGCCCGCTGACGCTGGAGCGCTCGAAAACCGTGGACGAGGAGATCTCGGCCAAGGTGATCGATTTCATGGACCGCAACGACCCGAAGAAGACCAGCAAGCCCTTCTTCATCTGGTACAACCCGGCCCGCATGCACGTCACGACGGTGCTGTCGCAGAAGTACTACGACATGCTGGGCGAGAAGGGGGGAAAGGACTGGGGCGCCAACGAAGCCGGCATGAAGCAGATGGACGACAACATCGGCTACGTGCTGAAGAAGCTCGAAGACATGGGCCAGCTCGACAACACCATCGTCGTCTTCACTACGGACAACGGCGCCGAAACGGTTTCGTACCCCGACGGGGGTGTCACGCCATTCAAGGGCCAGAAGGGTGAAGCCTGGGAAGGCGGCTTTCGCGCGCCGGCGGTCGTCCGTTGGCCCGGACACATCAAGCCCGGCACGGTGTACAACCAGATCTTCGCGTCGCTCGACTGGGTGCCGACGTTCGTCGACATCGCCGGCGGTCCCAAGGGCGATGGGCTGAAAAAACAGATAGAGGCGGGCAAGTACCCGGGCATCGTGAAGACGACACTCGATGGTTTCGACCAGCGCGACTATCTCGAGGGCAAGTCGGACAAGTCGGCGCGCGAGGTCTTTTTCTTCTACTCGGGCGCGACGCCGTCCGCGGTTCGATACAAGAACTGGAAGATGTACTACACGATGTCGAAGGAATCGGCGGCTGGCTGGATCCTGCCGCTTACCTCGTACCACTTCACGCTGGTGGACAACATCAAGCGCGATCCATTCGAGCAGGCGATCGGCGAGAACGTGAAGACCGAAGCGTGGGCGCAGGGCGCCCTGGCGGCGCCGATGACCGCCTTCATCTACGACTGGAACATGCTGCCGATCGGCCAGCAGCTCTGGTACAAGGAGCTGATGTCGTACAAAGAGTTCCCGCCGCTGCAAGCACCGGAGACCTACAACCTGGATGGAATTCTGAGAGCGATTCAGGCGAGCAAACACCCGAGCGACTAGGCTGACGCGGTAAGCACGATGTGACACTGGCAGGCAGTCACGGGCCGGACGACACCTGTTCGGCCCGAAGTGTTTCCCAATATAAGCACAAGCCTGAAGACAGGCGCATTTGTACAGGAGACCATCATGCGAAAATTTGATGCAGCAGTACTGATCGCCGCGCTGTTCTCAACCGCTAGTTTCACCGCTTACGCGGCAGACGACGCTGCTCCGACCGTGCAGCAGTCGGGCAACCCCATGGACCAGTCTGGACAAGGCTCACCGCAGGATACCGGCACCGGAGCCGTTGAGGAAGGGGTCGCAGCGGATCAAGGCCGCGCTGATCCATCCGGCGCATCGGCCGGCGACACGGTGACCAGCCCCATCCCGACGGGTCCGGGGCGAGGCGATAACCAGTAGTTCGCAAAAGAACCGTAGCTCGCGCTGTTCCCCCGGCGTAGATACGGCAGGGGGAATGCGCGCGCCTCTTGACATCACGTGTTCTTTGGGAGGACCACAATGCAGATAGGCGTGCCGCGTTCGTTGTGCTTCGCGCTCGCGATCATCGCGAGTCTTGTCTGGAGCGCTCAGGCGTTCTCTCAAGTCGATCCGTTGCCTTCCTGGAACGACGGCCCAGCGAAGCAGGCCATCGTCAAATTCGTAGAGGCGACCACAACACAGGGCAGCGCGAGTTTCGTGGCGGTGGAAGAACGCATCGCCACTTTCGATCAGGACGGCACGCTTTGGGTAGAGCACCCGATGTACTCGCAGGTGATGTACTGCCTGGAGCGGGTGCCGGCGCTCGTCAAGGCCAAGCCGGAATTGGCCAAGAAGCCGCCGTTCAGCACTGTACTGGAACTGCTCCGTGGCGACCGGGCCGCGATGAAGGAGCTCAACCTGAAAGACCTCGAAATCATCGCCATGGCAACTCTCACGGGCATGCCGGTGGATGACTTCAAGGCGGAAGTGAAGAAGTGGCTGGCCGAGGCGAAGGATCCGCGTTGGAAGCACCAGTATACCGAGCTCACCTACCAGCCCATGCAGGAAGTGCTGCAGTACCTGCGCGACAGCGGCTACAAGACATTCATCGTCACCGGCGGCGGCCAGGACTTCGTGCGAGTCTATTCGGAGCAGGTGTACGGCATTCCGCCAGAACAGGTGGTCGGGACCGCTGGAGGGACCAAGTACGGCTACGGCAAGGACGGCAAGCCGTTCCTCACCAAGGAGCCGAAGTTGCTCCTGAACGACAACAACGCCGGCAAGCCCGAGGGTATTCATCTGATGATCGGGCGCCGTCCGCATGCTGCTTTCGGAAATTCCACAGGCGACCGTCAGATGCTCGAGTACACGAAAGCGGGCGACGGCGCACGCCTCGCAATGATTTTGCTGCACGACGATGCGAGGCGCGAGTACGCCTACGGCCCGGCTCAAGGGCTGCCCAACACGAAAGTCGGCACCTTCACCCAGGCACTCTACGACGAAGCCGTGAAGCAGGGCTGGGTCGTGATCAGTATGAAGAACGACTGGAATCGCATCTTTTCGTTCGGGCAATAGTAGGCAGTTCGTCGCGGGCTCGCGCGAGCGTTTGTGCTTTTCACGATAGAGAGGAAAGGAGATCGAAATGCGTCACATATCTAGAATGCGAATCGGGTTGCTCGCGTTGCTTGGAGTCGCGCTGTCGATGATGATAGTTTGGCCGGCGTTCGCTCAGAGCAAACGACCCAACGTCGTCGTGCTAATGGGCGACGACCTCGGTTGGAGTGACTTTGGAGCATCTTTTCGTTCGAAGAGCGAGTGAATGCTGTGAGCGGTGTAATCGTGTGATCGCAAGCCGTTGAGTAGATCGTCGAGCGTCAAGAACTTCGGCACCCAAGGAGATGATCATGGCGTTCGTTCGTAACTTTCCGGACTATCAACAGCAGTTTCGGTGTTCCAGACGAGGCGCTCTCGACACGCTGCGGTGGGCCCTCATGTTGGCGCCTTCGACCTGAGCCTCGAGGAAATCCGATGCGCTACATTCTTACCGTGATGTTTACGATATTCGTTGCTGCTTGTGCTGCGAGCAAGGCAACTCCTACTGCGCCACCACCTGTCAAGGTCACAGGCGGAGTGCTTGTCAATTTGGATGGCATGACGCTCTACACGTACGATCGCGATGCGGCTGGGAGCGGAAAGAGCAACTGCAATGGGCAGTGCGCCTTCGTCTGGCCGCCACTGCAGGCCGGCGACTATGCCAAGCCCAGCGGAGATTACAACATCATCACGCGTGAGGGCGGGGAACGCCAGTGGACCTACAAGGGCAAGCCGCTCTATCTATTCAGCGGCGATGCTGGCCCCGGGCAGAACGCTGGCAATGGCATGAACGGGGTTTGGCAAATTGCCAGACCCTGATGCAGTTCGAGCCGTCCCAGGCGAGCGGGAAGGGAGACGAGATGAAAAAGAAACTCTTTGTGGTCGTCGGTGCGGTCGTTGTGATAGGCGCGGTCGCCGCTGGGGCTCTGTACTACGCTTTCCCGGTGCAGATGACGACCTACGGCGGCATGGGACTCAACTTTCTCAAGACGCTGTCTACGCCGGCGGGCACGCTGACCATCGAAACGAATCCCGCCTACAAAGCACCCGTAGCCGCGGTGCGCTCCCAACCTCTCGCCGACGCGGTATGGCCGAACGCGGCGATTGGAGACTGGCCAAGCTACAACAGGACACCGACATCGCAGCGCTACTCGCCACTCGACCAGATCAACACGAAGAATGTCGGGAACCTGAAGGTCCTGTGCACCTACGACCTCGGGGTGTTCACTGCCTTTGAATCCGGTCTGATCATGGTGAACAACGCTCTGATCGGCACCGCCGAGTTCGAGATTTTCTCCATCAACCCGGCCACGTGTGCCGAGAACTGGCGCACGCGACTGGATTATCCCGGCGCGCTCCTGCCAGCCAACCGCGGCGCTGCGTACATGGACGGCCTGTTGTTTCGTGGCACCCAGGACTGTCGGGTGCTGGCCTTCGATTTCAAGACGGGTAAGCAAGTGTGGGAGACGCCGATCTGCGACCCGAAACGCGGTGAGTCGGTGCCGTCGGCGCCAATCGCCTCGGACGGCCTCGTCTACGTCGGCAATGCCGGTGGCGACTTCAAGGGCGGCAAAGGCCATGTGTACGCGCTCGAGGGAAAGACCGGCAAGATCGTCTGGCAGTTCTTTCTCGTCCCCAGAGTCGAGGGCGATGTCGTCCGAGGACCGCTGGGCAAGTCGCCGCTCGACGCGGCGACCTGGAACAACGCGCCCGGCATACCCATCAGCGGCGCCGGAGCCTGGACCTCGTACACGCTCGACATCAAGAATGGGCTGCTGTACGTCCCGGGGGGCAATCCGGCCCCCGACTTCGCTTCGGGGGCACGCGAGGGAACGAACCTCTTCACCGACTCGGTCGTAGTACTCGACGCCAGGACGGGCGACTACAAGACCAACTTCAAGGTCGTGAAAAAGGACTGGCATGACTATGACGTGTCCGGCCCGCCCATCCTGCTTCAAACCATGGGCGGCAAGCAGCTCATGTCGGTCGCACCGAAGGATGGGCACCTCTATGGCTACGATCTCGCCACGAACAACCTGCTCTATCGCGTGCCGATAACCACGATCGAGAATGCCGATGGTGCATTCGCCGTCGGCCAGAAAGTTCATTTCTGTCCGGGTCCGGTGGGAGGCACTGAATGGAATACCCCGGGCTTCGATCCGACCACGAATCTCATCATCACCGGTACCGTCGACTGGTGCGATACGGTCACGATCAAGGATGACAGCAGACTTCGGTCAGTAGCCATAGGGCAGCCCTGGACGGGAATGGCGACGTGGAACCCGATCAACATGTTCGGAAAGGAAGACCCTTCCGACGGACACTGGGCCGGATGGATCTATGCCAGCGACGCCGACACCGGGGTCTGGAAATGGCGCGTCAAGTCCAACTACCCCATTCTCGCTGCCATCACGCCGACGGCGGGTGGAATCGTGTTCGTCGCTGACCTCGGCGGCAATTTCTACGCGTTGGATTCTTCCACCGGCCAGAAGCTCTGGGGAGGCCCGCTCGGAAACGGCGGCGGGATCGGAGGCGGCGTGATCACGTACACCGTGGATGGCGTGCAGAAAGTTGCCGTGGCTGATGGATTCACCATGGTCGCGTGGCCCACGAAGCCGCGGCACGCAAAGGTAGTAATCCTGGGGTTGGACGGCGCCGGCGCAAAGCAATGACAGGCGACTTCGAACCATGGACCTCGATCCCGTCATTCTCTCGCGCATCCAGTTCGCGTTCCTCATCAGCTTCCACATCATCTTCCCGTCCTTCACGATCGGGTTGGCGGCCTGGCTGGCGACGATCGAGGGCGCGCGGCTGGCCACCGGAAACGCGCTCTACCGGCGCGTTTTCGATTTCTGGCTCAAGGTGTTCGCGGTCTCCTTCGGCATGGGGGTGGTGACGGGCATCGTGATGGCGTTCCAGTTCGGCACCAACTGGGGGGTGCTGGCGCAGAAGTCCGGCTCGATCCAGGGGCCGCTGCTCGGCTATGAAGCTTTCACCGCGTTCTTGCTGGAAGCCACGTTCTTCGGTGTGATGCTGCTGGGGCGCAACCGCGTCTCGCCACGCTTCTATTTCTTCGCCTGCTGCATGGTCTCGCTCGGGACGATGTTCTCGTCATTCTGGATTCTCGCCAACAACAGCTGGATGCAGGTGCCGCTCGGCCACACGATTATCGACGGCCGCATCGTTCCCGCGGATTGGCGGGAGATCGTGCTCGGGGCCGTGATGATGGTGCGCTGGCCGCACATGCTGCTCGCCGCGTTCCTGACGACCGGCATGTGTGTGGCGGCCACCGGCGCCTGGTACGTGCTGCGCGGCATGCATCGCGCCGAGGCGCGGGTGATGTTGAACTGGGGCCTCGGGCTGGTCGCGGTGCTGATCCCGATCCAGCTCTTCTTCGGCCATCTGACGGGCCTGTATGTGCTCAAGCATCAACCGGCGAAGTTCGCGGCGATCGAGGCGCGCTGGAAGACGCAGCAGCCGGCGAGCGAGGTGCTGCTCGCGATTCCCGACGAGAAGAACGAACGCAATCTCTTCGCGATCGAAATCCCGAAACTCGGCAGCATGATCGCCTCGGGTAACTGGACCGCGAAAGAGATCGGCCTGGAGGCGTTCCCGTCGCAGGACCGGCCGCCGGTGGTGATTCCGTTCTTCGGCTTCCGGATCATGGTCGGGATGGGGCTGATCATGCTCGCGGTCTCGTGGTTCGGTAACTTCCTCCGCTGGCGCGGCCGGCTCGATACGACGCGCTGGTTTCTCTGGGGGACATTCCTGGCGTTCCCGACCGGCTTCGTCGCCGTGCTCTGCGGCTGGTTCACCGCCGAGGTCGGACGCCAGCCGTGGGTCGTGTACGGGCTGCTGCGCACCAAGGACGCCGTGACACCTTCTCTCACCACCGGCGACGTGCTGTTCTCGCTCGCCTGCTACGTGCTCGTCTACGCGGTGGTCTACTCGTTCGGCGTGTACTACATCTTCAAGCTGCTGCACGACGGGCCGACCACCGAGGCCAAGGCCATCCCGGGAGCCACGGGAAGCCGGCCGCTGGCGTTCGCCGACAGCGCCGAGACGGCGACCGGTAGCGGACTCCGGACCGGCGGCTAAGCGCCATGGAACCGAGCAATCTCGCATTGTTCTGGGCCGGCGTGATCGCTGCCGCGATCCTGCTCTACGTCGTATTGGACGGCTTCGATCTCGGCGTCGGCGTACTGTTTGGCACAACCGGGGAGGAGGCGCACCGGGTCCGGATGATGGACACGATCGCCCCGTTCTGGGACGGCAACGAAACCTGGCTGGTGGTGATCGGTGCCGGCCTCTTCGCGGCATTTCCGGACGTCTACGCGGTATTCCTCGGTGCGTTCTACCTCCCGGTCCTGCTGCTACTGTTAAGCCTGATCTTCCGCGGCGTCGCGTTCGAGTTCCGCTTCCGGAGCGAGCGCATGCGCCGGTTCTGGGACTGGGGCTTCTTCCTCGGCTCGACAGTGGTCGCGTTTGTCCAAGGCGCGGCGGTCGGCGCGATGATCCGCGGGATCCCTGTCGTCGACGGCCAGTACGCCGGCAGTCCGTTCGGCTGGCTACACCCGTTTGCGATCCTGACCGGGATCGGGCTCGTGCTCGGGTACGCGCTCCTCGGGGCGGGCTGGCTGGTGCTCAAGAGCGACGGCGAGCTGCGCGACTGGGCCTACGCCCGCATCCGGTGGCTCGCCGCCGGCGTGCTCGCCGCCCTGCTCCTGGCGTTCGCGGTTACGTTCGATTACAGCATCCTCGCGCGAAGCAACCTCCAGGCACGGCCGTGGGGTCTCGTGTTCCCGGCGATCGGCCCGCTCGCGCTGGCCGGACTTGCTGTCGGCGTCCACCGCAAGCGCCACGATGCGCTGCCGCTCGCGATGACCATGCTCTTCTTTATCGCTGCCTTCCTGAGCCTGGGGGTGATGTTCTGGCCGTACATGATCCCGTATTCCATTACGGTAGCGAATGCAGCGGCGCCGGATGCGTCATTGCGATTCTTGTTCTACGGCGCCGTAGTGGTCCTCCCTGTCATCGCCGCCTACACGATCGGCGTCTACTGGGTCTTCCGCGGCAAAGTTCGCAAGGGCTACGGTTGACCGACTGAAGAGCAGAGATTGAAAATGAACTACGCGCACCACCGTGTTTTCCGACGAGCGTCACCCTTTCTAGGCTGCGCCCTTGTCGCCGCTGCGGCGTTCGCAGTCCTGCCAGCGATGGCCGACGAGAAGAAGCCGAACGTCGTGTTCATCTTGGCGGATAACGTCGGCTACGGAGATCTGGGTCCCTACGGTGGCGGTGAGCTCCGCGGCGCGCCGACACCGCGCATCGACCAGCTCGCCCGCGAGGGTCTGCGCCTGACGCAATATCTGGTCGAGCCCGGCTGCACACCATCGCGCGCGGCGCTGATGACCGGGCAATACTCGATCCGCAACGGCCTGTCCCTGATCATCGTGCCTGGTAGCCCCAGCACGCTGTCGAAAGGCGCTTTCACGATGGGCCAGTTGTTCAAGGGCGCAGGCTATGCGACCGCGATATTCGGCAAGTGGCACCTTGGCGCCGAACCTCAGAGCTTGCCCACAGCGCACGGCTTCGACGAGTTCTACGGTATTCCGCCCGACATCTCGTGGGATTCAGCGACCTATGTCGACACGATCGTGCTCACGCACTCGATGAACCTACCGCTGGACGTACTGCTGGCGAAAGGACCGCAGATCGTCGAGGCCGTCGCCGGCGGTCCGTTGCGCACGGTCAAGCCCTACACGCGGGAAGTCCGGGCCGAGATCGACACTGAACTGGTGGCGAAGTCGATCGACTTCATGAAGCGGCAGAAGGCGGCCGGGAAGCCGTTCTTCCTGTACCTGCCATTCTCGATGGGGCATTTTCCGAATCTTCCCTCGAAGCAGTTCGCGGGTAAGTCGCGGATTGGCCAGTACGGGGACAAGCTGATGGAAGGCGATTACCACGTCGGCCAGATCCTGGACACGCTCAAAGAAATCGGCGTCGACGACAACACCTTGGTTGTCTTTGCCTCGGACAACGGGCCGCAAGGCGAGACTGCTCGCGAGATGGGCAATCAGGGCACGCCGGACATGGGTAACTCCGGTCCCTTCCGGGGCGAGCTGGGGGAAGCCACCGAGGGCTCCATTCGGACCTTCTGTTTGGTGCGCTGGCCCGGTAAGGTCAAGCCCAGTACCAGCTCATACGCGATGTTCTCGATCATGGACTTCATGCCGACCTTCGCCCGCATCATCGGCGCGAAGATGCCCGCCGACCGGCCCATCGACGGAGTCGACCAGACCGATGTTTTGTTCGGTCAGAGCGAGACCGGGAATCGCGACAGCCTGCTGACTTTCATCGGCGCAGATCTGGTGGCGGTGCGGTGGAAGCAATGGCGCATGTATTTCACTGACGTGCATCCCACCGGCATCGGGCCCCAGCGCCAGCCCGGCATGTTCTCCGCCAGCGCGTCCATGGCCGGATATCCCAAGCTCTACAACATCGAAATGGATCCGCACGAGGACCTTCAGGTCGGCGCGCTGTTTGGGTGGAGCGCTGGGCCCCCGCTGGAGGCAGTTCAGAAATACCTGGAGTCAGTCAAGAAGTATCCGAACCCTCCCGCCGGCAACCTCACGAAGTTCTGAGGCGAAGCAGTAGACATGGCCGCTCGAAGTTCAGGTCGCGACGATGACGTACTCTGAGCCCCATCGGAAGACGTTCGACCGCCCGCGTTGATAGCACCGTTGAACGCGTCAAGGGCGAGACTCGATCTCATGGTTGTGAACTGGAGGTCGCCTTACGCCGGCGCGCAGAAGGTGCATATTTCGCGCGGGGCCTCCCTCCCCTCTTCATCCTCATCCCCCTGACGAAAGGAAACGCACTATGAAAGTGCTCCATCTTTTTACTGCCGGCGTGCTGATGCTCGCGCTCGTGGCGACGTTCGTCGCCGGCGGCTGCGCCACCCAGCAGCAGATGCTCGACAAGATGCAGCCGGCGGCGATGCAGACCGTCGTGGAACGCACCCGGTTCGACTGGAACTGTCCGGCGGCGAACGGGACCGTCATCTCGCGCGAGGTCATCCAGCCGGCGCTGGTCGGGCCGTATGTCGGCGGCATCCAGCGCGCCGAGTACACCATCGGCGTCTCGGGTTGCGGTCAGCGCGCGACGTTCGTCGCGATCTGCCCCGAAGGCGGCACCGGGTGCTACGCGACGGGCGCCGGACCGTTCCATAGCAACTGGTAGTCCTTCCGCTACCTTGTCCCGCCCGGTCGACCCTGCTGCCGGTCGTACTCTAAACGACTGAACCGTCGCGGTCCTCGCCGCATAGCTGAAGCGGCCACTGAGACGATCACTTTGCTTGCGCCAGGAAACCGGAAGATTTAGGTGAGCGCCTTCAACTGGTCGGGTATCGCGCGTCCAGTCCGGCTGCCCGCAAATCAGAACAGTAAAGTTGCGCGCAGAGACAGGACCCAAACGTCGTTCTTCGTCGAGTTCAGCGCCGGATCGAGGATGACCTGCACCGAGGGCGTCAGCAGCAGGCCACCGAGGAATGTCCACGTCCAGTAGGCCTCGATCGGCTTTTCGTTGCGCGCGTTCGGCGGATTGGTCGGCGGGCTCGCGGCCTCGCTCAACCCGACAGCCAGAGCGATCTGGTCGGTGGAGGAGCGCTTCAGCGGATTGTTCATCGCCACACCCAGCGCGTAGGAATTCTTGATTTGGGTGACAAAGCCGTTGGCGCCATTGGCTCGGGCGAACACCGCCCAGGTCTCGTTCAGGTTCTGCACCGCGTTGACCGACCAGCCACGCGAGCTGGACTGGGTCGGGATGCTCGGAGTAAAGAAGTACGAGAATGAGTACTGGGCGGAACCCAAGCCATGGAGGTGCGGTGCCCACTGCACGTAGCCGAACGAGGCGCAGCAAGTGTTGCTGACGTTCTTTGCCGAGATCGCCTGGCCGAGTACGTTGTTCGCGCTCTGGAACCCGGCCGCGAGCTGGAGCGTGCGGGTGGCGTTGAACTGGAGGTAAGCGCCTAACCCCGTGGGCAGATAGGTTTGCGTCGCGTTCTGCGCAAACAGGAAGTTGTTGAAGTTCTCCTGCTGGTTGTTGAGATAGGCGTTGCCGTCGAAGTTGTACAGCGGATACTGGCCGGCAGTGAACAGCCACCTGTTGTCGGGCGTCGCCTGCGTGTAGGTCAACTGGGCGAAGTTCTGCGTGTTGCTCGGAGAGTCGTTGATCGGCGTAATAAGGCCGAGGTTCGACTGGATGGCGGCGGCATTCTGGGCCGTTGGATACGTGACCGCGTTGTAGGCCACCTGCACCGAGCCCGTGCCCCAATTGCTGCTCTTGAACACCGTCCAGTCGAGGGACGGCGTGGCGTAGAGCTGCAGCGCAGAGCTACCGCCGTCTGGGAAGCCCCACTGCTCGAGAAGACTCACGTCCATCGAGTACGCGACGTTGGTCTCGTTCTGCACCCGGGCCTTCCAGTTCGTGTAGTCGGCGTAGAGGCCGGTAATTTCCGGATAGAGCGACTCGCGTCGTTGCGCGCGCCGGATGTTGTCGTGCATGCGGCCGATCCTGCCGACGCCAGTGACGTCGTTTGTTCCCAATACCGGACCTTCCGGCGCGGGATCTTGGCACCACCCGCAAGAGGCACATCCTGCAAGCAAAGCTGAAGCCGCGACCACTATTAAAAGTTTCACTCATGCGCCTGAGGCGGATTGCCTTTCAGCCGGTAAACCAGCCCGGTCTTCGTGGTTCCGAGCGAGAGCCAGTCGTGCCCGGTCTCCTGGAGTGCGATGAAGAACTCTTTGACGCGTTCGATGGCCTTCTCATGCAGGTCATCCCTACGTTTGAATTTGCACTGGAACGCAAACTCACCGCAAAGCGGCCGCTGCATGCCCCGTTCACGCCACAGCGCCAGGTTGCTGTTGGCGGTGAGGTCCTTCCCGAAGTCCAGCGTGCCGATATCCTGAAGCACTTCCTCCACGATGGTGTGATTCACGTACTCGACTTTCTCGTCCTTGGACTTCTTCAAGCCCGACATGCATGGGAAGATCTCTCCGAGCTTCGGCAGCGATGCGTGATCCAAGTCGGGCACCTGGCTCAGATTGAGCTCCACATTGTGTGAGAAAAGCAGGCGGTAGCCACCGAGTTGATCCTTGAGCGGCAGGGCTTCCACTTTGAACTTGATCCGGTAGTTGCCGGCGATATTCGGCCGCACGTCCAGCTCCGCGGCCTTCTGCATGTCCGGGTGCCGGAACTTGAACACCATCTCCGGGTCGCTCACGGGAAAGCCGTTATCATAGGCGATGCGCCGCCGCAGGATGAACGCGTTGTTGTAGAGCCGGTACCACTCGGTGTCCAGGAACAGCACCTCCCTGATCTCGGGGTTGAGGACCACGCCTTTGGTGGAGAAGCCGATACCAAACTTGTCGGCGGCGCGACCGACCAGCTCGCCATATTCCCGGAAAACCTTGGCGGAGGTGAAGCGGTCGGGCTTGAGGATCAGCTTGCACTCGAGATACTGAACCTCGTCGAGCGGATGCCCGTCGCTGATTTCCCCGGCTTGAGATCTAGCACTCGACCCGGCTGGGTTGACGTGCCTTTGGCTTCCTGCGCCGGCTTGTCTTTGCCCTTCTCTGCGTGTTGCTTGGCCATGTCGTCGTCCTCCGAAATGGGGATCGCAGTGAGCTTGGTGCAAAAAAGTCACGGTTCAAAATCCTGCCTACACCCTGGCTTCGGCGCCGCGCCACCGTCGTCCGTGTCAGTTGACGCGGTCGGCGCCGAGTACATCCCCACGAGCCGCGCGATCACGAACGCCATGTAGAACACCGCCGCGAACTCCTGGAGCAAGACCATCATCTGCGCGGTCCGGCTCACCGGCATGACATCGGTCAGCGCCACGGTCATAACCACATTCAGGCTGAAGTATGTCAGGTCCGCGACCCGCAGGCTCTTGCTCGACTCCTCCAGCCCCGTGAACGCGCCCGGCGACAGCTCCTCGATGATCGCGTAGAGGTAGCACCACAATAGCCCGATCAGGATGTACACGGTCACGCACCCGAAGAGCCGGTCGCGCGACACCGCACCTGGTGCGAACACGTCCTGCAGCAACCGCAGCATCGTCGCCAACAGCACTGCCGCGGACAGCACCCACGACCACAGCAACGCACCTGCCGAATCGTTGAGAAAGGCCATCCCCCGCAGCGTCAGCGCCGGTCCCGCCAGCGTCAACGCGATCCAGAACAGCGCGCGCGAACGCCCGTTCACCACCACCGCTACGAATACGATGAACATGCTCACTACCGCAAACAGCAGTTCCCCCTTGGGCGAGTGCTCAAACGCCGGGAGCAGCACGATCGTGAGCATGACGGCGAGGAACAGGATCAGGTTGCGGTTGCCGCGCAGCCAAGCTGGAGCGCGAGCTCGAGCGTGATCCTTCATCGGGGCCTCCCATGGCGTTATGAAATCTGTCCGGATGGTGCGGGGACCATCTTTTTTGGCGCACGCGATCCAGCCATTGTATTTCAGTGCGGTGACGAGCAGACTACGGCGCTTTGAAGGTCGGAGCGTCAGTTCAAGCGCCGTAAGCACGGTCCGCTCAAAGTCGACAACGCCGTCGAACGGCCGCCTTCAGCGACGGACTGTGGGACTCCTTTTGGCCGAGCTGAGACCTCGGCGAATGACGCAGGTCGACCTATTCTGTTGAAAAACTCAAAATCGCAGTGACGCCAAAATTCGATCGGAGATCAGTACAATCCAAAATGCCATGCAATTCCCGCTCGTAGAAGCACTACGAGGCCTTAGGGTGGGATATCAGCGATATGCTTGTGGGCCCCCACGTCGACGCAGGCATCGCGCCGTATAAGGGCTAGAATTTTGGGACCGTCAGCAGAAATTGAGTTTTTAAAGTCGAAACCAAGGCATCGCGAGGTAAACGCACGCGCTCATCGCAGCCAAGGGAGCCACCCATAGCCACCCTGGCCAGATCCGTCGCGTCCACCGCTCAGGAAGTACCGCGCCAAGCAGGCCGAATACAAGCGCTCCGAGCGCAGCCGAGGCGGTCCAGCCATACCAATACATGGCGGGTGCAAGAAACGACATCGCGGGGTCGACGACATCCCGTGAGTGGTGCGCGCCCAAGAGCACGACGCTCTGCGCGGGATAGACGGTAAACAGTGCGAGATCCAGCTTGAGCGCGACCACGTAGAGAACCGCAAACGCTGTCCCGTAAGCGAATGCAAACCTGCGGA
>Ga0335084_10001070_pt1 | contig 24898 bp, 22 predicted proteins | sample Lox_Sample_44_FD_206721 | JGI IMG/M metagenome (GOLD analysis project Ga0335084, IMG submission 206721) | Soil microbial communities from Loxahatchee National Wildlife Refuge, Florida, United States - Lox_Sample_4.4 | ecosystem: Environmental > Terrestrial > Soil > Wetlands | place: USA... | reverse complement strand
GGGTCCGATCACACTGATTGCCGCCGCGCTGGTGTACGCGAGTATCGGCTTGGCCCTGCTGGCGCGGCTGCAGCGGGAAGTCGCGCAGGCGCCGCCGCTGCTCGCGGCCACGCTGGCGGAGCTGGCGAAGGATCGTGACGCGATATTGGGCGGCGCGCCGCCCGGAGAAACGATCGAGCCGGGCAAGGCGGGGCGCGAAGAGGACGCGCGCAGGACCTCTGCACCAGCGGCGGCGAATGCCGCGGAGGGTGCCGCCTGATGGCCCGCCTCGATCAGAACACGCTCAAGATCGAGTTGTTGCGGGTGCGTGCGTCGATTGAGCGCGCCGAAGTGCGCGCCGCGGTCCTTGAACTCGAGGATGCGACACAGCGTCTGCGTGGACTGCTCCGCATCGCCTCGGGTATCGCGCAAAGGATCACGGAAACTCGCAGCGGCACCATCGGCTCGCTCGTCGCCACGCTGCTCGGTTTGTTGCGCGAGCGGCCGTGGTTGCTCTCGACGCTCGTCACGATCGCGACTCGCAGCGGCCGCCGCCGCTGGCTGACGCTGGCTGGCGTCGCAGCGATTGCAGCATGGCTCGCGCACTCCGTCGCGCAACGCGCAACGAAAGACGCCCCAAGATCAAACTGACAAGCCGCGCCCCGTGTGCGGCGCGCGGCCCGTGTTACCCGGTGAACGTGACCTCCGCGGAGACTTCTTCGGTCGCGTCTGCATCCATCGCGCCCTCTTCGACCTCACGCTCGCGTTCGCTCTCCAGGATGGCGGCAAGGCCCGCGATCTCTTCGGCCACACCGGCAAGCACGTCATCGAACGAGACGAATCCGATCACGACGCCGTCTTCGTCCACGACGCCGAGCCGACGCACGCCGTTTTCGCGCATCGTCTCTACTGCGACGCCGACATCGGCATCGCGCGCGACCGTGAGCAGGCCCTCGACCATGATGTCGGCCAGCATGGCGTCGGCGGGGCCGATGCCTTCCGCGACAGCCTTCAGTACGAGATCGCGGTCCGTCACGAAGCCCACGATGCGCTCCTCGTTCGGTGCATCGTCGGTCACGACCAAACTTCCCACGTGATGCGCACGCATCAACTCTGCGGCTTGCTGCAAGCGGCACGAGCGCGGCGCGCGCACGACCGGACTAGAACTGATCTGCTCCAGGTTCATTTTCGTTCTCCTTTCGATTGATGTGCGGCCCCGGCCGGCAGCGCCGTCGCGTGCGGTTCGAATTGCGCGGCACCCGGGCAACCAGTGTGTTCTCCGACGACCCTCGGCGATTGACCGCCATCAATCAAATGCGTGCGACTCGCAGTCACGCGGTATGGGCCCCATTGCAGCAGGTCTCAGACGGCAGCAGTCGTGGCCGTTTCGCGCGCAGCCGGCACAACCTCGACGGGCGCCTGCGCCACAAACGGGATCAGATCCGCTTCGACCAGCGTCTCCTTCTCGAGCAGCAACCGGACGCCGCTCTCGAGCAGGTTGCGGCGCGCCTCGAGCAGCGCGCTGGCGCGCGCGAAAGCGGCATCGACCAGTTCCTTGACGCCGGCGTCGATGCGCTGCGCGGTCATTTCGCTGTAAGGGCGCGCACCGGTCGGCTCGAACGGCTGCTCGAGGAACCGGGCTTGCAGTCGCTCATGTGCCACCTGGCCGACCTCGCGATCCATGCCGAAGCGCGCCACCATGTCGAGCGCGATATCGGTTGCCTTGACCAGATCATCCGCGCCGCCGGTGGAGACCTCGCCGAAGACCAGCGCTTCGGCCGCGCGGCCTCCCATCAACACGGCCATGCGGTTTTCGAGTTCCGATCTTGTGCTCAGGAAGCGTTCCTCGGTCGGGCGCTGGATCGTGTAGCCGAGCGCACCGACGCCGCGCGGGATGATCGAGACCTTGTGCACGGTATCGACGCCCGGCAGTGCCAGCGTCACCAGCGCGTGCCCCATCTCGTGATAGGCGACGACTTCGCGCTCGTGGGGGCTCAGCAGCCGCTTGCGCTTTTCCAGGCCGGCGACGATGCGTTCGATGGCGGCGGTGAAGTCGGCCATCGTCACGGCATCGGCCTTGCGGCGCGTCGCGAGCAGCGCCGCTTCGTTCACCAGATTCGCCAGGTCCGCGCCGGCGAAGCCCGGCGTCAATGCGGCGATCGCGTCCGGATCGATGCCCTGCGCAAGGTGGATCGTCTTCAGGTGCACCTTGAGAATGTCGATTCGGCCCGCACGATCCGGCCGGTCCACCAGCACCTGACGGTCGAAGCGCCCCGCGCGCAACAGCGCAGGATCCAGGATCTCGGGCCGGTTGGTCGCGGCGAGAATCACGACGCCACTGCTGGGATCGAAACCATCCATTTCGGCGAGCAGTTGATTGAGCGTCTGCTCCTTCTCGTCGTGGCTGCCTGACAAGGGTCCAACACCGCGCGCGCGGCCGAGCGCGTCCAGTTCATCGATGAAGATGATGGCCGGCGCCTGCTTGCGCGCCTGCTCGAAAAGATCGCGCACGCGCGCCGCGCCGACGCCGACGAACATTTCGACGAATTCCGACCCGTTGATCGACAAAAATGGCACGCCGGCTTCGCCGGCAACGGCGCGCGCCAGCAGCGTCTTGCCCGTCCCGGGCGGACCGACCAGAAGGATGCCCTTCGGCATGCGGGCCCCCAGGCGCCCGTACGCCTTCGGGTCCTTGAGGAACTCGACCGATTCGCGCAGTTCTTCCTTCGCTTCGTCGACGCCAGCCACATCATCGAACGTCACGCGCACGCCCTTTTCGGCGTAGACGCGTGCCTTGCTCTGTCCGATCGACAGCATTCCCCCACCCAGGCCGCCCTGACCGAGGCGCCGTGCGACGAACGACCACAGGACGACAAAAATAAGGGCCGGCAGGATCCAGGAAAGCAGATCGCGCAACAACGTGCTTTCGACGACGCCTTCGTAGCGCACGTTGTACTGGCCGAGCTCCTTCGCCAGGTCGGGTTCCACCCGGTTGGCGGTGATGCGCGTGCGTCCGTCAGGCGTCGGCTGTTTGAGCGTTGCGAGGATCTGCTGCGCCGAGACCGCCACCGAGTCCACCTGTCCCGAGCGCAGGTACTGCTCGAATTCGCTGTACGCCACCTTCTGGATCGCGGTGGACGTCTGCCAGATATCGCGGATCCATACGACGGCCAGTACCGCCAGGAGCAGGTACCAGAGCTGGAATTGTCTGGGCTTTTCCATCGTGCAAGTTCCGCCTGGGTTCCTAGTCGCGCTTCGCGCGCAGCCAGACGCGCAGTTCCGGCAGCGAACGCGTGTTGATCACGTCCGACGGTTCCAGCCAGCCGCGACGCGCCTGGCTCACACCATGGATCAGGTTGTCGAACTCGTGCACCGAGTGCGCATCGGAGTTGATGCTGACGAGCGCACCTTCGTCCTTGGCCATGCGGCAATACACGTCGAGCAGGTCGAGCCGCTCCGGATGCGCGTTCAGCTCGAGTGCGATGCCGCGTGCGCTGCACTTGCGGATCACCGCGAGCATGTCGACCGCATACGGTTCGCGCACGTCGATCAGGCGTCCGAGCGGATGCGCCAGGATGCGGACGTGCGGGTTGTCGAGCGCGGCGAGGATGCGGGCAGTCTGCTTCGCGCGCGGCAGGTCGAACTTCGAATGCACGGCCGCGATCACCACGTCGAGGCGCGCGAGCGCGCTGTCGGGCAGATCGAGGGCGCCGTCGTCGAGCACGTCGCATTCGATTCCCGCGAGCAGCGTGATACCGCGCAGGCCGGCATTCACGCGCTCGATCTCCGCGCCTTGCTGGCGCAGCCTTGCCGGATCGAGGCCCCTCGCGACGGCGAGCCGCCGGCTGTGCTCGCTGATGGCGAGATACGTCAGTCCGTGCGCCCGCGCCGCCTCGGCCATCTGCTCGATCGTTGCGGTGCCGTCGCTCCAGCGGGTGTGTGCGTGCAGATCACCCTGCAGCGAGGCGCGCTCCACCAGCGACGGCAATTCGCCCTTGCGGGCAGCCTCGATCTCGCCGCGGTCCTCACGCAATTCCGGTGCGATCCACGGCAGACCCAACGCCGCGTAGACCGATTCTTCGGTTGCACCAGCGACAGGCACGAGCGCCGCTGCGCGCCGGCCACGGCTGCGTTCGCTGCGGAACAAGCCGTACTCGTTCAGCTTCAGGTCCGCCGCGAGGGCCAGGTTGCGCAGACGGATGTTGTGCGCCTTGGAGCCCGTGAAATACAGCAGCGCGGCGCCATAGCTTGCGGCGGGAACCACGCGCAGGTCGACCTGCAGTCCGGCTTTCAGCACGATGGAAGCGCGCGTGTCGCCCGCTGCGAGCACCCGCTCCGTGTCGCCGTACGCGGTGAAGTAGCGCACGACCGCTGCGCCATCGGCCGCAGTGGCCAGCAGATCGATGTCACCGACCGTCTCGCGCGCGCGCCGCAGGCTGCCGGCAGGGGCGACCTGGATCACCCCCGGCGCTTTCCTCAGATAGGCGCACAGCGCTTCGGCGTACTGCGCGGCGACCGCGAGCTTGACACGCGGCTTCTTCGACAAGTGCGCTTGGATCGCATCGGCAATCTTCTTTTCGCTCGCGGCGCCAAAGCCGCGCAGCTCGCGGATGCGCTCGTCGCGCGCTGCCCGCAGCAGTTCGGCAGGGGAGTACGCATGCAATTGATCGGACAAGGCGCGCACCCGCTTCGGACCCAATCCGGGCAGGCGCAGCAATTCGGTCACGCCTGGCGGAACCTGCGTGCGCAAGCGGTCGAGTTCGCGCATGTGGCCGGTGCGCGCGAGCTGGCGGATCTTCTCCTCCAGATCGGCACCGATTCCAGGCAGCTTCGGCAGCGCCTCGTTGGCGCCGACCAGCGCCGCGAGATCGATCTTCAGCCCGCCAATGATGCGCGACGCGTTCCGGTATGCCCGCACCCGGAACGGATTGGCATTGCGCAGATCGAGCAGATCGGCCATCTGGTCGAACGCAGCGGCGATGTCGGCGTTGGTGGTCGGCATGCGAGCTCTGCGGCCACGGCGGCCGCGACATATCCCATCCAATGCTGACGCAGCAGGCGCGACCGGGCTTGACCCCGATCAACTCCGGCGCGCAACGCCGGTGCCCGGCCACGGTCGCGCGACCTGCTTCCTTGTGCGCGATCAAATGACGCTGCGCGGGCAGGTTCATCGTTCAGGCTTGAAAGTCGTCGAGGATCCGACATGCGCAGAACCCGCAGCACCCTCGTCCGAGACGTCGGCATCCGCCAGGTCGAGACGATCCGCCCCGATGCCACGCTGGTGCAATGCGCGCAGCTCATGCGAGACAACCACGTCGGCAGCCTCGTCGTCGTCGAGGCGCAGGGGGCCGGCGTGCGACCGATCGGCATCGTGACCGATCGCGACATCGTGCTCGAAGCGGTCGCACCCCGCCTCGATCCGGACACGCTCACCGCGGCCGACATCATGGCGCCCGCGCTCGGCACGGTGCGCGAGGACGCCGATATCGTCGATGCTCTGGCCCACATGGGCGAACAGGGAGCGCGGCGGATCCCGGTGACGACGGAGAGCGGCGAGCTCGCCGGGATCGTTGCGATGGATGATGTGGTTGCCGTGCTGGCTGAGCAGCTCAACCGAATCGTCGAGGTCTGTGCAGCGGAGCACACAAGAGAGATCGAAACCCGCAGAAGACGCTGAGGCCTGATGTGCAGCGGCGCGCCCCACAGCAATGAAGCATGGATTCGCCTTGCCCGTGTTGCGCAGCCTGCCACAACCGGGCGCGCTGCTGACCGACCTGTACGAGCTCACCATGCTGCAGGCCTACCAGGCCGGCGGCATGAACGAGATGACGGTCTTCGAGTTCTTCGTCCGCGAACTGCCCGCAACGCGCAATTTCCTCCTCGTGGCCGGACTGGCGCAGGTGGTCGAGTTCCTGACGCGATTGCGGTTCACAGTCCGGGAAGTCGCATGGCTTGAATCGACAGGACGCTTCGGCAAGTCGTTTCTCGAATCGCTTGCAGATCTGCGCTTCACCGGCGATCTCGACGCGCTGCCGGAAGGATCGATTTGCTTCGCCGGCGAACCGATCCTGCGCATCACTGCGCCGCTGCGGGAGGCGCAACTTGTCGAAAGCCGCCTGATGAACCTCCTGCACTTCCAGACGGTGGTGGCGAGCAAGGCGGCGCGCTGCGTGCTGGCTGCGCGGGGCAAGCGGCTGATCGACTTCGGGCTGCGCCGCAGCCACGGTGCTGAAGCCGCCTTGCTGTCCGCACGCGCCGCTTATGTAGCCGGCTTTGCAGGCACGGCGACGACGCTGGCAGGCGCGCTGTTCGGCATCCCCACGTTCGGCACGATGGCGCACTCGTTCATCCAGGCGCACGACGACGAGGTGGAGGCGTTCGCGCATTTCGCGCGGTCGCAACCCGGCAATGCCGCGATGCTCCTCGACACGTATGACACCGAGGCGGCGGCGCACAAGGTCGTCGAGCTCGCGCGGCAGCTGCGTTCCGAATCGATCGGAATTGCCTCGGTGCGGTTGGACAGCGGCGATCTCGCCGCGCATGCACGCAACGTGCGCCGCATCCTGGATGCCGGCGGCTTGCAGGAGACCACGATTCTCGCCAGCGGCAACCTGGACGAATATCGGCTTGCGGCGCTGGTTGCCGACAACGCTCCAATCGATGCCTTCGGCGTCGGCACGCGCATGAACGTCTCGGCAGACGCACCGTTTCTCGATTGCGCCTACAAGCTCACCGAATATGCCCGGCGCGGGCGGCGCAAACGCTCCGAAGGCAAGGCCACCTGGCCGGGGCGCAGGCAGGTGTTCCGGCGCTACGACGCGGAGGGGCGATTACTGAGCGACGTCGTCACGCTCGAAGGTGATGTGCAAGCAGGCGCGCCGCTGCTGGCGCCCGTGTTGCGCGGCGGACGGGTGCAAGCACGGCTGCCATCGCTGGCGGAGAGCCGCGACTACGCACGCGCCCAGCTCGAGACGCTGCCCCCGGCTCTGAGAGAGCTGCACGAGGCGCCCGGGTTTCCCGTGACGATTGCGCCCGCTTTGCGCGAATATGCCGAGCAGGTCGACCGGCAATAACCGAGCGCCGCCGGGTTCCCGCGACATTCATGCCACTTTGTCATGCCGAGCAGCGCACCCGACGAGGGATCCCGACCATTCGCGACACCGAGATCCCTCTTCTTCCTGGAATGATGCGCCGAATCAAGCGTTACACGCGAGCTTGCGCAAGCCTGGCCGCGGGGACCACGCCGGTCTCCTCGCCGCCCCGGAATCGACGACGATCAGATAGCGGCCCGACCAGGGCGTCGGCGTCCGGTCGGGGGAAAGTACCCACAGCTTGTGGCCGCTGGCAAGCGCACGTTCGTAGTCGGCATCCAGGATCGCGTAGCGATCGATGAACACGTTCAGCGTTGCACCGATACGGATGCACCCCTTGGACGCGGTGGTACCCAGCCCCGGTTCGAGCAGGACCGGATCGGTCGAATGCATCTGCAACCGCATCGGGCTTTCCCTGGGCGTGCCCCAAGTGCGCAGCGCCTCGACCCACCCGAAGTCGTAGACGCGCATCCCCTTGGCACCGTAGCCGCGCACGCCGAGCTCGTTCTCGGTCCCTTCGGCGCGAAAGTCGGGATTGGCGAGCGAATGCTCGAATACGCCCACCGGTGTCTCGAAATGTTCGAAGCCGCCATGACGGCCCGTGGAAGCCGGTCCGGCACCGATCAGCCGCGCTTCGCCGGTCGATGAACGCCAGAAGATCATGGCCGCCTGGACGTTCGGGTTGCGGTCGACGACCACGATCCACTGATCCGCGAGAACCACGATGCCGGCAGCGCTCAGGCTGGATTCCATCTGTGCGGCGTAGCGCTCCCTCGCGGCAGGCGGCAAGTCGAGCCGCGGAGCCACCTCGCGCGCGAATGCGATGGAAAGCTGCGCGGGATCGACGATTTCGGGGCCGTTTGCAGCGGCCGGCAACGCCAATCCAAGCAGCAGCCACAGCTGCAACGCAAACACGTACGCAATCCGGATCTCTCGCATGCGTCGCATGCTCGCAGCGCGCCTCGCGCGGGGCTTGATCCAGCGCAATGGACCATGCCTTGGTGCGCGGTCCAATTGCGCATCGAGAGTCCTCCAAGGCTGGACCGACCCGATGCGCTACATCGATGTTTTCCACGGCGATGCCGACGGAATATGTGCGCTCCATCAACTGCGCCTCGTCGAACCCGTGCCCGCAGGTGCACAGTTGCAGCTCGTGTCCGGGTTGAAGCGCGAAATCGATCTGCTGACCGAAGTCACCGGTGGGCCCGACTGCGCAGTCACGGTCCTCGACGTCTCGCTCGAGCGCAATCGCGATCATCTCGTGCGCCTGCTGGCGCGCGGCGCATGGGTGCGCTACTTCGATCACCACTTCGCAGAAGCGATACCGGTCCATCCACGGCTGCATGCGGTGATCGAAGAAGCACCCGACGTCTGCACCAGCATCCTGGTCGATCGCCATATCGGCGGCCGGCACCGTGCGTGGGCCGTAGTGGGCGCCTTCGGTGACAACTTGCACGCCGTCGCCCGCTCGCTCGCGGCCAGCCTCGATCTGCGCGAGGGCCAGCTCGACACGTTACGAGCGCTGGGCGAGGTGCTCAACTACAACGCGTATGGCGAGACCGCCGCAGATGTGATGATCGAGCCGGTGGACCTGTATAAAGCGCTGCACCGGCACGCCGACCCGTTCGAGTTCGCTGCGACGCCGCTCGTGCGCCAGATGCTTGCGCGCAGTCGCGAGGATCTTTCCACTGCCCTCGGCGTCGCACCTGTTCTCCAGACCCGGCACTGCGCGGTGTTCCGGCTGCCTAACACACCGTGGGCCGCGCGCGTGATCGGATCGTTTGCCAACACGCTCGCACACGGACATCCACGGCGTGCCCATGCGGTGCTCAGGGAACGAGGCGACGGCACCTTCACGGTCAGCGTGCGCGCCCCACTCGCGGAGCCGCACGGCGCCGACCGCCTGTGCCGGCACTACGCGTCCGGAGGCGGACGCGCAGCGGCAGCCGGCATCGACCGCCTCGATGCAACGCAGTTGGATGCCTTCGTGCACATGTTCAGCGAAGCGCGGTGGGAGGCCGCGGCAACGCTCAGTGACTGAATGGCGCCACGGCGCGAATCGGTCGCGAATATGGCGTCACAACTTTGGCAACGCCTTGGCCAGCTTCCGCACCCGCCGTGGCGTCTCTCCGACCTTGGGTGCCCGCGCCACCTTCAGCGGCGTTGTATGACGGCCGGTCTGACCTTCGATGTGTGACTTCACGACTGACTTCGTCATGTCGCGTCCGGTGACGCGCTTTCCTCCAGCACTTCGAACCATGGCCAGCTCCTTTGCGAACGGACCGCCACGATAGGTATGGCGCCCCCGCGGTTGTTGAGTTGGCGCAAATCGGGTTGCCGGGCAATCCAACCTGACAAGTGACTGGACGCCCAGACCTGCAGGTTCTTTCTTGACCGCTCTCAAAGTGACCGCGACCTGCGCGGTGAACAATCCCACGCAGCCCCGTCACGCATCAGGAGCCACCATGTACCGACGCATTCTGGTTGCCATCGATGGCAGTGAAAGCTCGCAACGCGCGCTCGAGCATGCGCTCGCGCTCGCCAAGGATCAGCAGGCACGACTGCGGATCGTCAATGCCGTCGAGTTCCCCCACTATCTCGTGATGACCACCGGCTATCCGGTCTCCGTCAGCGACCTGATGAAGTCGATGCGCGAAGAAGGGCAGCGCGTGCTGAGCCAGGCGCAGGCCCGCGCGAGCCTTGTCGGGGCGAAGACCGAGGCGGCAGTGCTCGAAAGCAAGACGGGCGCCGAGCGCACGGCGGACATTCTCATCGAGGATGCGAAGCAGTGGGATGCCGATCTCATCGTGCTCGGTACGCATGGCCGGCGCGGCTTGGACCGTGTTCTGCTGGGCAGCGTCGCCGAGGCGGTGGTCAGGCTGGCTCCGTTGCCGGTGCTCCTGGTACGCGCGAAGTGACGCAATCGGCCTGCCGGACCAACGGCGAATCGGAAGTCTTGCACCCTGCCATTCGCCTCGAGATTGACCGCGAGCCTGCTGGCGGCGCCTCGATCCGCAGAAACAATCGCGGCGAGATGCCGCAGCTGACGATGCGCTCGGCCGTGACCGGCCTTTCTGCTCGGCGGGGTGCTGGCGGCGACGGCGTTCTATGTCGGCGCCAAGACCGGCAGTTCGATCGGCGTCGGCCTGACCGCCGTGATCCTCGCCTTTGCGATCTATCGGATGATGCACGGGGCGGGTTTTGCGCAGAGCTTCCTCACCGTCCTGGAGCACAACTGCACGCAGTCGATCGCGACTTCGGCCGGGTACGTCGCCGCGCCGCTCATCTCGAGTCTCGCCGCCTACATGCTCGTGACGGGGAAGCTCATTCCGTGGTGGCACATGGTGGTGTGCATGTGCATGCTCTCGATCATCGGCGTGCTGCTCGCCTTCCCGATGAAGCGGCGCTTCATCAAGGACGAACAACTGCCGTCTCCCGAAGGCCGTGCCAGCGGCGTGGTGCTCGCCCCGACAACGTGCAGTACACAGGCCTCGAACAGATGCACGGATGATGAGCGTGTCTCGATTTGCCTCCGCTTTGGGCCTGGTAGTGCTCGGACTGCTCATCGCGCTGGCGGGTGCGTGGGGCACGCTCGCGCTGACCGTATCGGGGCCCAGGGACGAGGCGGCACGGCTGACGCTGGCGATTGGGTTCGGTGCGGTCGCGCTGGTCGCGCTGGTCGGTTTGTGGTTGCACCGCTGGTGTTGGCGGCTCGTGGGTGCCTTCGCAGCGTTGTTCGCGATCGCGCTTGTCTGGTACTTCAACATCGAGCCGTCCAACGACCGCGACTGGGTGACCGAGAACGCGCGCCTGCCCTGGGCCACGGTGGAGGGCGGCACGGTGACGTTGCACGAGATCCGCAACTTCGCATACCGGACCGAGACGGACTTCACGCCCGCGTACTACGACAAGCGTTTCGAGCTATCGAAGCTCCAGGGCGCCGACCTCGTGGCGACCTACTGGATGGGCCCGGCCATTGCGCACATCGTGGTGAGCTTCGCGTTCGAAGGCGGCGACCATCTCGCCGTATCGATCGAGACACGCAAGGAAAAGGGCGAGGGCTACTCGACGTTGAAGGGTTTCTTCCGCCAGTACGAGCTCTACTACGTCGTGGCCGACGAGCGCGACGTGATCCGTCTGCGCACTAACTATCGCAAGGACCCGCCGGAACAGGTCTACGTGTACCGCGTCAAGGGCAGTCGCGAGGGCGCGCTCCGCGTGTTCTTGAGTTATATCGAAGCCATCAACGAACTGAAGACCCGGCCCGAGTTCTACAACTCGCTCACCACCAACTGCACGACGACCATCTGGATGCACTCGCTGGTCAATCCGGGCCACGTACCGTTCAGTTGGAAGATCCTCGCCAGCGGCTACCTGCCGCAGTATCTCTACGAGCAGGGGCGGCTCGAGGACGACGGACTGTCGTTCGACGAGTTGCAGCGCCGGGCGCACGTCAATCCGCGCGCGCAGCAGGCGGACCAGGCGCCGGACTTTTCACGTCGCCTCCGGGAACCGACGCCTTGAACCGCTGCAGCCTGCATTCGGGCAAGCACCGGTTGGAGCTGCCATGAGACATCGATGCACCCGCCGGATCGTGCGCATCGCGTGGATGTTCGTGTTCGCGGTCTCTGTGCCGCTCGGAATCATCGAATCGATCGCAGCCGAACCGACGCCCGCGCCCGTGCCGGCCAACACCCCGGGGAAACGGCCGAAGATCTGCCTTGTCCTCTCCGGCGGCGGCGCGCGCGGTGCCGCGCATGTCGGCGTGATCAAGGTCTTGGAGGAATATCGCGTGCCCGTCGACTGCATCGCCGGCACGAGCATGGGCGCGGTGGTGGGCGGCGCCTATGCCACCGGCATCACGGTGCCGGAAATGGAGGCGATCAATGCCGGCATGACAATCGAAAAGCTGTTCAAGGAACGGCCGCCGCGCCAGGAGCTTGCATTCCGCCGCAAGCTCGATGACTACCGCAACTTCGTCGGCCCGGAGTTGGGCACGTCGCCCGACAAGACGACGATAAGCAAGGGCCTGATCAGTGGCGTACAGCTGGAGACCGTGCTGCGCGAGTTGTCGCGTGTGCCGGGCTACCGTCACTTCGACGACCTGCCCATCCCGTACCGCGCGGTGGCGACGGACCTCGTGACCGGTCAGGCCGTGGTGTTCGATGAAGGCGAGCTCGCCAACGTGATGCGCGCCAGCATGTCGGTGCCGGGCGCTGTGGCACCGACCGAGTACCGCGGCATGATCCTCGTCGACGGCATGCTCACCAACAACCTGCCCGTCGAAGTTGGGCGCGCCATGGGCGCGGACATCATCATTGCGGTGAACGTCGGGACGCCGCTGCTCAAACGCGAAGAACTGGGTTCGATCTTCGGCGTGGCATCGCAGATGTTGAGCATCCTCACCGAGCAGAACGTGCAGACTTCACTGAAACTGCTGAAGCCGACCGACATCCTGATCTCGCCCGAACTGGGCGACTACTCCACCGCCGACTTCGACAACCTGGCCAAGATCTCACCGCTCGGCGAAGCGGCCGCGCGCAAAGTGGCCGACCGCCTCAAGCTGCTTTCGCTCCCGCCGAAGGAGTACGCGGCATTGCGCGCACGCCAGCAGGTGAAAGTTTCACCCGACAACCGAGGCGTCGACGAGATCCGCATTGCCAACCTGCACCGGGTCAATCCCGAGGCGGCCAAAGCGGTGATGGAAACCAAGGTGGGTGAACCACTCGATCCGGCCAAGCTGGACGCAGACATGCGGCGCCTATATGGCACCGGAGACTTCGAGCACGTGAATTACCGCGTGCTCGACGAAGGAGGCCGCCGCGTGCTTTCGGTCGAGGCGGTCGAGAAATCCTGGGGCCCGGATTACCTGCGCCTGGGCCTCGGGCTGTCCAGCGATTTCAGTGGCGAGACGTACTTCACCCTGCTGGGTAGCTATCGCATGACCTGGCTGAACTCGCTCGGTGCCGAACTGCGAACCGATGCTTCGCTCGGCAACAACAATCGCTTGCGCCTGGAGTTCTACCAGCCGCTGACCGTGCGCGGCACGACCTTCGTGGCGCCGCGCGTGTCGTGGTACGACGATCGCGTCTCCCTCTTCCTGGGCCGCGAACGCATCGCCATTTACCACGTCGAGAATCGCGCGATCGGCCTCGATTTCGGCGTGAATCTGAAGCAGTACGGCGAGTTCCGCATCGGTGTGGAGCGTGGACAACTGATCCCACGGCTCGACACAGGCCCCTCGCTGATCAGACCGTCCGACGTCACCTATGAACGCGGTGCCTACCGGACCCAACTGCTGTTCGACCGGCTCGACAATGCCGACTTCCCGCGCGAGGGCTGGGCGGCCGGCGCGGAGCTTTACAGCTCGAGCAAGGACCTCGGTGCCGACGCTGCGTACAACAAGTGGCTCGGCGGTGGCAACGCGACCTACTCGTTCGGCGAAAACACGTTCCGTGCGCGGGCGCTCGCGGGCGGGCGGATTGGTGCCAATCCGCTGCCAGGCTACGACCAGTTCCAGTGGGGCGGCTTCCTGCAACAATCCGGGTACGCAACGGGTCAGCTGATTGGCGGCGAACTGACTTACGGCCAGCTGTTGTACTACCGCCGCATCCGCCGGGGCACCTTGCTCGAAGGCGCCTATGGCGGCCTCTCACTCGAGGTTGGCCACTACGGACAGCCGTTGGTGCCGGGCAACACGAGTGGAACGCTGCGCTCGATTGCCGTGTTCGTCTCCGCGGACAGCCCGGTCGGGCCGGCATATCTGGGTTACGGCCGGGCCGAGGACGGCACCAAAGCGCTTTACTTCTTCCTCGGCCGCCCGTTCTGACGCAGTTCAGTCGGCAAGCTCGATCCAGGCCGGCGCGTGATCGCTCGTGTCGGGAAGCGCCCTCACCTCGCGATCGACGCCCGCGCGGCGCAGGCGTGGCTGCATCGGCTTGCTCAGCCGCTCGAACCAAATTTCACGAGTTCGATGTCGTGTCCCGCTTCCGGACTGCCGTTTCCCTTCGAGAAGCCGAAATCGCCCTTTCGGGCAATCAGCGCAGCCCCTCTCTTCACCGCTCCAACAGCGAACGAATCCGGAACGAAATCGAGTCCGACCACCGCGACGTCCGCGGGCTCCAGGGGGCAATCGGCGCGGTGATCTGCTGCGGCGGATCCCGGAAGGTGCGTCCGCGCTGATTTCCGCGGGGAAACCTGACGCGGACGCGTGGTAGTCCACGCTGCTTATTCGACCTGGATCAAATCGACCTCCTGCCGGCGTGCGCAAACTGCGAGCATGAAGGAAACCAGCATTACGGCGCATCAGCACGACGTCGCGCCAGGCGAGGAACCCTCGCGTCGCACGTTCTTCAAGCGTGTCGGCGCGACCGTCGCCTGCGGAGGATGGGCCTCCGGCGCGTCGATTGCCGCCACGCGCGCGCCCGGTGATGCAGAGCGCGACGGTGATCCGTTGTCCGTGCAAGTCGAGCTCGTGGTCAATGGAGTTGCGCGGCCCCTTCGCGTCGCTCCACACGCGACATTGGCCGATGTGCTGCGCGATCAACTCGGCCTTACCGGCACCAAGATCGGCTGCGACCGTGGCGCCTGCGGCGCATGCACGGTCTGGCTCGATGGCGCGCCCGTGCTTTCGTGCATGACCCTCGCTCTCGATGTCGCCGCGCGCAAGGTCACGACGATCGAAGGGCTGGCGCGCGGCCAAGCGCTCCACCCGGTCCAGGAAGCGTTCATCGCCCACGATGCCGTGCAGTGCGGTTTCTGCACGTCCGGCATGGTGATGAGTTGCGCGGCGCTGCTCGAACGCAACCATCCTGTCTCGGTCGCCGAGATCAAGGATGCGCTGGCCGGACATCTCTGTCGTTGCGGCACCTACCCGCATGTCGTCGCCGCCACGCTGGCGGCAGCCAGGTCGCGCGAGGGCTAGCCCATGGCCGACGCGACGCGCACGCAAACGCATCCCGCGGGGATCCTTCCCGGCTCACTCGGCGAGATCGAGCGTGTGGTCGCGCTCGACGAGGCGCCGCCGCTCGCGCCGAATGCGCAGCTCGACTGGATCGGCAAGCCCGTCGCCCGCATCAACGCACGTGCCAAGGTGACCGGCGCTGCGCGGTTCACGGTCGACGTGAAGCTTCCCGGCATGCTGCACGGACGTCTGCTCCGCTCGCCGCACCCGCATGCGGTCGTGCGTGCACTCGATCTCTCAGGTGCAGCGAAGCTTCCCGGCGTGCGCGCCGTGCTGGCTCTCGACGAGCCGGCTGGGCGCGCCATCGAAACCGACACCGGCGCAGCACGCCCGCGACGCGTGCGCTATGTCGGCGATGTCGTCGCAGCACTGGCCGCCACCACGCCCGAACGCGCGGCAGCCGCGTTGCAGTCGATCAAGGTCGACTATGCGCCGCTGCCCTTCGTGGTCGATATCGAGAGCGCGCGCAAGGAAGGCGCGCCGACGGTGTTCGACGGACCGGTGCACGGTGAAAGCTATGGCGGAGGCGCACTGGCCGGCGCAGCACTGCCGCAGCAAGGCAACGTGCGGGGACCGAATCCCGCGGGATCGCGCGGCGACGTCGCGGCCGGCTTCGCTGCCGCGGCCGTCACCAGCGACGGCGAATACCGCACTCAGGTGCAGACCCATTGCTGCATGGAGACGCACGCCGTCGTCGCCGACTGGCGTGCCGACGGGCTGACCGTCTACATCTCGACGCAATACACCGCGGGCGTACGCGGCGAACTGGCGCGTGCGTTCGACCTGCCGCTCGGTCGCGTGCGGGTGATCGTCGACGCGATGGGTGGCGGCTTCGGATCGAAGTCCAGCGCCGGCATCTACGCGCGGGCAGCGGTGGCGCTCTCGCGCGCGGCAGCCGCGCCGGTGCGCATCGTGCTCGACCGGCGCGAAGAGCACCTCGACACCGGCAACCGCCCTGCCACTGTGCAGGCGCTGCGCATCGGCGCACGTTCCGACGGCACGCTTGCCGCGATCGCGCTCGACACCTATGGCACCGCAGGTGTCGGGATCGGTGCAGGCGTCGGCAATTTCGCGCAAGGGCTTTATTCCTGCGCGAACTTCCAGGTCGCTCAGTCCGACGTCTTCATCAATGCCGGGCCGGGCAGCCCCATGCGTGCCCCCGGCAACGTGCCCGGCGCATTCGCGCTGGAGCAGGCGATCGACGAACTCGCGGAACGACTCGGCATCGATCCGCTGGCATTGCGCGACCGGATCGATCCGAGCCCCGTGCGGCGCGAGGAGCGGCGCATCGGTGCGGCGCGCTTCGGATGGGACCGGCGCCGTGGCCCGGGCGCGGACGCCGGACCGGTCAAGCGCGGCATCGGCATCGCGCAGTCGTTCTGGAGCGCGAATGTCAACACCAACGCCGCGTGCGAGGTGAGAATCCTGCGCGACGGTTCCGTCGAGGTGCGATCCGGCGTGCAGGACATCGGCACCGGCATCGGCACCGTGCTCGCGCAGGTCGTCGCGGAAGAACTGGGTCTGCGGCCACAGGACATCGTGGTTCGCATCGGCGATACCGAGTTTCCCGCCGGCCCGCCTTCCTATGGCAGCCTCACCACGGCATCGATCACCCCGCCTGCACGCAATGCCGCGCATCGTGTGCTCGGCGAGTTGTTCGACGTTGCGGCACCTGCGCTGGAGAGCAGGCCCGACGAACTGGTCGCGCGCGCCGGTCGCATCGCCACCCGCGACGGTGCACGCAGCATGCCTTTCGCGGCTGCTGCCGCGCGACTGCGCTCCGACCACATCGGCGCGCAGGCGACGCGTGCCGACGACTACGGCGGGTTCGCTCACAAGGCGGGCGATATGGGCCAGGCGCAACGCACCCTGGGCGGCGTGCAATTCGCGCAGGTTGCGGTCGATGTCGAAACGGGCATCGTGCGTGTCGAGCGCATTCTTGCGGTACAGGATTGCGGACGACCGATGAACCCGCGCCTGATCGAAAGCCAGGTACAGGGCGGCGTCGTCATGGGTCTCTCGTACGCGCTGTACGAAGAACGCGTGATGGACCGGCACACCGGGCACGTACTGAATCCCGATCTCGAGCACTACAAGATCGCGCGCGCGCACGAGACGCCCGACATCGAGGTGGTGCTGCTCGAGCACTACCAGGGCACGAGCGCGACCGATGCGTACGGGATCGCCGAACCTTCGAACATCGCCACCGCGCCCGCGATCGCGAACGCTGTCTACAACGCCACTGGTGTGAGGGTGCGCCGCCTGCCTATGAGCCCGGCGACGGTGCTCGCCGCACTCGGGCGCGTGCCATCGATGCGGAGCCGCGCATGAAGCCATTCGCGTTGACGCGCGCGCGGTCGCTCGACGAGGTGCTGCGCACGAAAAGCACGGCGGTCTCCGATGCGATGTTGCTGGAACCCGCAACGGGAGGCGGCGCGATCGTATTGAAGGCCGGCGGCATCGATCTTCTCGACCTGATGAAGGAGCAGTTGCTCACGCCGGACCGCGTGGTCAGCCTGGCCGGACTGCCCGGCATGAACGAGATCCGCGAAGAAACCGGCACTCTGCGCATCGGCGCGCTCGCAACGCTTGCGCAGATCGCGGGACATCCGGTCGTCCGCTCGCGTTTCCGGGCACTGGCGGACGCGGCCGGCCGCAGCGCCAGTCCGCAGATCCGCAACGTGGCCACGCTCGGCGGAAACCTGCTGCAGCGACCCCGCTGCTGGTATTTCCGCTCTGCACAGCATCGTTGCGTGCGCAAGGGCGGAGGCACCTGCTTCGCGTTCGGCGGTGAAAACGACTATCACGCGATCTTCGACCACGACGGCTGTGCGATGGTCCATGCCTCGACGCCGGCCACCGCGCTGGTCGCGCTCGATGCGCGCGTCGAACTGAGAAGCGCCGGCGGCGCGATGCGCCGCGTCGTTCTCGAGGACTTCCTGCTCGCGCCGCGCCGCGCACTCACGCGCGAATGCGATCTGCGCCCCGGCGAGGTGCTGACAGCCGTCGTGCTCCCCGCGCCGTCGCCGCTGACGCAGTCGGTTCACCTGCGCCAGGGACAGCTCGATTCGTTCGACTGGCCGCTCGCCGACGTGGCGGTGGTTCTCACGCAGGAAGCCGACGGGTCGTGTCGCAAGGCAGCCGTCGTGCTCGGGGCGGCTGCTCCCGTTCCGCACCGCGCGGCGGAGGCGGAACGCTTATTGACCGGTCGACGCATCGACGCGGCGGTCGCGGCGGACGCGGCGCGTGCAGCGCTGGCGGGCGCGCAGCCGCTCAGCGGCAATGCCTACAAGCTGCCGATCTTCGAGACACTTGTGCGCCGTGCAGTGCTGGCGGCAAGTCCCGTCGCGCCGGCTTGAACGCCAGCAGAAGCGACCCGAGGGAAGTGATCATGATCACTCCCAAGGGCGTGACTCGACGCGCGGTCAACGCAACGCCGATCGCCGTCAACGCACTGGCCGCCCTCCCTGGCGCAGCGCTCGCGCAAGCGCCGACGCTGCGCAAGGAGATCGGCAAGCCGCTGATGCAAGCGCTGCAGGCACGCCGCTCGTCGCGCATTGACGGGGCGCGCCCGCTCGCGGAACAGGTTCTTTCCGACCTGTTGTGGGCTGCCTATGGCATCAACCGGCCCAGCGGCGATCGCACAGCGCCCTACTGCCGCAACATCATGGTGATCGACATCGACGCGGCGATGGCCGACGGAACTTGGCTGTACAAGCCCGCTTCACACGCGCTGCGCAGGCAGCTCGCGGCCGATCTGCGTGGACGAACGGGGCTGCAGGGCTTCGTCGGCTTCGCGCCGCTGAATCCGGCCCATGTCGTGCACCGGGAGCGGATGACCGATATATCCGCCGAAGAACGACGGCTGTACGGTTCCGTGGATGCCGCATTTGCGGGCCGGAACGTCTATCTGTACTGCGCTTCCGCGGAGCTGGCGACCGTGTTCGGCGCCGAGATCGACTACACGCGCCTCGCGCAGGCGTTGCCGTTGCCCGATGGGCAGTTCGCCGCGTTCGCCCAGACGGCCGGATATCCGGGCGACTGACGCAGAACGCGCCCCCTGTCATTCCGAGCGAACGCGAGGAATCTCGAGGCTGGCAAGCTCGAGACCGCTCGCCGGCGGCTCAGGATGACAGTTGCGGACGCTTACTCGGTCATGCGCGGGTACATGCGCGCCGCGATCGCGACCAGCACGACCGTCGCCACAAGCAAGACGACGAGATCGTGCACCAGCCCGAACACGCTCGCGCTCGTGCGCAGCATTACCGCGCGCAGCCCGTCGACGGCATAACTCAGGGGGTTGGCAAACGCCACTGCCTGCAGCCATTTCGGCATCAGTTCGATCGGATAGATGGCGTTGCTCGCGAAAAAGATCGGCATCGTCAGCACCTGCCCGATGCCCATGAACCGCTCGCGCGTGCGCACGATCGTCGCGACCACCAGCGAGAAGGTCGAAAAGAGCGCGGAGCTCAGGCAGACGAACAACGCGGCCAGCAATGCGTCGCCCGGACTCGGGCTCAGCTCCACGTGCATGGCGAGCGCGCAGATGTAGATCACGAGCGCCTGCGAAAGGCCGCGCACACCGGAGGACATCGCCTTGCCGATCACCAGCGCGCTGCGCGGTGCCGGACTCACCATGTAACGATGCAGCACGCCGAGATCGCGCTCCCAGATCACCGAGATGCCGTAGAAAATGGCGACGAAGAGCACGCTCTGGGCCAGGATGCCAGGCGCCAGAAAATCGAGATAGCCGACGCTGCCCGTGTTGATGCCGCGCACGTGCGCCATCACCTGGCCGAACAGCATCAGCCACAGGATCGGCTGGATCGCGCGCGTCAGGAGCTCCCACGGATCGTGGCGCAGCTTGCGCAGTTCGGCGTTTGCGACTGCCCAGACCTGGGTCGCATAGCCGGCCGCGGCCGATATGCGCAGCGCTTCAGCCATGCTCGCTCACGCCGCGCCGCTCTTCGCGCACATGGCGGTAGTCGCCGCGGGTGTCGATGTTCGTGACGGTCAGGGCGGTGAATACGTCGTCGAGCGTCGCGCCCGCGCCGACGCGCAACTTCAGTTCCTGCGGCGTGCCCACCGCGACGACGTGCCCGGCGTGAATCACGCCGATGCGGTCGCAGAGTGCGTCGGCCTCGTCCATCTGGTGCGTGGTGATGATGATCGAGGTGCCGAACTGCTGGCGCAGCGCCTGCACCTGCGCCCACACGGCATGGCGGCCCGTGGGATCGAGACCGATCGTCGGTTCGTCCATGAAGATGACGCGCGGCCGGTGCAGCGCGCTCTGGGCAATCTCGAGGCGGCGGATCATGCCGCCCGAATACGTGCCGACCAGGCGGTCGCGCACGTCCTCCAGGCCCATCATCGCAAGCGCTTCGCCGATACGCTGCTCGCGCTCGGCGCGTGGTAGCAGATAGAGGCGCGCCGACAGCAGCAGATTCTCGTAGCCGGTCAACTCACCATCGGCGGAGAGCAGTTGCGGCACGTAGCCGATCGCGCGGCGCACGTCGGCCGGTTGCGCCACGATGTCGTAGCCCGCCACCTGCGCAGTCCCGCCTGACGGCGGCAGCAGCGTGGTCAGCATCTTGATGAGCGTGCTCTTGCCCGCGCCGTTGCGGCCGATCAGGCCGAAGATCTCGCGGCGCTGCACGTGCAGCGAGGCGTGATCGACCGCCACGAGCGCGCCGAAGCGGCGCGTCAGGCCGGATACGTTCACCACCACGGGTTCGGCGAGCAGCGGCGCATCCGCAGCCGGCGCGGCATCGTTCCGGTTCACTGTTCGCGCGTCCATGCGGTCGATGCTACCCGCAGGCTTCGCTTGCGCGTTGCGACTGTCAGGATGCGGCAAGACCTTGCCGCGACCGGGTACGCGACAGGCGGCGCGTTCCTCGGTTGATCCGAATCAACCAACGCGGCACCGGGGCCCGGACAATGGCCTGGTCCGCGCGAAATGGCGGCCGTTCTCTCCTGGAAGTTCGCTCATGCAAGCAATCCGCCGGCAGCGCGACCGGCCCCGCTCTGCGTACGCGACCGTACTCGCGCTCGCGCTGTTGCTGGCGGGATGCCGCTGGCCCTGGCACCCTGACGATGGCACGACGCCGATCGTGCTTTCGGGCACGGTCGATGCACGCCAGATCGACTTGTCCTTCCAGGCACCGGGCCGCATCGCCAAGCTGCATACCGACGAAGGGCATCGTATCGAGCCTGCCACGATCGTGGCCGAGCTCGATCCGACCGACTACGAGCTTGCGGTGGCTCGTGCACGCGCGCAGGCCGAATCCGCACGCAAGGCGCTCGCGGTGTTGCGCGCGGGATCGCGGCCGCAGGAAGTGCGTACCGCTGCGGCGATGGTGGCGCAGGCCGAGGCCGACAAGCGCTTCGCCGATCAGGAAGTCCTGCGTGCCAATGATCTCGTGGAAAAGCATTTCTTCGCCCGCGAGGAACTCGATCGCGCGCGCAGCGCCGCCGACGTGGCCGCCGCCAAACTCGAACAGGCGCGCCAGACGTCATCGCTGGTCCGCGAAGGGCCGCGCAAGGAAGACATCGAGCGTGCGCAAGCCGAGCTGACCGCTGCCGAGGCGGCGCAGCGTTCGGCCGAGCAGCAGCTGAGCTACGTGCGACTCGCCAGTCCCGCCGCCGGCGTGATCAGCGTGCGGCTCGCCGAAGCTGGCCAGGTCGTCGCCGCGGGACAGCCTGTGTTTCGCCTCGCGCAACTCGATCGGCCCTGGGTGCGCGCGTATCTGTCCGAGCCCGACCTCGCGCGCGTCAAGCTGGGCCAGGATGCACAGGTCCGCGTCGACGGCCTGCCGGGCAAGACCTTCAAAGGCCGGCTCGCATTCATCTCGCCGCAGGCCGAGTTCACGCCGAAGACCGTGGAGACCCGAGCGCTGCGCGTGGACCTCGTCTATCGCGTGACCGTCGATGTCGACGACGGCGGCGCGGAACTGAAGATCGGCATGCCCGCGGACGTCACGCTCGCGCGCGTCCAGCCGTAACGCGCGGGAGAGCTGCAATGCCCGATCCGGCCGTCAGCGTCGCCGACGTCCACTTCAGCTACGCGCAGACGCCGGTGCTCGCCGGCGTCACGCTGCAGGTCGAGCACGGCGAGATCTTCGGCATCGTCGGTGCCGACGGCGTCGGCAAGAGCACGCTGCTGCGGCTGCTCATCGGACAGCTCCTGCCGGCGTCGGGCGCAATCCGCGTACTCGGCATGGACCACTCGGACCCGCGCCTGCGCGATGCGATCGCCTACATGCCGCAGGGCTTCGGCCAATACCTCGACCTCTCCGTCGCCGAGAACCTGGCGTTCTTCGCTTCGCTGCATGGGCTGAGAGGAGCCGAGGGCCGCCGCATCATCGACGATCTGCTCGCGCGCACCGGCCTGCACGGTTTCGAGGATCGCCGCGCCGGGCAGCTTTCCGGCGGCATGATGCAGAAGCTCGCTCTCGCGTGCGCCCTGGTGAGCCGGCCGAAGGTGATGTTCCTCGACGAGCCGACCACCGGCGTCGATCCGCTCTCGCGTCGCGCGTTCTGGCAGCTGCTGGAGATGGTGCGCGCCGAGGGCGTCTCGATCGTCTACGCCACCGCGAACATGGAAGAGGCGGAACGCTGCGACCGCGTCGGCACGCTCGAGCGCGGCCGCGTCACGCGCACCGGCCGTCCGCCCGATCTCGTCGCCGCCGTGGCATCGACGCTCGTGACCGTCTCCGGCGACGATGCGCGCAACCTGCATGCCGCGGTACGCGCGCTGCCCGGCGTGGAATTCGCGTTCCCGGTCGGCCGCGTCCTCAAGGTCTGGCTCGCCGGCGCAGCCGCCGAGCACGCCTTGCGCACGCTGCTCTCCGAGCGCGCGCCCGTTCTGCAGATCGAGCACGCATCGCCCGGGTTGCACGACGTGGCATTGCGCGACCTCGCACTTGCGCAGGCGCGGAGCGAGCATGCCGGCGCATGACGGCTCCGCCATCGCCGCGCGCAACCTGACGCGCCGCTTCGGCGCCTTCATCGCCGTCAACGGCATCGACCTGGACGTGCAGCGGGGCGAGGTGTTCGGCCTGCTCGGCGCAAACGGCGCGGGCAAGACGACCGCGATCCGCATGTTGTGCGGCACGCTGGCGCCGACCCTCGGCAGCATTTCGGTCGCCGGCGTCGACATGGTCGCCAACGCGCGCCGCGCACGCGGACGGATCGGTTACGTGACCCAGCGCTTCACCCTCTATGGGGACCTGGGCGTGCTGGAGAACCTCGAGCTGCAGGCCGGCCTCTACGGTGTCGTGGGCGCGCGGCGTGCCGCGCGTGTCCAGTGGGCGCTCGAGCGCTTCGACCTGCGCGAGGTCGCCGCCGAGCGCGCGGTGCGGCTGCCACTCGGCTTCCAGCGCCGGCTCGCGGTCGCCGCGGCGCTGCTGCATGAACCCGACGTGCTGTTCCTCGACGAGCCCACCTCCGGCATCGATCCACTCGCGCGCCAGCAGCTCTGGGAACTCGTCTACGAGCTGGCCGACGCCGGCGTCGGCGTGCTGGTCACCACGCATTACATGGACGAGGCGCTGTTCTGCGACCGGCTCGCACTGATGGACCGCGGCCTCGTGATCTCCAGCGGCACACCGCAGGCGCTGCTCCAGCATCCGCTCGACGCACCGATCGTGCAGCTGCGCACGACCGACGATGCCCGCTGCGCCGCCTGGCTCGCCAGCGATGCCGACGTGCACGAAGTCATGCCGCGCGCCGGCCGGCTGCGCGTGCGGCTGCGCCAGGGCGTGGCGCCGCAGGGTTTCCTCGCGCGGATCGTCGCCGCGGGCTCCCTGCGCGGGCTGGGCATCCGCGCCGACCCGCACGCCGAGATCGAGCTGGAGGACGTGTTCGTGGCGCTGCTCGAAAGCCGGGAGACGACGCAATGAGGCCGCGCAACGTGGTCGCGATGGCGCGCAAGGAGACGCGTCACCTGCTGCGCGACGCGCGCAGCCTGGCGTTGATGTTCCTGCTGCCGGCGATGATGCTTTTCATCTACGGCTACGCGATCAAGCTCGACATCGTCGATGCGCCGATCGGCCTGTTGCAGGAGGCGAACGACGCGCGCTCGCGCGAGCTGGCCGCGCACTTCGAAGCGAGCAACGCGTTTTCGGTGGTGCGCCACTTCCCGGACCGCCGCACGCTGCGCGACGCGGTTGCCGCGCACGAGGTATGGGCGGCGATCGTCATCCCGTTCGACTTCGCCGCGGCGGTGCGCCAGGGACAGGGGCGCGTGCAGCTGATCCTCGACGGCATGGACGCCAATACCGCGCGGCTGATGCGCAACTACGTCCAGCAGCTCGTTGCCGCCTACGCCACTTCGCTCGTGCCCGGGGCGATGCCGGTCGACATCGAATACCGCACCTGGTTCAACGAGACGAACGAGAGCCGCTACGCGATCGTGCCGGGGGTGATCGTGATGGTCATGGGCGTCGTGGGAGCGCTGATGACCGCGCTCACGATTGCGCGCGAGATGGAATCGGGCAATCTCGTTCTCCTGCGCACCACGCCCCTGACACGCAACGAGTTCCTGCTCGGCAAGCTGCTGCCGTATTTCTTCGTCGGCATGCTCGATGTGCTGGGATGCGTCGCCGCGGCCGTGTTCATCTTCGGCGTGCCGCTGCGCGGCTCGCTGCTCGAACTGGCGGCAGCCTCCGCGCTGTTCATGCTGGTCGTGATGACGCAGGGTGCGCTGATCTCGCTCGTCGCAGGAACCCAGATGCTTGCCGCGCAGCTGGTTCAGGTGACGACGTTCCTGCCGGCATTCCTCCTCTCGGGCGTGATCTACGCGATCGCCAACATGCCGGTGGCGGTGCAGTACATCACCGCCGTCATTCCGGCGCGCTATTACGTC
>Ga0335084_10001069_pt1 | contig 24934 bp, 23 predicted proteins | sample Lox_Sample_44_FD_206721 | JGI IMG/M metagenome (GOLD analysis project Ga0335084, IMG submission 206721) | Soil microbial communities from Loxahatchee National Wildlife Refuge, Florida, United States - Lox_Sample_4.4 | ecosystem: Environmental > Terrestrial > Soil > Wetlands | place: USA... | reverse complement strand
CGGCCGGGAAGAACGACTCGAGCATGAGCTCGGCGAGCGTGATGTCGACCGGCGTGCCGAACACCGTCGTCGTGCTCATGAACGAGAGCAGGCCGCGCTCGGTCACCAGCTTGTAGGGCACCGCCACCCGCGCGTGCTCGGGCTCCCCGTCCGCGGCGCGCGCTCGCGCCGCGCCGGCACCGATCGGTGTCGGGTAGCCGCGCAGCTCGGCCTGGAGGTCGAGCAGGAACGGATCGGCGGTCGCGTCGATCTGGTGCTGCAGCCGCGCCAGGAGATGCGCGCGCCACTCGACCAGGTTGGCGGTGCGCGGCGCGAGGCCGTTCGGATGCAGCGCGAGGCGCAGCACGTTGACCGGCGGCCGGAGCAGCGCGGCGTCGACCCCGGCCGTGAGCGGCGGCAGCGCCTGGTTCGACGCGAGCAGGTTCCAGTGCGCATCGAGCGCGAGCGCGGGGTACGGCTCGTGCGCGCGCAGGATCCAGTCGACCGCGTTGCGAGCGGCGGCGAGGCTGGGATCGTCGAGCGAGCGCGCCTCGAAGCTCGGCGCGTAGCCCGCCGCGGTGAGCAGCACGTTGCGGTCGCGCAGCGGCACCTCGAGCCGCTCGGCGAGGAGCAGCACCATCTCGCGGCTCGGCTGCGCGCGGCCGGTCTCGATGAACGACAGGTGGCGGGTGGAGATCTCGGCGTCGAGCGCGAGCGCGAGCTGGCTCTTGCGCCGGCGCTGCCGCCACTCGCGGAGCATGGAGCCGATCTCGCGACGCGCGGGGGTGGTCATCGTCATGCCCCGACGATACCGCTCGCCCCGCGCGGCTCCCATTACCTGCCAGGTAATCGACGCGCTGCGCGCCCCGGGCGAGTCTCGCGAAAGATCGCGGGCGGCCGGAGGCCGACACCGCGGAGAGGAACGCACATGAGCAACCCCACCGAGCTCGTCGAACGCTACCTGGCCGCCTGGAACGAGCGCGACCCGAAGCGCCGCGCCGATCTGATCGCGAAGACGTACACGGAAGGCGCGAGCTACCGGGACCCGCACCGCGGCGGTGTCGGCCACGGGCAGCTCGCCACCATGATCCAGTCGGTGCACGATCGCTTCCCGCCCGCGTACCGGTTCCGGCTGGCGAGCGACGTCGAGGCGCACAACGACCGGCTGCGCTTCCGCTGGGAGGCGGGCGGCACGACGGACGCGCCGCTGCACTACGGCGGAACGGACTTCGCGATCGTGGCGAAGGACGGCCGGCTCGAGTCGGTCACGGGCTTCACGGACTTCGCGCCGAGCCAGAGCTGAGCGAAAGCCTCGGCGGCCGGGCTCGCGCAGCCGGGCCCGTGCCGCCGAGCGCGACTCAGTTCGCCGCCTTCGCGGGCTCCACCGTGATCGCGACCGCCTGCGAGAGGAAGATCTCCGCGACGTCGCCGACCTTGATCTGATCGAGCTTCTCCGGGTGGCGCACCTTCACGGCGACCACCTGGCCGTCGTCGGTCTTGAGCGTCACCGACGGCGTGCTCTTGTCGATCGACACGATCGTCGCGGTCATCCGCACGATCTCCGCGGCGATCGCGCCCGGCTTCTGTCCCGCCTCGGCGGTCGCCAGGCCCGCGGCCGCCTGGGTATCCGTGTCGCTCAGCGTGCCAGGCTTGTGGATCTCGTACGCGATCGACTGGTAGTAGGTCACCGCGACGACGTCGCCGACCTTCAGCTGCGGCAGGTTCTTCACCTCCGGACCGCACTTCACCACGACCACGCTGCCCGACTCGTCGCCCTTCAGCGTCACCAGGCGCTTGGCGAGGTCGATCTTCTGGACCGTCGCCGTCTTGGTGATCTGCTGCTCGTCGTACACCCCGGAGACCGGCTGGCTGGAGCCGCCGCCGAACATCGAGCAGCCGGCGAGCCAGGCGACGGAGACAGCGGCGAACGAGAGCGCGCGAACGCGTGAGCGCATGGGGATCCTCCTGGGCGCGGAGCTTACAGGGGCTTCACGAGTTTCGCTGGTCGGGGCGAGCCGTCACTCGCTCGCTTGCGCAACACGCCTTGCGTCGCCCGGCGGCGGCTTCGCTGCCCATGCTGCAGTTCGCGTGATCCGCGGCGACGGTCGAGAGCGCCGCGTCCTGCGCCTTCATCTCAGAACACGCAGCCTGGAGAGGCGGTGCGGGCCGCGCGATTCGGCCGAGCATGGCCAAGCTCATCGAGTCACACGGCAGGACAGCAGGGACACGACGCGGCACCCGACCCGACCGAGGCTACCGCGGCCGCGACTTCATTCAACGTGGTGCGCGTCGAGATCGAGGCGGCTCGCGAAGAGTTCGCAGCGTTTGTCACAGCCGAGGAGCCAGCCGAGCTCACGGTCGAGCGCGCCTCCAAAACGCCGCGATAGCCCGTGTGGATCTCGTAGGCGTGACTGCCGACGCGGGTCTCGATCTCGATCGAGTTGCGCCCCGACACGCGCCAGCCCGCGTGCTCGACGCCGTCGCGGCGCACGCGGACCGCTGCGGGATCCGGGAGCTCCCGCACGGTGAAGCGCGTGGCCTCGCCGGCCGCGCTCGAGCTGGCGGTGTAGCTCTCGAGCTCGAGCACACCGCGCTGCAGGTCGTTGCGCGCCACCGAGAAGCCCATGCGCGGGTAGCCGGAGCCGGTCACGGTCGGTGCCGAGAACTTGTCGGCGTCGGGCTCGTTGAACGCGCGGAACCAGTCGCCCTCGCCGTCGAGCAGATCCTTGAGCAGATAGAGCGCGCTCTCCTGGCCCCGCGGATAGCGCTCGCCGAACTTGAAGAAGTGGCCGAACTCGTCGCGGTCGGGCCCGTCCTCCGAGTCGAAGAAGCGCGAGTTCTCGATGCGCGCGAGCTTGCGCTCGAGGCGGCGCGCCGTCGTGTGATCGCCGAACTCGCGCGCCAGCAGATAGCCGAGCGTGAAACCGCGCGGAAAACGCGCGCTCCCCAGCACGGGCAGATAGCGCTTGCTCCAGCCGACGGCCGCCACCGCGTTGCGGTAGAGCAGCTCGGCGACTTCGCGATTCTGCGGGACCACGTACAGCGTCGGGAGCAGGCCGCTGAGGCGGCTCTGGCCGTGCACCCGATCGAGGATCGGATCGTAGTAGAGCGCGACCCACTTCAGATTGCCGCGCGCGTCGAAGCCCATGTACTTCTTCTTGAACATGTCCTCGACCCAGCGGTCGTAGACCCAGTGTTGCTTGGTTCCGAGCGTCGCGTCCGCCAGCTGCAAGCCCAGGCCGGCGGCGGAGAGACAGAACGGCCAGGACTTCGTGTTCTCGCAGTGCGGGCCGTGCGGCGTCTGCGCCCACTGGTTGCCGAGGTACTCGGCGATGGCGCGGTGAGTCCACGAGAAGGTCCGGTCGCCGAGCCCGACGACGTCGAACGGCCGCTCCCAGGTCGACTCGCCGGACACCGCACGGTGTATGCCGAGCATGAGATTGAAGAAGCCGCGGAAGAACAGGTTGCCGGTCGCGCCGATCGGATCCGGCTGCAGTCCCCAAGGCTCGATCCCGTTGGCGGTCCAGCCGGGCACGTCGTAGCGTCCCCAGAGGTCCTTCGGGATCAGCCGCTTGTACCGCTTCGGGTAGCGCGCGCGATCGGGGTCGGGCCCGATCTGCGAGAGCCAGTCGACGGCCGCCCAGTAGGTAGTGTGGCGGCGCAGCAGCCGGTCGAGGATGTCCGTGTAGACCTCGCGCCAGGCCGGCGTCTTGCGCGCGAGCAACAGGAACGCGTACGACGACTCCGAGAGATCGAAGCGCGGATACGAGAGCATCGGCGGAGCGCTGTAGCGGTCCCACCAAGGGTGCGGCGTGCCCTCGCGCGACCAGTTATCGGGGGTCGTCGCCTTGCGCCAGATGTGGCGCAGCCAGCCTCGGACCTCGGGCTTGACGCGCGTCGCAGTCGAGCTTGCGCTCACGGGCTCAACCTACCAGGCGAGCGCTGCTATGATGGGCAGGTCAGACAGATACATGGATGAATGTTTGTAACTTGGGAAGCGCGGCGGGGTCAAAGTGCGCGATGAGCCCACCCGCCGCTCCAAGCCCGGCGAGCCCAAGCGGCCACCGAGGCGGCGTCAGGAGGAGCGCTCCGCCTCCACGCGTCTCCAGCTGATGGAGCGACGATCGCGTCCCTGATCGACCGGGGCTACGCGCGAACGACCACCGTCGAGATCTGCCGCCGGGCCGGGGTCACGCGCGGGGCGCTGCTCCACCACTTCGAGAGTCTCGCGGACCTCTTCGCCGCGACGCTGCTCCACATCTACGAGCGGCTGCGCGCGAGAGCGATCCAGCGCAGCGAAGCCGACATCGGCGGCGGCGAGTTCATCGACGGTCTCTGGGCGCACTTCTCACAACCCGACTACAAGGCGGTGATCGAGCTCTGGCTCGCAGCCCGCAACGAGCCGGAGCTCGGCTCGGCCATCCAATCCTCGATCCTGCGTATCCGTGACCTCGCGAACCCGCAGCTCAATCCGCGCCTGTTGCGGGTGCTCGGCAAATCACCCAAAGCGCTGTCTCTCTACCGACTCAGCCTGGAGATCATGATTTGGATGGCGCTCGGTCGCGCAGTCACGCCGGGGACCGGGCTGCTCGTCGTAGACGCCGCTGACCGGCTCCTTCGAGCCGCCGAAGAACATCTCTCAGCCGCTGAGCGCGACGAGCGCAAGCACACCGAACGACGGAGCGCGCACCGCTGAACGCATCGAGATTCCGCCCGCGAGGGAGCTCATCAGGTTTTGCTCGCCGGGATGGTTGGGCTTTGCGCAGGTCCTTTATGCCTCACTTCGCTTCCCGAGCCAGCATCCGGCCACGACCGCAAAGAGGGGCGCGAGCGGCAGCAGGTAGTGGATCTGTTTGCCCGGCACGAGCGACCAGGCGACGAGCTGCACGACGAACGCGAGCGCGTAGAAACGGACGCGCGGTTCGTCGCTCCACATGCGCCGGTGCCAAGCCTCCCAGCCGAGCGGGATGAGCAACGCACTCGCCGGAAGGAGCTGCAGCGGGAGGCGCGGCAAGTAGTAGTAGATCGCCTCGACGTGCGTGGCGTCGTGGTGATGCGTCTCATCGATGTGCGCGGGCCGGACACCGAACGGGCTCAGCAGGAACTGCCGGAGCAGCTCGCTCGCTTCGGGGACGTGCCCGATCACCACTCCGTACCACGACAGCCCGATCGCCGCGGCAACTGCCGACCAAAGCAGCGTCCGCGCCTGCAACACCAGATGCAGACTGCGCTGCAAGGCGAGCCACACCAAGATCGGCGCCAGCACGGAGAGGAGCGCCGCCGTCGCCTTGGTCAGGAATCCGAGTCCGACGAGGATCGCCAGCGCGGGCGCCATGCGTCGGTCGCCCGTGAACCACGACCGCTCGAACGCGGCGAGCGACAGGAAGACGAGCAGGGCGAGCAGCATCTCAGCGTCGCCGATACGCCCGCGGATGAAGAAGATGGCGGTCGCGCCGAGGGCTGCGGCGCTCCAGAACCCCGCAGCGAAGCCGCCCAGCGAGACCCCGACCGCGAAGACGGCAAGCGCCAGGGCGAGCGCCGACGTGGCAGAAACAGAGCGCAGCGTCAGCAGGCTGTGCCCGCCAGCGCCGTTCGCCACCGTCGCTGCGGCCCAGTAGAAGAGAGGGGGTTTCTGCAGCCGGATCTGCCCCTCGAATCGCGGCACCAGCCAGTCACCGGTGCGCAGCATGTCGGCGACGACCGCGTAGCAGCGCGCCTCGGACTTTGGATACACGCGGTCGCGTCCCAGCCGGACGAAGAGACCGGCGGCCAGCACGACGAACAGTGCAACCGTCACCACGACCTGCCAGCGACGATCGGCGGGTAGCTGGATCAGGCGAGCCACGTCGCTAGCCCTGCCCTCGCTGGAGAACGACGAGTATTGGCGGGAGAATCAACAGGACGGCTGGCAGCGCGGCGACGAGGCCGCACAAAATTGCGATCGCGAGCGGCTGCAGCATCGCCGATCCCGTGCCGATCCCGAGCGCAAGCGGCGCAAGCGCGAGGGCAGCCGCGATCCCGGTCATCAAGATCGGGCGCAGCCGCGACGCGCCCGTCTCGAGCAGCGCGGCCGAGGGATCCAGCCGAGCGCGCGCCTCCCGCCAGTGCGAGAGGAAGAACACCGCGGTCTCCGAGGTGATGCCGACGACCATCCTCAGTCCCATCAGCGAGGCGACGTTCAACTCGGAGCCGGAAAGATACAGGCCGAGGAGCACGGCCGAGACGGAGACGGCGACCGCCGCCGCGACCGCGACCAGCGCACGCGTGCTCTCGTGGAGGAAAAGGAGCACGAGACCGACGAGCAGCGTCGCCCCGACCAGCACCGCGCCGAGGCTGCGGAGCGAGCTCTGCTGTTCGCGGTAGAGGCCCGCGTACTCGACGCGTGTACCGGGCGGGAGAGAGACCTCGGCGACCGCGCGGCGCGCCTCGCTCATAACCGAGCCGAGATCGCGTCCCGAGATGCGCGCGGTCACCGCGACCATCGTCTTCAGGTTCTCGCGCGTGATCTGCGGCTGCGCACACGCTCCAGTGTAGAGATCCTCTTGAGCTCCGCGCTCGCGCCGTCTGCACCGCGCAGGCGGAGCCGCGCGACGCGGTCGACCCGCCGGACCTTCCGCGGCCTCTTCAGGGCAGTCGTCGGCAACTCGCCCCTCGTCGCCGTGATCTCACGTCTCCGCCCGTGCCCGCGTTCGACCGTCGTCTCGGCGCGATTATCGGCAACTGGCTCCTGCCTGTCTGCGACTCTGAACCAGACGTCATCTTTCTCGAACGGAGGTAGGCCCGGTGCGAGCGCAGCCGGTAGGAGGCGGTCAGTCGCGCTGGAACCGGCTGGTCTCGCGAATCGCGCGGAGGAGCACCTCGCGATCGACGCGCGGCTCGCGCGAGATGCGGTAGTCCGCGGCGTCGCGCGTCTCGAAGCTGACGCTCGTGCTGATCGTCACGTAGTCCGGTTGGACGATGGCGAAGTTGGTGTAGCTGGCCGCGACCAGCCAGTCCCACTCGGGCCCGCTGAACAAGTTGCCGCCGCTGCTGTAGTCGGAGGGCGGATTCGCGCAGCCGAAGATCTCCTTCAGCAGCGTGGGCGCGACGTCGTTGTGCGACGTGCGGCGTGTGACGACGCCGGGCTTGCGTCCCGGCCAGCGCAACAGGAAGGGCGTTTGCAGCTGGTAGTGGGAATAGCTCGAGCCATGCCCGTGGAAGCCGAGCTTGTTCTCGTCGAACTCCTGGCCGTGGTCGCTCGTGATGATCACGATCGTCGAGTCGGCGAGCCCGCGCGCGGCGAGATCGTCGAGCACGGCGCCGGTCTGCGCGTCGGCGAAATGGATCGCGGTGTCGTAGCAGGAGCGGCGGCGCTCCATCTCCGACGCGCCGGCGCTCACCGGGGTCACCTGCTCGTAGCTCGGCAGGCAGCCGCCGGGCGCGGACTCGAAGAACAGGAAGCCGAAGAACGGGCGCTTCGGGTCGCGCGCGCCGAGCCAGCGGATCCAGCCCTGGGCGGTCTCGGCGTCGCCGCGCGTCGCGACCAGGTCCGGCACGTTGCGGAACGCGGTGCGATCGAGGCCGACGATCTTGTCGGGCGGATTGCCGGGGAAGATGCCGAGCTGGTAGCCGGCGGCCTGCATTTCGTCGATCCACACGGGCGAGCGCTGCTCGGAGTAGAAGGCGCGCCAGTAGGTCGGTGGCAGCCCGTAGAACAGGGAGAACAGGCCGACCCGCGTGCCGTTGCCGCCGCTCCAGTGGTTCGTGAAGCGGATCGCGCTCTCCGCGAAGCGGGAGACGTTCGGGGCGATGCGCGGGTCGACGGCGTCGGGGCGCATCGCGTCCAGCCCGATCACGAGGATGTTCGGCGGCGACGCGGGCGGCGTGCAGCGCAGCGGCGCGAGCGGGTAATGCAGCACTCCCTGCCGCTCCGTCGCCAGCGCGCGCAGCAGCGCCGGGTCGTCCGGGCGCGCCTTCGCGACCAGGCCGGCCTTGACCAGCGGGTCGCGGGCGGTCCACGGCCGGTAGAGCGGCAGGTAGGGCGTGAAGCTGGTGATCGGCACGTAGAAGCTGGCGTCTGCCCAGATGTGCAGCCCCTGCGCGGCGAGGAAGGGAACGAGCACGCCTCCCGCGAGGACCAGCGCAAGCGCGCGCAAGCGCACGTTCGCCAGGCGCGCCCACGTCGAGCGCGCGAGCAGGGCACACAGCGCGAGGAAGATCCCGAGATAGACCAGCGCGAAGCCCCACGTGCTCCAGCCCAGGATCGCGAGCGCGAGCACCGAGAGGTGGAAGCGGTCCTCGGCGAAGACGAGGCTGTCGACGAGTACCGCGGCGAGGGTCGCAGCGCCGAGCGCGACGCTCACCGCGACCACGAGCCCGCGCGACGGCACGAGCAGCGCGAGCGGCAGCACGACCAGGAGCCATGGCGCCAGGCCGAGCACGGCGAAGTGACTCAGGTAGGCGAGCAGAGTGTAGAGGCGCGCGATTCCCTCGTGGGGCCAAGGGTAGTCGACGAGGTAGCGCAGCCCGATCACCGCGAGGATCAGGCCGATCAGAAGGAAGTACCCGCCGCTCCACGCCACGAGCTGCGCTCTCGAGGTGTGCTGCACGGGACGGGTGCTATCGTCGCGAACCGGCAAAGGCGCCCCCCTTTGACTAGCCTGACGAGACCAATCGTCCATCGGAGCCGACGACGCCACAGGAAGGGTCCATGCGTGCGGTCTTGCTTGCCGCCGGCCGGGGGCTTCGGCTCGGCCCGTTGGGGCAGGAACGCCCGAAGTGCCTCCTCCCGTTCGCTGGTCGCAGCTTGCTCGCGCGCCACGTCGAGTGCCTGCGCGCACTAGGGGTGGATGAGATCGTTCTCATCGTCGGCTTTCGCGAGGACGAGGTGCACGCCGAGCTGGCCGCGCTGGCCGGGGCCTCCCGTCCGACGACGGTGACGAATCCGCGCTTCGAGCGGGGCAGCGTGGTCTCGCTCTGGACGGCGCGCGAGGCGCTCTGCGCGGGCGGCGACGTGCTCCTCATGGACGCCGACGTCCTCTACGACCGCGCGATCCTCGCGCGGCTCGTGGAAGGCGGCGCCGGGAACGTGTTCCTCATCGATCGCAAGTTCGACGACGGCGGCCAGGAGGCCGTGAAGCTGTGTCTCCGGCGCGGCGTGCCGGTCGAGTTCCGCAAACGACTCGCGCCGGAACTCGAGTACGACCTCGTCGGGGAGTCGGTCGGTTTCTTCCGCTTCTCGGAGCCGATCGCACGGGCGCTCGCGGCGCGCTGCGGCGAGTACCTCGCCGCGGATCGGCTCGACGAGCCGTACGAGGAAGCGATCCGCGATCTCCTGCTCGAACGGCCCGCGGAGTTCCGGGTCGAGGACATCACCGGACTGCCGTGGATCGAGATCGACTTCCCCGACGACGTGCGCCGCGCCCAGGAGGAGATCCTGCCGCGGCTCTCGCAGGCGCGGAGGCGCGCATGAGCGAGCGCCCGACGAAGAGCGCCGTGCTGCGCGAGCTCCTGCGCTCGAACGCCACCGAGTTCCTGCTCGAAGCGCACAGCGGCGTCAGCGCGCGGATCGCCGAAGAGGCGGGCTTCAAGGGCCTCTGGGCGAGCGGCTTGGCGATGTCCGCGCTGTGCGGCTTGCGCGACGCGAACGAGCTGTCGTGGACGCAGGTCCTCGGGAATCTCGAGCTCATGGCGGACGCCACCACGCTGCCCATCCTGCTCGACGGCGACACCGGCTACGGCGACTTCAACAGCGTGCGCCGGCTGGTGCGCAAGCTGGAGCGCGCGGGCGGTGCCGGCGTCTGCATCGAAGACAAGCTCTTTCCCAAGACGAACAGCTTCATCGACGGCGAGCGTCAGCCGCTCGCCGATCCCGCCGAGTTCTGCGGCAAGATCAAGGCCGGCAAGGACAGCCAGCACGACCCCGACTTCTCCATCGTCGCGCGCGTCGAGGCGCTGATCGCGGGCTGGGGAATCGACGAGGCGCTGCGCCGCGCCGACGCCTACGCGAACGCAGGCGCCGATGCGATCTTGATCCACAGCAAGCGGCGGGACGCGGGCGAGATCATCGCCTTCGCGCGCGCCTTTGGCTCGCGCCTGCCGATCGTCATCGTGCCCACGACCTACTACGGCACCCCGACGGAGGTGTTTCGCCGCGAGCGGATCAGCGTCGTGATCTGGGCCAATCAGATGATCCGGGCATCGGTCGTGGCGATGCAGCGCGCCGCACGGCGGATCCACGACTCACAGAGTCTCGTGGAGGTCGAGGATCAGGTCGCGCCGATGCGAGAGATCTTCCGCCTGCAGGGCGCAGACGAGTTGCTCGCCGCCGAGAAGCGCTACACCGTCTCGGGTCAGGTGCGGCCCGGCGCAGTCATCCTCGCGGCCTCGCGCGGCGACGGTCTCGCGTCTCTGACCGTAGAGCGGCCGAAGGTCATGCTGGAGGTTGCGGGCAAACCGCTGCTGCGTCGGCTGGTCGACTGCTTCAAGGGCGAGGGGATCCACGACATCGACGTGGTCGCCGGCTACAAGGCCGCGTCGATCGACGTCCAGGGCGTGCGTCTGATCCACAACCGCGACTACGATCGTGGAGGCGAGCTCACGTCGCTCGCGTGCGCGCGCGAGCGTCTGGGCGCGGACACGATCGTGCTCTACGGCGACCTTCTCTTCCGCGAGTACCTGCTGCGCGAGCTCGTCGACAGGACGTCGCCGCTCACCGTCGTGGTCGACTCCGCGCCCCTGCCGGAGCGCGGAAACCGCAACGACCTCGCCTGGTGCAGCGCCCCCGACGACCGGGCGCTGTACCATCAGCCGGTGGGTCTGCAGCGCATCGCGCGCGAGTCGAGCTGGCAGGGACGCCCTCCAAGCGGCCGCTGGATCGGGATGCTGCGGGCGAGAGGCGACGGCGCCGCGTGGTTGCTGCGCGGGCTCGAAGAGCTCGAGGCTCGGCCCGATTTCGCCCGCCTGGGCATGCCCGACCTCCTGAACCATCTGGTCGAGCGAGATCTCCCGGTCGCCGTACAGTACGTGCACGGCCACTGGCTGGACGTGAACGATCTCGAGGATCTCGAGCGCGCCAATGCATTCGCGTTTGGCCCGCCCGACTGACGGACGCCCGGAATGATCGACGCAGGTGAGCTGATCGAACGCACCCGCGAGCAGGGCTTCGGGTTCTGGACGGGCGTGCCGTGCTCGTACCTGACGCCGCTCATCAATTGCGCCATCGCGCATCCGGCGCTGCGCTGGGTCACCGCCGCCAACGAGGGCGACGCCGTCGCGACCGCAGCTGGCGCAATGCTCGCCGGGCAGCGCGGCGTCGCGATCATGCAGAACTCGGGTCTGGGCAACGCGGTGAATCCGCTCGCGTCGCTCACTTACACGCTCCGCATTCCGGTGCTGCTGATCGTGACCCTGCGCGGCGATCCTACGTTGCGCGACGAGCCGCAGCACGAGCTGATGGGCGCGATCACCGAGCGCATGCTCGGCGAGCTGCGCGTCCCCTGCGAGCGCTTTCCCCGCGAGCCCGCGGCGCTCGGCGCCGCGCTCGAGCGCGCGTGCAAGCACATGGCCGAGACGTCGCGACCGTACGCGTTCGTGCTCCACAAGGGCGACGTCGCATGGCAGGGTCGGCCGCACGTCGCGAACGCGCCCGAGCGGCTGGCGACGCCCGTCGGGGACCGACGCCGCGGCGCGAGCTCGACGGCGCCCACGCGTGCAGAGGCGCTGCGGCGGATCGTCGACGCGACGCCGGAGGACGCGAGCGCCGTCATCGCGACCACCGGCTACACCGGCCGCGAGCTGGCTGCGATCGCGGACCGCGCGAACCAGCTCTACGTGGTCGGGTCGATGGGCTGCGCGTCGTCGCTGGCCCTGGGCGTTGCACTGGCGCAGCCGCGGCTGCGCGTCGTGGCCGTCGACGGGGACGGCGCCGCGCTGATGCGCATGGGCAACTTCGCGACGGTGGGCGCGTACGGCGGCGACAACCTGGTTCACATCGTGCTCGACAACGGCGTTCACGAGTCGACCGGCGGCCAGCCGACGGTCTCGCGCGCGGTCTCGTTCGCCGGAATCGCCGCTGCATGCGGCTACGGGCTCGCGCTCGAGGCCGACTCCTTGGACGCGCTCGACGAGCTCTTCGCGGCGCGGGCCGTGCGCGGGCCGCGCTTCGCTGCGCTGCGCATCCGTCCCGGAGTCGACCCGGAGCCACCGCGCCCGCCGCTCGCTCCCGAGCAGGTGCGCGCGCGCTTTGCGGAGCACCTGCGCAAGCGGGCCGGCGCAGCCGCGGACGGAGCCACCCCGTGATCCTGCTGAACCCCGGACCGGTGAACCTGAGCGCCCGCGTGCGCCGGGCACTCGGCGCCGAGGACCTGTGTCACCGCGAGCCGGAGTTCGCCGAGCTGCAATCGGCCGTGCGCGGGCGACTCCTTTCGGTGTACGGCCTCGACCCCGCGATCTGGACCCCAGTCGTCATGGGCGGATCGGGCACTCTCGCCGTGGAGGCGATGCTCGCGAGCCTGGTCCGGGCCGACGGGCGGCTGCTCGTCCTCGAGAACGGCGTCTATGGCGAGCGCATGAGCGAGATCGCGCGGCGCCACGGGATCGCCGCCGCGGCACTGCGTTTCGAGATCGGTGCAGAGCTCGACGTCGAGCGCGTCCGCCGCGCGCTCGCCTCGGGAGAACGCTTCAGCCACGTCGCCGTCGTCCATCACGAGACCACGACCGGACGGCTGAACGCGCTCGCGCCATTGGGCGCGCTGTGCCGCGAGCAGGGCGCCGATCTCCTCGTCGACGCAGTGAGCAGCTTCGGGGCGGAGGAGCTCGAGCTCGACGGCTGGGGCATCGCGGCAGCCGCCGCGACGGCGCACAAGTGCCTGCACGGGGCGCTCGGGCTCTCGTTCGTGATCGCGCGCCGCACGGCGCTGGCGCGCCCTGCCGAAAGGCCGCGCTCGCTCTACCTCGACCTTTCGGTCTGGGCCAACGAGCAGGAGCGCGGCGGCACGCCCTTCACTCCCATCGTTCCCGCCTTCCACGCACTCCGCGAGGCGCTCGACGAGCTGGCCGAGTCGGGCGGCTGGCGGGCCCGCGGTGCGCGCTACCGCGCGCTGGCCGAGCGCATTCGCGCCGGGCTGGAAGCCCTCGAGGTGCGCCCGTGGCTGCCTCCGGAGGTCTCGTCCGTGGTGCTGCGGAGCTACGCACTCCCCGGCGACACGAGCTATTCGGCGTTGCACGACGAGCTGAAGAAGCGCGGCTTCGTGATCTACGCCGGCCAGCCTCCGCTGCGCGACCGACTGTTCAGGGTCTCGACGATGGGCGAGATTCACGAGCGCGACGTCGACCGTTTCCTGGCAGCTTTCGCGGACGCCAGGTGCGTGCAAGGGAGTGGACCCGGCTGATGGCACCGAAAATTCGAGCCCTGATCATCTTCGCGCTGCTGATCGCGATCCCGCTGCCGGCCTACGCCTACCTGGATCCGGCGACGGGATCGATGCTGCTGTCGGGCGTAGTGGCGTTCTTCGCCACATTGGGCATGGCGATCCAGGCGTACTGGCACAAGCTCGTTTCGCTGACGCGGCGGTTGCTCGGGCGCGCGGAGCCGCGACTCGAGGACGATGAAGCCCGAGAAGGCTGAGGCCGCGCGCGCCCCGGCCGCGCCGTCGTTCCTGGACTCGTGGCGCGAGCACCGGCGCTTCCGGCGGCTGCCGCGGGAGCAGCGCCGGATCGTGTTCTACTCGGAGAGCCGGCAGGACTGGCACCACTTCGAGCCGATCGTCGCGCGGCTCACCCGCGAGCACGACTGCACGGTCTGCTACGTGTCGTCCGACCCCGCGGACCCGGGCCTCTCGACCGGCAACCCCGGCGTGCTGTCGTTCCTGATCCGCAAAGGGCTCCTGCGCATCGTCTTCTTCCAGCTCGTCGACGCGGACGTCTTCGTGCTCACGATGATGGACCTCGGCAATTTCGAGCTCCGCCGCTCGGTGCACCCGGTGCACTACGTGTACCTGTTCCACAGCCTGGGCAGCACGCACATGGCGGACTTCGCAGCGTCGTACGACCACTACGACACCATTCTGTGTGCGGGACCGCACCACGTGAGCGAGATCCGGCGGCGCGAGGAGCTGATGAGGCTGCCCGCCAAGCGGCTCGTCGAGCACGGCTATGCCCGGCTCGAGGCGCTGCTCGCGGAGCGAGCCGAGCGGCCACCGCTCGTCCGCGAGGGCCCGCCGACGCTGCTGGTCGCACCGACTTGGGGCGAGAGCTCGCTCTTGAACGTGTGCGGCGCGCGTCTCGTCGAGGTGCTGCTCGCCGCGGGATACCGTGTGATCGTACGGCCTCACTACATGACGACGCAGCAGAGCCCCGAAGTGGTCGCCGCCATCCGCGGGCGTTTCGGCTCGCACCCGCGCTTCGAGTACGAGGACCGCATGGGCGACACGGCTTCGCTGTTCCGCTCCGACCTCCTGGTCTGCGACTGGTCGGCGATGGCGATCGAGTGGGGCCTCGGGCTGGAGCGGCCCGCGCTCTTCGTCGACGTGCCCCCGCGCGCGCGCAATCCGGAGTGGCGCGCGCTCGGGCTCGAGCCGCTCGAGGCGTCGATCCGCACCGAGATCGGCGCCGTCATCGATCCGGCGCGGCTCGACGAGGCGCCCACGCTGGTCGAGAAGCTGCTCGCCGACCCAGTCGGGTTCCGCGAGCACGCGGCCGAGCTGCGCGCGCGCTGTGTGTTCAACCCGGGGCGCAGCGCAGAGGTCGCCGCCACCGAGATTGCGCAGCTCGCGAGCCAGCGCGCGAGCGCTCGACGGGGGCGCCGCGCGTGAGGCGTATGGCTGCGATCACGGCGCTCCTTCTCGCGCTCTCGGCGCCGGGTGCACAGGCCGCCGAGAACGACGTGGTCGAGGTGCGCACGGAGGCCTTGCGCATCGTCTTCGCCGGCAGCGACCCGACGACGTGGGAAGGTTGCTACCCGACGTGCGACGCGGCCCGCACGAAGGAGACGTTCGCCGCCCGCCCCGGGGAGCCGCTCTTGCGCCTCGCGGCACGGGGCGACGCGGATCTCTCGCAGCGCCTCGCGGCGCTCGCCTACCGCGCCGAGCGGCACGACGACGCGAAGGAGGTCGTGCTCGAGTTCGCCTCCGAGCCGCTCGCCGATGGCGTGGTGCTGCACAAGCGCTGGCTCTGGCCCCGGCGTGGCTACGAGGCCGAGCTCCAAGTCTCGTTGGAGGGCGAGAATGCGGCAGCGTTCGCGCGCGCCCACAAGCTCGACCTCGTGGTCGAAGGCGACGGCGATCTCGACGCTGCGGCGGCAGGACCGTGGCACGGGGTGCGCAGCCGGTTCTGGGCGCTCGTCGCGAGCTCCCGGCCGAGCGCCGCGCCGGAGAACGGATTCGGCTACCGCGTCTACTCCGGCCCGATCGAGCGCAGGCTGCTGCGGGCGACGGATCCCCCGCTCAAGGGACTCTTGTTCCCGCACCTCTGGTTCTGGATGCGCTGGCTCGCGCTCGGGCTCACTCTGCTGCTGTCGGCGCTGCTCGGCGTCGTCGGCAACGCGGGCATCGCGAACATCCTGCTCGCGCCGTGCGTGAAGCTCTTGATGCGGCCGCTGTCCGCGCTCGCCGAGCGCTGGCAGCGCGACGTGAACGAGCTGCGCACCGAGCTCCAGCCGGAGATCGAGGCGATCCGCGCGAGCACGCGCGGAGCGGAGCGGAGCCGCCGGCTGCTCGAGCTGCACCGCGCGCACGGCGTCACTCCCTTCTACGGGTTGCGCAGCCTGCTCAGCGTGGCGATCCAGCTGCCGATCTTCTTTGCCGCCTACCACGCGCTCGACGAGTGCTTCGCGCTGGCGGGCGTCCCGTTCCTGTGGATCGCGGACCTGAGCCAGCCGGACGCCTTCGCAGCGCTGCCCCACGCTCTGCCGTACTTCGGCAAGACGCTGAACCTGCTACCGTTCGTCATGAGCGCGACGACGATCCTGTCGTCGCGGCTGCACGACGACGGCACGCTCGCGCCCGAGCTCCTGCGGCGCCAGCGCCTCGGCCTGTACGCGCTTGCGCTCGGCTTCTTCCTGCTCTTCTATCCGTTTCCTGCCGGCATGGTCCTATACTGGACGTCGAACAACCTCGTCGCGCTGGCGTGGGGAGCGGTCGGGCGCCGCCTGCCGCGCCGGAGCGACCGAACCGGGAGGCTCGCCAGTGGCACGATCCGGCGCTGACGCCGTCGAGAAGTCGCAGATCGCCGCCTTCCGGCGCACCGGCTTCGCGGTCGTGCCGCAACTCTTCGATGGTCGCGAGGTCGAGCGCATCTCGAAGTGGGTGGACGAGCTCGAGACTTCGCCTGAGATCCCAGGGCGGCAGTGGATGTATTTCGAGCCGAGCCGCAGCGAGCCTGGCAAGCGGCTGCTGAACCGGGTCGAGAACTTCGCGCCGTTCCATGGCCCGCTCGCCGCGGTGTGCAGCGGTGAGCCGCTGCTGGGCGCAGTGTCGGCGCTGTTCGGCGAGACCGCGGTGCTCTTCAAGGACAAGATCAACTTCAAGCTCCCGGGCGGCGGCGGCTTCGAGCCGCACCAGGACGCGCAGGCCGGCTGGAACCGCTACGCGAGCCTGTACGTCACCGCGGCCGTCGCGCTCGATCCGGCGACGCTCGAGAACGGCTGTCTCGAGCTCGGCCACTGGAGGCATCGGCAGGAGTTGATCGGCGAGCTGTGGGCGCCGCTCACCGACGCGGCGCTCGCCGAGGTCGAGTTCGTCCCCTGCCCGATGCAACCCGGCGATGCGGCCTTTTTCGACTCCTACCTGCCGCACCGCTCGGCACCGAACGCGACCCGCGAGCGCCGCCGCGTGCTCTACATCACCTACAACCGCGCGTCCGAGGGCGACCAGCGCGCGCGTTATTACGCCGACAAGCACGCCAGCTATCCGCCCGACTGCGAGCGCGAGCCGGGCAAGCGCTACGAGTACCGCGTCTAGCGGTCGGCGGCGCCCGAGACGAGCCCGCGGTAGAGCCAGTACGCGGCGAGATAGTCGACGCCGGTGTACTCGACGTCGGGCTGGGTCGGCGCGTCCAGGCGGTAGGGACTCGACTTCCACTCGAAGCTCTCGGCGGGTCGGAGCTCGATCGGCACGGGGTCGCGCGCCTGCGCGTCGAACTTGCGCGAGGGCAGCCACGCGCGCGGCAGCGCGGCGAGCGCGGGCGACGGCGCGAGCCGGCGCTTCTCGAGCGGGAAGCGAACGAGAAGCTCGCGCGCGGCTTCGAGCGAGCCCGGCTCGCACGAGCCGGGCTCGAGCTGGCAATAGAGCAGGGTGAAGTACGGGTTGCCGTCGTCGCGTACGCGCAGCCAGCTGCGTTGCAGCCCGTACTCGAGGTCAGGCAGCGCGGGGTCGTGCGTGCGCCGCGCCAGCGGCACCAGCACGCGGTACAGGTTCCAGGCCTGGAGCTCGTTCGAGTAGCTCGTGAGACCGAGCACGCGGACGTTCGAGGTCGTGGAGGTGGCGACGACGCGCTCGCGATCGCGTAGCTCGTCGCGCCGCGCGGCGAAGAGCGGGTCGGGATCGGCTTCCGCAGCCAGCGCGAACACGGCGTAGCCGGTGAGCTTGGCGATGGCGTTGAAGCCGAGCCCGGCGGAAGGCCCGACGTCGCCGTACTTGGTGACGCGGCCGTCCGGATCGACGAGGCGCATGTCGGTCTCGAACAGGAGCTCGGCGGCGTCGACCGCGAGCGCGCGCGTCCGCTCGGGGAAGTGCACGCGACACGCGGCGAGCGCCGGGAGCAGCCCGTTCGCGTACTGATCGCGAGACACGTCGCCGCGCCACACGAAGGCTTCGTAGCCCGGCGCGCCGGGGAACCAGCGGTTGTCGGGCTGCGAGCTCGCCGGCGGCGGCGAGCGCTGCATTCCGCGCGCGAGCAGGCCGCGTCGGCCCGTGACGCGTTCCAGTGCCTCGAGTCCGGCAAGCGCGCGGTCGGCGTCGGCCAACGCCTCGGCGCGACCCGCGCCGGTCTCCACGTCCGCGCGCGAACAGTGCGCGGCCGCGAGAAGTCCGGTGAAGGTGGGCGTGTCGCCCAAGGCAGGATAGTCGCCACGCTCGAGCTGATCCCCGATCAGGTTGAGGTCGACCGCGTAGAGCAGGAAGCCCTCGGACGCGAGGTGGCGGGCGACGATCGCCTCCCGGAAGGCTCGCGCCTTCTCTACCAGAAGGGCGTCGTCGGCTGCGCGCGACGAGGGAGGAGGGGCAGGCGCCGTCGGCGCGGGCGGCGACGCACACGCCAGGAGCGCCGCGAGCGCGGCTGGGCGCAAGCGGCGGGTCACGCGCGCCGCAGTGTGCGGCTCAGCGCGACGCGAGCGTGGGAATGGGATCCGGAAGCCGCGCGATCACCCCGGTCTCGACCAGGCGCTGCGCGATCTCGTCGAGATGCTCTCGAAGAAAGCGTACGAGCGTGGTCTCTTCGCCGCGGTCCTGGCTGAAGCGCTCGAGCTCCTCGGTGGCTTCCGCAGGAGGGACACCTTCCACCAGCAGTCGGTACGCTGCGAGCACGCCCCCGGTGCGTCGATCGCCGGCGGCGCAGTGCACGAGTACGCGCCGGCCCTCGCGTCTGGCGCTCGCGATCGCACCGATCGCCGCAGCGTACTGATCGACCGTGCCGATGCCCTTCCCGCTCATCGGGAATCGACGGACCTCGATCGCCAGCTTCTCTGCCGCGCGCTTCTCGGCGACCTGCCGCGGGTCCCGGTTCCCGCGGTCCTCGGTCAGGTCCACGATCAGGTCGATGTCCAGGTTGCGCAGCGTTCCCTCGACCAGGTTCGGCCGGATCTGTCCGCTGCGATACAGCCAGCCGCTTTCGACCTCCACGAGGTTGGTCGGGAAGATCCGCTCGCGCAGGTTGATCGGTGCCGAGCCCCAGGCCCAGCAGAAGACGGCGACCGGCACCAGCACGAACAGCCACTCGAACGCGCGTACGAGCCCCGGGCTTCCCCATCTCATCCACGTCGGCATAGTACGCGCACCTCGTTCCAGCGCGAGTGTGACGCAAGGCCGCCCCCGACCGCATTGGCCGCAAGATGGCGTCTCGTTCAGAATCGGGGACGGCAGCCAGCGAAAGCGTACGCTTCGAGGCCATGGGCAGCTCCAGCCCCTCGCTCTCGGTGGCGGTCGTGGTCCCGGTCGCACTGACGTTCAGCCTCGCGCTCGCAGTCGATGGCCATGCCGCGACCAAGTCGTGCTCCGCCGTGGCGACGTTGCGACCGGCAACGTGACGCAGCTGGTCGACTGCAACGTGGACCCGCGCTGCGACGCTCTCCCGGAGCCCTGACGTCACCCCGGGTTGAGTGCGCTTCCCCTGTTGCTGGCGGCTCTGCTCTTCGACGGCGCGGGCGGATCCGGAGCCAACCCGGGATCCAGCGAACTCTGGTCGGGGCGGGCGGATTTGAACCGCCGACCTCTTGGTCCCGAACCAAGCGCGCTACCAAGCTGCGCTACGCCCCGACCGAAAGCGCGGGGCAGCATAGCGCTAAGGTCTCGACGTGAGCCACCCGCCGCAGGACAGCCCAGGCAACGGCCGCCGGAGCGCCGCAGTGCGGGCCGGGTGGATCTCGCTCCTGGCGAGCGTCGCGATCCTGGCGACGAAGTTCGCCGCCTATCTCTACACCGGGTCGATGGCGCTCCTGGCCGATGCCGCCGAGTCGAGCGTCAACGTGATCGCGGCGGCCGTGATGACGTTCTCGGTCGCCGTATCGCGGCGGCCGCCGGATGCGGGTCACCCCTACGGCCACGGCAAGGCCGAGCCGCTGTCGGCGGCGGTCGAGGGGGCGCTGGTCGCGGGAGCGGCGACGTTCATCGCGGTCGAGGGCGTGCGCCGGCTGATCGCGCCGACCGGGCTCGGGCACGTCGGCGCGGGCGTGGTGATCTCGGCGCTCGCCGGGCTCGCGAACCTGCTGCTCGGCCTGTACCTGCTCGCGGTCGGGCGGCGCGAGCGCTCCGAGGCGCTGCGCGCGGACGGCGTGCACGTGCTGTCCGACACGGCCACCACGGCGGCGAGCATCGGCGCGCTCGTGGCGGTGCAGTGGACGGGCATCATCGCGATCGACCCCATCGTCGCGCTGGTCGTCGCGGTGAACCTGCTGTGGGCGGGCTGGAAGGTGGTGCGGCGCTCGCTCACGGGGCTGCTCGACGAGGCGGACTTCGCGCTGCTCGAGCGCATCGCCAAGGTCCTCGAGGCGGCGCGCCGGCCGGAGTGGTGCGACATCCATCAGCTGCGTTCGCGCAACGCCGGGCGCGAGCGGCACGTGGATCTGCACCTGGTCGTCCCGCGCTACTTCGCGATCGACGAAGCGCACCGCGTGGGCGATGCGCTCGAGACCGCGCTCGGCCGCGCGCTCGAGGGCGAAGGCGACTTCATCGTGCACCTCGATCCGTGCCGGCCACAGAACTGCGGGGGCTGCGCGATGAGCGACTGCCCCGTGCGCATGGCGCCGCTCAGCGAACGCGCCGTGTTCGACGTTCGCCACCTGACCGAGCAAGGACCGGTGTGACCGGTTAGGTTCTGCCCATGTCGACCCCCCGCGGCATCCGGCTCGAGCCCGACATCCCGATCTGCCAGACGGATCTCCCGCTCGACTGGTACCAGCCCGAGTTCAAGCCCTACGCCGAGGAGTACCTCGCGCTGCCCGACCGGCTGCCGGGCACGGTGCTGCCCTGGATGGACCGCTACATCGAGCCGGCGCGCGCGGCGCTCGGGCCGGAGCTCGTGCTGCTCGCCCACTACTACATGGGCGGCGAGATCGTGAAGCTGGTCGAGCGCTACGGCGGGCGGATCGCCGACTCGTACCAGCTCGCGCGCGAGGCGGTGCTGCATCCGGAGAAGCGCATCTTCGTAGAGTCCGCGGTGCACTTCATGGCGGAGGCGATCGCGCTGCTCGCCGCCCCACACCAGGAAGTGTGGATCACGAACCCGAAGTCGGGCTGCACCATGGAGATGATGGCGAAGGAGTTCATGATCGCGCCGCTCTTCGCCAAGCTCCAGGCGCGCTACGGCGATGCGCTGATGGTGATCGCGTACATGAACACGTCGGGGCGCGTGAAGGCGCTGGCCGGGCGCACGGGCGGCGCGGTGTGCACCAGCTCGAACGCGGGCGCGATCATGCGCTGGGCGCGCGCGCAGGGGAAGAAGGTGTTCTTCGTACCGGACCAGCACCTGGGCCGGAACGTCGCCGCGGAGATCGGACTCGCGCCCGAGAAGATCGCGCTGGTGCCGGCGGGGCACGAGGGCGGCGACCTCGAGCCCGCCGAGCTGAAGCAGCTCGACGCGGCCGAGCTCCTCTTGTGGGGCTCGTTCTGCGGCGTGCACACGATCTTCGAGCCCGCGCACGTGCGCTACTGGAAGCAGCGCGGCTACACGGTCGCGGTTCACCCCGAGTGCCCGCGCGAGGTCGTGGCGCTGGCGGACGCGCACGGCTCGACGAGCCAGCTCTGGAAGCTCGTGCTCGACGCGCCGAAGGGCAGCCGCTTCGCCGTCGGCACCGAGGGCCACTTCGTGCGCAACCTGCGCGAGCAGGCGGCGCTGCGCGGCGTCGAGGTCGTGCACATGGCCGAGGTCCCGGGCGACGAGATGGGCGGGTGCGGCTGTGCGACCATGTCGCGCAACGACCCTCCGCACCTGGTCGCGCTGCTCGACCTGCTGCGCCAGGGCAAGGCGCCGGACCTGAACCGCGTGCTGGCCGGCGACGTGGTCGACGAGGTCACGGGCGCGCGCGAGCGGCTCGACGCCTCCGGTCGGGCGCGGGTCGCCCGCGAGGCGCGCCGCGCGCTCGAGCGGATGATCGAGATCACCGAGGCGAAACGCTGAGAGAGGAGCCATGGGCGACGTCTTCACCGAGATCACGCCAGCGCTGCGCCGGTTCATCGAGGCGCAGCACGTGTTCTTCGTCGCCAGCGCGCCGCTGGCGGCCGACGGGCGCGTGAACCTCTCGCCGAAGGGAACCGACTCGCTGCGGGTCCTGGACGAGCGCACCGTCGCGTACCTCGACTACGTCGGCAGCGGCGTGGAGACGATCGCGCACCTGCGCGAGAACGGGCGCATCGTGGTGATGTTCTGCGCGTTCGCGGGTCCGCCCACGATCGTGCGGCTGCACGGGCGCGGCGACGCGCTCGAGCCCGGCGATCCGGAGTTCGCCGCGCTGCGCCCGCGCTTCCCCGACGCCGCGAGCGCCCGCGCGATCGTGCGCGTGCGCGTCGAGCGCGCCAGCGAGTCGTGCGGCTACGGCGTACCGCTGTACGGCTACGAGGGCGAGCGCAGCGCGATGGCGGCGTGGGCCGAGAAGAAGGGACCGGACGGGCTCGTGAAGTACCAGCGCGAGAAGAACGCGGCGTCGATCGACGGGCTGCCCGGGCTGCGCTGGGTCGCGGCGGAGGACGAGTGAGCGCGAGCGCGCCGGCGGCGGTGCTGTTCGACCTGGACGGCACGCTCACCGACCCGAAGCTCGGCATCACCCGCTCGATCCAGCACGCGCTGCGCAAGCGCGGCCTGCCGGTGCCCGACGCCGACGCGCTCGAGCCGTGCATCGGCCCGCCGCTCCTGGAGACCTTCCGCGAGCGCTTCGGCCTCGCGCCCGACGACGCGCGCCGCGCGGTGGACGACTACCGCGAGTACTTCGAGCCGCGCGGGCTCTACGAGAACGCGGTGTACCCCGGCATCCCGGAGCTGCTCGCGCGGCTGCGCACACGCGGCGTGCGGATCGCACTGGCGACCTCGAAGCCCACGGTCTACGCGGAGCGCATCCTCGACCACTTTGCGCTGGCGCCCCACTTCGAGCACGTGGTGGGCAGCTTCCTCGACGGGCGGCGGGTGGCAAAGACCGAGCTCGTGGCCGACGCGCTCGCGCTGCTCGACGGCGTGCCGCGCGAGCGCGCGGTGCTGGTGGGCGATCGCCGCCACGACGTCGCGGGCGCGCGCGCGAACGGCATCGCGGCGATCGGCGTCGGCTACGGCTACGGCACGCGCGCGGAGCTGGTCGGCGCGGGCGCGGAGCGGTTCGCCGAGTCAGTTCTTGTCCTGGGGCGCCTTCTCGGGGTCTAGGTTCTCGAGCTGCTTCTCGAGCTCCTTGAGCCGCTCCTCGCGCGACTTCTTCACCTCGGCCGGCGCGGGCGTGAGCGCGGCGAGCGACTGGGGCAGCTCGGTCTTCGTCACCGGGAACCAGTTGCCGTCCCAGGCGAAGGCCATGTACCAGCGGTTCAGCGCCCAGCGGAACCAGTGCTCGTCCTTCGCGCAGTAGTACAGATTGGTGTCGAGCGCCGGCGCGCGCTTGCAGCCGTCGACGCCCACCTCGACGAGATCGGGCGCGGCCTCGGCCTTGTACTTGTCCGGGACGGGCACGGTGTGCTCGACCGGCGTCGTCGTCTGGTTGACGCTGAAGACGCAGGCCAGGCTGGCGGCGAGCGGCGCCGCGGTGGCGAGCGCGCGGACGCGGCGAATCACTGCCCGCCCACGCCGAGTGCGAGCTCGCCCGGCACGAAGCCGCGCTCGATCTGCGCGGCGCTCGCCCGCGCGGCGAACACGCCGGACCCGCGCGGGTCGCGGCCGCTCGCGCGTGCGAACAGATAGGCGGCCAGGAAGACGTCGCCCGCGCCGGTCGGGAAGCGCTTGCGCGCAGGCACGGCCGCGATCTCGTCGACACCGGCGCGTGTCACCAGGAGCGCCCCGCGCGAGCCGCGCGTGACCAGGAGCTCCGCCACGCCGAACTCGCGGCGGAAGTCCTCGAGCGTGCGGCCCTCGAGCAGCACCGCGATCTCCTCCTCGGCGGCCTTGGCGACGGAGACCTGCACCAGGAAGTCCTTCAGGGCCGGGTTCGGGGCGAGTCGCGTGCCGGTGGGGGAGGACAGCCGGGCCAGCCCCTGCAGGTCGATGCCGACCCGCCCGCGCAGGACGGCGAGCGTCTCGGGCACGAGATCGAGCCGGTGCAGCGGGCCGAGGTGGATCGCGTCCGCGCGGCGCCACTTCTCGGGCAGGTCGTCCGGTGTGATCGGGTCCGAGGCCGACAGCAGCTCGTGCAGGTCCTCGCTGCCGCTGTAGTCGTTCGCGTAGGTGGTCGTCTCGGCGCTCGGCCAGGCGCGCGTCTCGACCCCGGCGCCGCGCAGCTTGGCGAGCAGCTCGACCGCGTCGTCCGGCCGCGCGCGCGTGACCACCCGGGTGCGCGCGCCGAGCGCGGCGAACGCGAGCCCCGCGTAGTGCACGACGCCGCCCGGTGCGGTCGTCCCGCCCGGCTCCACGTCGCGCGTGACCGCGCCCAGCACCAGCGCGGTGAGCTCACGCGAGGCCGACATCACGCGGAGATTACCCGATTTGACCCGGCAGCCGAGCGAGGGCCCAGCGCGGACGTCGGGCCCGCGGTCCGAATAACGGCGAGCCGGAGCCGAGCGTAGTAACATCGGGTTCGTGGGGAGATCCGCACAGAGGATTTCACCTTGAAGGCCAGAGCACTTCCGGTCGCGCTCCTGCTCGCCCTCCTCGTGGGATGGGGCTGCAAGGCGCGCGACGTCGATGGCAGCGACCTGCGCGCGGTGCACGTGGCCGACGTACGCGTCGACCCGAAGACCGAGAGCCCGGTGGTGGAGCTGCTCGAGGACGGCGAGCGCGGGCGCAGCCTGTCGATCTGGGTCGGGCAATTCGAGGCCGAGTCGATCGCCCGCGCGATGGACAGAGAGCCGAGCTCGCGGCCCAACCCGCACGACCTGCTCAAGAACGTGGTCGAGCGCATGCACGGCCACGTGCTGCGCACGCTGGTCACGGAGCTGCGCGAAGGCACCTATTTCGCGGTGATCGAGCTCGAGCTGCGCGGCCGCACCGTCTCGCTCGACGCCCGGCCGAGCGACGCGATCGCGATCGCGCTGCGCGCGGGCGCGCCGCTCTTCGTCAGGGATTCGCTGTTCCAGCCTGCGTCGCAGATTCCCGACGACGACAACGCCGTCGACATCGACTTCCGCGGCGCCTGCGAACG
>Ga0335084_10001067_pt1 | contig 24950 bp, 26 predicted proteins | sample Lox_Sample_44_FD_206721 | JGI IMG/M metagenome (GOLD analysis project Ga0335084, IMG submission 206721) | Soil microbial communities from Loxahatchee National Wildlife Refuge, Florida, United States - Lox_Sample_4.4 | ecosystem: Environmental > Terrestrial > Soil > Wetlands | place: USA... | reverse complement strand
GCCCGGCGCCTGCGTTGCGTGCGCACCCTCCAGTTGAGCTTCGAGCTCCACCTCGGCCTGTCCCACCCGTCCCGTCAAGACGAGTTCCGCGATCGGTCCCTGGAGGACGCGCTCCCAGAACGACCGCCGCCCTTCGGGCGGCACCGCACGCGCAACCCGGGCACGGAAGCGTTGCGCCAGCCGCGCCAACTCGCCATATGCCGCCGGGATCAGCGCCTCCAGGCGAGCGCGCAACAGCCGCGCAAGCACGGGGGAGGCGCCGCCCGTGGAGGCCGCGATGATGACCGGGGACCGATCCACGATCGACGGGAAGATGAACGAGCACAGTTCCGGATCGTCGACCACGTTGACCGGCAGGTTGTGCGCCTGCGCGCAACGCGAAACGTCGGCGTTGACCGCGCGGTCGCTGGTCGCGGCGATGACGAGCGCCGCACCGCCGAGGTCAGATTCGGCAAAGCGGGCGGCGCGGTGCGTCACCTCGCCGCCCGCGGCGAGTGACGCAAGCGTGGCGCCGAGTTTCGGTGCGACGATCGTGACGCGCGCACCGCACTCGCGCAGCAGCGCGACCTTGCGCGCGGCGACCTCGCCGCCGCCGATCACCACGCAGGGGCGGCCTGCGAGCTTGACGAAGATCGGAAGCGTTTCCATCGCCGCGCTACCGGTCGCTCACCAGAAAGCCAGCAGGCGCCCGTTCTCGGTCTTCCACTCCCACTCCCGCAACGGCTCTGTGCCGTTGGCGATGCACGCGCCGGAACGGATGTCGAACGCCCATTGGTGCTTGGGGCAGGTCAGGCGCGTGCCTGCCAGGGCGAGATGGGGAATGTTGGTCGTCTGATGTGGGCAGCGGCTGTCGTAGACACGGAATGCATCGGTGTCGCGATAGACGAATACCGCGCGCCCGTCGCACTCGACGCGGGTCGCCTTGCCGGCCTCGAGCGCGCCCGCGTCCATGAGATCGTGCCACGTCGGGTCGATACCGGTCGCGCCGAGGCGGAACTCCGGCAGGTCCATCGCCAGGATCACATCGACAGCCCAGACGATCTTCGCCAGTCCGAGCGCCGGGAAAGCCATCAGCATCGCGTCGAGGATTTCGCCCGCGGTGCATCCGTTGCGCAGCGCGCGGGACAGGTACTGGCGCAGCCCACGCTCCGTCTGGGCATGGACCTTGGTGATCACCGAAATCAGGTCGCGCGTCTTCGGATCGAGGTTGCGGCCGGCTTCCTTGAGGAATTTCAGGTAGTGACCCAGCGCTTCCGGCCGGGCCTTGACGAGGTAGGTCAGTGCATCGCTCATCGTTCACTCTGCGGGCAAGGCCCGGCGCATCAAAGCACGAACACGTGAATGTTGCTCGCCTCGGCGCAGGCGCGTTGCAGGGGCCTTGCCACCGCCTCGACGAAGTCGGGCCCGCCTGCAATGAAGATCTCGCTCTCGCGCCATTTGGCCGTTGCGGCAATCTGCTCGGCAAGCGCGCGTCCTCCGTCGCCCGCATCGGCCGCGGTTGCAGGCTGGTAGCGGAACTGGTCGAAGGCCGCCGCCCAAGCGCGGCACTGGTTTGCGAGATAGTGTCCGTCGGCGCGGGTGGCCAGCCAATGCAACTCGATCACCTCGACTTCCTCGCCGGCCAGCGCATGTTCGATCACGCTCTTGATCGGCGCAAAGCCCGTGTCGCAGGCGAGCATCAGCAGCGGCCTCGCGGGTGCGACGCCGAGGACGAAGTCGCCGACCGGCCCGCGCACCACGACCGTCGCGCCGATGCGCACCTGGTCTGCGTACAGCGCCTGCGCGAGCGAGGTGTCGTCGGTGCGCGCGACGTGGAAATGCAGGTTGCGCTCGTCGCAGGGACAACTCGCCAGCGGCAAGGTCGCCGTCACGTCGGCGCCGTCGATCGCCATGCCGAGCGTGACCGCCTGCCCGGCGAGGAACCGCAGCCTCCCGCTGCGCGGCGTCTGCAGATGCAGGAGCCGCGTGTCCGCCCCCAGCGGCGTCACGGCCCGCACCTTCGCCTCGATCTCCTGCGCCGGCACGTCCTGCGGGCCGCCAGCCTCGAGCGTCTCGATGGTGAGGTCGGTCACCGCCGTGTGGGCGCACAACAGGTGATAGCCCTGCGCCTTTTCCTGCGCCGACAGCGGATAGTCGGCCGCCGCGATCTGGCGCGTCTCGCCGCTCACCACCCGCGCCTTGCAGAGCCCGCATGTGCCGCTGCCGCACCCATATGCGAGACGCGCCCCAGCCTTCAGACCCGCCTGCAGGATTGTGTCGTTGCCTTCGACCAGGAACGTGCGCCCGCTCGGGCGCAGGGTCACCTGCGCCGCGACCACGCGCAGCATGTCGGCCATCGCGTCGAGCGGTCCTGCCGGGGCAGCGCCGAGGATCTTCTTCAATCCCATCTCGATCTCTTCGGCGAGTGCAGCGTAACCGGGGTGCTTGGGTGCCTGCTCACGCAGCCGTTCCAGCAGCGCCGTGGCGAGCGCGTGGTACGCCTGCGTGCAGCGGCGCAGATCTGCCAGTTCCTGGCTCTGCGCGAGCACCCGCTGTGCGAGGACCTCCTGCGAGGGCAGCAGGCGCTCGCGCACGCGGCGGCCGAACGCCTCGTCGCGGATGCGTGCGACGCTGGCCAAGGCCCCGGCGTCCTCCAGCGTCGCCTGTGGGAAGACACGCTCCAGTTCGTCGAGCGTGATGAAGCCTTCGTCCGTCCGCAGTTCGCCGTTGCGGATCATCCTCTGCAACGTCGAGCGCGGCACGCCGAGCAGCTGCGCGGCACGAGCGAGGTTGAGCGAATGCGACATTCACGCGGCACGCGGCGCTGTAGGCCAGTCTGCCATCGTGAACCACTCGGCACGACGGTACAAGGCGCCAGGCCAATCGCCGCCACGACATCCGGCGCGAGGCGGCCCCCGACCTGCGTGGCGCCGACCGGAAGGACCAGTAGATCGTCTCTGGCAGAGCCTGACGCGTGTCATGCCACCGCCTGGTAGTAGAGGTTCTGAGGATGCCGTGCCTCGGCGAAGAAATACCAACGTTCCGCGAGCAGACCCGAAAACTGGAACGCGACGGCAGCGGCGGGGAGAACCAACGGCAAGGATGGGGCTCCTGCGCCCGCCAGTGCGAGCGCCAGGAGCACGAGCGGTGCGGCGAAGGCAAGCGCCAGGAACGCCCACCGCATCGTGCGCAGCGTCGCGTGCGTGCGGCCGTGGAAAAACTCGCGCGTGTTGAACGAGCCACCCATCGCGCCCTGGCTCAGCTGGACGATGCGCGGATGCTTCACCCCGAGCGCCGTTTGCAGCGTCGATTTCGGCTGCAGCCGCGCATTGCGCACCAGCGTCGCGGCGCGGCTCGCGAGCCCGAGCAGCGTGATGACGATTGCCCAGCCAATTAGAAACGGCGCGAGCGACGGGCTGGCAACCGCTGCGAGTGCGGCCGCGAGCGTGAAGCCGGAGGCGGCGCCCAGCAGCGTGTAGTTGGCAACCGTGAGCCAGCTATGCCATTCGCGCAGGAACGGCAGGCAGGCGTAGATCATCGCGGTACAGACGAACAGCGCGAACGTGAGCAGCGTGCCGAGGACACCCAGCAGCACCGTTGCGTCGAGGCCGGCTCCGCTCGGCAGCACGATCCAGGGCGAATGCCAGCGCAGCGCGTGACCCAGCGCATAGAGCAGCAGGACGCCCGTGACCATCGGCAGCAGGATCACTTCGCGCGCGAGCCACGACGTGCGCCAACAGGTCGCCGCGCGCCAGGCACGCTCGGGCCTGCCGAGATGGAAGAACGACGCGAGCAGTCCGCCCGCAAGGAGCACCGGCGCGAGAAACGTGCCGATCCGGTAGAAGGCAGGGTCGGGCACGGGAACGAGCGCGAATAGGGCGTAGAGCTGCACCGTGACCAGGGCGAGGAACAGGCCCTGGCCGGCGCCGATCAGCGTCGTCAGCAGTAGCACCGAAAGCGCGGGTCGCACGGCGTCTACCAGCTGGATGCGTCGTCGAGCGTCGGTTCGCTCTTGCGCGGTTTGGGCAGCAGGCCGTCGACTTTGAGCGGATTGTCGGCGCGCTCGAGTTCGTCGGCGTGCAGATGGACCTCCTGGCGCCGGCGCGGCAGGTAGTGGTTGGCCGGCTGCGTCCCCCACTCCGGCATCAACGTATAACCGCTCTGTTCGCGAATGGCGGTGGCGACCGCCGATTCGGGATCGTGAATGTCGCCGAACAGGCGCGCGTTGGTCGGGCAGGCCTTGACGCATGCCGGCTTGCGATCGGCCTCCGGCAGACCAAGGTCGTAGATGCGATCGACGCACAGCGTGCACTTTTTCATCACGCGCTGCTGCTCGTCCAGCTCGCGCGCGCCGTACGGGCACGCCCACGAGCAGTACTTGCACCCGATGCACTTGTCGTAATCGACGAGAACGATCCCGTCTTCCTTGCGCTTGTAGGACGCGCCGGTCGGACATACCGGCACGCATGGCGGCTCCTCGCAATGCAGGCACGACTTCGGAAAATGCACGGTCTGGGTGTGCGGGAACCCGCCGACCTCGAATGTCTGCACGCGGTTGAAGAACGTGCCGGTGGGATCGGCGCCGTACGGCCGCTCGTCGCCGAGCGGCCCCGCCGCTCCGGCCGTGTTCCACTCCTTGCAGCTGGTCACGCATGCGTGGCAGCCGACGCAGACGTTGAGATCGATGACCAGGGCGAGCTGGGTCACGGGGAACCCCTCTGGTATTCACGCATCACGAACTCTCGCTGCCGTCGACTGCACCCAGGCGCGCCGGGCGCAGCCGCATGCCGGGATACCTGGGCATCGGCTCGAACTGCGGCAGCGTGGTCTCGTGCGCATCGGCGGCGCGATAGATGCGGACGCGCACGTCGTACCAGGCCGCCTGGCCGGTGATCGGATCGGAGTTCGACACGCGCGCGCCGTGGCCAGCTCCCGGCACAGCCGGCAGTTCGTCGGCGATCAGGTGGTTGAGCAGAAAGCCGCGCCGCGATTCATTGGCATCCGGCGCCAGGTTCCACGCTCCGGCCGCCTTGCCGATCGCATTCCACGTCCAGACTGTGCCGGGCTCGACGGCTTCCGAGTGGCGCGCGCGGCAGCGCACCTTGCCCCATTGCGATTCGACCCAGATCCAGTCGCCGTCGGCGATGCCCTGCCCGCGTGCAGTCGCCGCGTTGACGAACAGCACATTGTGCGCATGGATCTGCCGCAACCAGGCATTCTGCGAGTCCCACGAGTGATACATGGCCATCGGCCGCTGCGTGATCGCCGCGAGCGGATAACGCTGGCGATCGGTGACCTGGACTTCGAGCGGCTCGTAGTAGAACGGCAGCGGATCGAAGTACGTCGCGACGCGCTGGCGCAGCGCCGCGGGCGGCTTGCGGCTGATGCCCTTGCCCTGCGCCGCGAGCCGGAACTTCTGCAGCACCTCCGAGTACACGTGCACCAGGATCGGATCGGCGTAGCGCGTGATGCGATTGCGCAGCGACCACTCGAGATAGCCGCGGTTCCAGTTGCGCATGTACTGGTAGCTTTTCGGCAGCGGGTAATGGAACACGCAGTTGTTCTGCGCGTACATCTCCCATTGGCGCGGATTCGGTTCTCCCGTGAGCGACTTCTCCCCGCCGCGGCCGCGCCAGCCCGCAAGAAACCCGATGCCAGAACCCGGCTCGGTCTCGTAGTTGACGATGAACTCGGGGTAGTCGCGGTACTTGCGCGTGCCATCGGGGCGGACGAACGCAGGCAGCTTCAGGCGTGATCCAAGTTCGATCAGAACGTCCTGGAAAGGCTTGCACTGCCCGGTCGGCGGTACCACCGGGATACGCACGGCATCGACCGGCCCGTCGAATTCGGAGATCGGCCGGTCGAGCATCGACATGACGTCGTGCCGCTCGAGGTAGGTCGTATCCGGCAGAAGCAGATCGGCAAATGCCGTCATCTCCGAGTGGAACGCGTCCGCCACGACGAGGAACGGGATCCGATATTCGCCGTTCTCGTCGCGGGCGTTCAGCATCTTGCGCACCTCGACCGTGTTCATCGTCGAGTTCCACGCCATGTTGGCCATGAAGATCAGCAGCGTGTCGACGCGATACGGATCGCCGCGCGAGGCGTTGGTGATCACGTCGTGCATCAGGCCGTGCACCGCAAGCGGGTACTCCCACGAGAATGCCTTGTCGATACGCACCGGTGCACCGTCTTCCGTGACGAAGAGATCGTCCGGCTCGGCGGGCCACCCTAGGGGCATGCCGTCCATGACGGAGTTCGGCCTGACCGCGAGCGGCGTGTTGGGCGTCTTCGCGCATGGCGGGATCGGGCGCGGAAACGGCGCCTTGTGGCGGAAGCCGCCCGGGCGGTCGATCGTGCCGAGCAGCGTCATCAGGATGCCGAGCGCGCGCACGGTCTGGAAACCGTTCGAGTGCGCGGCCAGCCCGCGCATCGCATGAAACGCCACCGGGTTGCCGGTGACCGACTCGTGCTCCCTGCCCCATGAATCGGTCCACGCGATCGGCAACTCGATCTTCTGGTCGCGCGCGGTCACGCCCATCTCGTGCGCAAGCCGGCGGATGGTCGCGACCGGAACGCCGGTGATCTGGCTTGCCCACTCGGGCGTGTAGTCCTGCACGCGTTCCTGCAGCAGCTGGAAGGCCGGCTTGACCGGCGTGCCGTCGGGCAGGGTGAACGCACCCAGCAGGAACGGATCGTTTCCTTCGCTGTGCGTGAGCACCGGCTTGTTGGTGGCGCGATCCCACCACAGCTTGTTCTGCGGATCGAGGCAGCCTTCCTCGCGCGGCACCTCGGTGCGCACGAACATGCCGTGCTCGCTGCTCGCCGCGTCGAGATTGACCAGCTGGCCCGAGTTCGTATAGCGGACGAGGAACTCGCGGTCATAAAGGCCGAGCGCGATGATTTCGTGGATCAGCGCGAGCAGCAGCGCGCCGTCGGTGCCGGGCTTGATCGGCACCCACTCGTCGGCGATCGCGGCGTAACCGGTGCGCACCGGGTTGATGGCGACGAATCGCCCGCCGTCGCGCTTGAACTTCGAAAGCGCGATCTTGAGCGGATTGGAATGATGGTCTTCGGCGGTGCCGATCATCACGAACAGGCGCGCACGCTCGAGATCCGGCCCGCCGAACTCCCAGAACGACCCGCCGATCGTGTAGATGAGCCCGGCGGCCATGTTCACCGAACAGAAGCCGCCGTGGGCCGCGTAGTTGGGCGTGCCGAACTGGCGCGCGAACAGGCCCGTCAACGCCTGCATCTGGTCGCGGCCTGTAAAGAGCGCAAATCTCTTCGGGTCTTCGGCGCGAATCTTCGCAAGGCGTTCCGCGAGCAACGCGAACACCTCATCCCACGAGATCTCCTCGAACTCGCCGGCACCGCGCTCGGCGCCCGCCTTGCGCCGCAGAGGCCGGGTAAGCCGCGCCGGCGAGTACTGCTTCATGATGCCGGCGCTGCCCTTGGCGCAGATCACTCCCTTGTTGATCGGGTGATCCGGATTGCCGTCGATATAGCGGATCCGGTCGCCCTCCATGTGCACACGGATGCCGCAGCGGCAGGCGCACATGTAGCACGTCGTCTTGCGGACCTGCGTCGGCGCTACCGAGGACATTGCGGCTTGGGTGATGCGGGCTCGGGCATCCGCCCAATTTAACCGCCGCCTCTCAGACGAGGGCGGCGAATCGCGGTTATCGCTGCTAGTCCCTCGGAGTAGCCCGTCGGGGTGATTCAGCCGCCGCGTTCCTTTGGCAAGGTGGCCTGCATCGACAGGAGAGCAGCGATCCGACGTTGCCTGCGCGGAGCATGAAGGTCTGCATCGTTTCCGACAGCCACGATCGCGCGCCGCATCTCGAGGCGGCGGTGATCGACGCGATGACGCAGGGAGCGCAAGCGGTGGTCCACTGCGGCGACGTGATCGGCGCGCAGACGTTGCACCCCCTGTTCCGGCTCGGCCTGCCGATTCATGCGATCCACGGCAACAACCTGGGGGACGCGATGGCGTTCATGCGCGCGGTCGCCGCCTCGGGAGGGTTGCTCCACTACCACGGTGGCGACGCGCAGATCGAGCTCGGCGGGCGCAGCGTGTGCATCGTCCACTACCCGCACTACGGCCGCGCATTTGCCGCGACCGGCGAGTGGGACGTCGTCTGCTGCGGGCACAGCCACCACGCGGAGATCGTGCGTCCACCGAACCTCGCCGGCCGTGAAGTCTGGCTGGTCAACCCTGGAACGGTCGCCGGTCTCGGCGCCCCGGCCACGTACGTGCTCGGGGATCTCGGGTCGCTCCAGTTCGAAGTCCGGCCCGTGCCGCATTGAGGCCGCGGCGGACGAGGAGAGCGTGCGGCGCGCTGCCACGCGCGGCGGTTCAATCCATGTAGGACTTGGCTTCCTCGCCGGGATTGGGCAGCCCGGCGATGCGCCAGAGCGCCTTGCAGCTGCTGAAGAGCCTGTGTGCCTGGGTGCGATCGACACCGGCCGCGCGGCAGACCAGACGCATCACCGGCAGCGCTCCGACCGCGAAGTAGCGCTCCCGCACGTAGTCGATCACTTGCCAGTGTTTTGCGGTCAGCTCGGCGATGCCTGCCTCGTCCGCCAAGTCGCGGGCCAGGTCCGGCGTCCAGTTGCCTGATTCGGTCAGGAACCCGTCATCATCGAACCAGCCCGGCGCAACGGCGCCGACGACATCGTGGCTGGTGCTGGCCAACGCAAACATGGTGCTCGCTCCCTCCGTGCCCCTGACACACACGCAAGGTACCCGCCGGCCAGGAGAAGCGGAAATACGCGATCGCCATGCCGTCACTGCCGGCAGTTATGACTTTCGATGACGACCCGGAGCGCTTGCACGGCTCCCCGTGCGCGAACCCGCCCCGACCGGGTCCCGCTCAATCGCACGCCTGCGTCGCGCGGCCGTTCAGCGAGCGCAGGAATGCCACGAGGGCGTGTTCCTCATCCGCACTCAGACCGAGCGGCACGATCTCGGTCGCCTGATCGGGAGCGCCCGCACCGCCGGCGTTGTAGTAGGCCACCACGGCCTCCAGGGTCCGCAGCGATCCGTCGTGCATGTAGGGCGCCGTGCGGGCGACCTCGCGCAGCATGGGCGTCTTGTAAGCCCAGCGATCGGCCGGATCCTGGGTGATTTCGAAGCGGCCGAGGTCGTTGACGTCCGGGTCGCCGAGCCGACGCACGAGCTCACCGCTCACGTCTGCGCTGGCGCCGCCGCCAAGATCGACCCGGTAGCTCTCCTGCTGCTGCGCGTGGCGCCAGCCTATGCCGGTGTTGTGATAGCGGAAGTCGGAAAACAGCGCGGTCTTCTCGCCGATCAAGTGACAGCCCGCGCAGTGCGCCTTCCCGGTGAAGAGCGCGTACCCGGCACGCTCCACCTCGTGCAGGGCGTTGTTCCGGCCTGCGTAGCGAAAGCAGTCGAAGCGCGACCCCCCCGCGATCAGCGAGCGCTCGTACGTCGCGAGCGCCCTGCCGATCGTGTCCGCGGTCGCGCCCTGCCCGTCGAAGGCGCCTTCGAACAGTTCCTTGTAGTCCGCCAGGTTGCGCAGCGTGTCGATCACGTGTCCAACCGACGGGTTGCCCATCTCGTTCACGGCCAGCAGCGGGCCCCAGATCTGTGTCTCGAGCGCGCCGTCGCGCCCGTCGTGAAAGAGTCGCGGGTGGTAGGCGACGTTGAGGATCGTTGGAGCGTTGCGCCGCACGCTTGCGCCTTCCATCCCGACCGGTGTGGCGAGTTCATTGACCGTGAAGCCCTGCTCGGGCACGTGGCACATCGCGCACGACATCGTGCCGTTGAACGACAGGCGGCGATCGAAGAAGAGCTTTTCACCGAGCGCCTTCTTGGCTCCAGTCGGCGGGTTGTCGGCGGGATACGGAATCGGTGGAAGGCCGAGGGCGGGCGCGCCTTCCGGCGCGCTCTTGCGCTCGCACGCGCCCAGGAAGGCCGTCAGGGCAGCGCACGCCGCGATCGCGAGGTACCGCGCCGGCGCCTTGTGCCGGACCTCGCGCGCCGAGACCTTCATTGCGGCCGCTTCAGTCCGCGTGCTGCTCGAGCACGAGTGTCTCGATGTCGTTGAGCATCATCTGCGGAACGAGGAACGCGGGGCTGTAGATCTCGCGGACGCGGCCGCGCGCGTCGATCAGGAACACCTTGAGCATGTGGTTGTAGAGGCGCGTCGGCTTGCCCGCTTCGTCGACCTGCACGGCGACATCCTGGCCGAAGCCCTCCGTCAGGGGCGCCAGATCCTCGACCGAGCGCGTGGTAAGGAAGAACCACTGCAGCGGGCTCGCCGGATCCGCATACTTGCCGCCGTAGGCGCGCATCGCATCCGGCGTGTCGTTCACCGGATCGAACGAAAGGCTTACGAAGCGGGTCGCGCGCGCGAGCTCCGGGCGTGCGAGCAGCCGTTCGCGCAGTTGAGCCATCGTTTGGTAGGCGAGCGGGCAGCCCACCGGGTCGACGCAATACGTGTAGATGAAGCTGACCAGCGTGACGCGACCGTGCGTGAAGCGCGAGAAGCGAAAGCGACGACCGTCGCTGTCCAGCACACGTCCGTTCGGGGCCTTGTCGATCACCGGCAGTTCGTAGCTGCCCGCCGGCGGAGGAACGAAATCCGCCTTCGGGGCCTGCGGCAATTCGTGCGCGCTGCCGTGCGTGGCCAGACACACCAGCAGCCCGGCGCACGCCCGGCGGATCCGCCGATTGTCAATGCACCGTCGCATCTCCCACGGACCCTGCGAGCGCTACCTTCTGCGGTTTGGCGGTGAACTTCATGTGATGGGCGCGGCCGAGCTTCTCCTTGTAGAAGTCGATCGCCCATTGCTCCTTCAGCTCCTTGCCGTCCCAGTGGAAGAGCTTGAGGAACTGTTCGTCGTCGGCGCCCTTCTTGTCCCAGTTGGCGAGCAGGCTCGTCGTGATGTAGACGCGCTTGCCGTCCCAGCTCTGGCTCACCATGTTGACCTGCTTGCCGGTCGCCTTTTCGTACACCTGCTTCGGCGCCTCGGGATTGCTGAGGTCGAAAAGGCGCGTCTTGCCGTCCATGAAGGTGTTGACCCAGAGCGTCCTGCCATCGGCGCCGATCGAGATGTCGACCGGCAGCGGAATCTGCGCGGGATCGCCGATGGTGGCGACATCCTTCGCCTGCCACGCGCCCGAGGCGTCCTGCTTCACCAGCCACAGCTTGGAGGTGAGCGCCGTCGCCGTGATCGCCCAGTTGTCGCCCTCGCGCAGCGACCAGCGGATCTCGAGCGGCGAGCCCGGCACGCTGAAGACCTGCGTCGGCTTCATCGCCTTCAGGTCCCACAGGACCATGGTCGTGCCGAAGTGCTTCATCGCTTCGGCATCCTTGATGAGCTTGCCCATGTCCATCATGTAGTTGTTCCAGCCGGTGAAGCTGGACGTGAGCAGCACGTTCTTCTGCGGATTGATGCCGATGTCGTAGCCGTAGCCGTCGGCCGCAACGTTGGTCAGCGTGCCGGTCGGCATCGGGTACTTGGCGATGAAGTCGCCCTTGTTGTTGTAGGCGACCATCCCGGTCACCCCGCCGTGATCCTTCGTGTTGGAAAGCGCCTGCACCAGCATGCGACCGGGCATCGCATAGAACGTGTGCGGCCCGACGAAGCCGCTCTTGCCCGCCAGGTCCGTGATCGTGCGCACGAGCTTCGGCTTGGCCGGGTTGGTGCCGACGTCGAAGATGAAGATCTTGTTGTCGTCGAGGCGTCCAGCCCAGAGATAGCGCCTGTCATCGGTGAACCCCATGTGATGCGCTTCGCCGCGCCCGCCGACGCTCAGCGTATGCACCACTTTGCCGTACTGCTTCGAGTTCGGATTGACGTCGACGGTCACCAGCTTGTCGGAGCCGTCGCCGATCGACTTCACGCCGAGGGTCCAGACGTGCACGTAGTCCTCCTGCCCCTTGATCAGGCTGGCGAGGTACGGCGAATTGCACGTTTCATCGGCGCGTGCCGCAGCGGGGAGCATCGAACCCGTGGCAAGCGCGGCGAGTGCCGCGACGGCGCGGCGGCGGTCGGCTCGAACTGGCTTCATCGTGGTCTCCTTGTAGTTGGACTTGAGCAATCGCGACCTGCGTTCAGGGCAGCGCGGCGGTCTGAAGTGCCTCGACACGACGGCGTATGGTTGCGCGCCCGCCACGCGCCGGAACCGGCACCGGCTATCCTGTACTCCAGGCCCGCGGCCGCCGCATACCTGCGATCTTGCAGGCCTGCTTGACGTAGCCGTACGGAAACAGTTCGAACAGGCGCTGGCGCGCTCCCGCACCGAGGCCGATCTCGTCGGCCAGGAACCGGATCACGAAGCGGGCATCCGGCGCCACCTGGCGCTCGTCGTAGAACGCACGCATGAAATGCAGCACCCGCCAGTGCACCTCGGAGAGGGCGATGCCTTCGGCGCGTGCAAGGTGCTCCGCGACCGCATCGGTCCAGTCGCCGGGATCGATCAGGTATCCCTCCTCGTCGATCCGCAGCGACTCGAGGCTCCCTTCTGCAGGCCTGCTTCGACTCGCCTCGGGTGCCTCGTCGAGCGGATCGCCGGCCGTAGCGCGAGCCGTCACCGCGCGCTCGTCGCGGCCCGCACGGCCTTGCCGACGTTGATCAGGTAGCGCAGCGCGTCCTGGTTCTCCGACTCGCGCATCAGGCTCCAGATGCCGCCGACGCCTCCGGCGGACTTGGGTTCCTTCGTGGTCGCCACGTTGGCGGCTTCGAATGCATGCAGCAGGGACTCGAGCATTTCGAGGCGCTGCAGCAGTTTCGGCAGCGTGTCGGCGATCCGTTTCAGGCTGCCGGAGGCTTCCATGTTCGCGAGCATCTCGACCAACCGTCCCGCACCGCCGCGGTTGAGGCGGTCGAGCAGCGAAAGGCCCTCGGCTGCGGTGTTGGCCAGCCGGTTGATCATGTCGTCCGTCAGCGCGTCCTCGGCGGAGCTGTACAGGCGCGCGAGACGCGCAACGCGGTCGAGGTCGCCGTTGTTGGCGAGTTCGGCGATCGCGGGGATCGCCTTGTAGAGCCCCGACCGGTTGACGCGGTCGATGAGGTCCATCGCGTCGGTCGCCGTGCCGGCGAGCCGCGCGACCATCTCGTCGGTCAGCGAGTCGCGGGCGGCGGCGAGCAGCCGCTCGGTCTCGAACGCGAGTGCGTCCCGTTCAGACGCACCGGGTGGCGTGGTGGAGGTGGTATCGGGCATGGTCGTCTCCCCCGTCAAAGCAGGCCGCGCGCGGTGGCCCAGTACATCTGGTTGTAGGCCAGCTTGAACCAGTGCACGACCTTGGTCGGCGGGCGCGGCTGTGGCGGGTTGAGGTAGTCGAACATCGCGTAGGTCGCGCGGTCCTTGCCGGCCTCGATGAAGCAGAACACCTTGCCGTCGTAATCGCGCACCGGCGTGCCGAGCTTGACCATGGCGGCGATGTTCTCGCCCAGCGTTTCCGCCTCGAAGTGCGCCGTCGATCCGGCCTTGCTGATCGGCAGGTTGGTCGTGTCGCCGAGCACGAACACGTTGTCGCGGCCTTCCATGGTGAGGCGGTGGCGGTGCGTCGGGATCCAGCCCCGCTGGCCGAGGCCGTTCTTCTCGATGACTTCCATGCCGCGATGGGCGGGAATCGTGACCAGGAGGTCGTAGTCGGTTTCGCCGCCCTCCTCGCTGCGGATGATCTTCTTCCCGCCGTCGACTTCCTTCAGGTTGAACAGCGTCTCGTACGTGATGCCGAGCCGCTCCATCTCGGGCGCCGCCCACTTGGCGACGTTCTCCAGCGTGTGCACGCGGCCGATCGGATAGGTGTAGTGCAGCTTCACCTTGTCGCGGATGCCGCGGTCCTTGAAGTAGTCGTGCAGCATGAACACGATCTCGAGCGGCGCCATCGGGCACTTGTGCGGCACGCCCATCGCGATCACCACCTTGCCACCCTGGAACTCGCGCAGCCGCTTGAACATCTTGAGCGCGCTTTCCTCGGTGTAGAACTGCTCGGCGTGCTCGGCCAGGCCCGGGATGTCCTGCGGCGACGGGCGCGAACCGGTGGCAATGACAATGATGTCGTAGCCGTACGTCTTGCCGCTCTTGGTCTTCACCTCGTTCTTGTCGAGCCGGAACTCCTCCACCGGATCGACCTGGAACTCGATGCCCGGCTCGAGCAGGCTCGCCTGGTCGCGATACAGTTCGTCGGGCGTCATGCGCCCGAACGCCAGGTAGAGCAGGCCCGGCTGGTACATATGCCGGTCCGACGCCGACAGGATGGTCAGGCGCGCCTTGCCGTTGCGCATCTCAGTGGCAAGCCGGCGCGCGAGGTTGTTGGCCAGGATGGTCCCGCCCATCCCGCCGCCCACGATCAGTATTCGCATCTTCGTCTCCTCTTGCTGCGTTTGCGCGGCGGCAGGGCCGCGGCGCCACGTATGCCGGCCGCCCTGCGGCCTCCACTCAATGGGTCTTCTTCACCAGCACGTGCCAGACGCCGTTACGCTCCTCGGTGCCGACGTGCTCGTGCTTGACCTTGTGGATCCATTCCGGAATGTCGGTCGACGATCCACGATCACTCGACAGGACCTCGATCTCGTCGCCCACCTCCACCATCTTCATGGCGGCGATCAGCTCCATCAGCGGGCCGGGGCAGAAGCTGCCGCGGGCATCGATTACTTTGCGTGTCACGTCGCCGTCTCCCATGCGTTGGTGTGCGGGCTCAAAAGGTGTAGATCTGCCCCTCCGCCGCCTCGTTGAGGAACTTGGTGAGCCCGGTCGGCTTGCCCATGTACGGTTCGAGATCGGCCGGGTCGTAGCCCAGCAGATCCATCGCCATCGAACACGGCAGGATCTGCGCGGCGCCGAGTTCCACGGCGTTTTCGAACAGCTGCTTGAACGGCGGCACGTTCTTGCCAGCCAGGAGCGCGCCGACCTCGCCTTCGGGCGGGGCCTTCGACGGCGCGCCCTTGCGAAACAGCGGCAGCGCGTTCATGGACACGAACACCCGCACGTCGTTGCCGCTCACGGCACCCACCGACGCCAGCATGGCCGCCATCTGCAGCCGCTCGTGCGATCCGGATACGACCACGACGTGAATGCGCCGGCTCATGACTGCAACACTCCCATGTTATGCACAGTGGCGATCTGTCCGCCCCGCGCCCGCACATCGCACGAAGACTGCTGCAGCATGTTTGCGAGCGTGCTCGGTCAGCCGATCGATCCCATCGGCCCCGGGTAGCTCACTTCCTCGAGCTTGCCGGTGTCGACGTCGTAGATGAATCCGCGCACGGTCACTGCATCCGGGCCGCTCGTCGGAAGCCAGGGGTGGTTGAGGATCGACGACATGCCGCGCCGCACGTCCCACTGCAGGCGCTCGATGTTCTTGGCGTCCCGCGGCGCATCCAGCGGCTCGATCGTGCCACGAAAGGCGTGAAACGCAGACGGTGTCGCGGCGCACTTGCCGCAGCTCTTGAACGCGCGCCTGGTCGCCTGGCCGAGCAGCTTCTCTGCGGCCGGGTCACCCTCGAGGCCAGCCTTGAGGAGATCGTCCGTGAACGCGAGCATTCCGCAGCGCGTGTGATGGATCAGGATGATCTCGTTCGTGTTCAGGAGGTGGTGGGAGATGATCAGGCAGCGGATCGCATCGTCGCTGACGACCCCGCCGGCATTGCGAATGATGTGCGCGTCCCCCGTCTGCAAGCCAAGCAGGTCCTCCACGTCGAGGCGTGCGTCCATGCAGGCCACCACCGCAACCCGCCTGGACGGCTGAATCGGTTGCTTGCCAGGATAGGCCGGCTTGTGCACCGCCTGTCCGCTCGCGTATTGCCGGTTGTTCTCGAGATACTGGTCGGTCATCGAATTCGCCATGGGTCTCTCCTTGTTCGTTGAGGAACCGAGCCGTGCGCGCGGCTGACAATCCGTCTTCAGCGCGCGGAATGACCCGCGAGCCTCACCTCCACGCGATCCTTCACCGCGAGTCCGGCGTAGTACTCACGCAGCACTTCGAGCACCTCGGGGCGGCTGAACTCGGGCGGCACGTCCTCGCCCTCCGAAAGCCACTTGCGCAGCTTCGTCCCCGACACGAGCAGCCGGTCCGATTCCTGGTGCGGGCAGGTCCGTGCCGACGCCATGCCGCCGCAGCGGTAGCACCAGAACGTCCAGTCGATCTTCAGCGGCTGCGTCTCGAGCGAACCCTTCGGGATCTGGTCGAAGATGTGATGCGCATCGAATGGCCCGTAGTAGCTGCCCACGCCTGCGTGGTCGCGCCCGACGATCAGGTGCGAGCATCCGTAGTTCTGGCGGAACAGCGCGTGCAGCAACGCCTCGCGCGGGCCGGCGTAGCGCATGTCGAGCGGATAACCGCTTTGCACGACGGTCGACTTGACGAAGTAGCGCTCGGCGAGGCGCGCGATCGCCCTGGTGCGCACCTCGGCCGGGATGTCGCCCGGCTTGACCGCGCCGAGCAGCGAGTGCACCAGCACCCCGTCGCACACCTCGATCGCGACCTTCACGAGGTACTCGTGCGAACGATGCATCGGGTTGCGCGTCTGGAACGCCGCGATGCGCGACCAGCCGAGCGACGTGAAGAGCGCGCGCGTCTGCGCCGGCGTCATGAACAACGCGCCGTACTTCTCCGGGAAGCCGCCGAGCGAGAGCACCTTGACCGGACCGGCCAGGTTGACCACGGGCTGCTCCATTACGAGCTTCACGCCCGGATGCTCGAGATCCGTCGTCCTGAAAATCGTGGCGCACTCGTGCGCCTTGTCGATCGAATACTTCTCGGTGACGCACATCGTCGCGAGGATCGTGCCGTCCTGCGCGTCGACCAGCGCCACATCCTGGCCCGTGCGGTAGCCCGATGCGGCGACCGGCTCGGCGGAAAGCGTGATCGGGATCGGCCAGAACACGCCGCTGGTCAGGCGCATACCGTCGCAGACGCTCTCCCAGTCAGCATGCGTCATGAACCCGTCGAGCGGGGTGAAGCCGCCGATGCCGAGCATGATGAGGTCGCCGCGCTCGCGCGAGCTGACCGGCACGCGCGGTAGCGTCTGCGCGCGCGCAAGCTCGGCCTGCCGTGCCTCGGGCTCCAGCAGCAACGGCCGGAGTTCACCGCCGCCGTGCGGATTGACCAACGCCATCGTCTTCCCCGTTGCGCATACGCGTACCGCTCTGGCTCGACGGTCGCGTCGCATATGCCATACGTGCGTTCTGCATTAACTCAGCGCGCGCGCAGCGACACCATCCCCGCGACGGGCAGCGGCCCTCTACCCTCATGGGTTATCGGGTCTCGGCGTTGGATGCGTGCGAGCGATCGATCGCGATCTCTTGACGAAAGGCAAATCATCTGCAAGTGGATGCGCCGATCCGCCGCTTTTGGTGCTATGCAGAAGCTGCGTTCCTCTACGATGCTTCCTCTACGATGCTGTCTCATGAACTTGATGCGCGTCACGCTTGGCGAATCGAATCCGGATGCAACCCGCCCCGTCGCGGGTCTGGCACCGGCTGGGTGTACGCCTGCGGCCGCCAGGGACGACGTCGCAGCGAAGTCGACCGACTCTGCGTTGAACGGGTTTCTCGATCTCGTCGTGCAACTCGCGGGGGCGATCGCCGGGGCGATTCGCGTGGTGACACCGCCGGGTCGGTTTCGGCTCGCGGCGTCGGTCGGCCTGCCCAACGAGTTGCGGGTGGTCGACTCGTTGATGCCGCTTTCGTGCGGCATCTGTGGCGCCGCGATCCGCGATGACGACACGCGGCGCGCCACGCGCACCATCGGCTGCAGGCTGCGCGACAGCGGCGTGATGTGCGGCGGAAAGCAGGTGCACTGCGCGATCGCAGTGCCGCTCGACTACCAGAACCGCCCGATCGGCGTCCTCAACCTGTTTTTCGCGCCAGAGCGGGAGCCACCCGATTGTGTTTCGCAGCTGCTGCGGCCGTTCGGCCAGCTGCTCGGCATGGCGTTCGAGAACGAACGCCTGAGCCGCGAGAACCTGCAGGCGAGCGTGGTGGCCGAACGCCAGGCGATGGCAGCGGAGATCCACGATGCGGTCGCGCAGTCGTTGACGTTCGCGCGCATGCGCATGTCGCTGCTCGAGAACGTGCTCGGAGACAACGCCGCGGCACGCGGCTACTGCGCCGACATCAACGGCGAGTTGCGCTACGCGCACGGCCGCCTGCGCGAGGTGATCACGCATTTCCGCGCCGGCATGGACGCGCGCGGGCTGGTGGCGACGCTGCGCGAAGCCGCGGCGAGCTTCGTCGAGCGCTCCGGCATCGAGCTCGACTTCACGCCGCCCGAGACGGAGCCTGAGCTCACCGCCGAGCAGGCGCGCCAGGTGTTCGGCATCGTGCAGGAGGCGTTGGCGAACGTGCGCAAGCACGCGCGTGCGCAGCGGGCGCGCCTGAGCATCCAGCCGTGCAATGACTCCTTCGAAGTCGTGATCGAGGACGACGGCTGCGGGTTCGACGCTCGACGCCCCAGCGATGCGCCGGCGGAGGACGATGAGCACTATGGCATCGCGATCATGCACGAGCGGGCCGAGCGGGCGGGCGGCTGCCTGCGCATCGACAGTCCCGTGAGCGGCGGTACGCGGGTCCGCCTCCTGGTGCCGGCGGCGAACCGGAGGGAGCAGTCATGAACGAAGCCCCTACGCGCCTGATCCTGGTCGATGACCATGCGCTGTGCCGGCGCGGGCTCGCCGACCTGCTGACGCACCAGGCGGGCATGCAGGTGGTGGCGACGACAGGCAATCCCGAGGAGGTGTATGACCTGGTCGAGAAACACCAGCCGCATCTGCTGATTCTCGATCTGCGCATGTCGACCCCCGGTCTCGAGGTGCTGAAGAATCTGCGCGAGCGCGGCATCAAGACGCCGGTCGTGATCCTGACGATGAGCGATGCGCGCGAGGACCTGGCCGAGTCGCTGCGCCTCGGCGTACAGGGCTACCTGCTCAAGGACATGGAGCCTGCGGCGATCATCGATGCAGTCCGGCGCACCGCAGCCGGCGAGCTCGTGATGGCACCCGCGGTCGCGAGCAGGCTCGGCGAGATCCTGCGCGATGAGACGCCGGCGAATGCCAACGAAGGGGCGCTCAAGCAGCTCACCGGCCGCGAACGCCAGATCCTGGCCCACGTCGCGGCAGGCATGAGCAACAAGGCAATCGCCCGTGCGCTGGGAATCAGCCACGACACTGTGAAACTGCATGTGCGGCACGTGCTCGCCAAGCTTTCGCTCGCGTCGCGCGTCGAGGCAGCGGTCTACGCCGTGGAGCACCGGGTCACGCTCGGCAATGCCGGCCGCTGAAGCCGATGACACATCCGGCCACCGCCGCGTGCCGCCGCCACTGACCCACGACGAGGGTTATCTCGTCGACCCGGCTGACTGAACCGAGTCGATTCGGCGAGGCGTTCGCCCAGCAGCAGGGAATCATTCTCACCGCCCAGCATTGGCGCGTGCTGCGATTCATGCGCGAGTTCCGGGCGCCGCATCAGGCTTCGCCCGATGCGCGGTTCGTGATCCGCTTTCTCGCCGACGAAGCGGGCCTTGGCGGCGCGGCATGTGCGCCCCTGTTCGAACTGTTTCCGTACGGTTACGTGAAGCAGGCGTGCCGGATCTCCGGCATGCGACGGCCGCGGGCGTGGAGTACGGGATAGCCGGCGCGCCGCCTACCCCGCGCGCATCTCACGCCAGTACTGATACTTCATCGTGGCGATGGCGCCGGCGACGATCGCGCCCATCGTGAGCAACGATCCGACCGACAGCGTCGAGACGCCCGTGATGCCCTGGCCGAACGTGCAGCCGAGCGCTGTCACGCCGCCGAAACCCATCAGCACCGCCCCCACGAGGTGGTGCCAGGTGTCGCTGGCGTTTGCGAAGCCTTCGATCCGGAACCGCTTCGAGTACAGCGCCCAGGCGAGCGCGCCGGCGACACTGCCGAGTGCCGTGGCGATGCCGAAGCTCACGCCGAGCGACTTGTCGCTCCACAACAGCAGCAACTCCAGCGTGTAGGCGATCGGCCCGACGAAGCTGAGCGACTCGGCCGCGTGGCTGTTGGTGCCGAAGAAGGTCATCTCCAGCGTGTCCGGGTTCTCGGCGTAGCCGAGGTGGCCGGTCAGGTACCAGCCGGCGGTAACGATGAGGCCGATCAGGATGCCCGCCGCGACCTGGTCAGGCTTCTGGCGGAAACGGCCGTCTCCGAAGATGAACACGAACAATCCACCGGCAACCAGTGCCGCAAGCACCAACAATGCGGTGCGCGCATCCATGCTCGTCGTCTTCGCGACGATGGTCGGCAGGTCCTGGCCCTTGAGGCCGAACCGGGTCAAGTCGAGCGACACCGGGTCGAGGAACGTCACGCGCCACTGGCCGAACAGGCCGCGCAATGTCATGTATGCGGAGATGCCCAGGAACGCGAACACGACCAGCGACCGCAGGCTTCCGCCGCCAATGCGGATCAGGGTCTTGTTGGCGCAGCCGCCCGCGAGCGTCATGCCGGCGCCGAACGTGACGCCGCCCACCAGCGCGGAGAGCCAATTCAGCCGCGGGCGCTGGAAGATGGACTTGGCAAGGTCCACCAAGCCAAACGCATGCAAGAGCGACGCCCCGACGATGGCGACCGCCACTGCCAGGAGCCAGGTCCGCATGCGGCCCCAGTGCTGCATGTTGACGACATCCGAGATCGCGCCCATCGCGCAAACGTTGGCGCGGCTGGCCACGAAGCCCAGTACGAAAGCGAGTGCGAAACCGCCCCAGGCAACCGTCGCCGCCAAGTGCGATGGGTCGATCATCCGCCCCGCTCCGACCCGTGGGGCGGAGACGTCGGAGCAGTCGTGGATTTGTCGCCAGACCCGCTCGCGGCACGAAAGAAGACGAAGCGGAACTCCCCGGGCGCGACTTCAACGTAGTCGATCTCGGTGCCGGCAATGAGGTCACGCGACGCCGCCGACACCAGCAACTTGATGCCGGCTTCGACCTCGATCTGCTCGTCGCGCTCCCGCGGCTCGTCGAGTCCCATCCCGTATTCCACTTCGCCTTCCGCTGTGCGGCGCGCGGCGGCGCGCAGCCCGAGTTCGGGATCGTCCGAGGCCGCCAGCGCCGTGCGCAGTTGCTCCACTGCAGCCGGCGTAATGGTGACGAATGCGGCCATCGACGGCCTTTAACCGGACACGGCGGCAAGAGCCGCCTGCGGGGTCGGTCGGGCCATCTGCACGGCCTGTGCAAACGCCACGAAGCGTCGCGGCCAGTCCGCCCCGGCCACCGAGCGCAGGTGCGTGTAGGACGCGAGCACGTTGCGGTGAACGACGCCATCGTGTTGCCCGTCGATGCCGAAGCCGCGCCGCACCTGGTAGGCGAACCGCATGCCGGGTGCCAGGTCGACGAGGCGCGAATAGTGGAACTCGTGCGCGCGTACCACGTCGCTCCGACGCTGCGGCCAGGGATGCGCGGGCGTTTCTTCGAGATGCACGTACCCACGACCGACAGGACGCGACTCCATCACTACGTCGCCCGGGATCGCACCAGCCATCGGATACGTGAGACCGTTCCACGCGATCGAGCGTGCAAGCACCATCAAGCCGCCACATTCGGCATAAGTCGGCATCCCGCCCTCGATCGCTGAACGGATGGAACGCAGCATCGGCCGGTTGGCGCTCAATTCGGCGGCAAAAACCTCGGGAAAACCGCCGCCGATGAAAAGCGCATCGGCCTCCGGCAGTGCCCGCTCGGCGAGCATGTCGAAGGCGATCAGTTGCGCGCCGGCGCGCTCGAGGTTGTCGAGATCGTCGGCGTAGTAGAAGCCGAAAGCGCGATCGCGCGCGATGGCAATGCGCAGGCGAGGGTCCTGCACACGCTCCGCCGGTACGGCGGCGGGCGTCCAGGTCCGCGCCTCGGTCAACGCGAGCACGCGGTCGAGATCGACACCGGCTGCGACCTGGCGCGCGATCGCGTCGATGCACGCTGCGGACTGTTGCGCCTCGCTCGCCGGCACCAGTCCCAAGTGCCGTTCACCGATGGAGAGTTGTGCGTCTTCGTGCACTGCGCCCAGCACGGGCACGTCGGTGTAGTGCTCGATCACCGCGCGCAGCTTGGCTTCATGGCGCCCCCCGCCAAGGCGGTTGAGGATCACGCCGGCGATGCGGATCGAGCGATCGAAGGCCTGGTAGCCGAGGATCAGCGGCGCAATGCCGCGCGTCATCCCGCGGGCGTCGAGCACGAGCACCACCGGCAACTCCAGCGCCGCCGCAAGCGCGGCGTTGCTGTTGCTGCCGTCGAGCGCGAGGCCGTCGTACAGGCCCTTGTTGCCTTCGACGAGCGCAACGTCGGTGCCGGCTGCACCGCGCAGGAATGCCGCGCGCACCTCGGCCATCTCGGCCAGGTAGGGATCGAGATTGCGGCACGCCCGCCCGGCAGCCTGGCCGAGCCAGAGAGGATCGATGTAGTCGGGTCCCTTCTTGAACGGCTGGACGCGCAAGCCGCGCCTGGCGAGCGCGGCAGCCAGCCCGATCGACACCGTCGTCTTGCCCGATGATTTGTGGGCGGCGGAGATGAGAAGTCTGTGCTGAAGCGTCATTGCCTTCCCATCGCAGCGTCGAGTTCGCGCGTGTCGTCGCGCGGCAGGAAGTCGAAGGCGCGCACGCCGGCGATCGTGATCAAGAATGCCAGCGCGAGGCCGCCCGCGCCGAGCAGTGCCTCCCAGAGGCTGGGCGCGTAGTGCCCGATCTGACCGTCCGCGAAGGTGCTATGCACCTCGAAGCCCGGGAAGATCTCCAAGGGGAACACCTGGCCGCCGATGATGAACGCATACAAGAATGCGAAGCCGCCCGCAACCACGAGCGCCGAGCCTAGGAGGACCGACCGTGCCGAACCGCCGCCCGGTCCCCAGACGAGCCAGAGCGGAAGCAGGCTGCCCACGCCGACATAGCCGATCCACAGAAGCGCGGTGTAGAGGCCGCCATCGACCAGGATGAAGCGCTCGAACGCACCCTGGCGCGCGAAGTAGAGATTCGTCAGGTGATAGGTAGCGGCGAGATAGAGCGCGGCGACGATGAACAGGCCAAGCAGGTCGCGCGTGCGCTTGACGATGGCGGGGTGCAGCTCGATCGCGTTCCACGCGTTCAGCGCTGCCTGCACGATCAGGAACACCGCCAATCCCCACACGAAGGAGAGCACGATGAACAACGGCGCGAGCACCGCGGTTGCGTACGCCTGCCGCGCGACCAGGAACGCGAAGATCGAGCCGGTACCGGTCGTGAGCACGATGCGCCAGGCGAAAGCCACCAATCCGACCGGGCGCGCGAATGGCTTCATCCGCCGCTCCATCATCGTCCACAGGTAGACGATCACGAGCGCAGCGAGGCCCGAGTAGAGAAAGACATTCCACGCGAACACCGAGCGGAAGTTGTAGTGCGTCGCCGCCACGTCGATGCGATCCGGCCGCCCGAGGTCGAGCATCAGCACCATCAGCCCGCCGGCCAGCAGCGCGAGCGACAGCAGGCCGGACAGCGGTGCGCGGGTCTTGTAGATCGAGCGACCGAACACCGTGCCGATCGACGCCACGTTGAGCACGCCCGATGCCGCGACGATGAGGAATATCGCGAACACGTGCGGCAGGCCCCAGACGACCTGGTTGTCCATGCCGGTGACGACGTGCCCCTGCGTCTCCATCACGTGCGCGGCAGCAAGGCCCGCAAGAACGACCGCAGCGCCGAGCGCGACCAGCGACCAGAAATGCGGCGCATCGAAATCGGTGAAACGGTGCGTCGTCATGGTCAGATCCCCACGTAGTGAATAGCGGGGTCGAGCGCGAGGTCGGCGCGCAGTTGCGTGGCGCGGATTTCGCGCAGGCGGCGCGAGATCGCCGAGTCGGGATCGTTCAGGTCGCCGAACAGGATGGCCTGGGTCGGACAGGCCTTTGCGCAGGCCGGTCCATCTCCCCGGTCGATGCGATGGACGCACAACGTGCAGGACTCGACGCAGCCCTTGCCGCGCGGCACTTCCGGCCGCTGCGTGGTGACGGGCTCGTGCACGAAGCTGCGCGCCTTGTACGGGCCGGCCATCACGCAGTAGCGGCAGCCGATGCACGAATGGCGGTCGACGAGCACGATGCCATCGGCACGCTTGAACGACGCGCCGGTCGGGCACACATCGACGCACGGCGGATCCGCGCAGTGCTGGCACATCACCGGCAGGCTCATCGTGCGCCCGTTCTTGCGGTCCTTCAGCTCGACCTTGCGGATCCACTGCACGTCGGTCGATCGCTTCGGTGACGGAAGTCCGTTTTCGCGCTCGCAGGCCACGACGCACTCGTGGCAGTTGGGATCGCAGCGATTCGCATCGATGAGCATCCCCCAGCGCACCTTGGCCGACACGGCCTCGCCTTCGGGCCGAGCGGCCGCCGTGGCGGCGGCGACCTCGACCAGACGGATGCCAGGTGCGACCAGCACGCCAAGGGCCGCCGCGCCACCGATCATCAGGGCGCGGCGCTTGGCGGTCGTGTCGTCCTGGTTCATCGCGACGGGCCCTGCGCGCCGGAAACCACCGTCGCCGCACCGCGCTTCGACTGATGGCACTCGAAGCAGTCGAGCCGGACGCCGGCATACGCATGACACGCTTCGCAGAACGCGTCGGGCCGGCCCGTGACCGCGCCGCCGGCTTTCCCCGCATGGCAGTCGATGCACGTTTCGAGGCTGGTCTTGCCGCCGCGCACGCCCGCGTGCACGGTCTGGTCGCGGCGATGCTTGAGCAGATCCATGTGGGTGCGGCGCATCTCTGCGGGTGGCGCGACGCAGGTGGTGGACTTGTCGACTTCGTAAGCAGGCTGAGGCACACGTCCGGCGGCCGTGACCGCAAGCGACATCGCTCCGGCGAGCAACGCCTGCAGCAGGACGCGCCCCCGAGCCCGCATGCTCACTCCCCAAGTCCCATCTGGATGTAGCCGGTCGGGCACACGTCCTTGCAGATGTGGCAGCCGATACAGCGGTCGTAATCCGTGAAGACGTAACGCCCCGTGGTGGCTTC
>Ga0335084_10001065_pt1 | contig 24968 bp, 22 predicted proteins | sample Lox_Sample_44_FD_206721 | JGI IMG/M metagenome (GOLD analysis project Ga0335084, IMG submission 206721) | Soil microbial communities from Loxahatchee National Wildlife Refuge, Florida, United States - Lox_Sample_4.4 | ecosystem: Environmental > Terrestrial > Soil > Wetlands | place: USA... | reverse complement strand
TGCTGCGAGAAGGACGGCGATCGATCACGGGATCGGAGCTCGCCGAGCACTTCGGCGTCTCGCGGCAGGCGATCGTGAACGACATGGCGATCATCCGCGCGGGAGGCGCCGACATCTCCGGCAGCCCTCTCGGCTACCGGTGGGACGGCGACGCGCCGCCCGAGGGGGTGTTCGCCGTGCTCGCCTGCAAGCACGACCGCGAGGGCTCGCAGAAGGAGCTCGAGATGCTGGTCGCGCACGGCTGCACCGTCCTGGACGTGGTGGTCCAACACGAGCTCTACGGCGAGGTTCGCGCCGACCTGATGATCGCGACGCACCGCGACGTCGAGCGGTACTCGGAGGCGATGCGGCGGGCCGACGCACAACCGCTGTCCTCGCTGACGGGCGGGGCGCATCTCCACCACGTCCGCGCGCCGGACGCGGTGGCCTTGGAGTCGGCCCGGCGGGATCTGGCGCTCCTCGGCTACCTCGTCGAGGACTGACCTGCCCGGGCGCTAGGCTCGATCGGTCATGACGGACGAGCGCCGCGTCACCGACTCCGGCGTCGAGCTCCACGACGTGTACGGGCCCGAGGACCTCGCCGCCTGGGATCCCGCGGGCCGGCTGGGCGAGCCCGGCTCCTTCCCCTTCACCCGCGGGCCGTATCCCACGATGTACCGCGGGCGTTTGTGGACCATGCGCCAGTACGCGGGGATGGGCACGGCCGACGACACGAACCGCCGCTTCCGGTACCTCCTGGAGCACGGCCAGACGGGCCTGTCGACCGCGTTCGACCTCCCGACCCAGATGGGCCTGGACTCCGACCATCCGCTCGCGGAGGGCGAGGTCGGCAAGACCGGCGTCGCGATCGACTCGATCGACGACATGCGGCGGCTGTTCGACGGCATCCCGCTCGGCGAGGTCTCGACCTCGATGACGATCAACGCGACCGCGCCGGTCCTCCTGCTGCTCTACGAGCTGGTCGCCGAGGAGCAGGGCGTCGCGGCCGCGGACCTCGAGGGAACCGTCCAGAACGACCTCCTGAAGGAGTACGCGGCGCGCGGCACCTACATCTATCCACCGCGTCCGTCGATGCGCCTGATCACCGACCTCTTCGCGTACTGCGCCGAGCGGATCCCGAGGTGGAACACGATCTCGATCAGCGGCTACCACATGCGCGAGGCGGGCTCGACCGCCGCGCAGGAGATCGCGTTCACGCTGGCCGACGGCATCGCGTACGTGGAGGCGGCGCTCGATGCCGGCCTTGAGGTCGACGACGTCGCGCCGCGCCTGTCGTTCTTCTTCGCGTGCCACATGCACTTCTTCGAGGAGATCGCGAAGTTCCGCGCCGCGCGCCGCATCTGGGCATCGATCATGCGCGAGCGCTTCGGCGCGAAGGACGAGCGATCGATGATGCTGCGGTTCCACACGCAGACCGGCGGCGCCACGCTCACCGCGCAGCAGCCGGAGAACAACATCGTGCGGACCACGCTCGAGGCGCTCGCGGCGGTCCTCGGCGGCACCCAGTCGCTGCACACGAACGCGTTCGACGAGGCGCTCGCGCTCCCCACCGAGGAGAGCGCCAAGATCGCGCTGCGGACCCAGCAGGTGATCGGCTACGAGACCGGGGTCCCCGAGGTCGTCGATCCGTTCGGCGGCTCGTACTACGTGGAGTCGCTCACCGACGACCTCGAGCGACTCGCGATGGGCTACCTCGACCGGATCGACGCGATGGGCGGCGCGGTGGCGGCGATCGAGGCCGGCTTCTACCAGGACGAGATCCACGAGGCGGCGTTCCGGATGCAGCAGGCGATCGAGCGCGGCGACCGCGTCGTGGTCGGCGTCAACCGCTTCGAGGTCCCCGAGGAACCGCGGCCCGACCTCCAGCGGATCGGCGAGGAGGAGGTCGCGGCGCAGGTCGCGCGCCTGCGCGGGTTCCGCGCCACGCGCGACCAGCCGGCGGTCGACGCCGCGCTCGCCGCCGTGGAGGCGGCGGCGTCGGGGCCGGAGAACCTGCTGCCCCCGATGCGGGAGGCTCTGCGCGCTCGCGCGACGCTCGGCGAGGTCTCCGACGCGCTGCGGCGCGTCTTCGGCGAGTACCACCCGCGTCACTGAACGAACGCGATCGCGGCGTGGGCGACGGCCGCCAGACCGCCCAGCGCGAACACGGCCGCGACGACGCGCAGGGCGCCGCCCCGTTGCCACGCGGGCACCGCGAGGCCGATGCACGCGAGCCCGACGAGGAGCTCGAGGAGGTGGTTCACCGTCCCGGCCACGGCCGAGGAGGCTACCCGCTACCCTTCGACGCCATGGACATCGCGATCGTCGGTGGGACCGGGGCGGAGGGCTTCGGGCTGACGCTCCGGCTGGCCGGCGCCGGTCACCACGTGACGATCGGTTCCCGCGCAACCGAGAAGGCGCAGGCGAGCGCCGAAGAGGCGAGGGGCATCCTCGGCGCCGACGCGGCGGTCGACGGGCGGCTCAACGCGGAAGCCGTCGTCGGCACGCCCGTCGTGTTCGTCACGGTGCCGTTCGCGGGCCAGGCGCTGATCTACGAGGCGATCAAGGACACGCTCGCCGAGGGCACCGTCGTGGTCGACTGCACGAGCCCCCTCATGAGCGCGGTCGGCGGGCGTGCCAGCCACGCGCTCCGGCCCTGGCACGGCTCGGCGGCCGAGTTCGCCAAGTCCTTGCTGCCCAAGCACGTGCGGCTGGTCGCCGCGATGCACACGATCGGCGCGGCGCCGCTGCGCGACCTCGAGCGCGCCGTCGAGAGCGACGCGTTCGTCATGGGGGACGACGCGGAGGCGAAGGCGGTCGTCGGGTCGTTGATCGAGGACATCCCCGGGATGCGGTGGGTCGACTGCGGCGGGCTCCAGATGGCGCGCATCGCCGAGACGCTCACGCCGCTGCTGATCGCGGTCAACGTCCGCTACAAGGTGCACGACGCCGCGTTCCGCGTGCTCGGGCGCGACGCATGGGGCGCACCGGGGGCGTGAGCGAGGACGGCCGCCTCGTCCGGATCGACGACTGCTCCCTCTGGGTCGTCGAGCGGGGTCCGGGCGACGGACGCCCGTTGATCCTGCTGCACGGCGGACCGGGGCTCGATCACCACGAGTTCGCCGACTACCTCGACCCGCTCACCGACGACGGCCACCGGCTGCTCCTGGTGGATCTCCGCGCGAACGGCCGCTCGGAGCGCACGCCTCCGCAAACGTGGACGTTAGAGCGCATGGCGCAGGACGTGATCATGCTCGCCCTGGCGCTGAAGCTCGAGCGATACGCGGTGCTCGGCCACTCCTTCGGCGCGTTCGTGGCGCTCCAGAACGCGGTGGACTACCCGGGGCAGGCCGCGCGAACGATCGTGTCGGGCGGCGTGGCGTCGGGCCGGGATCTCGACGGCGTCGGCGCGGCGCTCGAGGCGTTCGAGCCGGTCGCGCTGCGCGAGCAGGTGCTCGGCGCGTGGAACCGCGAGGCGACGGCGACGACCGAGGAGGACGTCGCCTCGCTGATGCACGACCAGTGGCCGTTCCACTTCTCCGACCCGCTCGATCCTCGCATCGAGGAGTACGAACGGCGCTCCGCGGGATGGGTGTTCGCGCCCGAGGTCCTTCGGCACACGGCGACGGCGAGCTACGGCGGGATCGAGGTGCAGGACCGTCTCGTCGACGTGCCGCAGCCGGTCCTCGTGCTCGCCGGCCGGCACGATCGCGTCTGCACGGTGGACGCGTCGACGCGCATGGCCGCCCTGCTGCCCGACGCGGAGCTCCACGTGTTCGAGGAGAGCGCGCACATGATGTTCGTCGAACAGCCCGAGGAGTACCTCCAGGTCGTTCGCGCCTTCCTGGCGCGTCCCTAACCGGCCGGCGGCCGGTCGAGCGCGGCTGCCACCGTCTCGGCGGCGGCCAGCAGATCCGTGCCGAGGTACGTGCCCGGCACCTCGGCGCGGGCGCGCTCGGTCGTGAACGCGTTGCCGCCGTAGAAGACCCCGACGTCGCGCATCGTGCTCACCGCCACGAGCGCATCGATCGCGCTCCGGCGCCCGACGCTCCGCTGCGCGGTGACGATGACGCCCGCGGCTCGCGACGTGCGCGCCGCGGCCACGAGGGAGGAGACGGGCGTCATCGGTCCGAGCATCCGGCATGACCAGCCGCGCCGCGCGAGGATTACGCCGAACGCCTCGATCCCGATCGAGTGGAGCTCGGTCGGCGCACACGCGAGGAGCAACGGGCCTGGTCGGTACGGCGGGGGAGCGAACGTCTGGAGCCCGGCGAGCCACTGCTGGACGGTGTGGGTGGCGACGTGTTCGTTCCCGACGTCGCAGAGCCCCGCCTTCCACCGATCGCCGATCCGCCGGATCCCGGGCAACGCCACCTCGACGATCGCGCGGTCGAGTCCCACCACCTCGGCCGCCTCGACGAGCGCGTCGCGGATCCCCTCGGCGTCCAATCGATCCGCCGCCTCCGCGAACCGGTCGAGCGCGTCGTTACGGACCGCGCGCGGTCCCGCCGAGCGTGCGATCGCGACGGCCTCGGCTGCCCGGTGCCCGCGCGTGATCTCGTCGCGCACCACACGGAGCGCCTCGATCTGCTCGGCCGAGTATCGCCGGTGCTTCCCGTCGGTCCTGTCCGGCTCTGGGAAACCGTACCGCCGCTCCCACGAGCGGATCGTGGCGATCGGTAGGCCGAGGTCGTCGGCGACCTGGGAGATGCTTCGCCCAGAGCTCATGTGCAGAGGATAGTCGTTGCGGAGCATCCATCGCAGGACACAAGTGTGTATGAAGTTGGTCAAATACTATGCAAACAGTCACCTACACGAGTCATGCTGCATACATCTTCGGTAGGTTCGACGCAACCGAAAGACGGGCCGAGAGAAGGGAAGGACATGCGAAACATGCGAACGAGATCCATGGCAGTCGTGATCGCGGGGGCGATCGCGATGAGCCTGTTCGGAGCGGGGGCGGCGAGTGCCTCGGCGAAGGCGACGCTCAACGTCGTGCACGGGATCCCCGGCGTCGACGTGAACGTGTGCGTCAACGGCGCGGACGCGATCCCAGACTTCAACCCGGGCGACGTCGTCACCGGCGTGAAGCTGCCGGCCGGCTCCTACGACCTGAAGATCGTGGCGAAGGCCGACCCATGCAGTGGCGCGGCGATCCTGCAGGCGAACGGCGTCGTGCTCAAGGGCGGGAAGAACTACACGGCGGTGGCGAGCCTCAACGCGAGCGGCACGCCGAAGCTCTCACTGTTCCGCAACGACGTCCGGTCCGTCGGCGCCGGGAAGGCCCGGCTCACCGTGCGGCACACCGCGGACGCGCCGGCGGTCAACGTCTGGGCGAACGGGGCGCCGCTGATCGGCGGCACGCATTTCACCTGGGGGAAGAGCGCCACGGTCGCGGTGCCGAAGGGCGTCTACGCAGCCTGGGTCTCGTTGCCCGGGCGCTACCGGCCGGTGATCGGCCCGGACGTCCTGAAGCTGTGGGCCGGCTTCGCGTACCAGGTATACGCCTGGGGGAACGCAACCGACGGCTACGCGTTGGCGGTCGTCGCCACGCACGTCGGCACGAAGTAGCCGATAGGCGGCGCCGGAGGGCTCGGCGCCCCCGGCTGCGGCGTCGGCGGCATCCGGCCGCCGGCGCCACAGCCATGTGGAACCTGAAGGAACACGGAAGCCATGCGATTCGCACTCGGGGAGATACGGCGGGCGAAGCTCCGATTCATCCTCTTGGTCGGGGCGGTCGCGCTCCTGGTCTTCTTGATCCTGTTCCAGCAGACGCTGGCGGGATCGCTGCTCGGGCAGTTCACCGGCGGCCTCGAGCACCAGTCGGCGTCGGTGCTCGTGTACAGCGCCGATGCCCGGCGCAGCGTCGACGGCAGTAGGGTCCTGCCTCAGAACGTCGCGGCCGTCGCCGGCGTCGAGGGCGTCGCAGCGTCCGGCCCGATCGGCGAGGCGTCGTTCAGCGCGAAGGTTGCCGGTGGCACGATCCTGGACACGACGATCTTCGGCTACGAGCTCGGCGGTCCCGGCGCGCCGACGACGCTGTCGGAAGGGCGTCTGCCCGAGCGCGACGGCGAGGCGGTCGCGAGCGCGCAGGACGCCGACAAGGGCTACGGCTTCGGCCAGCAGGTGACGATCGTGCCCGGAGCCACTCCGATCTCGATCGTCGGCCTCGCCGACGATGCAGCGTTCAACGTGCAGCCCACACTGTTCGTCTCCTACGCCACCTACGAAGGTCTCGTGATGTCGACGAACCCCGAGGCGAAGGGGGTGGTGCCCAACCTGGTGGGCGTCGAGACCTCGGCCGGGGCAGATCCGTCGACGGTTGCGGCGGCCATCACGGCGCAGGTCGACGGGGTCGAGGCGCTCGATCGCAACACGGCGGTGGCGTCGCTGCCCGGCGTGTCGTCGATCCAACAGTCGTTCGGGATCATCCTCGCCCTCGCCTTCGTCGTGGTGATCCTCCTCATCGGGTTCTTCTTCCTGATCGTCACGGTACAGAAGACAGCCTCGCTCACGCTGTTGCGCGCGGTCGGCGCGAGCGGAGGCTTCCTTCTGGGCGGCCTGATCGCCCAAGTGCTGATCGTGATCGGGCTCGCGCTGCTCGTTGCGATCCCCCTGACGTTGTTGGCGGTCAACGGCATCGGGAGCGGCGGCTTCGTCGCCACCGTCGAGCCATCGACCCTCGTCACGACGTCGATCTCCATCATCCTGCTCGGCGTCGTCGCCTCGATCGGAGCGATGCGTCGGGTCGCCAAGATCGACCCTGCGGCGGCCACCATGCGGCTGGCGGGAGGTGGGCTCGCATGAAGCTCGCGTGGCGAGAGCTCGTCCGGCGGCCGAGCCGCTTCCTGACGGCCGGCGCGGCCCTCACGCTGCTCGTGCTCCTACTGCTGGTCCTGGGTGGCATCCTGGACGCGCTCGTCAACTCGGCCACGGGCGTGCTCCGCGCGCAGACCGCGCCGCTGATCGTCTACAGCGCCGATAGCAAAGGTTCGATCGACCGGTCGCGGATCAGCTCCGAGCAACACGCCGGGATCGCGAACGTTCCCGGCGTGCGCGAGGCGACCGGGCTCGGGGTGGTTCTGCTCGCCGGCCACATCGAGGGCCGGACGGAGCCGGCCGACGTCGCGGTGTTCGGCTACGAGGCGCCCAACGCGACCGTGCCCGCTCCGCCGGCGCCCGGCCAGGCCTACGCCGACGCGTCGCTCCAGGCCGCAGGGCTCGAGCTCGGTCAGACGATGGTGCTCGGAAGGGCTCGAACGCCGGTCGAGGTGGTCGGCTGGGTGAGCGGCACGAACTACAACCTGCAGGGCGGCGTCTGGGTCGAGCCGGCGACGTGGCGCGAGGCGCTCAACGCGAACATCCCAGACGCCGCCGTCTCGCCTGGAACCTTCCAGGCGATCCTCGTAACGCCCCAGGACGGCTCCCCGGTGGCAGACGTCGCAGCGGCGATCGACGACCGGGTGCCCGGCGTCACCGCCCTCACGATCGACGAAGCGATCGCCGGCGTGCCCGGCGTGAGCGATCAGGAGAGCGTCTTCACGTCGATCATCGGCACGACGTTCGCGGTGTCCGGCATCGTCGTGGCCCTGTTCTTCGCGCTCCTCACCATCGAGCGCGTCGGACTGCTCGGAGTGCTCAAGGCGATCGGGGCCTCGTCGCGGACGCTCGCGGCCGGGCTCACGGTGCAGGCGGTGTTGATCGCCGCAGGCGCGCTCGCGACCGGCAGCCTGTTCGCCCTTGGACTCGCGCAGGTGATCCCCGACACCGTGCCCCTCGAGCTCTCGACGAGCCGGTTCGTCTTCACAGCCGTCGGGCTCGTCGTGACCGCGCTGATCGGTAGCGCGATCTCGTTCCGCAGGATCATCCGTATCGACCCGGCCTCCGCCGTCGGCGGGGCATGACCGAAGGACCCCACGTGAGTGCTCTCGACATGCAGGACGTTCGCAAGACGTACGGGAACGGCGAGACGCAGGTCGCTGCGCTCGATCACGTGACCTTGAAGGTCGGCGACGACGAGATGGTCGCCCTCGTCGGCCCGTCGGGCTCGGGGAAGACCACGCTCCTCTCGATCGCGGGTGGCCTCCTGTCTCCCACGGAGGGGGACGTGATCGTCGGGCCGCACCACATCACCGACTACAACCGTAGAGAGCTGACGAGGTTCCGCCGCGACATGGTCGGGTTCGTCTTCCAGGGCGCGAACCTCGTGCCGTTCCTGACGGCGAAGGAGAACCTGCTCCTGGTCGCCGACGTGGCCGGCAAGCGCGGCAAAGGGATCGACCGTCGCGCAGAGCGACTGCTCGAGGAGCTCGGTCTTGCAGATCGCGTGAAGAACACTCCGCCGCAACTGTCCGGCGGCGAGCGCCAGCGCGTGGCGATCGGGCGCGCATTGATGAACGAGCCCGAGCTCGTGCTGTTCGACGAGCCGACCAGCGCACTCGACTCACGTCTCGGCGAGCAGGTGATGGAGTTGATCCGCACCGAGGTGAAGGGACGCGGCACCGCGGCCGTCGTCGTGACGCACGACCAGCGGATGACGCACTACGCGGACCGCGTCGTCGAGATCAGCGACGGCCGGCTCGTCGCCTGAGGGACCCTCGGGCGACGCGAGGTCCGCCGAAGCGGTCCCTCATCGTTCCTCAGTCGATCACGGCCAGCAGCGAGCCGGTCTCCACGACCTGGCCCGGCCGGATCGGCAGGTCCGTGATCTCGCCTTCGCGGGTCGAGGCGATGTGGTTCTCCATCTTCATCGCCTCGAGGATGCACACCACGTCGCCCGCCTCGATCCGCTGGCCCTTCTCGACGAGCACCTTCACGATCGTTCCCTGCATCGGCGCATGGATCTCGCCGTGGACGTGCTCGCCGTGGTGGGCGCTGTGCGAGGACGGCGCCTTCGGGGCGGCCTCGCGCCGCTCGTCGAAGATCCGGACCGGCACCCGTCGGCCGTCGACCTCCACGAGGATGTCCCGCGGCCTCGTCGCGCGGGAGGGAGCCCCGGCGGGCTCGCCCTGGGCCTGGGGCCGCAGATCCGCGTCTGCGAGCGCGCGCTCCAGCCAGGTCGTCGTATGGGTGCCGGCGCGGAACTCCTTCGTCTCGAGGATCCACCGGTGCACGGGGATCGTCGTCGGGACGCCCTCGACGGTGTACTCGCCGAGCGCACGCAGCATGCGGCGGCGAGCCTGGTCCCGGTCGGTGCCGCTGACGACGAGCTTCGCGAACATCGAGTCGTAGTCGCCGGGGATCTCCCGACCCCGCGTCACGCCGGAGTCCACCCGGACGAACGGCCCGCCGGGCTCCTCGTAGCCGGTGACCCGTCCCGGCCCGGGCAGGAAGTTGCGCGCGGGATCCTCGGCGTTGATCCGGCATTGCATCGCGTGTCCACGCGCGGCCACCTCGAGGCCCGCGAGGGACTCCCCGAGCGCGACCTGGATCTGGAGCGCCACGAGGTCGAGGCCCGTCACCATCTCGGTGACGGTGTGCTCCACCTGCAGGCGCGTGTTCATCTCCAGGAAGAAGAAGGACCCGTCTTCGTCGAGGATGCATTCGATCGTGCCGGCGTTCACGTAGCCGGCCTCGCGCGCGAGGGCGACCGCGGCGTCGGCGAACCGCTCGCGGATCGCGTCGTCGACCACCGGCGACGGCGTCTCCTCGATCAGCTTCTGGTGGCGGCGCTGGACGGAGCAATCCCGCTCACCCAAGAAGAGCACGGTGCCGCGGGCGTCCGCCATGATCTGCGCCTCGACGTGGTGCGCCCGGTCGACGTAGCGCTCCAGGAACACCTCGGGGCGCCCGAAGTACGACTGCGCCTCGCGCGCGGCACGTTTCAGCGATTCCTCGAGGTGGTCGGCGTCGCGGACGACGTGCATGCCCTTGCCGCCGCCGCCGAACGCCGCCTTGACCAGCAGCGGGTACCCGAGGCGCGGCGCCTCCTTCTTCGCGTGGGCGATGTCGACGGGCTCCCGCGTGCCGGGCACGATCGGCATGCCGGCCGCGTCGGCCAAGCGCCGCGCCGCCGACTTGTCGCCCATCCGCTCGATCGCGGAGGCGCTCGGCCCGACGAACGTGAACCCGGCCTCGTCGACCGCCTGGGCGAAATGCGAGCGTTCGGCCAGGAACCCGTAGCCCGGATGGATCAGCGTCGCCCGGGACTTCTGCGCGGCCTCGAGGATCGCGCCGATCGACAGGTACGAGTCCGAGGCGAGCGCCGGGCCGATGCGATAGGACTCGTCCGCCATCTCCACGTGCAGGGCGTCGTGATCGGCGTCGGAGTACACGGCAACGGTCGGGATGCCCATCTCGCGGCACGTGCGGATGATGCGGACGGCGATCTCGCCCCGGTTCGCCACCAGGAGCTTGGGTCTGCCCGCCCGTGTCCTCGTCACTCGCGTATCGTGCCTTCTGACGACCTCGTGACCAAGGAGCCGGCGTGCTGACCAGTGACGACCTGTTGCAAGCGCTGGCGGCGATCCCGGTCTCGGCTCCCGTGCGTGCGCAGGAGGTTACCCCCTCGACGAACGCGGCGGCGGCCGAGCTCGCCGCCGCGGGCGAGCCGGAGTGGACCCTCGTGGCGACCGCGCATCAGACCGCCGGACGAGGCCGGCTCGATCGGACGTGGTCGGACGTCCCCGGCAAGGCCCTGCTGTTCTCGGTCGTGCTCCGTCCCAAGCTGCCGCCCGCCCGTGCGGGCCTGCTGTCGCTGCTGGCCGGCGCCGAGATGGCACAGGCGATCCGGGTCACGAGCGGGCGGCACGTGACGTGCAAGTGGCCGAACGATCTGATGCTGCATGAGCAGAAGGTCGGCGGGATCCTGCTGGAAGCGAGCGTCGCGAACGGTGAGATCGGCTACGTGATCGTCGGGGTCGGCGTGAACCTCGAAGCGCCGAAGGACGTACCCGAGGCGGCCGGCCTGGGCGAGAACGTGGGCTTGCTCGAGCTGCTCACGGCCTTCCTCACCCGGTTCGCGCGCGTCTACGACGCGGCCGACAGCGCGTTCCCCGAGCGCGTCCGGCACGCATGGCTCCCCCTGTCGGACACGATCGGCCAGATGGTCAGCGCGGTGACGCTCGACGGCCGCGAGGTGACCGGCCGCGCGGTCGGGATCGACGACTTCGGCAGCCTGCAGCTCTCGACCGACTCCGGCGAAGCCCGGGTCGGCTTCGGCGAGGTCGAACACCTCGGCACCAGCTGATCGCGGCGCCGCGGCGGTTGCCCACCCCGGGCGGCGGCGGTAGGTTCCGCGCATGCCGTTCCCCGAGAAGCTGTTGATCTCGAACGAGAAGCTGATCCTGGATCTGCGGCCGCACCCGGTGGCCCTCGCGCTGCCGGCGCTCGCGACCGTCGGGGGACTGATCGCGACGTTCTGGCTCAGCGCGAAGACCGGCCTGGACTCGCTGTGGTGGCTGCTGTTCGCCGTCGGGTTCGTGATCTACCCGCTGCGCAAGCTGATCGGCTGGCTCACGTCCAACTTCGCCGTCACGACCGACCGGGTGATCCATCGGCAGGGCCTGATCGCGAAGCGGTCGATGGAGATCCCGCTCGAGGCGATCAACGACGTCCGCTTCGAGCAGGGCGTCTTCGACCGGATGGTCGGCGCCGGAACGCTGGTGATCCAGTCCGCTTCCGAGGCCGGCCGGCAGGTGTTCGACGACATCCGGCACCCGGAGGACGTGCAGAAGACGATCTACGAGCAGGGCGAGGCGAACAAGAAGCGGATGTACCACGGGGACGCCGTCGCGCCCGGCGTGGCGCCCGCCGCACCGGCGATGCCGCCCGCGGCGCCGTCCACCACGACCGAGCTCGAGCGACTCGGCAAGCTCCGCGCCGACGGCGTCCTGACCGAAGAGGAGTTCCAGGCGCAGAAGGCGAAGATCCTCGGCCAGGGCTGAGCGGCCGGCCGGCTCGCTACGATGCCGCCGATGATCGGCGCCGTCGACCACATCTACTACTGGACCCGCGACATGGACCGGGCCCTCGCGTTCTACATCGATCTCGTCGGCTTCCCGTTGCTGCGCCGTGACGGCAACGAGTGGGCGGAGCTCGACGCTGGGTCGATCCGGTTCGCGATCCACGGCACCGACGACGGAGGGGCGCCGGCGCCGAGCGGCACCGTGGTGCTGAAGGTCGACGATCTCGAAGCGACCCGGTGGACGCTCGAGGGCCGAGGCGTCGCGTTCGACGACTACGTCGGCGAGGTCGAAGGGTTCGCGCGCTTCGCGACCTTCCGCGATCCAGACGGCAACCCCGTGCAGATCATCGAGTACGCGGCGGGATGACCGTGGCGGCCGCCGGCGATCCGTGCCCGCGATGCGGGGAGCCGCTCCCCGCCGACGCGAACTTCTGCCCGAACTGCGGTGCGCCCGTGTCCCTGTCGGACGCGTCGGAGCGTCGGGTCGTCACCGTCGTGTTCGTGGATCTGGCCGGCTCGACCGAGCTCGCCGCTCGCCTGGATCCGGAGCGGTTCCGCGACGTGATCGCCGCGTTCCACGGGATGGTGACGGAGGAGATCGCGTGGCTGGGCGGGGTCGCCGAGGGTTTCATCGGCGACGCCGTGCTCGGCGTGTTCGGCATCCCGGCGGCTCGCGACGACGACGCGGTGCGAGGGATCCGCGCGGCCGTCGCCGTCCGCGACCGGGCGGAGCGGCTCGGCAAGGAGCTCGCGCTGCCGATCGCGATGCACGTTCGGATCGGCGTCAACACCGGGCCGGTCGCGATCGGCACGGCCACCGACCGCAACATCGTGATCGGCGCCGAGGTCAACATCGGCGCGCGGATGCAGCAAGCGGCCGAGCCCGACGAGATCCTCGCCGGCGCCACCACCGTGCAGCTGGCCGGGGGGGCCGTGGCGTTCGGCGAGCCGCGGGCGATCACGGCGAAGGGCTTCGAGGACCGACTGCGCGCGTGGCCCGTGGTCGCGGTGCGCGAGCGGGCGAAGGCGGACCGGTCGAACATCCGCTTCGTCGACCGGCGGCGGGAGCTGTCGCTGCTCTCGGAGATCTACGAGCGCGCGGCCAGCCGCGGACGCGCCCACATGGTCACGCTGCTCGGCGAGCCGGGGATCGGCAAGAGCAGGGTGGTCGAGGAGTTCCTCGCGGGCCTGCCGCCCACGACGAAGGTGCTGAGCGGCAGATCCAGCCCGTTCGAGGAGGAGGTCACGTTCTGGCCGCTCGCCCAGATGGTCTATCGCGAGCTCGGCGAGCAGCGGGGTGCGCCCGAGGCCGACGTGGTTCGGAGTCTCCGCGAGGTGCTCGGGTCGTGGCTCGACGACCCCGAGGAGGTCGAGCGCTCGGTCCGGCGGCTCGGGTTCGCGCTCGGCATCGGCGAGGCCGGCGGCGAGGACGACCGGTTCCAGGCGGCCGAGGTGCGTCGCGGCATGCTGTCGCTGCTGGAGGTGCTCGCCGCGCGCTCCCCGGTGGTGCTCGTGTTCGAGGATCTCCAGCAGGCGGACCCGTTGATGCTCGACCTGATCGAGCAGTTGGTGAAGGAGGCTCGTCGGGTGCCGCTCATGGTGGTCTGCGTCGCGCGCTGGGACTTCCTCCAGGCGCGACCGGACTGGGCCGGTGGCCTGGCCGACGCGGCGACGCTGTGGGTCGAGGCGCTCGCGCCCGAGCACGCCGTCCGCCTCGCGATGGAGGCCGGCGGACTCGATCGGGACGACGCCGAGCGGGTCGCGCAGCACGCCGGCGGCAACCCGTTCTTCATCATCGAGATCACGGGCACGCTCCTGCGCGACGATCGGGACCTGCCGCCGGTCGGACCGGGACCGACCGGCGGCCTGCTGCCCGCCACGGTCCAGGCCGTGATCGCCGCCCGCATCGATCACCTCTCGACCGGCGCGCGGTCGCTCGTCCGGCGCGCCTCCGTGTTCCCGCGCGGGCGGTTCGACGAGGACGAGCTGTCGTTCCTGATCGAGCCCCGCCCGGCATGGCTCGAGGAGGCCCGCGACGAGGAGCTGCTGATGCCCGACGAGGAGCGCCCGGGCGTCTGGCGGTTCCGCAGCGACGTGCTCCGCGACGTCGCATACGAATCCCTCGCGAAACGAGAGCGACAGCGGCTGCACCTGAAGGTGGCCGAGGAGCTGTCGACGCCCACCAACGCTGACCGCTATCCGCGCACGATCGCGTTCCACCTGGAACAGGCCGCGCACGCCGCGCTCGACCTCAACCCGAAGGACCGGGCGCTGGCGGACCGCGCCGTCGAGGCGTTGTCGCGCGCCGGCGACGCCGCGCGACGCCGGTTCGAGTCGCGCGCGGCGGCCGAGCTCTACGTGCGTGCGCTGGCGCTGGCGGGCCCCGAGGAGTTGTGGGACGGACGCGAGGCGTGGATCGTCTCGCGGCTCGGCGAGTCGCGGTACTGGCTGGGGGAGTTCGACGAGGCCGAGGACCATCTCCGGCGGGCGCTCTCGATGGCCGGCGCCGACGACCGTGTGACGGCGCATGCCGGGCGCTTCCTCGCCGATATCACGCTCACGATCCGGGGCGACGATCACCTTGCGGCGGCGCTGTTCGAACGGGCGCTCGAGGCGGCACGGCGCATCGGCGAGCCGTTCGTGCTGAGCCGGACGCTGCTGATGGCCGGCTGGGTGCCGTACCGGCGCAAGCGGATGGACGAGGCCGAGGCCATGTTCCGGGAGGCGCTGACGGTCGCGCGGGGCGGCCAGCGTGCCGACCCGTGGGCGGAGGTCCGGAGCCTCGTGGCGATCGCGAGCGTGTGGTCGTTGCACGCCAGCGAGGAGGACGCGCTGGCGATGGGCGAGGAGGCGCTCGCGATCGCGGAGCGCTCCGGCCAGCCGTTCACGACCGCGATCGCGCATCAGGGCGTCGGCGCCTCCCTGCGCCGGTTGCTGCGGCTGGCCGAGGCGCTCGAGCACGCCGAGCTCGCGGTGCGCGGATTGCGAGAGCTCGGCGCCCGATGGGAGCTCGCGAGCGCGCTCGGCGAACGTGGCGTGATCCACCGCCTCGCCGGCCGACCCGAGGATGCCGAGGCCGACCTGCGTGAGGCCGTCGTGCTCTGCCGGGACCTGAAGGAGCGATCGCTCGTGTCCTGGACGATCGCCGAGCTCGCACGCACGCTCGTCGTCCGGGGGGACCCGGCGGCCGCCCGCGCGGCCCTCGACGATCCGCTGGCTAGATCCGCCGAGGCGGAGCCGGGCAGCGCGACGGCGCTCCTCGTGGCCGAATCCGCCGTCGCCGTCGCCGAGGGTGACCGCGAGGCCGGGCTCGCGAAGGCGCGCGCGGCCATCGAGGCGGAGGACGGCGATCGACGGCTGCCGAACCCCTACGCCGCGCAGGTCTGGTGGACGGGATCACTGTTCGGCCCGGCGGAGGCGGGCGGCGGCGATGCCGTGGAGGAGGCTCGAGAAATCTTGGAGCGCAATGGATGGCGCCAGGCGCTCCGAGAGCCCGAGCTCGTTCCCCTGAACGGCTGACGGCCAGGGGGTGGTTGCATCCCGCGGGCGGCCGCGGCAATCTGTCCCAACCGGAGCGGCCATCCTTCCTTCTCGCCGCCTCGGTGCCGATAGGAAACGCATGACGAGAGCGAACCGATCCTTCCCCGTCGGGCTGCGCATCCTCGTGGCCGGTCTCGCCATGCTCGCACTGACCCTGAACGTCCCGGCGCTGGCCGCGGGGGCGCCCTCGGGGGGCCAGGTGACCGACGCGAAGAAGGCCTACGACGCGGCGCTCGCGAAGCTTTCCAGCATCCGCTCCCAGGTCGCGACGATCCAGAGCCAGCTGAACGCGGCCGTCCAGAAGGTCGACGCGCAGCAACAGCTCGTCGACCAGGTGACGGCGCAGGTGCTCGCGACCCAGCAGCGGATCGACGCGGCGCGCGCGAAGTACGCGCAGATCCGTTCGCGGCTGAACGGGCGGGCCGTCGAGGCCTTCATGGACGGCCCGGGCTCGAACCTCGGCTTCATCCTGGGCTCGACGTCGCTGGCCGATCTCTCCGACCGCCTCGAGTTCGTGAACGCCGTCACCGATTCGGACGCGAGCCTCGCCCAGCAGGTCGACAACCTCCGCACGGCTCTGCTGGCGGACGAGGCGCAGCTGGAGGCGCTCCAGGCGCAACGTCGCGAGCGGCTCGTCGCGCTCCAGGCCACCCAGAACACGATCGCGGCGTCGCTGCGGCGCGTGAGCGATCTGCAGGTGGAGGCGTCGCACACGGTCGAAGCGACGCTGTCCCAGTACACGAGCCTGAAGAAGTCCTACGCGAAGTACCTCCAGCAGCAAGCGGCGGGCGGCACGCAGGTGGGCGGCCACCACGATCCCGTGCCCCTGCCGGCGAAGTACAAGCACATCCTCAAGGTCTGCCCCGTCGCGGCTCCCCGGTACTTCGGCGACGGGTTCGGGGCGCCGCGGTACGCGGGCGGCTTCCACCTGCACGCCGGCGTCGACGTGGTCGCCGCGAAGGGACAGCCGATCCTCGCACCGTTCGACGGCGTGGCGCACTCCTCGTACAACACGCTCGGCGGCAACGCCGTGTACGTCGACGGCGCCGACGGCTACGTCTACAACGCCCACGTGGACCATTACTCGGCCCTCGCGAACGGACCGGTGCATGCCGGCGACGTGATCGCCTACGTGGGCGACACCGGCGACGCGCTCGGCGGTACGCCGCACGACCACTTCGAGTTCCATCCGTCCTTCCCGGTCCCGGCGGACTGGCCGATCAGCTACTACGGCTACCGCGTGATCGGCACCGCGATCAACCCGTACCCCCTGCTCGTCGCGGCCTGCGGCTGAGCTCCCGGGATTTCAACCGATCGTGGCCTGGTACGTCGTCTGGTAGGTGCTCCCGTCGTGCGCGACGGCGACCGAGTCGATCGTCCACGTGCCGGCGGTCAGGGTGACGTTCGCGACGAAATGCCCCGCGCTGAACCGCTGCACGACCGGGCGGATCGGCTCGCCCGAGGCGGGGGAGAGCACGAACACGACGTTCGCGATGGGGAGCTCCGTGCCGTTCGGCGCGAACGCCGTCATGTGGACCGAGTTCGCGCCCGGCGTGGAGTGATCGATGAACGACTGCACGCGGACGGCATCGGGGAACGTGGACGTGGCCGTTACGGGCTGGCCCGGCACGACCAACGTCGAGGTGGTCCCCTCCGAGCGCGTGATGACGGTGAGTGGGACCTCTGCGGTGTTCGCGCCGGATTGGACGAGGGTCGTGACCTGCCATGTGCCGGACACCGACAGCGAGGTGCTCTGACCGACCCAGACGTCTCCGTCGAGCTTCAGCGCGAGTTGGGTCGCGGCGAGCTGCGGGCGGGTGACGGAGACGAACCGGAGCGTCACGTGGTCTGCGGTGACCGGCGCGCCGCTGTCGTAGCCGGTCACCGAAGCGCGGAACGCGTTCGGGCCGGGGAAGCCGGGCGTGATCGTCAGGCTCACCCGCGTCGTCGTGGCGAAGTCGTTGCCGGTGACGATGAGGTCGGTCACGGGGGCGACTCCTCCGCTCTTCGCCGCGTTCGCGGAAGCGGGAGGATCCAGGCCGGTCAGGACGCCGGTGAGGATCAGGATCACGAGCGCCGTCGAGACCTCGATCGTCGCCACGCGACGCAGCGGCCGGGGATCGCTCGAGAGCTTCGGGATGCTGCGGTAGCGGTTCAGCGCGCCGAGGGCGATCACCACGAGCACGAGCGCGCTCTTGGCGAGCAGGGTCCAGCCGTACGTCGTGCGGAGACCGTCGAGGACCTTGCCGAGGCCGCCCAGCTCGTCGACCGCGCGCAGGCCGCCGGTCACGACGACGAACCCGACGGCGATCAGCGCGATCGACGAGAACCGCGTCGCCGCTCGCACGGGCGGCTCGACGTCTGCCGTTCGCCCGGCACGCGCCTCCTCGAGGAGCAGCAGGACGAGCAGCAGCAGTCCGCCCGCCCACACGCCGGCAGCCAGGAAGTGCAGCCACTGGAGCAGCTCCTGGGCGATCGGCGTCGGCGCCGCGGCCGCGTGGCCGTTCGCCGAGCGGATCCACATCGCGAGCGCCGCGGCGGCCCCCGCGCCCCAGAAGACCCGGCGCCACCGGTCCTTCGCCGCGCCGACGACGGCGAGCGCGTCGGAGGCGAGCACGACGATCAGCAACCAGACGTACGGCCGGCCGGTCGCGGTGCGGAGCAGCTGGTTCATCGGCACGCCCACGGCACGCTGCTCGGCGACCAGCAGGCCGGCGGCACCGACGAGCGCGACGCCGGCGCCGATCAAGCCGACGATCCTGAGCGAGGTCGGATCGCCTCCGAACGCCCCGAGGCCGACGACGGCGACCGCGACCAGCAGCATCAGCCCGACGTACAGCGCCGTCTTCGCGCCGACCGACAGCGGCGTCGGCCCGTAGGCGCTGCTCGAGGACGATCCGACCGGCGTCACCGTCGTCGAGGCGCCGATCCCGAATGCGAAGGAGCCCGCCGTCACGTGGCCGTCGGTGCTCGAGGCCACGCGCCAGCTCACCGTGTACACGCCGTCGGGGAGCTTCGACGGGAGCGACACGGTCAGGGTCTTCGGCGGTTGGAGCGTCGGTTTGCCGACGCCGGGGAGGACGTTGCCCCCCGCCCCGAGGACGTCGACGACCGACAGCGTCGGATCCGGGGGCTCGGTGAAGTTCATCGTGATCTGCGCGGGGGCCGTCGGCACCGTGGCGCCGTCGGCGGGCACCGAGGAGATGAGGTTCGCGTGGGCGGACGCGGTGCCGGCGCCGAGCACGGTGAGCACGATCGCGAGGATCGTCCCCAGCGCGACCGACCAGAGCCGTCTCATGACTTGCTCTTCATGAACTCCACGCTCGCTTGCACGCGCGGGGAGAACGGCAGGTGGTCGGCGGCGACGAACTCGGCCGTCAGCGTGTGTGTGCCCGGCTGCACACCGCTCAGATCGACGATCTGGTCGGTGCCGTAGGTCATCGACACGAGCGAGCCATCGAGGGACAGGTGGATGTGCCCGGTCGTCGGGGTGACGTTCGTCGTCGTGGCCTGGACGATCGTGCCGCCTTCGAGGTTGAGCTCGACGGTCAGCTCGTCGCCCGTGACGTGCATGCCGGGCGTCGGTTCGGTGATCGAGAGCGTCGCGGTGGAGCGGGGCCGGATCGTGCCCGGGGCGAGCGACGCGATCGGCTTGGGACCCAGCAGGGCCCTCGGCACGAACGTCGACGTCACGAACAGCACCGCCGCCACCGCGATCAACCCCCACGCGCCCACGACCGGGACCCTCGGGAACCCCTTGTCCCGCAGCCGGGACCAGCCGATCCAACCGGTCCAGATCCCCGCGAACACCATGACGATCGCGAGCGATTCATCCTGGCCTCCGGCGTGGGCGATCACCGAACGAGCGCCTACCCCTTCATCGCCGCCGGCTCACCGGTCTGCTTCGGCGCCGAGCTCGTGCCGGGCTTCCGGGCGGCGGCCAGCGCCACGACGGCGACGACCAACCCGATCAGACCGACGAGCACACCGATCACGGCGACCGTCTTGGTGGTGTTCGCGGAGCTCTTCGCATCCGCGGCCGCGGCGGTCGCGGCGCTCAGCCGGCCGGCGTCTTGGTCGATCCTCGACGCGAGCTGGTCGTTCGTCGGCGTGTTCACGGCCGGGAACATGTTCTCGGCCGGGTCCTGCACGACATCGAAGGTCGTCGGCCCGGACGTGAGCTTCTCGTCGATCTTCGTGCCGTCGACCGAGCCGGTGAAATGGAACGTGTACGGGCCGGGCTGCGACGGGATGAACCAGGCGCGGTAGTCACCCTGGATGCCGTCGCCGCCGACCTCGAAGTTCGGCTCCAACGGCACGTCGAGCGTCTGGCCGCCGAACGAGACCGTGACCTTCAGCGAGTCGCCGAGGTCGACCACGGGGTTGCCGTTCTTGGTGATGATGATCTGGGCGCTGTTCGGCTGGAAAGCGTACGCCGGCTCGGTGCCGAACCCCACCTCCATGTGGATCGGTCCCTGCTGCCGTTGCGCGTGGGCGAAGGCCGCGGGGGCGGCCGCGATCAGGAACAGCGTTGCAAGCCCGCCGACCACGGCGAGCGCACGCATGCGATGACGCATGTCGGAACTCCTTCGTTCGCTGGGATATGGATCGACGCCTCGATCCGAGGCGAACCGATCAGCGAGGAGGAGCGCGGCCGCGGACGCGGAGCGGCGCCGCGGCGCTGTGCACGACGTCGGTCCATGCGACCAGGCCGACGGAAGCCGAGGCCAGCGCCGGCGGCGCCGATCCGAGCGCGCTCGCGACCGCGTCCGCGGCGCGGAGCACCGAGCGCAGCAGGAGCGCGGCGGCGGCCGCCACGATGAGTTGGACCACGGCGCCCACGGGCAGGATCCGCTCGAGGTCCCCGAGCGGCGCGCCGACGCCGAGGCGCTCGATGACCTCGATCGTGGCGAAGGCGAGGATCTGGAAGCCGGCGAGTCGCCCGAGCAGCTCGACGAACGAGGGATCGTCGTCCCGACGCCCGAGCCGGCTCAGGAAGAAGGCGGCGAGGGACACGATCCCGATCGCGAGGGCGGCGTGGTCCGCCAAGCCGAGGTACGCGTGACCGGTCGAGGCGAGCAACGCGGCGCGGCTCGCGGCCCGCGGTTGCAGCACCGCATACGTCAGTTCGTGTCCGATCAGGACGCCGCCGAGGGCGACGCCGAGCACGGCCGCGCGCGAGGCCGGTCGTCGCAGCATGGCCCCTATGCTACGGGCACTTCGGCCGGAGGGCGACATCGGAGTCCGGAAGGGGCCGGAAGGGGAAGGACCACGGGTGGAAGCGCGGGACGTTCGGCACGTCGGGGTGGTCGGCGCCGGCCTCATGGGATCGGGGATCGCGGAGGTGGTCGGCCGCGCCGGGCTCACCGTCACGTTCGTGGAGGGTTCGGCCGCGCTCGTGGACGTGGGGCGGGAGCGGATCATCGGGTCCGTCCGCCGGGCGGTCGACCGAGGCAAGCTCGACGCGGCCGACGGAGAGGCGATCCTCGGCCGGATCGACGGCGCGCCCGAGCTGGCCGCGCTCGCGGACGTCGATCTCGTGATCGAGGCGGCGACCGAGGAGCCCGCGGCGAAGGCGGCGATCTTCCGGGAGCTCGGACGGGTCGTCCGCCCCGACGTCGTGCTGGCCTCGAACACCTCGTCGATCCCGGTCGGATCCCTCGGGGTCGCGAGCGAGCGCCCGGCGCGCGTGATCGGGATGCACTTCTTCAATCCGCCGCCGGTGATGCAGCTCGTCGAGATCACGCCGTCGGCGGCCACGTCGCCGGAGACGCTCGCGTTCGCGTGGGCGTTCGCTTCGGAGGTGCTGGGGAAGACGTGCGTGCGGTCCTCGGACGAGGCGGGGTTCATCGTCAACCGGCTGTTGATCCCGTACCTCTACGACGCGATCCGGCTCTACGAGCGCGGGTTCGCGACGCGGGAGGACATCGACACCGCGATCCGGCTCGGCCTCGCCCATCCGATGGGACCGCTGACGCTGGCCGACCTGATCGGCCTCGACACCGTGCTCAGCATCGGCGAGGTCCTGCACGCCGCGTTCGGCGTCGACCGGTACGACGCCCCGGCGCTGCTCCGCACGCTCGTGCGCGAGGGAAAGCTCGGCCGGAAGTCCGGCGAGGGCTTCTACCCCTACCGCTGAGGGGGTCGCGACGCCTCGAACAGCACCACGACGAAGATGCCGAACGTGCAGACGTGCACGAACGTGCACCACAGGCAGATCGCACCGATCACCACGATCTCGGCGTAGACCAGCCACAGCACGAAGGCCATCCCGACGCTCGCCGCGAGCAGGCGGATCCAACGGAACCTCGGCCGGCCCCACAGGGACGGGATCGAGATCGCCAGCATCGTCGCGAAGAACACGCACCCGAGCAGGGCGACCGGGATCCCGAGCACGGTCGACTGCTGGCTCGTCGTCACGCGCTCGCAGTTGACGAGGCCGCTCGAGCCGCACGCGAGCAGCCGCGGCGACGTGTAGTGCGCGATCGTGAGGTAGACCGACGCCGCGAGCCCGGCGCCCGCGAAGCCGAGCACGAGGAACGATGCGGTCCGCGTCCTCATGCGGTGAGCTTCGCCGCCGCGGCGGTGACGGCCGCGCTCGAGCAGACGTCCTTGGGCTGCTGATCCGTCACGGTGCAGATCGCGGCGGTGAGGAGGTTCGCGGATCCGACGACCGCCTGCGCGATCGGGGAGGTGGGGTCGTGCAGGGCGGCGGCGATCTGCGCCGCGGTGTGGCCGCGCAGGACGTCGGGCAGGTACTGCGCCCCGTTGAACACGTACCGGTTGCCGATCAGGACGAACGGGATCGCGGTCGCGGTCGTCACGTACGGCGGGGCGTCGTACTTCCCGAAGAGCTGTTGCTGCGCCTGGGTCAGCGTGTCCAGCTTCCCGTACCCCGTGATCCCCAGCTGGTTCGTCGCCGTCTCCATCCCCTGGAAGGTGATGAGCGGGCTCGTGTACGAGGACCCGTGGAACGACAGGGTGGGGGTGTGGGGATACGCCTCCGGGATGCCCGCGGACTCCGTCTGGCCGAGGTCGGAGAACGTCCCGAACCGCGAAAGCGCCACCGCGAGCGGCCACCGCTCGGCGGCGCAGTACGGGCAGTACTCGGCCCCGACGTACAGGACGAGGGGCTTGCCGCCGACCTCGATCGGCGGCGTGCCTTCAGGGAGGGCATGGGGGGCCACGAGGTTGCCCGGAACGGCGACCGCGTCGAAGGTGGCGGCCGGGACGCCGGTCACGCCCGCGATGACGTCGCTCGCCGCGGCCGACGACGGGGCCGCGGCGGAGGTGGTCCGAAGGATGAGCAGCAGGATCACGACGCCGGCGACGCCGGCGACCCCCGCCCACGGCGCCCATCGGGGGAGCACGCCTCGCCGGGCGCCGCGTGGCGGCGGGCGCCGTTTCGAGGTCGCCGTCGGCGAGCTCGCCGTCTTCGTCTGTGGCGGCTTCCGGGCGGGCGGCTTCCGTCGGGCCTTGCGTCGCTTGCTCATGGCGTCGGGCGCTTCCGGGCTCGATCGCGGAGCCCCGCCGTGTAGCCCGCCATCTTCGCGGCGTCGGTCCAGCCGAGCAGCAAGGGCACGACGACGGTGGCGAGGGCGCGATCGAGGGGGGCGTCTAGCCGGGACCAGGCGCGGCGGAGGGGCTCGCGGGCGTACGCGACGGCCCCGGCCGCGGCGAGCAACTTCGGCCACCGCCGACGCGACAGGAGCGCGGCGCCGAGCGCCCCGTAGACGCCGAACCGGAGCGCGTGGCGCTCGGGGAACATGCCCGCGTGGGCGTCTCCACGCGCGTACCGGGCGTACTGGGTCCAGGTCGCGCCGAGGGTCGGCCGCGGGCGCCACCACGCGACCGCATCGGGGGCCAGGCGCATGTCCAGGCGGCGTTCGCGCCACCGGAGGTCGACCCACATGTCCTCACCGATCGGCAGCCATTCGGGGTAGCCGCCGACGGCGTCGATCGCGTCGCGCCGGAACGCGACCGATCGGGCGCTCGGTGCGAACGTCTCCTCGTCGACGTCGGCGGGATCGAGCGGGAGGTTCAGGCTCGCGACGCAGGCGTCGAGGAAGCCGCCGATCACCGGGGCGTACGTGCCCATCGCGACGTCGGCGCCGTCGGCGAGCGGCCGGAGCAGCGCTTCGAGCCAGCCGGGGCCGTAGGTGCAATCGGCATCGGCGACGGCGATCACGTCGTGCGCCGCGTGCGCGATCGCGAGGTTCCGGCCACGCGCGATGTTGGCGCCGGGCTCCTCGAGCAGCGTGATCCGCTCGGCGGCGCGGAGCCGTTCGAGGGTGCCGTCGGTGGAGCCGCCGTCGACGATGACGATCTCGTCGGGCGGGACACGTTGCGCCTCGATCGACGCGAGGAAGCCGCCGACGTCGTCGGCGGCGTTCAGGACGGTGGCGATCAGCGATACCTTCACGTGCGTGCGCGCTCCTCCGCTTCGCGGTACGCATCGAGCGTAGCTCGGGCCGTCGCCGACCAGGTGTAGCCCGCGGCGCGCGCCCGGCCCTTCTCCACGAGGTCTCCACGGAGCACCGGGTCGCCGAGCAGCCGGGCGAGGCCGTCGGCGATCGCGGCCACATCGTCCGCATCGACGAGCAGCGCGGCATCGCCGGCCGTCTCCGCCACGGCCGCGGTCGTCGACGCCAGGACGGCCACGCCGCGGCCCATCGCCTCCACGATCGGGAGCCCGAACCCCTCATACAGCGACACGTACGCGACCAGATCCGCCCCTCGGTAGACGGCGTCGAGATCGCCGGCCTCGAGCGGGCCGGTCCGCACGATCCGACCGGGCCCCGGCCGCGCGATCTCGGCGTCGACCTCCCCGATGCCCCAGCCGTCGGGTCCCGCCAGCACCAGTGCGTGCGGGACGTCCGGGGCGACCTGCCGGTAGGCGCGGATCAGCCGCACCTGGTTCTTGCGCGGCTCGATCGTCGCGGGACACACGACGTAGGGTCCTTCGATGCGGAGGCGGGCAAGGACGCCGGCGACGTCCGCATGACCCTCGGGCAGCGCCGCGGCCAGCGGCGTGACGTGGATCCGCTCGGCCGGCGCGCCGTGCGCGCGCAGGTCCCCGGCGGTCGCGTGCGAGGGGACGACGAGGACGTGGGCGCGCCGGATCGCGGCACGGAGGCCCGCCCGGTAGAGCCATCGCCACCGCGGCGGGAACGCGCGGGGGAACCGGTCGAACGCGAGGTCGTGCACGGTCACGACGAGCCCCTGACCCGCGACCGGCGGCGGGACGGCGGCGGGGTTCGTCGCGTGCACGACGTCGCAGGATCCGAGCGGCTCCGGCAGTGCCGGCCGGCCGGTGAGCGCCCACCGCGGGTACAACGAGCCGATCGTCGCCGGGACCTCGACGACCCCGTCGGATCCGTCGGGAGCAGGCCCGTCCCATCGGGACGCGAACCGAACGAGCTCGAGCGAGGGGTCCGCCGCCTCGAGCGCCGGCGCAAGCTCGCGCACGTACGTGCCGATGCCGCCCGGCGCGGCGAACCACAGCTGGTCGACGGAGAACGCGACCCTCATGTCTTCATCGCCT
>Ga0335084_10001064_pt1 | contig 24976 bp, 15 predicted proteins | sample Lox_Sample_44_FD_206721 | JGI IMG/M metagenome (GOLD analysis project Ga0335084, IMG submission 206721) | Soil microbial communities from Loxahatchee National Wildlife Refuge, Florida, United States - Lox_Sample_4.4 | ecosystem: Environmental > Terrestrial > Soil > Wetlands | place: USA... | reverse complement strand
CGCGAGTGCGCGGCGCTCATCTGCGTGCGGATGCGCGCCGCGCCCTTCGGCACCACCGGGAAGAAGAAGCCGACCGCGTACACGCCCTCGTCGAGGAGCCGCCGCGAGAACTCCTGCGCGAGCGGCGCCTCGTGGAGCATGACCGGGATGATGGGGTGCTCGCCGGGGAGGAGCTCGAACCCGGCGCGGGCCAGCTCGGCCCGGAAGTGGCGCGCGTTCTCCCGGAGGCGGCGGCGCAGCTCGTCGCCCGCCTCGAGCATGTCGAGGACCACCAGGCTCACGGCGGCGATCACGGGCGCGAGGGTGTTCGAGAAGAGGTACGGCCGCGCCTTCTGGCGAAGCCACTCCACCACCTCGCGCGGTCCCGCGACGTACCCTCCCGATGCGCCGCCGAGCGCCTTGCCGAGCGTGCCGGTGACGACGTCCACGCGCCCCATGACGCCGTGGTGCTCGTGCGTGCCGCGCCCCTTCTCGCCCACGAACCCGACCGCGTGGCTGTCGTCCACCAGCACCAGGGCGCGGTGGGCCTCGGCGAGGTCGCAGATGCGCGGCAGGTTGGCGATCGTCCCGTCCATCGAGAACACGCCGTCGGTCGCCACCAGCTTGAGCCGCGCGCCGGCCCCGTCCGCGGCCCGGAGCTGGGCCTCGAGGTCCGCCATGTCGCCGTTCCGGTACCGGTACCGCTGCGCCTTGCAGAGGCGGATGCCGTCGATGATGGACGCGTGGTTGAGCGCGTCCGAGACGACCGCGTCCTCCTCGCCGAGGAGCGCCTCGAAGACGCCGCCGTTCGCGTCGAAGCACGACGAGAAGAGGATGGCGTCCTCGAATCCCAGGAACGCGGCGAGGCGCGCCTCCAGGGCCTTGTGGACGTCCTGCGTGCCGCAGATGAAGCGGACCGAGGAGAGGCCGAAGCCGAGGCGAGGGAGCGCCGCCTGAGCGGCCGCCACGAGCTCGGGACGTCCGGCGAGCCCGAGGTAGTTGTTCGCGCAGAGGTTCACCACGCGCCGGCCGTCGGCCTCGACCCATGCGCCCTGCGGGCTCGTGAGCACGCGCTCGCGCTTCAGCAGGCCGTCGGCCTCGAGCTGCCGCAGCTCGGCCCGCAGGCGTTCGGTGAAGGAGCCCAGCATCCTCGCCCTCGCGTGGGCTCCTTCTACCCCGGATGCCGGTGCAGCGCCTGCGGTGAAGCACGGTCATGCTGGCTGGCAGCACCCGGCGGGGGCTTGCCGGGACCGGACCGCGGCGTGCCGGCCCGGCTGTGCCGCCGCCTCAGTTGGCGAGCGGCAGGAACCGCTTCAGCTTCCCGATGTCCTGCCGTTCGAGCCGCTCGACCACGCGGATCGAGACCTCGGCGCGCGGCACTCCGAGCCGCTCGAGCTCCGCCTCGAGCCGCCGCTCCAGCCGGGAGGCGTCCACCGGACCTCCCCGGACCGCGACCGCCGCGCCGCGGGCAGTCTGGCTGACCTGGTACTCGACGATGGCGCGCTCGCTTCCCAGCACCGAGCGGAACAGGTGCGGATGGACGGTGACCGACCCGTAGACGAAGCCGTCGTCGAGCCGGCCCTGCACGTCTGCGACCCGCCGGTGTGCCGAACCGCAGGGGCAGGGCTCGTCGAGCAGCGTCACCTCGTCGGTGAGCTCGTAGCGGATGAGCGGCATCGCCGTGTTGTAGAGGTTCGTGAGGTAGAGCTTCGCGGACCGCGTTCCCGGCGGGACCGGCTGTCCTGCGGCGTCCACCGGCTCGACGATGACCAGATCCTCGGCGAGGTGCATTCCGGCGCCGACCCCGCAACCGAGCCCCATGGGGCCGCCCTCCGAGCAGAGCCACCAGTTGGCAACCGGCACGCCCCAGGTCTCCTCGGCGGCGGCGCGGATCTCCGGCAGGAGCGGCTCGCCGCCCGTGATGACGCGCCGGGGCCTGATCTTCAGCCTGCCGTCCTGCGCGGCGAGCACGAGCGCCGGCAGCGCCGACGGATACCCGCCGAAGGCGTCCGGCTGGAGCTGGTTCAGCCCCTCCACGATGCGGTCGACGGGCCAGGTGACCGGAAGTGAGCGAACGGCGATCTCCTCGGGGTCGGAGAACGTCTGGAGCAACGCCCGGGAGACGTGGATGGCCCGGCCGGCGGTGACAGCGGCCATGGTGAACGGGCGGCCGCCCAGATCGCGCACCAGGTAGCGGATCCACCCGAGGTAGCAGGTGCGCCAGGCATCCCAGTCGTAGACGTAGACCCCGCGGACGCCGCTCGACCCGCCGGATGCGATCGCCTGGAACCCGCCCGGCAGGTAGCGGGGCTCCTCGCCCAGGCTCGCCAGGTGCGCCTCGACCGTCTCGCGGGAGAGCCGGGGATCCGTGACGATGGCGTCGAAGTGTCCCATGACGTCGGCCTTGGTCATGGGCGGGAGACGCGCGAGGTCCCTCTCCTCCAGGCGATCCACCCGAATGCCGGCGAGCCGCGCGCGGTGGAAGGCCGACCGCTCGCAGGCGATCCGGAGCAGCTCACGGAGCCGCAGGCGCCGCTCCGCGTCGATCCGCTCGCGGGACCACTCGACGCGCTCGAGGTGGTCCCTCAGGTAGGCCCGCTTCTGCTGCACGTGGAGGCCGCGGAGCTCCGCGAACGGCCGCGCCTCGTCGTTCGGTTCATGCTTCGAGAGCTGCATGTCACGACTCCTTCATGGCGACGCGCCGGGCCGGCGTCGATCGGCCCCCCTCCAGCGCCCGTCGAAAGAGTCCGAAGGCCCCTTCGACCAGCTCTTCCGAGACCGCTTCCGGGCTCACGAGCTCCTCGAGCGCCAGGCCGTGGGCGAGCGCGGTCGTGGTCCGGATGAAGTCGAGGGTCCCGTCGCCTGGCTCGCCCGACAGCTCGGTGAGCCGGGCGTCGATGACGTTCGCCACACCCTCCAGCAAACGCTCGTGCTGCGCCGAGAAGCGCTTGCGGAGGGAGGGATCACGCCCCGCGAAGGCCCAGAACTCGACGAGGACGAGCGTCCAGTCGGGGCCCTCTCGCAGCCGCCGGGGCCACCAGCCGGCCGCGGCGGCGGTCACACCCGCCCGCGTCTGCGCCCGCGCCCCTGCCTCCGCGACGCTGGCGAGCGTCTCGCGGTAGCGCTCGTCGAGGACCGCGAGGAAGAGGTCCGCCTTGCTCTCGAAGCGCGAGTAGACGGCGCCGGTCGTGAATCCGGCCTCGCTCGCGACGGCCTCGAGCGACGCGCCGTGGAACCCGCGCTGGAGGAACACCTTCTTCGCCGCCTGGAGCAGCCCGCGGCGGGTGACCTCCGCGCTCTCCGTCCGGGTGAGGCGCCTTGGTTTCATAGCGTGGCTATTTAAATATCGACGTTATCACTCGCAAGGCCCCGCTCGAGCCGCTCCGCGCGCGCCGGCGGGAGGATGGCGAAGGGACCACCCGGGAGCGCCAGCGCTGCCGCGGTACCACGCCCAGGGGCAGCAGCATTCACTCCATGCACCAGGACAACCCGTCCTGTACGGGCCACGCCTGCGGTCCGGCTCCTGCATGCTGAGCCCGCCCCCGGTTCGCGCGGCGTTCCCCGGCAGTAAACGTTGGCATACCAACGACTGCCGCCCTCGAGCCCACCGGCGCCGAGGGGCGTCTTACACGGGCACGGGTCCGCGTTCGTGTCCAGACGACCGCCCGGACCGCCTCCGGCGGCGCGTCGCCACCCGTGCCGGGCGCCGCGGGAGGCATCGAGAGGAAGGAGTCGTTCCATGCTCCGGAGGACCGCCGTCTCCCTGCTTCTGCTCGCCTCGTCCGCCGCCGTCGCGGCCCAGCCGGTCGCTGACCCGGGGGTTCGCACCGGCGACCCGGGCGCGGGCGAGGCGATGCCGGGCCTCTCCGCGAACCAGCTCGCCTTCTTCTTCCAGGGGGCCGCCACCTTCGCCGAGGTGGACGACGTCCCCGGGGGCCTGGGCCCGCGCTTCAACCTGAACAGCTGCGCCGGCTGCCACGCCCAGCCGGCGATGGGCGGCACCTCGCCGGCCACGAACCCGCAGCTCGCGGTCGCCCACCTGGCGGGCGCCACGAACGTGGTCCCCGCCTTCGTCACCGCCAGCGGGCCAGTCCGGGAGGCGCGCTTCGTGAGGAAGCCGGACGGCACGCCCGATGGCGGGGTCCACGCGATCTTCGTCATCACCGGCCGGTCGGACGCGCCGGGCTGCAACATCCTCCAGGACGACTTCGCCGGCCAGGTCGCCGCCGGCAACGTCATCTTCCGCATCCCCACCCCGGTCTTCGGAGGGGGGCTGGTCGAGGCCATCTCCGACCGCGACATCCTCGCCAACCGCGACCTGGTGAACGGCAGCAACACGGTCCTGATCCATGGGCACGAGAACCGCACCGGGAACGACGGAACGATCACGCGGTTCGGCTGGAAGGCGCAGAACAAGTCGCTCCTGGTCTTCGCCGGGGAGGCCTACAACGTGGAGCAGGGGGTGACGAACGAGGCCTTCCAGAACGAGCGCGACGACACCCCCGGGTGCGTGTTCAACGGCATCCCCGAGGACCAGACGGGCTTCGACGCCACCGGCGTCCACGACGTCCCGAGCGACGTGGCGCAGTTCGAGCACTTCATGCGGTTCCTCGCGCCGTTCCCCACCGCGCCGCTCTGGGGCCTCGGGCAGCGCATCTTCTTCCTGCACGACGGCCGCACCAGCGACCTGCTGCAGGCCATCGAGGCGCACCGCAGCAGCGCGGCCGGCCCCCACCCGGCCTCCGAGGCCAATGCCGTCATCGACGCCTTCGACGCGCTCCCGGACGCCCAGCGGCAGCACCTGCTCAACTTCTTGCGCTCGCTCTGACCGCGGCCGCGCCTGCGCGACGGCACGCCGAGGGCGGGGCCCCTGCCCGGCTGCGCCGGTCACCGAGCCGCCCGGGCGATCGCCAGGGCTCCCGCGGCGACCACCGCCGCCCCGGAGAGCCGGGCGATGCGCCCGGGCCACGGCGCGAGCCGCTCGGCCGTTATCGCGACCGCCACCGCCGCCATGACCGCGAGGTCCATCACGCCGGCGACGAGCAACGCCACGACCAGCCCGGAGCAGCACAGGTTGCAGCGCAGGCCGAGGCGCAGCCCGTGCCGCCAGGCGCCCCGGAGGCCGGGCCCGGGCGCGGGAGCGCAGCCGGCGTCCCGGCAGTGCCCGAGGCGCCGCGCCTTCCACCCCGTCAGCTGGACGCAGCCGCCGAGCACCAGCGCGACGCCGGTGGCCAGCGGCACCGCCCGCGCCACCGCGTGCCACCTCATCTCCGCCGCCCCGAGCGCGACGCCGAGCGGGTACACCGCCGCCCCGAGCGCGGTCCAGACCGCGAGGTAGCCGGCCCCCGCGATCGCAGTGAGCGCGCCGAGGCGCGCCTCGTCCAGCCCATGCACGGAGCGGCGGTAGCCCGACAGCATGGGCACGAGGGACGGCAGCATCATCGCGGCCATCATCACGATCCACATCCCCATGAACGCGGCGGCGGCCCCGGGCCAGCTCTGCCCCGGCATCCTCATCCACGCCATGGACATGACCCAGCCGCCGGGCATCGGCATGCCGCCGGACATCGATCCGCACCAGGCGACGGTGATCCACGTGCTCGCCGCGAAGAGGACCGCGCTCACCCCCAGGAACGCCCGCTCGCGCACCGGGACCGCCTGTCCGCTCGGCGCGGTCGCCGGGGGTTCAGGGAGCATGTGACGCTCAGGGGTCCTCGTACCGGTCGTGGTGCCGGACCCACGCCTGGGTGAACTCGAGGCCGTCCTCGTCGCGGCCCCTGGGAACGAGGTCGAGGAAGTTGTAGGCGCCGTTCAGGAGGTCGATCCCGCGCGCATAGCAGGAGTAGGTGTGGAAGACGGCGCCCTTCTCGTCGCGGAAGAAGACGCTGACCCCCTCGCGGTCCGCGAAGCCCGGATCCTCCCTCGCGTAGTTGTAGACGGCGGTCCCGTCCTTCCGCTCCTCGGGGGTGAACGAGACCTGGAGATCGTGGTTGAACTCGGTCCGGCCCGAGGAGACCCACTTGAAGCTCCACCCCATCCGCTTCTCGAACGCCTCGAGCTTGGCGAGCGCGGCCCGCGAGATCACGACGAACGCCACGTCGCGGTGCGCGAGGTGGACGGCGATGCCGTCGAAGTTGTCGGCCCAGAACGAGCAATGCGGGCAACCCTCCTCCCACTCCGGGCTGAACATGAAGTGGTAGACGACGAGCTGGCTCCGCTTGCCGAAGAGGTCCGGCAAGGTCTCCTGCCCGCGCGGCCCGTCGAAGAGGTACGGCCTCTCGACCTTCTCCCAGGGGAGCTCCCGGCGCTGCCGGCTCAGCTCGTCCCGGAGCCGGGTGAACTCCTTCTCCTTCGCCAGGAACGCCTGGCGCGCCGAGAGCCACTGCTGGTGCGAGACCACCCGGTGCCCCTCGGTGACGCTTCCGACGTCCTTCGCCATGTGCTCACCTCCGCTCACCGCATCCGGATCCCGCGGACCGCGGGCGCACGGGATCTGTGATCGAACCCCCCGGGCACGCGCCGCCCAGGCGGGGCGCGCGCCTTCCCGCCGAGGTGCCTCGCCGAACGGCGGCGGCGGCACCTCGCCACCATGGTGGGAGGAGACGGAGAGACGAGCCTGCGCTGCTCGAGCGGCGAGCGCTCGTCAGCCCGGCCCGACTGGCGTGGTCGGGAGCGGCTGCGCGGTCCCCTGGTACCGCGCGTCCCCGAACCCGAGGACCGGGAAGAAGACGAAGGGGAGGAAGAGGATGCCGAACCCGAAGCCGGCCCCCTTCCCGAACAGCCGCGCGACGTCCATCGAGACGAGGATCACGATCACGATGTTCACGATCGGTATGAGGGCCAGGATCAGCCACCAGCCGGGGCGCCCCGCGAGCTTCATGAGCAGGTACACGTTGTAGAACGGGACGAGCACGCCCCACCCCGGCAGGCCCGCCTTCGAGAAGGTCTTCCACATCCCGATGATCGCGAGGACCAGGAAGACGAGGTAGAAGAAGGACACCACGGGGTTGACGTCGGCCGCCGGAAGCTGGTCCATGTGCTCCTCCCGAGTGCGCTCGAGCGCAGCAGCGCGCGACCGGGGATGCTAGCACGCACGCGGGGAGAAGCGAGCGGAGCGCCGGCCGGAGCGCGGCGATCACCGGCGGGCGACCACCCCGACCGCGCGCCACTTGAACGCGATGTCCGACCGGAAGGCCGGGAGGACCGCGACGAGCACTCCGTCGTCGCCCGCGGCCTCCACCGCGTCGCCGGCCGGGCGCCCGGAGAACGTGTCCCAGTACTCGATCCGGTAGCGTCCGCCCGGGCGCGCCCTCAGGGACACCGCCACCGGCCGGCTTCGCCCGGCCGGAGCGGGTTCCGCCCCGGCGGTCATCCCGGCGCGATCGTAGGCCCATCCCCAGCCCGCGGAGGCGTCGCCGTAGAGCATGATCTCCACGCCCTCCGCCGCGCGATGCAGCGAGGTCCGGTAGCCGGCGGCTGCCAGGCGGCTCTCGCCTGCCGTGAAGGCGCGGAACGCGGAGTAGTGGCGGTACAGATCGTTCCGGTGGATGAGGTCGAACCACCAGAAGAGCGGCGCCCCGGCCGCCGGGGTCAGCCAGGAGGCCCAGAGGCCGGCGCGCAGGTCCGCCTCCAGCTCCCGCTCGGCTCCCGCCCGCTTGCCCCGGAGCGGGTTCCCGCTCCTCGGACTGCTGCCGTACTCCGTGAAGAGGAACGGCTTCCCGTAGGGCGCGAGCGCGGCCGCCGAGCGGAGCGCGAGCTCGGGAAACGGGAAGGGGCCGTCGCGGTAGGCGTCCACCGCCACGTAGTCGACGGAGGCGTCGGCGGCGATGCTCGGCTCGACGCGCTGGTGATCGCCCGAGAAGTGGACGGTGAGCAGGTGCCCGTGCACGTCGGTCTCGCGAACGAACCGTGCCGCTCGCCTGAGCCAGTCCAGCACCTCCGGCCTCCGGTGCGAGCCCTTGCGCGAGCCGGTGAGGTCGATCTCGTTCAGGAGCACGAGCCCCATGACGTTGGAGCGGGCGCCCCAGCGGGCGAGGATGTAGCGCAGGCGGTTCCGGTAGACGGCGAAGGCGCGGGGGTCGGTGAAGAACTCGTCGGGCGAGGCGAGGAACCCGCCGTTGGACGCGCTGTAGGGGCTGCTGCTCCATTGCTCGTCGCAGAACGACGAGTACATGCCGTGGTTGTCCACGACGAGGTGGACGTAGATCCCCCGGCGCGCGGCCGCGTCCAGGACCCGGTCCAGCAGCCAGGCGTGCTCCAGGTGGTACCAGCCGAGGCCGTGGTACCCGGGCCAGCTGCGGCTCCACTCCAGCCCCAGCCACCACGGAGACATCCACACCTCCGCGAGGTTCTCGCCGGCCGCGGCCATCCGATCGAAGGCCTCCTCGTAGACGGCGAGCCCACCGCCGGCGAATGCCGGGCCGTCGGGGTCGATCAGGGCCCTCGGGCTGTGGATGTTGTGCCCGACGGGGTAGAACGCCTCGCCGGCGTCCGTCGCGAACGACCTGCCGTCCGCGCCGATCCGGATGGGCGGGAGAGCGCCCGGCGCGCGGCCGCCTGCGATGATCCCGTGGACGGGGCTCTCCGCCCGCTCCGCCCCCGCCCTCGCGGTGATCCGGAAGGTGTACCGTCCCGGCTCGCCGGGCGAGAACCGGAGCCCGAACGTGCCGCGCCCGGGGCCTGCCGCGGCGGCCCCGCTCGCCCGGCGCTCCTGGTCGAAGTAGCACGGCTGGACCATGGTCCGGCCGCGGGGCGTCGTTATCGTCGCCGAGACGTCCACCTCCAGCGGATCGAACGGGTTGAGGAATTCCCTGGAGAGCTCCACGCCCACCTCGGCGAGGCCGTGGACGGCGACCGGGCTCGGCGGCAGCCGGACGCGCTCGATCGCGAGCGGGCGCTGGCCGGCGTGGCCGGCGCCGCTCGCCTGGACGCGGATCGTCCCCTCCCAGCTCCGCATGGCGCGGAGGCGGACCCCGACGTGGTCCACGTCGCGCATCAGGTATCGCTGGAAAGGCGCGGAGTGATTCACCGGAACCAGGTCGTGGAGGAGGTCGAACCTGACCAGGGTCGCGCCCGCGCCCCCGGCGGCCGGAAGCGGCCTGGGCTCGCTCTGCCACCAGAGCCCGTCCCTGGTCCAGAGCAGGAGCGTGCACTCCAGCGGCGGTGCGTCGCCCGGGACGACGGCCGCGACGTCGATCCGGTCGTCACCGCCGAGGGCGTCGCGGCGCAGCACCTCGACGGTCCCCGGGAAGCGCACCCGGACCGCCATCGACCCGCCCGCGCCGGGCGGCCCGGGGGACCATTCCGGCTTCGCTCCCTTGACGCAGTCGATCGGCGCCCCGATTCCGGCCCCCGGCGCCGAGCAGGCGAGCTCGGCGCCGCACCCGGCGGCAGTCCACGCGGCGCGCGCCGGATCCGCGTGCACCCGGGTGACGGCGATGCGCTCCGCGGCGCAGCCGAGCATGTCCGCCGACTCCTGGCGCACCCACTGCCCGAACGTCGCGCCGCACCCGCAGGCGAGCCAGGCGGCGGCCGCCGCCTCGAGCAGCGGCGCCGACCGGCGCGCGGCCCGAGCCGCTCCGGGCCGATCACCCCGCACGGCCCTGGCGCACCCTCTCCCCAGGCGCCCCTCCTCGCCTCGAGAATCCTCCCCGCGAGAGCCTGGGCGTCCGAGAAGGACGGGCTGCCCGCTTCGGCCGCGACCCGCGGTCGCAGAGACGGGCGGCGGCCGGGCCGACGGCGGACGGCCGGCTCAGGCGGCGGTCGTCTCCCGCCTCACCCGCCCGCGCGAGAACCGGTCGAGCGCGAGGTACACGACGGGGGTCGTGAACAGCGTCAGCAGCTGCGACAGGAGGAGGCCGCCGACGATGGTGATCCCGAGCGGCCGCCGCAGTTCCGCGCCCGCGCCGTGTCCGAGCGCGAGCGGCAGCCCGCCGAGCAGCGCGGCCATGGTGGTCATCATGATGGGCCTGAAGCGGAGCAGGCAGGCCTTGTGGATGGCGTCGCGCGCGGAGAGCCCCTCGCTGCGCTCCGCCTCGATGGCGAAGTCGATCATCATGATGGCGTTCTTCTTCACGATGCCGATGAGGAGGATGACGCCGATGAGCGCGATGACGCTGAAGTCGGCCTTGAAGAGCATGAGCGCGAGGAGCGCCCCCACGCCGGCCGACGGCAGCGTCGACAGGATCGTCACCGGGTGGACGAGGCTCTCGTACAGGACGCCCAGCACGATGTAGACCGCGAGGAGCGCGGCCAGCACCAGCAGCTTCTCGCTGGCGAGCGCGTCGATGAACGCCTGGGCAGTGCCCTGGAACGATCCGTAGACGCCCGCCGGCATCCCGATCTGCCGCCGCGCGCGGCCGACCGCGTCGATCGCCTGCCCCAGCGAGACGTCGGGCGCGAGGTTGAAGGTGAGGGTCACCGCCGGGAACTGGCCCTGGTGATTCACGGAGAGCGACGCCGGGACCGTCCTCCAGCGGGCGATCGCAGCGAGCGGCACCTGCGCGCCGCCCGCCCCGGTGACGTGCAGGTGCGCGAGGTCGTCCGGCGCCTGCTGGTACTCCGGCTTCACCTCCAGGATGACGCGGTACTGGTTGAGCGCCCCGTACTGGGTCGCCACCTGCCGCTGCCCGAAGGCGTCGTAGAGCGCGCCGTCGACGGCGGAGAGCGTCACGCCGAGCCGGGAGGCGGTGTCGCGGTCGACCTCCACGGCGAGCTGGATGGCCGAGGACTGCTGGTCGGACGCGACGTCGCGCAGCTCCGGCAGCGTCTTCAGCTTGTCGAGCAGGCGCGGCGCCCACGCGTTCAGCTCGGCGAGGTTCGCGTCCTGGAGCGTGTACTGGTACTGCGTCCGGCCCAGACGCCCGCCCACCCGGACGTCCTGGACCGACTGGAGGTAGAGCGCGATCCCCGGCACCCGACCCAGCTTCGGCCGCAGCTCGCCGATGACCTGGTCGGCCGACTGCTTCCGGGCCGACGGCGGCTTCAGCTCGATGAAGGCGTTCCCGGTGTTGAGCGTCCCGCCACCGATGAAGGAGATCATGTGCTGCACGGCGGGATGGGACATCACCACCTCGTTCACCAGCTCCTGCCGCGCGCGCATCGCAGGGAAGGAGACGTCCTGCGGGGCGTCGGAGATGCCGGCGAGCGCGCCCGTGTCCTGCTGGGGGAAGAGCCCGTGGGGCACGACGTAGTAGAGCCAGATGCTGAGGCACGCCGTGCCCACGGTCACGGCGAGCATCAGCGCGTGCCGGCGGAGCACCCAGCGCAGGCCGCGGTCGTATGCCTGCAGCATCCCCACGAAGATCCGCTCCGAGGCGTGGTAGAGCCGCCCGTGCGCCTCCTCCCCGCGCGCGCGCAGGAGCCGCGACGCCATCATGGGTGTGAGCGTGAGCGAGATGACCGCCGAGAGCGCGATGGCGATGGAGAGGGTCACCGCGAACTCGCGGAAGAGGCGCCCCACGATCCCGCCCATGAGCAGGATGGGAATGAACACCGCCAGCAGGGAGGCCGTGATCGACACGATGGTGAAGCCGATCTGGCTCGCCCCCTTGAGCGCCGCGGCGAGCGGCGGATCGCCCTGCTCGATGAAGCGGGTCACGTTCTCCGTGACCACGATGGCGTCGTCCACCACGAAGCCGGTGGAGATGGTGAGCGCCATGAGCGAGAGGTTGTCGAGGCTGTAACCGAGCAGCCACATGCCGCCGAAGGTGCCCACCAGCGCCAGCGGCACCGCCACGGTCGGGATGACCGTGGCCCGCGGGCTGCGCAGGAACGCGAACACCACCAGCACCACCAGCACCACGCTGATGGCGAGCGTGATCTGGACGTCGCGCACCGAGGCGCGGATGGTCTGGCTCCGGTCCAGCGCCACGCCCACGTCGACGGCCGGGGAGATGGAGCGGGTCAGCGCGGGGAGCAGCGCCTTCACCCGTTCGATGACGTCGATGATGTTGGCGCCCGGCTGGCGGCGGATGAGCAACACCACCGCGCGCTGCCCGTCCACCCATCCGGCCACCCGGCCGTTCTCGACCCCGTCGCGCACCGTGGCCACGTCGCCGAGCCGAACCGGCGACCCGTTCGCCCAGGCCAGCACCAGCGGAAGGAAGGTCGCCGCCTTCCCGAGCTGGTCGTTGGCGGCGAGCACCTGCATCCGGCGCGGACCGCTGAGGGCGCCCTTGGGCTGGTCCACCGTCGCGACGGAGAGCGCGGCGCGCACGTCCTCGAGGCCGAGCCCCACGCCGGCCAGCGCCGCCGGATCCACCTGGACCCGCACCGCCGGCTGCTGCCCGCCTCCCACGAAGACCTGGCCCACGCCCGGCACCTGCGAGATCTTCTGCGCGAGCACGGTGTTCGCGGCGTCGAACACCTGCGAGAGCGGCAGCGACGCCGAGCGCGCGAAGAGGATGAGGATGGGCGCGTCCGCCGGGTTCACCTTCCGGTAGGTGGGGCGGGTGGGGAGGTTGGCGGGGAGGTCGCCCGCCGAGGCGTTGATGGCGGCCTGCACGTCGCGCGCGGCGGAGTCGACGTCGCGGTCGAGGTCGAACTGGAGAGTCAAGCTGGTCGAGCCGAGCGAGCTGACGGAGGTGATCTCCGAGAGCCCGGCGATGCGCCCGAAGCGGCGCTCCAGCGGCGTCGCCACCGCCGACGCCATGGTCTCGGGGCTCGCGCCGGGGAGGCCGGCGCTCACGTTGATGGTGGGGAAGTCCACCCGCGGGAGCGGTGCCACCGGGAGCTGCGTGTAGGCGCCGGCGCCCGCCAGGAGGAGGGCCGCCGCGAGCAGCGTCGTCGCCACCGGGCGGCGGATGAACGGCGCAGAGACGTTCATGTTCCGGTCGCCGCCGGCGCGGGCGCCTCCCCGGACGCACGCCGCCCGCGCACCCAGCGTCCCAGCCGCGCCATGTAGAGGTACACGACCGGCGTGGTGTAGAGGGTGAGGAGCTGCGACACGAGCAGCCCGCCCACGATGCTGATGCCGAGCGGCCGGCGCAGCTCCGAGCCGGTGCCCGTCCCGAGCGCGAGCGGCAGCCCGCCCAGGAGCGCCGCCATGGTCGTCATCATGATGGGCCGGAAGCGGAGCAGGCACGCCTGGGTGATCGCCTCCAGGGTGGAGAGCCCCTGGTCGCGCTCCGCCTCGAGCGCGAAGTCGATCATCATGATGGCGTTCTTCTTCACGATGCCGATGAGCAGCACGATGCCGATGAGCGCGATGATGGTGAACTCGGTGCCGGTCAGCATCAGCGCCAGGAGCGCGCCCACGCCCGCGGAGGGCAGCGTGGAGAGGATGGTCACCGGGTGGATGTAGCTCTCGTAGAGCACGCCCAGCACGATGTAGACGGTGATGATGGCGGCGAGGATGAGGAGCGGCTCGCTGGCGAGCGACTCGCGGAAGGCCTGCGCGGTGCCGGCGAAGTCGGCGCGGACGCCGGGCGGCAGGCCCAGCTGCGCCCCGGCCTCGCCGATGGCGCGCACCGCGTCGCCCAGGGCCACGCCCGGCGCCGGCTCGAAGGAGATGGTCACCGCCGGGAACTGGCCCTGGTGGCTCACCGCCAGGGGCGCGGTGCGCGTCTCGAACCGCGTGAACGTCGAGAGCGGCACCGGGTCGCCCGTCCCGGACCGCACGTAGAGGCGCCCCAGGGCCTCCGGGTTCTGCTGGAACTCCGGCTTCACCTCCAGGATGACCCGGTACTGGTTGAGCTGGGTGAAGATGGTCGAGACCTGCCGCTGACCGAAGGCGTCGTAGAGGGCGTCGTCGATGGCCTGGGGCTGGATGCCGAGGCGAGCGGCGGTGTCGCGGTCGATGGTGAGCCGGAGCTGGAGCCCCCCGGACTGCTGGTCGCTCGCCACGCCGCGCAGTTCGGGGAGCTCCCGGAGCCGCTGGACCACCTGCGGTGCCCAGGCGGACAGCTCGTCGAGGTCCGGGTCCTCCAGGGTGTACTGGTACTGCGTCCGGCTCACCCGCGCGTCGATCTGGAGGTCCTGGACCGCCTGCAGGTAGACCGAGACGCCCTCGACCGCGGCGGCGCGCTGCTTCAGGCGGGCGATGACCTCGGAGGCGCTCGCCCTCCGCCGGTCGCGGGGCACCAGCGCGATGGAGAGCCGGCCGCTGTTGGGCGTGGCGTTGGTCCCGTCCGCGCCGATGAACGAGGCGACCGTCGCCACGTCGGGATCGGCCCTCACCGCCTCGGCCAGCGCCTGCTGCAGCGCCATCATGCGCGGGAACGACACGTCGGGCGGCGCCTCGGTCACGCCGGTGACCAGGCCGGTGTCCTGCACCGGGAAGAAGCCCTTGGGGACGACGGCGGCGAGGAGCCCGGTGAGGAGCAGCGTCCCGACGGTCACCGCGAGCGTGAGCGGCTGGTGGTCGAGCACCCAGTGCAGGGTCCGCTCGTAGAGGGCCAAGGTCCGGTCGAAGAGCCGCTCGAAGGCGCGCGCCAGCCGCCCGGGCCGCTCGTGCCCGCCCAGCAGGAAGGCGCACATCATGGCGGTGAGGGTGAGCGAGAGGACCGCCGAGACGCCGATGGCGATGGCGAGGGTCACCGCGAACTCGCGGAAGAGCCGCCCGATGATGCCGCCCATGAAGAGCAGCGGGATGAGCACCGCCACCAGCGACACCGTCAGGGAGACGATGGTGAAGCCGATCTGCCTCGCCCCCTTCAGCGCCGCCTCGAACGCCGGCTCTCCCCGCTCCACGTAGCGGGCGATGTTCTCGATCATGACGATGGCGTCGTCCACCACGAACCCGGTGGAGATGGTGAGCGCCATGAGGGACAGGTTGTTGAGGCTGTAGCCGGCCAGGTACATGATCCCGAAGGTGCCGATGAGCGACAGCGGCACCGCGACGCCCGGGATCACGGTCGCCCTCCAGCTCCGCAGGAAGACGTAGATGACCGCCACCACCAGCACCACCGAGAGGAGCAGCGTGAACTGGACGTCGTCGACCGACGCCCGCACGGTCTCGGTCCGGTCGCTCAGGATCCGGACCTCCAGCCCCTGGGTGAGGGCCGAGGAGAGGCGTGGCAGGAGCGCCTTGACGCGCTCCGCCACCTCGATCACGTTGGCGCCCGGCTGGCGCTGGACGTTGAGGATGATGGCGCGGTCGCGGCCGGCCCACCCGGCGAGCTGGGCGTTCTCGACGCCGTCCACCGCCGACGCGACGTCCACGAGCCGCACCGGCGCGCCGTTCCGGTAGGCGAGCACCAGCGGCCGGAAGCTCGCCGCCTCCGCCAGCTGGTCGTTGGTGGCGATGGCGAAGTCCTGGCGCGGCCCGTCCAGGTTCCCCTTGGGCTGGTTCACGTTGGCGGCCACCAGCACCTGCCGCACGTCCTCGATGGTGAGCCCGGCGCCCGCCAGCGCGGCGGGGTCCACCTGCACCCGCACCGCCGGCTTCTGGCCACCGTTGATGGTCACCAGCCCCACCCCCGCCACCTGCGAGATCTTCTGCGCCAGGATCGAGTCGGCCTGGTCGTCCACCTGGTCGAGCGGGAGCGTGCGCGAGCTCACCGCCAGCGTGAGGACCGGGGTGTCGGCCGGGTTGCTCTTCGAGTAGGTGGGCGGGCTGGGGAGGGTGCGCGGGAGGAGCGACGAGGCCGCGTTGATGGCCGCCTGGACGTCCTGCTCGGCGGCGTCGATGTTCCGGTCGAGCGTGAACTGGAGCGTGATCTGCGAGGTGCCGAAGCTCGACACCGACGTCATCTGCGCGAGCGAGGGCATCTGACCGAACTGCCGCTCGAGCGGCGTGGTCACCGCCGACGCCATGGTCTCCGCGCTCGCCCCGGGGAGCATCGTCGCGACCACGATGGTGGGGTAGTCGACCTGGGGGAGCGCCGAGACGGGGAGCTGCCGGTACCCGGCGAGCCCGGCCAGCAGGAGCCCGACGGTGAGGAGCGCCGTCCCGACCGGCCGGCGGATGAAGGGCTCGGAGACGCTCATCGCGCCGCGGCTCCGCTCCCGCGCGGCGCCCCTCCGTCGGCGGCCTCGGCGGGAGCCGCAGCCGGCAGGGCAGCCGCCGGCACGCCAGCCGGCGGCGCGCCACCGCCGGCCGCGCGGGGCGCGACCTTCGCGCCCGGGCGCAGCTGGCTCTGCCCCTCGACCACCACGCGCTCGCCCGCGTCGACGCCCTTCGCGACCAGCGCGAGGTCGCCCTGGGTGATCGCGATCGAGATCGGGCGCATCGTCGCCGTGTCGTCGGCGCCGACCAGGTACACGAACGTCCCGTTCGGCCCGCGCTGCACGGCCGATGCCGGCACCACCAGGGCGTCGCGGCGGGTCTCGAGGCGCAGCCGGACGTTCACGAACTGGTTCGGCCAGAGGGCGTGCCTCGGGTTCGGGAAGATCGCCTTGAGCCGGAGGGTGGAGGTGGTCTGGTTGATCTGGTTGTCGATCACCTCGAGCTTGCCGGTGCCGAGCAGGGTCGAGCCGTCCCGGGCGTAGGCCTCGACGGTGAGGGGGCCGCGCGCCTGCTGCTCGGCCACCGGCCCGAGCTGGTCCTGCGGCAGCGTGAACACCACGGCGATGGGGTCGAGCTGGGTCACCACCACGATGCCGTTCGGATCCGAGGCGTGCACGACGTTGCCGGGGTCGACCCCGCGGATCCCGGTCACGCCGTCCACCGGCGAGACGATGCGCGCGTACTCCACGTTGAGGCGCGCCGACTCGATGGCGGCGCGGTCGATCTGCACCGACCCCTCGAGCTGGCCTGCGGTGGCGAGGTCGGTGTCGAGCTGCTGCTGCGCGACCAGCTTCTGCGCGACCAGCTCGCGATCGCGCGCGACGTTGATCTGCGCGTTCCGGAGCTGCGCCTCGTCGCGCGCCAGCGCCCCCTGCGCCTGCAGCAGCTGCGCCTGGAACGAGCGCGGATCGACCTGCGCCAGCGCCTCTCCCTGCCGGACCGCCTGGCCCTCGCGGAACAGCACCGCGTCGAGACGCCCGTCCACCTGCGAGCGCACCGTGACCGTGCGGTTGGCGACGGCGTTCCCGAGCCCCTCCAGCCAGATGGGGACGTCGCGCCGCGCCGCCGCCACGACCGTGGCAGGGACGGCGCGCTGTCCCTGCGCCTCCCCGGGCCGTCCGCCCGCGGCGGACCCTTGCCCCGACCTCGACCGGACGAGCCACACGGCCACGGCCAGCGCCAGGAGCACCGCTCCGGCGCCGATCCAAATCCCCCGGCCGCGCCGCGCCCGGCCCTCGCCGCCGGCGCCCGGCCCGCCGCCGGCCGGCGCCGCCTGCGTCTCCGACCGGAGGCGCGTCCCCTGGCCCGCGCCGCTCATGCGCTCCTCCGGCCGTCCCCGGACGACGGCGGCGCGACGGCCCCGTCCACCAGCCGGTCCAGGTTCTCGACGACCCGCCGCAGGCCGCGCCGGAGCTGATCGACCTCGCGCTCGGACATGCCCCGGGTCACCGCGGCGCGGATCTCCCGGGCGCTGGCGGCGAGGTGGGGCGCGAGCCGCTCGCCGGCGATGGTCAGGAACAGGCAGGTGCGCCGCCGGTCGGCCGGGTCGGGCGCGGTCCGCACCAGCCGGCGCCGCTCCAGCGCCGCGTAGACGCGGGACACCGTGGGCGGGTCGGAGCGCAGCCGGGCGCAGACCTCCGACTGCGAGGCGCCCGGGGCCTCCGCCACCGCCACGAGGAACCAGAACTGCTGCGCCGAGAGCCCGTGCCGCCCCGCGCGGACGAGGACGGACTGCTTGATGCGGCGCCGCGCCGCCCCGATGAGCAAGCCGACGTACTCCGCCATGGACGCCTCCCGCGGACCGTGCCGCCGCCCGCGCGCGCCTGGATATTGCCAAGACAACACTTGCCATCGCAAGAGATTCGGCCGCGGCGAGCCGGCTCCCCCGGGGGCCGGCGGGCGGCGGACCGCCGGGGAGCGGGTGGGCGGCGCGCGGACCGGAGGGGTGCGGAGTGGCGTCCGGGGAGGGACGCGGGAGGGCTCGCCCGCCGGGCCAAGGGGGGGCCCGGGCCGCAGGGGGCGCCGGATCGCGGATCAGCCCGCGGCGGCCTTGCGGGGGGGCGCCTCGTCGCCCTCGATCTCGCGCAGCATCGCCTTGACCGAGTCCGGCATCCGGGCGTGGCCCGCCATCCTCCGCATCTCGTCGCCGAGGTAGCTCCGCTCGATGAGGAGCTTGAGGACCCGCACCATGAAGCGGCGCTTCCCGGGCGAAAGCGCGCCCAGGTTCTCGAACTTGTGCCGGAAGAAGTGGCCGGTGGCCCGGTGCAGCTCGGCGTGCAGCTCCTCCAGCGTCATCCGGTCGGGCTTCATCACCGGCTCGACCAGGTTGTAGCGCCGGTAGTCGCGCGTCACGATCCGCTGCTCGAGCTGCGGCGCGATGTCGGCGTACGGCCAGGGCGTGAGCGCCAGGAAGAAGGCCATGTCCGGCGCGTACCACTTGGCCAGCTCGACGGTCTCGCGGACCGACGCCGCGGTCTCCTCCGGCGTGCCGAGCACGAACGAGGTCTCCGAGACCATCCCGTGCGCGTTGATGAGCTCGATGGCGCGCTTCGACTCGGCGACCTTGATGTCCTTCTGGTAGAGGTCGAGCGTCGCCTGGGAGGTGGACTCCACGCCCACGTAGACGTGGGAGACGCCGGCCTGCGCGTACCTCCCGAGGATGGCCTCGTCGCGCAGGATGTCGTCCACCCGCGTCTCCATGAGCAGCTCGATCCCGGTGCCGCGCTCCACCAGCAGGTCGAGGATCGCCTCCCAGCGGGACCGGCTGGTGGTCGGCGTCTCGTCGGAGAGCATCGCCACGCGAACGCCGTGCCGGTCGCGGAGCAGCTCCAGCTCCGCCACGAACCGCGCCGGGTCGCGGCCGCGCCAGCTCCGCGCCCAGAACTTCTGCTGCGAGCAGAAGGAACACCGCTGCGCGCAGCCGCGCGCCGAGCTGACGATGGCGAGCCGGCCCTCGGGGCTGGGCCGGTAGGAATAGAGCGACCAGTCGAGGAGGTCGAAGGCGGGCTGGAGCGCGTCGAGGTCCGGGACCAGCGGCCGCGGCGGATTGGTCACGGGCACGCCGTCTCGCCGGTAGGCGAGCCCGGGGATCCGGTCGAACCCCTCCCCCGCCGCCAGGGCTCGCACCATGTCGGCGATGGCGTGCTCGCCCTCCCCGCGCACCACGAAATCCACGCTGGGGTCCTCGCGGAGGATCTCCTCCCAGCAGAAGGTCGCATGGACGTTCCCGATGACCGTCCGGATGCGGGGGTCGATCGCCTTGGCGGTGGCGCAGATGACGCGCGAGTCCGGCTCGGTCGCCGTGATCGCGGTGGTGCCCACGATGTCCGGCCGGAACTCCTCGACGCGCCGCGCGATGTCCTGGTGCGAGGTGAAGAGCGACATCGCGTCGTAGATCTCGACCTCGGCGCCGGCCGCGCGCGCGTGGCCCGCGACGTACACGAGGTTGAGCGGCATCCAGGTGCCCGCGGCCTCGACGACGCCGGAATGGTACGGCGCGGTGACGAGGAGAACCCTTGGGCGGCGTGACGTCATGCGAGAGCCTCGACGGCGGCGATGTGCCGCAGCGACAGCATGTCCCTTGATCGCAGGATAGCAGGATCGGGGCCAGCGGAACGTTCCGAAACCGCACGGGATTGGCCTCTTTTCGCTCGGATGGCCAGCGAAACCTGCGCGCGGTCAAGTCTCGGCGCACGTATTGCGCGCCAGCGTGTAGGCCAGTTCGGCTGCCCGGAGCGCATTGAGCGACACGCCCGCTACCCCCCATCGGCGGGGAACGGCGCGACCGGAGGAGACCCCGGCGGAGGCGCCTCAGCGGTACGCGATCGCCGCCATCCAGGCCGTCCCCGCGACGAAGACGATCCCCAGCAGGGCGTGCTTCAGCTTGAGGAGCCGGATGCGGTCGCGCGCGACGTCTCCCGTCCAGCCGAAGACCTTGAACGTCGCCGCGCGCACGATGCCGGTGAGGACGATGGCGGCGAGGCTCGTCCAGGTGAGCCACATGAACTTGGCCGCGAGCGGCGGGACGAGCGCGGCCGCGCGCGCCCACTCGGGCCGCGCCACCTCCGCGTGGAGAACGGTGAGCAGCACCAGCGAGCCGATCCAGGTGCCGGTGGCGACGTCGTGCACGAAGGCGTTCAGGATGGTGAGCTTGTCGCGCATGGGACGGATCCTCCTGGCGGCCGGCGGCGGCTGCCCCGCGGCCCCGGCTACTGGAAGTAGGCAGCGTGCAGCGACGGCACGAGGAACGGCAGGACGAGCAGCGCCAGGACGAACACGGCGAAGGCCGCCACCGAGGACCAGGCGGTCGGCACCGGCCGGAGCCGGAAGAAGAGCCGGGCGTGCAGCAGCGTCCCGTACGCCAGCCAGGACACCAGGGACCACGTCTCGATCGCGTCCCACCCCCAGTAGCGCCCCCAGGACTGGTTCGCCCAGATCGCGCCGGCCGCGATGGCGATCGTCCAGAAGAGGAAGCCGAAACCGACGAACCGCACCGTGTAGGCGTCGAGCACCTCCGGCGCCGGGAGCCGCTCGACGAGGCGAGGCGAGGCGCCGCGCGCGCGCACGAGCTGAAGCACCGCGGTGCCGAGGGAGAGGAGGAAGGCCGCGGCGGCCAGCTTCGCGAAGCCGACGTGGAAGACGAGCCACACCGAGCGGAGCGTGGGCGGGATGCGGCGGATCTCGTCGTTCGAGAACAGGCCCAGGCCGAGGGCGAGGATGGACGCGGGCAGCACCACCAGCGCCACGGCACCCCAGGCCGGCCGGCCCCGGAGGAAGAGGGCGAGGGCGGCCACCGCCAGCCACGCGTTCGCGGAGAGGACCTCGTACCGGAGCAGGTAGGGGCCGTGGCCCACCGCCGCCCAGCGGAGGAGGATCGCGGCGCCGTGCGGGACGAGCCCGGCGACGGCCAGCCCGAGCGCCACGGGCGTGCGCCCCGGGTGCCCGAACAGGACGGCGTTCGCGAACAGCACCATCGCCGCGATGTACAGGGCGGCTCCGGCCCAGTGCAGGGCGACCTCGAGGGCGAACCCGCTCATCGCCGGCATTCTAGCTTCGGCCCGACTCCCGCCGCACCAGGCGGTCGAACTCGCCGGCGAAGAGGGGCGCCAGCCGGCGCGGCCGAAGGGCGACGACCACGCGCTCGCCGGCGCCCGCCGGCTCCGCCACGACGAGGACGTCCACCCGCACGGCGGCGATCGCGAGCGCGAGGCCCGCCACCGCGAGCGCGAAGCCGGCGTAGGCGGGCCAGGCGCTCGGGTCGCGCGAGGCGACGAGCCGGACCCACCAGCGGACCTCGCGCAGCGCCAGGGAGCCTCCCTCCGGCAGCGCGAGCGCGCCGCCCGGACCGAGGCGTGCGGCCGCGATCAGCGCGCCGCCGGAGAGGACGCGGACGTCCACCGCGTCGGGGCGCCGTGGGCCGGCGGCGGCGCGAAGCCGCAGATCGAGGCCACCCGGGAGCGGGCCGAACCACTCGGGATCCGCCGAATCGGCGGGCGCGAGCAGGGCGGCCCTCGCGGTCGCCGTCCCACGGAGCCGCAGCTCGAGGATGGCGGCCGGTCCGAACGCCTGCGTGAGGTACAGGCGCACCCCGTCCAGCTCGAGGGGCGCGTTCACCGCCAGCAGGGCCGGACCGGCCGGACCGGCGATGCGCGCCGAGAGCGCCAGCAGCTCGCCCGAGGGGTAGTGGCTCGGCGCGAGCTCGACGAGCTTCACCGGCGCGGGCAGCGCCACCGGCGCGGCCAGGAGCCCGCGGTCCTGCGTCTCGAACGCCCCCGGGTCCGCGCCGATCACGTCTCCTTCGAGCGCCTCCCGCGCGGCCGCGGCGCCGAAGAGCATGCGGGCCGCGCCGGCGGCCAGGAGGACGAGGAGCCCGGTGTGGAAGAGCGGCGAGCCCAGCGCCGCGGCGCGGCCGCGCGCGGTGATGCGGACGCGCCGGCCCTCGCCGGAGGCCGGGCGCACCAGCTCCGTCCGGTAAGGCGCGGCCCGGAACCCGGCCTCCTCGAGCAGGGGCCACTCCCGGACGGCCCGGCGCCACTGCTCGGCCACCACCAGCGCCAGCGAGCAGGCAGCCGCGGCGACCACCAGGAGAAACCAGCCGCTCGTGAAGACGCGGTCGAGCCCGAGGGCCTGCACCAGCCAGGCGGCGGCCGGGCGCGCCGCCGCGAGCCGCGCCCGGGCCGCGGCGCCGGGGTGCTGCTCGACGAGCGTCGAGGCGAGCCCGGCCAGGGCGACGCCCGCCAGCTCTGCGGTGATCGTCCACGGGGACCGGAGCGCGCGGCGCAGGCGTGTCGGAAGCATGGACATGGCGGGGCGTGCTCATACCGGGCAGGCGCCCGCCCCGCCTCACCAGCTGTTGGTGGCCGTGACCGCGGCGTTGTGGTGGTTCGTGCAGGTAGTGCTGCAGGACGTGCTGTTGTCGGACGTCCCGCCGTTGTAGGCGCGCAGGACCGGCGTCAGCCCCGGGTCGCGGTAAGGCGCCGGCGTGTTGACGGTGGCGATGAGCCGCTTCACCTTGCCGCCGTGGGGCAGGACCACGTGGCACGCCGTGCAGGCGGTGCCGCTGTGGTCGCTCCGGCTGTGGACGCTCCCCGCGTCGGTGAGGACGTGGCAGTTGAGGCAGAAGAGGCCGTTCCGCGTCCCCTGGCCGGCGGTGTAGTTGCTGATCGTCCAGCGCGTGACGCCGTCCGCCATGAACGGCCAGCGGGTGTTCGGCCCCCGCAGGATGAAGCTGGCCGCCGAGGCGTGCGGGCCCTGGCTCGCCCCGGAGGTCGCGTCGTCGTTTCCGTGGCAATCCGAGCAGTGCATCAGGTCGCCCGGCTTCCACCCGCCGGAGAGCTGGGAGGCGGTGAGCTGCGAGTTCGCGCCCGCGGCCGCGCCGGCCGGCGCCGCGATCGGGTGAGACGACTGGTTGCCCGGGTTGAAGTCCTGCGCCAGGTCGGTCCAGGAGGCCTTCCAGGTCGCGAGGCCGGTGTTGGCGCCCGAGTGACACTTGAAGCAGACCTGCCACTGCGCCTTCGCGTCGGAGAGCGGGGCGTTCGTCCCCGCCGCGGGGCTGAAGGCGTTCGCCGCCAGCCAGTTGGTCGGGCTGGAGGTGCCCCACGCCGCGACCTGCACGCCGCTCGAGCCGAGCATGACGGCGGGGAGGCGCGACACGACGTAGCGGCTGGTCGCGTCCGGCACGGTGGTCCACGGAGCCGCCAGGGTGAGCTGGTTCGCGGTGTTCGAGGCGACGGTGGCGGACTGGCCCGCGCCGGTCCCGAGCACGATGGTCACCGTCCAGCCCGCGAACGCGCCGGGCTGCCACGCCTTCGCGGCGCCGCCCACGGCGCTCTGGCCGTCGGTGAGGGTGGTCGCGGTGGCGGCGGTGACGGCGCCGCCGGTCGAGCGCGCGGAGATGCGGTAGCCGCTGCCGCTCGCCGGCGCGGTGCCGAGGGCGGGGGCGAAGGTGAGCTGCGTGGCGGTGTTCGCCGTGATCTGGGCCCGACCTCCCGAGCCCGTCCCGGAGACGACGTCGACGTAGTAGCCGGCCCAGACGTTCGGCGCCCAGCTCTCGTTCGAGTCGGTGAGGGTGGTGCCGGTCCCGGCCGTGGCGGTGCCGGCCTCGGCCTGGTTCCCGCGCCGCGCCTGGTGCGGGTCGTGGCAGTCCGAGCAGTCCACGTGCTTCCGGGTGGCCAGGAACTGGAGCGTCTCCTCGGCCGGGCTGGGGCGGTGCAACTTCGTGTACGAGGTCCCGTCGTGGCCGCCCGCCCCGGCCAGCACACCGTGCGCGTAGCTGAACGTCACCGGGCCGGGCAGCATCACCTGCGAGGGCGAGGTGCTGCCGAAGGTGAGGCTGCTGGTGTTGGCCGCGGCCGTGGTGGTGTTCATGGTCTCCACCTCGACCTCGGCGACGATCATGTCGCCGACGCGGAGCGCGACCCCCGCGCCCGGGGGCGTGGTCATCGAGACGAGGGACGTGCCGTTCGGCAAGGCGCCCGAGCTCGTCCGCCAGGGCACGATGTCCGGCCCCTGCGCGCCGCCAGCGTCCCAGCGGTAGATCCGGTACCGCAGGTAGCCGGTGCCGCTGGCGAGCCCGCCGCGGCTGGCGTTGAGGGCCAGGGTCCAGGGAGAGGCCGGCAGCGTGGTCGCGGCCGCGACCGGCGGCGAGACGAAGCTCGCCCGGCGCCAGAGCTGGCCGGCCCATGCGGTGGTGGTCTCGCCGCTGCCCGCCACCGTCTCGTTCGCGGCGGTCGGCGCGAAGGGCGACATGGACCGCGCGACCCAGGCGCTGCCGGAGAGCTGCGGCGGCGTCGCCTGGAACTCGGGGAAGGTCCCGTCCGAGGTCGCGGGGAGCACGATGCGGCCCTGGTCCGCCGGCGTGTTCCCCCATTGCACGGTGCACCCGGGAGACGCGGTGTTGGTGGGCGAGTTCTTGTACACCTCCAGCTCGACGAGGATCTGGTCGCCCGGGCTGAAGGTGACGTTGCTGTTCACCGACATGTTGAAGCTGCTGGCCGCGGCGCTGGTGGGGTACTCCGTGGTTCCGTTGGCGCTGTTCACGAACTGCGTGGCGGTGCTCGCCGACGGCCGCCAGCGATACGCCGAGTACCGGAAGTAGCAGTTGTTGCTGGCGTTGGTCTCGCTCCGGTACAGGGTGACCGCGAGGGTCCCCGTGGCCCACGTGAACTGCGTCGCGACGGGGGGCGACAGGAACTGCGCCAGGCGGTCGTAGCGCGCGCCGCTCGCGGCGACCGTGCTCGCCTGCACGGTCGTCTGCGAGGAGCTGGACGCGACGGAGAGCTGGTTCTGCCGCAGCACGGCGGTGTCGTAGCAGGGCGGCGTGGTGCAGCTGCTCGAGGTCTGGAGGTACCCGGCGGGCGGCGTCACGGCCGCGTCCGACGTCAGGTAGAGCGTGCTGGTCACGAAGGTCGCGCCGGTCTCGGCGGAGCCGCCGGGCGGCCCGGGCGCGGTCGGCGTCTCCTGCGCGGACGGCTTCGGGTAGAGCGTATCCGTGACCGTCGTGCTCCCCGCCGCGGTGGCCATGCCCTTCTGCAGCTGCGCGAACACGCC
>Ga0335084_10001062_pt1 | contig 24992 bp, 21 predicted proteins | sample Lox_Sample_44_FD_206721 | JGI IMG/M metagenome (GOLD analysis project Ga0335084, IMG submission 206721) | Soil microbial communities from Loxahatchee National Wildlife Refuge, Florida, United States - Lox_Sample_4.4 | ecosystem: Environmental > Terrestrial > Soil > Wetlands | place: USA... | reverse complement strand
TGGGCGGTGAGGACCGTGTTCGAGGGGCCGGGCCTCCCGGGCGCCTCGCGCATCGCCATCCGGGACCTCCTCGCCCACCAGCACGGCCTGGGCGTGGCGAGCCCGCTCCTCGAGCCGTCGCCGCCCCCGCGGGTCATCGCGCCGTGCGAGCCGGAGCTCGCGGCCCTGCTCCACGGGGTGCGCGACCCCGGGGCGCGCTCGATCTTCCTGCGCCTCGGCGACGGGCCGGCGGGCACGGTGCTGCTCAGGGTGGTCCTCGCGGGCCGCATCGCGGGCTCGAGCCTGCGCGCCGCGGACGCAGCCGCGCGGCTCGCCGCGGGCCGCCTGGAGGCCGAGGCGCTCCGCCGCGGAGACCTCCACCGGGAGGCGGCGCACCGCGCGTTCCAGGAGAGCGCCGGCGAGGCCATCTTCGTCGTGGACGCGACGACCGGGCGCATCCTCGAGGGAAACCAGAAGCTCTGGGAGCTCACCGGCCGCCAGGCGCGCGACCTCGCCCGGCTGACGCTCGACCGCCTGCTCGAGCACCCGGTCCACTCGGGACCCGCCCTGCTCGCCCACCTGGCCTCGGCGCCCGTCGTCCGCGAGGACGAGGCCAGGCTCCGCCGGCGGCGTGGCGAGCCCATCGCGGTCTCCCTCACGACGGCGCGCATCGGCCTCGAGGACCGGGCGGTGCTGCACGTCATCGCCCGCGACGTCACCCGCGAGCGGCGCGCGCTGGCCGAGCTGCGCGAGGCGCGCGACACCCTCGCCGGCCTGCACGGCGCGGGCGCCGCGCTCATGGTGGAGACCGAGGAGGCCGGCATCCACGGAGCCCTCGCGCGCGAGCTCCTCCGCCTGGGCTTCCACTCCGGGGTCCTCGCGCCGGCGCCCGAGGGCGGACCCCTCCTCGCCTGGCGCTTCACGAGCCTCACGCCACCGGTGCAGCGGGCCCTGGAGCGCGTCCTCGGCGGATCGCTGGGCGCCATCCGCATCGACCCCGCGACCTCCCCGCTCGTGCGCCGCTGCCTCGAGGAGGGCCGGCCCATCGAGTCCGACAGCGCCCGTCCGGCGGTGCGGCAGCTCCTCGGCGGCGGCGGCCTCGAGCAGCTCCGGGTGATGGGCCGCCTCCTCGGCTTCCGCCGGGTGATCCTCGCCCCGCTCCGGCGCGCCGGCCGTGCGGAGGGCGTCCTCGTGGTGGCCGCCCCCAAGCTCCGCCGCTCGGACCTCGAGGCCATCGACGCCTTCGCGCAGCAGGCCTCCATCGCGCTCGAGAAGGCGCGCCTCTTCGCCGCGCTGCGCGAGGAGCGCGCCCGGCTCGAGAGCGAGGTGGAGAGGCGCACCCGCGAGCTCACCCTGGCGGTCCGGGCCCTCGAGGAGGCCGGGAGGCGGCGCGATCACTTCCTCGCCAACGTCTCGCACGAGCTCCGGACGCCCCTCGTCACGGTCCTCGGCTGGGCGGATCTGCTCCTCGGCGAGCGGCTCGGGTCGCTCGCGCCCCGGCAGCGGGCCGCGCTCGAGGTGGTCGCCTCGAGCGGCCGGAGGCTCAAGGGCTTCATCGAGGAGCTCCTCGAGCTCGAGCGCCACGAGCTCACCCGCGGCGCCCTCTCCTTCGCCCCGTTCGAGATCGGTGACGTGCTCACCCAGGCGGTGATGGCCCTCGCGCCGCGCTACGCGGAGCGCGGCCTCCGGCTGCGGGTGCGCGTGGCGCGCGAGACGCCGCGCGCGTTCGGGGACCGGGAGCGCATCCTGTCGGTGGTGACGAACCTGCTCGTGAACGCGGAGCGCTACAGCCCCGACGGCGGGCTCGTGCGGGTGGCGGCGGCGCAGGTTCGGCCGGGGCGCATCGAGGTGTCGGTCGCCGACCAGGGCTCGGGCATCCCGCCCGAGCACCTGCCGCACGTCTTCGAGCGCCTCTACCAGGTGCGGGACGACCAGGCGTCGAAGCACCGCGGCGGGGCGCTCGGCCTCGGGCTCGCCATCGTGAAGGGCATCGTCGAGGCCCACGGCGGCACGGTGTCCGTGCGCTCGCACGTCGGGCGTGGCTCCACGTTCCGGTTCTCGCTGCCCACCGAGGAGGCCCTCGCCTCTCCGGGCGGGCCGGCGCGTCCCGGGGGCGGGAACCGGGCCGCCGTGCAGGGCCACATGGGCTAGTGGGCGGCGAGCTCGATCACGTTCAGGGTGAGAGCGGGAACACGAGCGTTCCCTCCTCGCGGATCTCGAGCGGGAAGGCGCCGTGTGCGGGTCGCGAGCCGGAGAGGCTCCAGGAGAGCGAGTAGTCGCCCGAGGGCAGGCGGACCGGGTGCCGGATCTGGCCGCCGGACGCGGGCACCGCCAGCTCCGCCCGGCGCACGGCCTCCGCGCCGCGGCGGATCTCCACCTCGAGCACGGCGGGCTGGCCCGGGGCCGGGACGCCGTAGACGAGCGTCACGTCGTGCGGCGACGAGCGCAGGAGGTAGGCCCCCAGCGCCAGGGCTCCGACGACCGCGAGCGCCCGGGCGACGAGCCTCACCTGGCCTTCCTGCCTCCGGCCTTGCTCCTGCGCGCCGTCGCCTTCACCGCCGGCCTGGGCGCGCCCTCCTTGTCCGGCCGGACCCGGATCTCCGCGCGGATCTCGATCGTGCTGTCGGAGAGCGCGCGGAGAAACTCCTTGCGCACCGCCTCGGACTCGAGGAAGCGGCGCACCTCCTGGCCGAGCAGCCGCAGGAGCTCGTCCCGGGCCGCGCTCGCCTGGTTCCCCACGAACGACGCCACGTCCTTGGGGAGCTTCCACTCCCGCGCCAGGCGACGGGCGCCCTCCTCGGTCATGAAGAGCGCCCCCACACCGGCGAGGAGCGCCTTCTTCACGGCCTCGGGCAACAGGCCCCGCGACCCGGCCTCGCCGGCGGCGCCCTCGCCCGGGAGGTCACCGGCGGGGACCGCGTCGGCCTCCGGGAACGGTACTTCGGGGGGGTGGCCCTCGGTGGCCATGGACGGTTCCTAGGCGCGCGGCTGGGCGCCGATCACCGGCAGGCGAGGCGCCTTCAGGACCTGCGTGCTCACCGCCCCGGCCACGTTCCTTGCCACGGTGAAGAACGCCTGGGCCTGCGGGCTGTCCGGCGCGCCGGCGACGACCGGCATGCCCCTGTCGCCGCCCTCGCGGATGGCGAGGTCGATGGGCACCTCGCCGAGGAACCGGATGCCCATCTTCTCCGCCGCGGTGCGCACGCCACCCTTGTCGAAGATGGGCGTCTCGTGATGGCAGTGCGGGCAGACGAAGGCGGACATGTTCTCGACGATGCCGAGCACCGGGATGTTCACCTTGTCGAACATGAGCTTCGCGCGGATGACGTCGGCGAGGGCGACGTCCTGGGGGGTCGACACGAGGACCACGCCGGCCGCCCGGACGTTCTGCGCCAGCGTGAGCGGGATGTCGCCGGTGCCGGGCGGGAGGTCGAGGACGAGGTAGTCGAGCTCGCCCCAGCGCACGTCCTTGATCAGCTGGAGGAGCGCGCCGGTGACCATGGGCCCGCGCCAGACGAGCGCCTGGTCCGGCTCGATGAGGAAGCCGATGGACATGCAGGCGATGCCGTGGGCGTGGAGCGGGTCGATGCGCTGCCCGTCGCTCGAGGTGGGCCGCGCGGTGAGGCCGGTGAGCACCGGCAGCGAGGGTCCGTAGATGTCGGCGTCGAGGAGGCCGACCTTGGCGCCGAGACTGGCGAGCGACACGGCGAGGTTGATGGCCACCGTGCTCTTGCCCACGCCGCCCTTGCCGGCGCCGACGAGCACGATGTTCTTCACGCCCGGCGTCATCTGCGACTGGTCCGCGCCGGGCGCCGAGCGCACCAGCGCGCCGAAGGAGAGCTCCACCGACCTGAAGCCCGCGCCGGTGAGGGCCTCGGTCACCTCCTTCGAGATCTGGTCCTTGAGCGGGCATGCGGGCGTGGTGAGCTCGATCTTCAGGCGGACGGTCTCGCCGGCGACGGTGACGTCCTTCACCATGCCCAGGGAGACGAGATCCCGGTGCAGCTCGGGATCGAGGACCTTCTTAAGGGCGGCGGTGACGGCGGCGGCGTCGAGCGACATAGGGCGCCCTACATACCAGGGGGACGGGGGCTTCTCAATGCGGCCGGATGGTCACTCGAGCGCATCCACGCGCCAGCCGCGCTCCTCGGCGACGAGGAGCGCCGAGCGGCCCTCGCCGACGTCCACGCGCGCGCGATCTCCGGCGAGGCGCACGGACCGGGGGGTGGCCGCGCGCGCCCGCCGGGCGGCCTCGCGCGCGATGCCTCCGGCGCCGCGCCAGTCGGTGGCGAGCTGCGCGGCGGTGTAGCGCTCCCGCCACCGGGCCGAGAGGAGAGCGTGCGCCTCCTCGAACCGGCCGGCCTCGAGCGCTCCCGCGAAGCGGGCGACGGTCGCCTGCGCCGCCGCCGCGTCGATCCCCTCCGGGACCGCGGGCAGCGCCGGGCCCGCGCCCTCGCGCGTCGCCGCCGTGCACGCCTCCCCGCCGGCGATCGCCAGGGCGAGGACGGCGGCGAGGGCAACCCGGGGCCTCCGGCCGCTCATGCGTCGGGCCTGGGGAACGGGACGAGCTTGCCGGCGGAGCCCCGGGCGCGAACCCAGACCTCGCCCTCCTCGCCCTCGCGCCCCGTGACCTCGATGTCGACGTCGAGGAAGCGGCGGACCACGTCCGCGTTCGTGAGGAGGTGCGAGGTGACCTGCGAGACCGTGTAGCGCGTGTCCGTCGCGACGCCGGGCGGCCGCGGCACGAGGCCGGCCGCGACGAGCGCCGCGGGCATCACCAGCTGGTCCGCGATGTGGGGATCGGCGGCTCCGCGGGCCCCGAGGTGCCGGGCCAGCCCCTCCGCCGCGGCGTCCGCGATCTGCTCGGGCGAGCGCTCGCGCGCGCTCACCGCGCCGTGCCCGGAGCGGGTCCGCTCGAAGGTCGCGACGACGAGCACGTGGCCTCCGCGCGAGGCGCGCGCCGGCATGGGCACGCGCTCGGCCTCGGCGGAGATGCCGATGTCGCGCAGCCGGCGCAGCACCTCGGCCGCCTGGCGCTCGGCGACCTCGTAGCCGAGGCCGCACACCATCGAGACCACCTCGACGTCGACGAGCGTGCCGCGGGTGCGAAGGTCGAGCGCCGGCATCGCCTGCGCCGGCTCGACGCGCGCGGTGAACTCTCCCCCGCCCTCCGGGTAGAACCCGGCGGCCTGCAGCTCGAGGCCGAAGCGGAAGCCCAGCCGCGCCACCGCCGGCGCCCAGACGAGCGCCAGGTGGTGGAAGCTCGGCGCGTGGTCCTGGTGGGTGCCGCCGCGGAGGACGAGGGAGGACGGGCCGCCCGCGAGGGCGAGCGGCCAGCAGACCGTCTGGAAGAGGAGCGGCGTCGAGCCGGCCGTGCCGACGTCGAAGGTGTGGGTGCCCGGAGTGACCGGACGGCGCGGGGCGAAGGCGATGCGGGATGAGCCCACCTCCGCGCCCTCGAGCACGGCTCCGCACAGCGTGGCGACGGCGCGGGCGGCTTCCCGGTGCTGCGGGCGGAGCCCCGGCTTGGGTCTGCGCGGGCGGACCCCTTCCACGGAGAACGCCCTGCCCGTGATGGCCGACAGCGAGAGCGCCGAGCGGAGGATCTGGCCCCCGCCCTCTCCGGCGCCGCCGTCCAGGGCGATGGGGTCGCGGGTCACCGCCGTCGAATCTAGTCCGTGGGGACGACGGCGTGGGCGGCCGCGCAACGGCGGCCTGGGCCCTGCCCGCAGGCAGGCTCAAGCGACTGGACCCACTACGCTTTTTGCGAATGCCCGGAACGCCCCAACGGGGATGCTCCGGTGGCGGTCACGCCGCCGGGGAGGCCGAAATACGCGAAACGACGGAGCGTAGTCGTCACATGGTTGTCGCCGCCACGATGCCCACGCTAGGTTTCGCGCTCTCCTGGCAGACGGAGGAGCGGACCCTGAGGCCAGCCCCGGAGGTCGGCGATGCCGCGCTCGCGCGCGCCGCAGCGAAGGGGGACCGCCGGGCGTTCGGACAGCTCGTGGACCTCCACAAGCGCGCCGTGCACGGCCTCTGCTTCCGCCTGCTCCGGGACGCCGAGGAGGCCCGCGACGCCGCCCAGGAGAGTTTCGTCCGCGCCTGGTCGGCCATGTCGACCTTCGACTCCGCGCAGCCGTTCGCGCCGTGGGTCCTGCGCATCGCCCGCAACCACAGCCTCGACGTGCTGCGCCGGCGCGCCCCCATCGCGCAGCGCCTCGAGCTGGACGCCGACCCCGAGGACGGCGCGGCCCGCGAGCTGCCCGACCCCGACGCGCTCCGTGGCGACGACGCCATGGAGCGCCGGCAGGTCGCCGGTGCCCTCGACAAGGCGGTCTCCGAGCTTCCCGCGAACTACCGCGAGGTCGTCCACCTGTTCCACGTCGAGCACCTCTCCTACAAGGAGATCGCCGCCACCATGGAGGTGCCCATCGGCACCGTCATGACGTGGCTGCACCGCGCGCGGGCGAGGCTCAAGGCCTCGCTCGAGGCGTCGGGGATGGAGGCCTGAGCCATGACCACCTTCAGCGGACACCTCACCGACGCACAGGCCCAGCGGATCGTCGACGACGCCCTCCTCGACCAGGAGCGCGAGATGGTCGTCGCCCACGAGGCCGGCTGCCCCGACTGCCAGGCGCTCGTCGTCTCGTACCGCGACCTCGGCGACGCGCTCGACGGGCTCGAGCTGCCGGACATCGCCTCCGACTTCACCGCGGGCGTCCTCGCCGCCATCGACGAGCGCGAGCGCGCCGCCGCGCGCGAGCGCCGCGTGGCCGCCGCCATCACCCTGGCAGGGGTCGCCGGCCTCGCCCTCGCCGTCGGCCTCTCCGTCGGCCAGTGGGGCGACGCCATCGTCCGCGCGCTCGACCTCCTCGCGGCCGCCGGCCAGGCCGCCCGCACCTCGCTCGACGTCGCCGCGCCCATCCTGTCGGCGCTGCGCCTGCCCATCGGCTTCTTCTGCGCCGTCGTGGCCGCGCCCATCCTGCTCGCCCTCTCCCGGCTGATGCCCGCAGCCCAGACCGAGACCGCCTAGTCCGGAAAGACGACAATGCTCGCATTCGTCCTCGCAACCCTGCTCTTCCAGGATCCCCAGGACACCGGCGGCGCGCCGCCGGCACCTCCCGCCCCCGCGCCGAAGGCCTCCCCCGCCGCACCCGCCCCGCGGGCCCCACCGGCGCCGCGCGCCGCACCCACGCCGCGGGTCGCGCCAGTGCCGCCCATGCCGCCCATGCCGGTGGAGAACCCGCGAGCGGCCCGGCAGCTCGACGTGCTCGTGGGCGACTGGCCGGATCACCCGTCGGGGAAGCGCTTCTCGGCCAAGGAAGACCGCACCTCCATCGACGAGACGCTCCAGGCCATCGCCGACGCGGCGGGCTGGAACATCTCGCTCAACACCGGCCGCACGGGCAACAAGCTCCTCGTCCTCAAGATGCAGGACGTGCCGGTCGAGGACGCGCTGCGCGCCGCCCTGCGCGGCACCGGCCTCGTCGCCCATCGCAGCGGCAACATCGTGGTGGTCTCGCCCCCCGAGATCCCCCTGCCCATGGCGTCGAAGCCCATCCTGTCGGGCTTCGACAAGCCGTCCGGCAAGAAGTTCACCGGCGAGTTCGACGGCGAGGACGTCAGCGACGCCCTCCGCCAGATCGCCAAGGCCGGCGGGCTCTCGATCGTCATCCCGGAGGGCGGCCACGGGAACGTCACCGCCAACTTCGTCGACGTGCCGGTCGAGGACGCCCTCCGTGCCGTGCTGTCGCAGGCCGGGCTGCGGGGCGAGAAGGCCGGCGCCGTGCTCATGATCGAGGACACCGAGAGCGACAACCTCGACATCTCGGTCCACATCCCGCACGGCCTGCCGGCCGACGTGCGCGAGGCCATGCGCGAGGCGCGCGACAACGCCCGCCAGGCGGTCCGGGAGGCCCGCCAGCAGGCCCGCGACGCCGCTCGCCAGGCGCGCGAGGAGGCCGAGGACGACACGAACAGCGGCCGGGACCGCCAGGTCACGGGCGAGAGCCTCACCATCGCCCCCGGCGACCGCGTCCGCGACGTGAACGTGGTGAGGGGTGACCTCGTCCTCTCGGGCGGCGCGCTGGCGCGCGACGTGTCCGTGGTCCAGGGCAAGGTCGAGCTGAAGGGCGGCGCGCTCGCCCGCGACGTCGTGGCGGTGCTCGGCAGCGTTCACCTCGACGGCGGCGCCAGCGCGCGCCAGGTCGTGGCCGTGGGCGGGAACGTGGACGTGGCGGCCGGGGCGAACATCGAGAGCGACGTCATCTCCATCGGCGGCCGCGTGAACGTCGACCCCGAGGCCGAGGTCGGCGGCTCGAAGCGCTCCATCTCGTTCCCCGGCCTGCCCGGCGCGGTCGGGCTCCTCTCCGGCCTGACCTTCGGCCACTCCTCCTCGCCGCTCTGGGCCATCATCGGCGTCCTGCTCAAGTTCGTGACGCTGTTCGTGCTCGGGCTGCTCGCGCTCTCGCTCTTCCCGAGGCGCCTCGACGCGGTCACGAGCTCCATGCTGAACGCGCCCTTCAAGTCGATCCTGGTCGGGCTCCTCGGCTGGCTCGTGATGCCGGTGCTCGGCCTGCTGCTCGTGGTCACGGTCGTCGGCATCCCGCTCGTCGCCGTGCAGGTGCTCGCGGTCATCGCCGCCGTGCTCCTCGGCATCACCGCCCTCGTCTACTTCGTCGGCCGCATGCTGCCCCTGCCGACGCAGCAGGGCCCGGCCGTGGCCCAGCTCGCCGTGGGCGTGGCGGTGTTCGCCATCCTCACGGAGATCCCCATCCTGGGCTTCCTCATCTGGGCGGCGGTGCTGCTCATCACCTTCGGCGCGGTCATCCGCTCGCGCTTCGGCCAGCCGACGATGTCGGCCCCCCCGCTCGAGACCACGGTCCCGCCACCGGCGGGAGCCTAGACCTCGCCTAGACCAGCACCAGCCCCTCCTCCGTCCACTCGGCGTGGCCGGAGAGGATGGCGTCGAGGCTCTCGAGGCGCTCGTCGGAGAGCTCGGAGACGATCTCGAGGATCTGGGGGTAGGTCAGCACGAGCTCGTCGAACTCCTTGCGCGGCAGGCGGAGCAGCGTGCCGGGCCGCTTCACCACCACCGTGGCGGTGGCCGGCGTCTTCCGGAGGCAGCTCATCTCGCCGAAGAGGTCCCCTTCCCGGAGCTGGCCCACCACGACCTCCTGCCCGTCCCGCTGCTTCCTCACCTCGACGGAGCCCTCGAGCACCACGTAGAGGCCGTCGGACCGGTCGCCCTCGCGGACGACCACGTCTCCCGGCTTCACCTCGCGGGCGCGGAACTTCTCCATGACGAGCTTCCGGTCGCCCTTGCCGAACGGCCGGAACACGGGGCTCACGGCCATGGCGTTCGCGAGCAGGCGCTGCCGGTAGAACTTGCGCAGCGAGGCGGCCACGTGGGGATGTCGCCCGGCGATCTCGAGCAGGACCTCGGCGGGGAACTCGAGCACGTCGCTCGCCGCGTCGGCCGTCACGGTGGCGGCGCGGGGGGCGCCCGAGAGGATGGCCATCTCGCCGAAGAAGTCGCCCTCGGAGAGCTTGGCGAGGGCGATGACGTTGCCCTTGTCGTCGCGCTTCGTGACCGAGAGCGCGCCGTTCGCGAGGACGTAGAAGCTCTGGCCCTCGTCGCCCTCCCGCAGCACGACCTGGCCGGCGTCGATGCGGTGCAGCACCATGCCGTGCGTGAGCTCGAGGAAGGCCTCGCGGGAGAGGTCCGAGAAGATCGGGATGTGGGGGAGATTCGCCATCCCCGGCTGCTCGTCGGAGTGCACGGGCGAGGGCCCCTCCCCCGCGAGCGCCTCTGCGATGGGCTCGTCCGTCTCGGGCAGCCCCTCGTCGGCCGGGGGCGCCGGGGGCTCCACCTCGAGCTCGACGCCCTCGTCGGTCGAGGGCTCGGCCTCGACGAGGACGCCGGGCTCGGCCTCCACGCCGGGCTCGGCCTCCACGACGTCCGGGTCGAGATCGTCGATCTCGACGTCCTCCACGATCCCGGACTCGACCGCCTGCATGGCCACGAACGAGATGCGCGCCATCGGCGTGGGGATGGGCGGCGGGGCCGAGATGCCCGCCGCGACCGAGGCGGCGGCGCTCGCGAGGTCGAACCCCCGCGGCTCGGGCGGCGGAGCGCCGCCGAGCGGCAGCGTGACGATCTGCTCGTCCGGCTCGGGCTCGGGCGGCGGGGGGACCGGAGGCGGCTCGGGCGCCTTCACGGCCGACATGAACAGGGTCGCCCGGCGGGCCGGTCGCTTCGCCTCGGTGGTGGCGCGCGCGGCGTAGAGGCCGGCCAGCGCCGACTGCGTCTCGACGTGCTCGGCGTCGAGCTCGAGGATGGTCTTGCAGATGGCGATGGCCTTGATGAGCAGGCCGTCCTTGCCGAACCGCTCGGCCACGATGCTGTACTCGGCGATCGCGTCCTTGAGGCGCCCCGCGCGGCGGAGGACGTCGGCCCGCTTCTGGCGGATCGCGACGTCGTCGGGGTCCTCCTCGAGGATGTCCTCGTAGACCGAGGCGGCCTTGTCGAACTTGCCGCGCTCCGAGAGCTCGGCGGCCTTGTCCTTGAGCTTTCGAAGGTCGGCCATGACGGCCGGTTTTACCACACGCCCCGCGGGGCCCCGAATTCCGTCCCTCGTCCTCGCCCCCGCCCCTCACATGCTCCGGGCTCGGGATGTGGGCCCCATCACGGCCTCGCGCGCGGCGCTCCGGACGGGAGCTTCGCGATCGCCTCCACCGCGGCCTTCCGCACCCGGCCGTAGTAGTCGCTGCGGAGCGCCTCCAGCGCCGGCGACGCCTCCTCGAGGCGCAGCTTGCCCACCGCGCGCGCCGCTGCGGCCCTCACGTCGGGCCGGTCGTCGACGAGGCAGCCGGCGATCGCCGGGCCGGCCTCGCGCGCCGTGAGCTGGTTGAGCGCGTCGACCACGTGCACGCGGCTCCCGGCGCCCGACCGCGGGAGCGACGCGGCGAGCGCCGTGGCGGCTTCCTGCGAGCCTATCCGTGCGAGCGAGGCCGCCGCCGCCTCCGCCGCATGAGGATCCTCGAGCAGCGCCGCGAGCGGGGCCACGGCCTCCGGTCCCCCCGCCTCGCCCAGCGCCCGGGCGAGCGCAGCCCGCCACTCGGGCTCCACGGCCGTGCGCGCGGCCATCGCGAGCGCCTCCGTGGCGCCCGCCCGGCGGCCCAGCGCGGCGGCGGCCTCGAGCCGGACGCCCAGGTCGGGATCGGCCAGCGCCACGCGCACCTCGGGAGCGTCGCCGGCGACGGCGGCCAGCCCCGCGACGGCGCCGGCCCTCACCGCCGCCACGGGATCGGCGAGGTGGCGCCTCAGGACGTCGGCGGCGCCGGGAACCGGGAGCGCTCCCGCGGCGGCGAGCAGCGCGGCGAGCTCCCCGGCATCCTCGTCGGGTACCGCGTCCAGCCAGGCCGGCCCCGCCGAGCCCGGCCCGACCGGGAGCGGCCGTGCACGGGCGAGCACGGCCCGGAGGCGCCCATCGAGCTCGTCGCCGTCGAAGCCCGGCGCGGGCGTCTCGGGAAGCCGGCCCTGGATCCACCGGGCGCGGAGCTCGGCCACGCGCTGGGCCACCGCCGCGAGGCGCTTCGCGACGGCCGGAGCCGCGGCGGGACCTCCGAGCCGCGCCGCCGCGCGGGCGGCCAGCGCGCGCACGGTGGGATCGGCGGGCGGGTCGAGGAGCCGCACCACCCGCTCCGCGGCTCCCTGCGCGGCGGCACCCTGCGGGGCCAGCTCCGCGAGCGCCGCGAGCGCGGACGCTGCGCCCTCCCGCCCGAGGCGCTGCACGAGCGGGCGCACCGGGCAGCTCGCCTCGCGGGCGGACGCCCCGCGCGCCGCGCGGACGGCGACGGCGGGATCCACGGCGCGGATGGCCACCTCGCAGAGCGCGAGCCCGACCTCGGATGCATCGGGCAGCGCCGCGAGCGCATCCACGGCGGCGCCCGCGAGGCGCGACGAGCCTTCCGACGCGGCGGCGGCGAGCGCGTCCGCGGCGCCGGGGTCGCCCAGTCGGCCGAGGGCGGCCGCCGCGGCCTCGGGCACGCCGGCGTGCGGCGAGGCGAGGAGATCCTCGAGCGGCCCGCGCGCCGTCCAGTCGCCGGCCTCGCCCAGCCCGAGCGCGGCGGCGGCCAGCATCTCCGGGTCGGGGTTCCTCGCCGGATCCGCGAGCGGGAGGAGCCGCTGCACGGCCTCCGTGCGCTGGCTCGCGCCCACCTCCTCCGCCGCTCCGAGCCGGGCCGGGCCCCTCCCGCCGAGCGCGGCGAGGTTGCGCTCCCAGAGCGCGCGGGCCTCGATCTCGACGGCCTCGCGGAGCGATACGCCCAGCTGGCCGAGGGCGGCCGCGATCGCGGTGCGCCCGGCGGGCCCCGCCGCGCCGAACGCGGACAGGAGCGCGGCGCGCGCCTGGGGAACGTCGTGCATGGCTCCGAGCCCCTCGGCGGCCGCCACCGCCACCGACGCGTCCGCGTCGAGCGCGAGCCGGCCGAGGGCCTCCGCGGAGTCCGGTCCCGCGGCCGTCCCGAAGGCGCGGGCCGCCGCGGCGCGGACCTCCGCGCTCGGGTCGCGCTGAGCGACGAGCAGCGACGGAAGGTCGCGTGCAGGGCGGAGGCCGCGGACGGCGGCCGCGCGTGTGGAGGGGTCGCGCGACTGGAGGTCGCCGCGGGAGCACGCGGCGGCGAGCCCGAGGAGGAGAGCGGCCGAGGGGAGGCGGACCGTCAACGAGGGCCTCGCCGGGACGAGCGGGACTTGCCTCCGGATCTGGACCTGGGCCAGGCGCCGGCATCGTCTTCCGGTGGCGCCGGTGGCCCATGCCCGTGCCTCCTCGCCGCCTTCGGCAGCTCGATCCTCGGGATCGGGGCCGCAGCCGCCGGCTTCCCTCCCGGCGTCCCGATGCCCACGAGGGCCTTCATGCCCCCGAGCTCGTCGGCGGAGAGCGATCGGAACTGGCCGGGCCGGAGGCCGGCCACCGTGACGCCGCCGAACTCGGGCCTGAAGAGGCGCAGCACCTGGAGCCCGACCGCTTCGCAGAGGCGCTTCACGAGGTGGAAGCGCCCCTCGCCCACGACGACGCGCAGCCAGGTGTTCTTCTCGGCCTCCTCGTGGACCGCGACCTCGAGCGCCTTCGCCGGGCCGTCCTCGAGCCGGAGCCCCGTGCGCATGCGCTCGAGCGCCTCGGGCGCGGGCTCGCCCTTCACCTTCACGAGGTAGATGCGCCGGTGCCCGTAGCGCGGGTGGGCGAGGCGGTTCGCGAGCTCGCCATCGTCCGTGAACAGCACCGCCCCCTCGGCGTCCCAGTCGAGCCGACCCACCGGGAACACCCGCTCGCCCACGCCCCGCAGGTAGTCGAGCGCCGTCGGGCGGCCCTCCGGGTCGGAGGCGGTGGTCACGCACCCGGGCGGCTTGTACAGCAGGTAGTACGCGCGCTCGTCCCGGCGCGAGACGAGCCGGCCGTCCACCCGGACGAGGTCCTTCCCCGGGTCGACCCTCGTGCCGAGCTCGGTGACCGTGCGCTCGTTCACCTTCACGCGGCCGGCGAGGATGAGCGCCTCCGCGTGCCGGCGCGAGGCCACGCCCGCGCCGGCGAGGAACTTCTGGAGCCGCTCGCCGCTCACGGCGTCGTCCCGCCCCCCGGGCCGCCCGCGCCCGGGCCGCCGGCCGGCGGATCGCCGGGCTTCTCCTTCCCCGCGTCGAGCGCGGCCGAGGCGGCGCGCGAGCGCACGTCGGCCTGGTCCATCGCCCGCTCGAGGTCGTCGAGGGCCCGGTCGCCCTCGGCGCGGCCGGCCTCCAGCGAGGCGCGGAGGCCGGGGTCGGCGAGCTCGTCGGCCATGCCGGCGATCGCGCCCGGCTCGGGCTCCGGCGTGCGCTCCACGATCTCGCGGTGCTCCTCCGAGAGTTCGTGGAACTCGCGCAGGGTGGGCAGCGAGGCGAGGTCCTTGAGCGCGAAGAACTCCAGGAACTCGCGGGTGGTCCCGTACAGGATGGGCCGGCCGGGCTCCTCCTTCTTGCCGAGGATCTTGACGAGCCTGCGCTCGAGGAGCGCCTTCACCACGGCGCCGCAGTCCACGCCGCGGATCTCCTCGATCTCGGGGCGCGTGACCGGCTGGCGGTAGGCCACGATGGCGAGCGTCTCCAGCGCCGCCCGGGTGAGGCGCTGCGGCTTGACCCGGAGGAAGCGTCTCGCGAAGTCGGAGTTGTCCGGCGAGGTGCGGAGCTGCCAGCCGCCGGCCACCTCGTGGAGGACGATGCCGCAGACGCCCTCGCGGTAGTGGCCACCGAGCTGGTCGAGCGCCCTCGCGATCCGCTCCGGCTCGAGGCCCGTGGCGTTCCGGATCTCGGCGACGCCGAGCGGCTTCTCCGCGAGGAAGAGCAGCGTCTCGACGACCGTCCGCACCCGCGCCTCGGAGAGGCGCCGGGCCGAGGCGGCCAGCTTCTCGAACGGCTCGTCCTTCTCGTCGGGCACGTCGATCTGCGCGGACTCCACCTCGTCGAGCGCGGGGTCGCCCTTCGCCTCCTCGGCGGCCTGCAGGGCGCGGAGCTCCGCCTCGAGGCGCGGACCTTCCGAGGGGGCCGGCGCGGCGCCCTCCTCCGCGGCCCGGCCAGCGGGATCCTTGGGTTCGGTCCGTTCCGGGCTCATCGGTAGTCCTCCTGGGGGGCGGGCGGAGGCTCCTCGCCCAGCGTGTCCCGGGCCTCGACGAGGATCTCCCCGCCGGGGCCGGATCCGTCGAGCGCGGCCTGGTACACCCGCACGAGGCGGAGCTTCGCCATCTCCAGGATGGCGAGGAAGGTGGCGATCACCGCGGCGCGCCCGTGCGGTCGGCCGGGAGGCCCGGCCAGCAGCTCCACGAACGTGGCCCGGCGCCTCAGCCGGAGCACCTCCGCCACGCGGGCGATGGCGTCGCCGATGCCCAGCCGCTCCACGGCGATCTCGTGCACCGCCTCGGGCCTCGCGTTCTCGAGCGCGCGGGCGAGCGCCTCGATGAGCTTGAAGACCGAGACGTCGGCGAGCCCCTCCGGCCCCTCCGGCGCGGCGATGCGCTCCACTCGTGCACGGCGGGTGAAGACCGTCCGGTCGAGGATGTCGCGTGCTCCCAGGTCCTCGCCGGCCGACTTGTACTTCTGGTACTCGAGCAGGCGCCGCACCAGCTCCGCGCGCGGGTCCACCCCGGCGTCCTCCGGCCCGGGCGCGTCCTCCGCCACCTCGGTGCGCGGAAGGAGCAGCCTCGACTTCATGAGCACGAGCTGCGACGCCATGTGCAGGAACTCGCCGGCGAGGTCGATGTCCAGCTCGCGGAGGGCCCCCAGCGCCGCCAGGTAGCTCTCGGTGATGCGCGCGATCGGGATGTCGAAGAGATCGACCTCGTGCTCCTTCACGAGGTGGAGGATGAGGTCGAGCGGGCCCTCGAAGGGCGGCTCTCCGGCGCGAAGCGGCGGCAGCGAGACGCGAAAGGCGTCCGCGGCGACGCGCGCGCTGGCGGCGTCCCGGGCCTCGTCCGGGCCCGCGTCGGTCTGGGTCGGCCGGGCCACGCGCGTGACCGGAGTCTAGAGCTTCATGGCGGCGCGGACCTCGCCCATCGTCCGCTGCGCCACCTCGCGGGCCTTCCGGGTGCCCAGCTCGACGATGTCCTCCACGTCACCCGGCCGGGCCAGGAGGGCCTCGCGCCGCTCGCGCATGCGGTCCTGCTCGGGCAGGAGACGCTCGAGGAGCTTCTTCTTGCAGTCGACGCAGCCGATGGCCGCCGTGCGGCACCCGTTCTCCACCCAGGGCAGCGTCTCCGGCGCGCTCGTCACCTTGTGCAGGTAGTAGATGCCGCACACGTCCGGGTTCCCCGGGTCGGTGCGTAGCTTCCGGGCCGGGTCGGTCACCATGCCCATGACCTTCTTGCGGGTCACCTCGGCGGGCTCGCCGAGGTCGATGGTGTTGCCGTAGCTCTTCGACATCTTCCGGCCGTCGGTGCCCAGGATCTTGGGCGCCGCGGTGAGGAGCGGCTGGGGCTCGGGGAAGACCGGCCCGAACTGGGCATTGAAGCGGCGGACGATCTCGCGCGAGAGCTCGATGTGCGGGACCTGGTCGACGCCCACCGGCACGCGGTTCGCCTTGTAGAGGACGATGTCCGCGGTCTGGAGCACCGGGTAGCCGAGGAAGCCGTACAGGGCGAGCTCGCGGTCGGTGATGTTCTCGCGCATCTCCTTGTAGGACGGCGAGCGCTCGAGCCATCCCACCGGCGTGATCATCGCGAGGAGGAGGAACAGCTCGGCGTGCTCCTTCACCTCGCTCTGGACGAACAGGGTCGCCTTCTCCGGGTCGACGCCGGCGGCGATGAAGTCCACGAACATCTCCCGCTCGGCGGGCTTGATGGTCTCGGTCTGGTGGTAGTTCGTGGTGAGGGCGTGCCAGTCGGCGCTGAAGAAGAAGCAGGTCGCCTCGTCCTGCAGCCTCACCCAGTTGGCGAGCGCGCCGTGGAGGTGGCCGACGTGGAGCCGCCCGGTGGGGCGCATGCCGCTCAGGACGACGGGGCGGGTGGCGGTCATGGGATCAGGTGGCGATGAGGCGGACGAGGTGGGCGAGCTGGTTGAAGACCGCGTTCATCGGGCGTTCCGCCAGGCGGCCTCCGAACATGAAGACGGCGATGAGGAGGAGCGGGGCGAACCCCTCGAGCTGGCGCCATCCCTCCTGGAGCCCCCGGGGCATGAGCCAGGCCACGACGCGGCTCCCGTCGAGCGGCGGCACCGGGATGAGGTTGAAGACGGCCAGGGAGACGTTGAGGATCACGAGCTGCGTGAGGATCGGCATCGCGGCGACGTCGGCGTCGGGCGCGAGCCGGTAGACGAGCCCGATGGCCACCGCGCCGGCGACGGCGAGGAGCAGGTTCGAGATCGGGCCGGCCGAGGCGGTGACGGCCATCCCCCCGGCCATGGAGACGCCGCGGCGGAACCGGGCCGGGTTCACCGGGACCGGCTTCGCCCATCCGAACGGGATCGGCGAGAGGAGCGGCAAGATGATCGTGCCGAGGAGGTCGATGTGGGGGAGCGGGTTGAGCGTCAACCTCCCCTGCGACGCGGCCGTGTCGTCGCCGAGCCGGAAGGCGCTCCAGGCGTGCGCCCACTCGTGGAGGGTGAGCGACAGGATGAAGAGCGGGAGCGAGATGAGCCGCTCGAGCAGGTCGGATGGGATCACTCGGGATTGGACCTCGAAACACGGGCGTTTAGCACCCCCCTCGCCCGAGGTCAACGCGCGCCGGTGAGCGCTCGCTCACGCCCGCGGGTGGAACCGCGTGTGGAGCCGCTGCGCGTGCGTCCGGTCGACGTGCGTGTAGATCTGGGTGGTCGACACGTCGGCGTGGCCGAGCATCTCCTGCACCGCCCGGAGGTCCGCGCCGCCCTCCAGGAGATGCGTCGCGAAGGAATGGCGGAGCTTGTGCGGCGAGATCCGGCGCCGGATCCCTGCCGCGCGCGCGTACCGCCCGAGCAGCTTCGCGAAGCCCTGCCGTGTCATGCGCTTCCCGCGCGGCGTCACGAAGAGCTCCCGTGCGCGCCGCCCGCGCAACATGCGCTCGCGAGGTGAGGCCAGCCAGGCCCGGACCGCCTCGGCCGCGGGAGCGCCCACCGGCACGATGCGCTCCTTCCCGCCCTTCCCCCTCGCCACGAGCACCCTCGCCTCGAGGTCGAGGTCGTTCACGCCCAGCGAGACGAGCTCCGAGACCCGGAGCCCCGTCGCGTAGAGGAGCTCCAGCATGGCCCGGTCGCGAACCCCGGCCGGCTTCCGGCGGTCCGGCGCCGCCAGGACGGCCGCGATCTCGTCGCGGGCCACGGGGCGCGGCAGGGCGCGGCCCGGGCGCGGCGAGGAGATCTCGTCGCAGGGATCGACCTGCGTGATGCGATCGGAGAGGAGGAGCGCGTGCAGCGATCGGATGGCGGAGAGCGCGCGGGCCTGCGAGCGCGGGGAGAGCCCCGCCTCGACGAGCGCCGCCAGGTGCGAGCGGATCTCGGCCCGGCCCACGGCGGCCCAGTCGCTCACTCCCAGGGACCCGAGGTGGTCGAGGTAGCGGCGGAGGTCGCGGCCATAGGCCTCGACCGAGTTGGCGGCGAGCCCCTTCTCCACCCGCGCGTGGGCGAGGAAGAGATCGAGTGCGGGCTCGAGGGGCGACACGCCCGGAGCGTAGCGCGCGGGGGTGCAGGGTAAAGTTCCCGCTCACCCGACCAGATCGGAGACGTCGCCCTTCCCCTGCCGGATGACCCTGGGCTCGGGGCCGGACAGGTCGATCACCGACGAGGGCTCGTTGGGCTTGAACCCGCCGTCGAGCACGAGCTCGAGGCCGTGGCCGAGCTTCTCCTTGATGTCGCGCGCGTCGATGAGCACCTCGCCGTCGGGCGTGGCGGCGGAGGTGGAGATGAGCGGGTGCTCGAGGAGCCGCACGATCTCGAGCGCGATGGGGCTCGCCGGGATCCGGATGCCCACGGTCTTCTGCCGGCGCAGCACGAGGTCGGGCACCAGCCGGGTGGCCGGAAGGATGAACGTGTACGGCCCCGGCACCTTGCGCCGGAGCACGCGGTAGGCGGCGTTGTCGACGATGGCGTAGCGCGAGATCTCGGCCAGGTCCTGGCACACGAAGGCGAGCTCGTGGGAGCGGGGCAACTGCTTCAGCTGGTAGATGCGCTCGATGGCCCGCTTGTCGAAGAGGTCGCAGCCGATGCCGTAGTAGGTGTCGGTCGGGTAAGCGAGGAGTCCGCCCGAGGCGAGCACCGACACCGCGCGCTCCACCACGCGCGGCTGCGGATGCTCGGGGTCGATCTCCACGATGGGTGCGACCGGCATGAGCCGAGTTTCTAACAGCTTTCCCGGTCCGGCGTGAAGCGCGCCGGCGCCGCGGGCCGCAGGTACCGCGCTACCCGGTGGCTGCCGGCGCCGCTCCGGAGAGCGTCTCGACCGTCCTGAGGAGCACCTTGAAGTCGATCGGCTTCTTCACGAACGCGTCGAAGCCGGCCTTCTTGAGGCGCGACTCGACGTCGGGCCCGCGCAGGGAGGTGCAGGCGACGACGGGGATGCTCTTCGACTCCTCCCGCTCCCGCAGGAGCGCGAGCACCTCGTAACCGTCGAGCCCGGGCATCACGAGGTCGAGCACGATGACGTCCGGGACGCGGCGACCGACCAGGTAGCCGGCCAGGAACCCCTGCCGCGCCGTCTCCACCGCGTAGCCGTTGGCGGTGAGGAGCTCGCGGACCACCTCGAGGAAGGCCTCGTCGTCGTCGATGCAGAGCACCCGCTTCTTGCCCTCGTCGGAGCCGTCCTCGACCGGGTCGGAGGCGAGCTCGGCGGGGACCGGGATGCCCCGGGCCACGAGGAACCGGCGGAGCTCCTCGACCGCCACGCGACCGTGGCCGCCCACCGTGCGGTGGGCCCGGATGACCCCGTCCCGGATCCAGTTCGTCACCGTGCGAGGCGACACCCCGCATGCGGCGGCGACCTCCACGCTCGTCAGGTATCGGGTGGGCTTTTCCACGTGGGAGCCGCGCACGGTATCAGCGGGCGCGCCAGCAAGGCAACGGCCCGGACGCCCTCCTGCCCCGTTCGGACGCCCGGTCCCGGGTGCCGCCGGCCATCGCGCCCACGGCTAGTTGCCCTGCGCCAGCGCCGCGCGCAGCGCATCGACCACCCGCCCGGCGTGCTCCCCGTCCAGGCGCCCGCCGTCCGCGGTCCGGACGTAGAAGGCGTCGGAAGCCCGGTGACCGTCGGTGGAGATGCGGGCGAGGTCCACGGTGAGCCCGAGGTCGAAGAAGGTCCTCGCCAGGGTGTGGAGAAGGCCGACGCGATCGGCGGTGAAGACGTCCACGACGCTGTGGGTGCGCGAGGCCTCGTTGTCGACGACGACCCGGGTCGCGAGGCGTGGCAGCGGGCGCGGCGGGACGGACGAGGCCCGCAGGCGGCGCGCCATGAGGGCGTCGAGGGGCTCCTGACCCGAGAGCACCCGGTGGAGGTCCCGCCGGCAGGAGCGCCAGCGAACGGCGTCCACGGCGCCCTCCTCGGGCCCCCTGAGCTCGAAGACGTCGAGCGCGCGGCCGGCCAGCGGCCCGAGGGACGGGTCGGCCGGCGTGGAGAAGACCTCGGCGTGATGGATGTCGATGCGGTGCGCCGCCAGCACCCCGGCGACCGTGGCGAGGAGGCCCGGGCGGTCGTCGGCGACGAGGGTCATCTCCGACTGGCCGAGGTCGTTGCGGTGGCGGATGGCGGTGACGAGCGGCCGGCCCGCCCCGAGGAGGAGCAGGCGGAGGTGTCGCGGTGCCAGCTCCGGGGGCTCGGTGACGAAGTAGCGCGCCGGGAGCGCTGCCACGAGCCGGGCGCGGTCCTGCGGCGTGCCGGTGCCGCGCCGGTCGAGCGCGGCGGCGGCGGCGCCACGTCCCACCGCCTCCAGCGTCCCGGGCTCCGGCCTCCGCTCGCCGGCGGCGAGCGCGTCCCTCGTCTTCTCGAACAGCTCACGCAGCAGCCTCGCCTTCCATTCGGTCCAGGTGCGTGGCCCGACGGTGGCCATGTCCGCGTAGGTGAGCGCGTAGAGCTTCTCCAGCCGGTCGTGCGTGCCGACCTCCTCGGCGAAGGCGTGGATGAGATCCGGGTCGGAGAGGTCGCGGCGCTGGGCGATGGCCGAGAGGCGCAGGTGCTTCAGCACCAGCCACTCCACGTCGGCCGCCTCCGCGGGATCGAGCCCCAGCCGCACGCAGGCCTCGGCGGCGATCTCGGCGCCTCGCGCGGAGTGGTCCTTGCCGGAGCCCTTCCCGATGTCGTGGAACAGCGTGCCGAGGTAGAGCGCGAGCGGCCGCGCCACCTTGCGGGTGACCTCGTCGACGAGCGGCTCGGCGACGTCCTGGCAGCGCAGCGCGAAGAGCCTCCGCACCGCGAACAGCGAGTGAACGTCCACCGTGTACACGTGGTAGACGTCGAACTGGCGGCGCGCGGTGACTCGCGCGAACTCCGGCAGCACGCGGGGGAGGACGCCGAGCTCGTGCATCTGGGTGAGGAAGCGCCCTCGCGTGCCGGGCCGGGTCAGCGCCGAGAGCAGCTCCTGGTTCATCTCCGGGTCGGCCGCTGCGCCGGCCGGAAGCTCCTCGGCGGCCTGGGAGGCGAGGTCCCGCGCGTACGGGTAGAGGTCGAGCCCCTCGCGATCGGCCGCCGCGAAGAGGCGGACCAGCGCCGCCGGCGAGCGCCACAGCACGTCCCGCTCCAGCACGGTGAGACGGCCGCGGAACACCTTGAACTCGCCGCCGGGCAGGATGCGGTCGGCCGAGCGCGTCGGCTGGCCGCGAAGCACCGGGACCGGGCGTTCCGCGCCGATGGTGGCCGCGGGCGGGGGCACCATCCGCCAGCCGACCGCCGTCTGCGGCTCGAGGCAACGATCCACGAGCGCGTCGCAGGCGACGAGCACCGTCTTCGCGGCGAGGTAGTAGTGCCGCATGAACCCCTCGACCGCGGGCGTGTGCTCGGCGTCCTGGTAGCCCATGGCCTCGGCGACCGTCGGCTGGACGTCGAACGTCAGCTGGTCCCACTTGCGGCCTGCCTGGTAGTGGAGCGCGTTCCGCACCCTCCACAGGAAGTCGCGCGCCCTCCGCATCTCCTGGATCTCGCTCGGCGGGAGGAGCGCGCGCGCGAGGAGCTCGGTGATGCCGGCCACCTTGAACCGGACGCGGGCACACCACAGCGCCGACTGCAGGTCGCGGAGGCCCCCCTCCGATTCCTTCACGTTCGGCTCGAGCATGTAGAGCGAGTCGCCGAACCGCTCCCGGCGCGTGCGCATCTCGGCGAGCTTGTCGGCGAGGAACGACTCCACCCGCGCCTCCGAGAGCCCGTGCAGCTGCTCGCGCTCGAGCTCCCGGTAGAGGTCCCGGTCGCCGCCGAGGAGGCGCAGGTCGAGGAGCGCCGTGCGGGCGGTGTGGTCCTCGCCGGCGACCTGGTCGCAGGCCTTGAGGTCGCGCACGGCCCAGCCGACGTCGAGCTTCAGGTCCCAGAGGGCGTAGAGGAGCTTCTCGCCGGCCGCCTTCACGAAGGCGTCGGGCTTCGGGGCCCCGTGGAGCAGCATCAGGTCGAGGTCGCTGTGCGGAGCGAGCTCGCGCCGGCCGTAGCCGCCGAGGGCCACGAGCGCGACCGGCGACGGCTTGTGAGCGGTGCCGGCCTCGGCGGTCGCGCGCTCCCAGAGCGCCAGGACGATGCGATCCATCGCCGCCGCCTGGAGGCGCACGACGGTGTGGCCGGAGCCGCCCGCACGGTGCACCGCCTCGACGTACCGGCGCTGGGCGAGGAAGTCGGCCTTCACGTCGCCGCTCTGCGGCGGGAGACCCGGGATCTTCTCGTCGAGCTGGTACGGCGCGGCGACGGGCAGGCTGGGGTGGTGATCGGTGTCGAGCACGAGGGAAGTATATCGGGGCGGGGCCCGGGGGCATGCCCGGGGCCGGCGGGAGGAGCGAACGGGACCTGGCGCGCCTTTCGCGACGCCCCTACCGCGCCGCCACCCTCGCCTCGCTCCTCGCGTACGCCGACACCGCGCGCGAGATTCCGGCCGCCACCTCGTCCTGGTAGCGCGGCGAGGCGAGCCGGCGCTCCTCCTCGCGGTTCGAGATGAACCCGGTCTCCACCAGCACGGCCGGCATGCGGGCGCCGAGCAGCACGTAGAAGAGCGCGCTCTTCACGCCGAGGTCGCGCACGTCGCCGACCCGCGCGCGCACACCGCCGGTGACCTCGCGCTGGACCAGCGAGGCGAGCCGGTGCGACGAGGACGCGCTCGTCTTGGCGTCGAGGTCCGTGAGGATGCGGTTCGCCTGCTCGTCGGCGCTGCCGAGGTCGACGCCGTTCTCCCGGGCCGCCAGCCGGGCAGCGTAGCGGTCGTCGGCGACGTTCAGGAAGTAGGTCTCGATGCCCACCCGGTTCCGGCGCGGGTGGGCGTTCGCGTGCACCGACACGAACAGGTCCGCTCCGGCGGTGTTGGCGAGCGCGGTCCGCTCCTCGAGCGCGAGCGTCCGGTCGCGGTCGCGGGTGAGCACCACCTCGAAGCCGTCCTCCCGCAGCTGCCTCGCGAGGCGCGTGGCGATGGCGAGCGTCACGTCCTTCTCGCGCACCCTCCCCGCGCCGATGGCGCCCGGGTCCTGGCCGCCGTGGCCGGCGTCCACCACGATGCGGCGGATGCTCCCGGTCCCGCTCCGCTCCGGCGAGGGAGGCGGAGGAGGGGGTGGCAGCGAGTCCGCGGCGTGCGCCGGCGGCACGGCGGCGACGGCGGGAGCCTTGCGCGCCGGCTCGGCGGAGCCCACGTCCACGATGAGGCGCGGCGGGTCGTCGAGGCCGAACAGACGGACGCGATCGGCGCCCGGGAGGTCGAGCACCACGCGCACCGTCTCGGCGTCGTTCTGCGCGGCGCGCACCCGGTCCACCTGCTTCCCGTCGACCGGCCGCGCGAGCGCGCGGTCCAGCTCGGCCGGCCGGAAGTCGAGCGCGAGGCGGCGCGGGCTGCCCGGCGCCGCGGGAAGCTCGAGCTTCTGCCAGCCGACCCAGTGCGAGAGGTAGATGGCGACGCGCGTGTAGTCCCCCGACGACCAGCTCCGCACCTGCGAGACGCGGGCGGGCCCTTCTCCCCCGGAGTCTCCCAGCCGCATCGGCTCGGCCGAGCCCGCGGAGAGGTCGGCGAGGGCAGCCGCGAGCGCCGGGTCGGGCGGCGCCTCGGGCGCGGTGTCCTGTGCGTCGGGCTCGACGGGCACGGCCGGCTCGATCGGGCGAGCGCTCGCCGCGGCGGGCGACTGGCGCGGAGCGGCCGCGGGTCGCGGTGCCGGATGCCGCGGCTCGGGCCGGTCGTCGCCGGCCTCGGCGCGGATCGCCGCCGCGAGCGCGGCGGCGGGCTTCGCGCCCTTCGCGGTGGCGCGGCCGGCGAGGCGGAGCGCCTCGTCGCGGTCGGCCTCGTTCGCCGACCAGCGGTAGAGCGCGTAGCGCGCGCGGGCCGCCTCGAGGAGCGCCGGCCCCGCGTCCGGGCCGCGCGCCGCGCGCTCGAGGTTCCTCACGGCGCGCTCCCAGTTGTGGCGGTAACGGCGCTTCACCGGGTCGCGCTGCAGCGCGGTCATGGCGGCCTTCGCCTGCTCCAGGCTCGCGGCCCTGGCGGGGGGCCTCGCGCCCGGGCGCGCGTGCGCCGTGGAGACCGTCCGGCTCCCCCCTGCGGCCGAATGTCGCGAGGGCGCGCCCGACGGCGCCGGCGCGGCGAGGAGGAGGGCGAGCAGGACCGGCGCTGCGAGCATGGGATCGGGAACGTGCCCGAGGGCCATGGGAGCGTCCACTTTTCGGCAACCGTGCCGCGCGGATGCGCCCCCATCCCCGCGCGGCGATCGGCGAGCGCGGAGCGCGGCGTCACGGGAGCGCGACCTTCCCCCGATCGACGTGGCCCAAATTGTCGCGAGTCAATTCTCGACGGAGAAACGCAACATGATCCCTGTGACCGCGGGTCTTTGTCGCTGCACCCCGATGAATATCGGCTAGACTGCGCCGTCCCGGAAAGGGCGGATGGACCGCCCCTCGCACGCAGGAGTGAGCCAAGTGACCAAGTACATCGTCGGACTTTTCGCTGCCTTCGCCCTCGCCACCTCCGCCTACGCCGCTGCGCCGACGGGCCCGACCGTCCTCAAGGCCAAGAACGGCGACGTGACCTTCGAGCACGCGAAGCACGCGAAGCTCGACTGCACGAAGTGCCATGCGACCGCGGCCGGCGGGAAGATCGAGGGCATGGGCAAGGAGAAGGCCCACGACCAGCTCTGCGTCGTCTGCCACAAGGCCGATCCGAACGGCAAGGCGCCGACGAAGTGCAACGACTGCCACAAGAAGCCCGCGTAGCCGGAGTTTCCAGCAGGGGGAGTTCACGGAGGGGCCGGGCGACCGGCCCCTCTCGTTTTGCCGCGGGGGGATACTCGGCTCGCTGCGCCGCTTCGCTGCAGCGAGCCTGCGCTCCCCCCGGGCGCCCCCCTGCTCGCTCCAGTCGGGACCTGGCCG
>Ga0335084_10001060_pt1 | contig 24998 bp, 22 predicted proteins | sample Lox_Sample_44_FD_206721 | JGI IMG/M metagenome (GOLD analysis project Ga0335084, IMG submission 206721) | Soil microbial communities from Loxahatchee National Wildlife Refuge, Florida, United States - Lox_Sample_4.4 | ecosystem: Environmental > Terrestrial > Soil > Wetlands | place: USA... | reverse complement strand
CGGTAGTCGCCGCGTTCGGTTTCGATTTTACGGGACTTCTCGCCGACACGGGTTAGAGTTCCCCAGTGTTCTTCCGTCTCGAGCCCCCAGTTCTTGCCCCAGTCGAGCCCATCTGGGTAGTTCGGACTGCGCAGGATTTCTTCCTGAGGATCCATTCCATATTTCACGAACGAGCCTTGGGTTCCGTGTACGAGCAAATGATGACTCGGAGCATAAGCGATGATGCGGGCGCGCAAAGTGGCGCGCAGGGCGGGATAGTCCATGATGACGTCGAAGGAATCGTCAATGGTCGCCGTTTTGCGCTGGTGCATCGTCGTCGCACTAATGGATTGAGGCTCCCCGAATAGAACCAGGGCTCCATCGATGAGGTGTGGGCCGAGATCCCAGAGGACGCCAGCTGCGGGGAAGTCTGCTTGCTCGCGCCATGCGCCAGGCTTGGCGTCAAGTCGAAAGCGGTCGAAGCGGGCTTCGTATTCTCTGACCTCGCCGAGCGTGTTTGCCTGCAACAGTTTTTTCACGGTCAGGAAGGCGCCATCCCAGCGGCGATCCTGATAAACGCTCAGGAGAAGATTGCGTTCGATGGCGAGCCGTAACAGCGCCTCGGCTTCAGCCATTGTCGGAGTCATGGGCTTGTCGAGCACCACGTGGCGTCCGGCTTCGAGAGCAGCTTTTGTGTAGAAGTAGTGAGTGTCGTTCGGAGTGGCGACAACGACGAGGTTGATCGACTTGTCGGACAGCATCTCGTCGAGAGTTCGGGCGATGCGCACTTCCGGGTACCGCGTCTTGGCATTGTTGGTGTGGCGCTCGAGGACACACGCGAGTTCCATTCCTTCGACGCCGCGAATCATTGGGGCGTGGAATGCCTGTCCTGCCAATCCGAAACCGATTAGGCCTACTCGAACCATGGGCTTTCCTTGTTGGGCGCGGGATTTAGCGATCTTTCAGGCGCCGGACGAATTTTAGCCCGGACCAGACCTCCGTGACAGCGCACACCTTTACATCGACCAGGCCAACTGCAAGACCGATTTCGCGAACGATCTTCTCGTTCAGGTCCGTCGGAACACCCGAAGTTTTCTTCGGCCAGCTTACCCAGAACATTCCTGCGGGGCTGAGTTGTTTGATCATTCGGTTGAATTCTTTGGTGAGAGCTGAGCCGGACTTCGTGAAGACCATCGCAAAGTCGATTGCAGACTTACTGTCGTTCACTTTGCTGCATTTGTCGAGGGTAACCTTCAACTCAGCAACTACTTCTGGAGGAGCATCGATCAGGCAAATTTGGAAGGCGTCTTTAATCCCCAGCTTTTTCGGGAGTGGCGTACCTGAGTATCCGGGCATTTCGTTGATCCTAGAAATCGTTAACCACTAAGGACACTAAGCTACACGAAGCAGCCTTAAGTTCGTCAGACCGCTACTGCAACGGGGCGTAGTATCCGCGGCGGGCGCGGACGCGGAAATTCTTGCGGTCGTTGGCTACGATTTCGATGGTGCGGTAGTGGCCGTCGGCTTTGAAGTCGGCAGGCTTGTAGGATACGGCGTACTGGCTGCGGAGTTCGTCCTGAATCTCGGCGAAGGCGTTAGCGACGTCACGAATCTGAAAGGGGAAGAAGGCGCGTCCTCCAGTCGCGTCGGCAATGCGCTCCAGAACCTTATCTCCGGCACCCTTGGTGCCACTCACGTTAGTGCTGATGGTGTAAATGATGGCTTCGGCGCGCTGTGCCATTTCGATAGCTTCTTCACGGGTGACATGGCTCTGGTTATCATCGCCATCGCTCAGCAGAATGATGGCCCGGCGCACAGGCGTGCCTTTGTCGGTCTTCAGAAGTTTGTCGCGACAGGCGAAGTAGAGAGCATCATAAAGCGCGGTGCCACCGCCGGGACGGAGATCGTGCACGCCGTGAGCGAGCAGTTCCGTGTTGTCGGTGAAATCCTGCGTGACTTCGGGTGTCACATCGAAGCCGACCACGAATGCCCGATCATAGTTCGGATGAATCGTCTGATTCAGAAATTCGATGGCGGATTCCTGTTCGAATTTGAAGCGGTCGCGGACGGAATTGCTGGCGTCGATCAGCAGCCCGACTTGCAGGGGAAGATTGGTCTCGGCGTGAAAGCTGCGAATTTGTTCCGGGGCTTTGTTGTCATCGACGATTCGGAAGTCATCCTTCTTAAGATCTGTAATGCGGTGTCCCTTTTTGTCGGTAACGGTGAAGACCACATTGACTTCGTTCGTTCGTACGGGTATGACGGGAATCCCTTGATCGCCTACGGCGGAAGAATCATTGGTTTTCTGATCTTCCGGCTTTTGCTCGGGGGCCTTCTGGTCTTGTGCCTGAGATGTGCTAGCGTCCCCGGACGGTTGCTGTTGGGCGGGCTGCGTTGCCGGAGCCTGAGAGGAAGCAGGATCCTGAGTGGACTGTGCAGTTGCAGCGACAGTAAACAGTATGACCAGAGTCAGCCGGGCGATGAGAGAAAGTCTGATTCCCATGGTATTCATGGACGCATAGATATTATAGCTTCCCGACTCAAGCCTTTTTCCCTGATGCAGGTGAGATGCCCTCGACGCGCTGCAGGAAGTCCTCGAGTTGGGGAGGTAGGGAATTTCTGAAAGAGAGCTCGGCTGATGTACGGGGATGCGCGAGATCAAGGTAAGCGGCATGCAGGAAGTTTCGGTCCAGCGAGATTGCACCTGGTTTGTCGTGTTTCCCCGGCAGCCGCACGGCGCGAAGTTCACGAGGGGCGCCGTAGAGAGTGTCGCCTACGACGGGATGACCGAGCGAGGCCATGTGAACCCGGATCTGGTGGGTACGCCCAGTATCGATTTTCACTTCCACTAGTGTGAACTTGCCGTAGGGCGATGCAATGCGGCGGAGAGCTTCATAGTGTGAAACGGCCTCGCGGCCGCCGGCCTCGCGAGTCGTCATGCGAGTACGGCGCACGCGGTCGCGGCTGATGCTTGCAGAGACGGTTCCGGAATCCTTCTGCAGCCAACCATGCACGAGTGCAAGATACTTCTTCTTGACTTCGCGGCGGGCAAACTGGGCGGCGAGGTTGTGGTGAGCGGCATCGTTCTTTGCGACAACGATCAGGCCGCTGGTTTCCTTGTCGAGGCGGTGGACGATGCCGGGCCGCAATTCGCCTCCGACGCCTGATAGGTTAGCGAAATGATGCAGCAATGCGTTGACCAGGGTTCCGCGATTACGTTGATCTTCCGTGGCTCCGGCGCCCACATGAACCATCATGCCGGCAGGCTTGTTGATGATGGCGAGATCATCGTCTTCGTAAACGATGTCGAGTGGAATCTCCTCAGCAACCGCCCGCAGAGGAGGGCGTGCGGGGGGGCCAAGAATGCGGATGGACTCTCCGCCCCGTAATTTTAGAGATGGTCTCGCGGCGGCGTCATTGACGAGCACCTTCTGCTCCGAAATGAGTTGCTGGACGCGTGCGCGGCTGATATCAAGGTGGACAGCGAGGAATTGATCCAGACGCTTGCCCTCATCTTCTGGCGGGACCGACATGGGGATGGGCAAAGGGTCAACCATTCAGGTGGACGATACTACAAAAGCTGTAGTAGAGCTGGCCGCGAATTGGGGCTTCCCGCAGGCTCAGGAAATGCATCCAAACTGTCCCAATGCCACCCTCACGAACACGGTTGATCGCTATTGTCGCCTTTTGCGCTGCGACTGGTATTCCCTTTCGTGGCGCGGTTGCCCAAGTGAGCAATTCCGAGCTACCGGATGCGCCATCGGAAACCGTGTTTAGTCCGCACCAAAGTGGCGATCCCGCGTCGAATCGGCGGGTAACCTGGCGTTCGCTGCCCAAAGACTTCCTCCACGACCAAAAGCAAATCTGGCTATTTCCCACTCAGTTAGCGAAGGGCCGGCACTGGGTGCCGACACTGGCGATTACTGGCGTGACCGGGGTACTGATCGCGACCGACAAGTACACGATGCCATACTTCCGGAATCACCAAACTCAGCTGGACGATTTGAATGATGCCTTTGATGCGTACATTACCACCGCCGAAGTGATCGCCGTTCCCGCCTCCCTGATGATTGCCGGCTATGCGCGACATGATGGGTATCAGGTGGAGACAGCGTTACTCTGCGCCGAGGCCTATGCCGACTCAGCAGTGGTCGACCTTGCGATGAAGGCGGTAACTCGGAGGAAGAGGCCGATCGACGTTCCTCCAGGCGAGCCCTTCGATGACACATTCTTCAGTGGCGGCAAATCGCCGTTCCATGGAAGCTCATTTCCATCGGGGCACGCCGCGGGCGTCTTCTCGGTGGCAACGGTCGTGGCGAACCGGTATCGCAATCATCGATGGGTGCCGTTCGTGGCCTATGGGTTCGCCGCAGCAATCAGTTTTTCACGCGTCACCAATGCGGCACATTTCCCTTCCGATGTCTTCCTGGGCGCGGCGCTAGGATATACCGTGACGAAGTACACTGTGCTGCAGCCACGCGGAGACTGAGACGATAACGAGCAGGGTTTAGCGCACCGCAGTAGCGGGCCGGGCAGGAGCCGTCTTCGAGCCGGGGCGCAACCACCAGATCAATCCGCCACCGAGAACGAATCCGATTGCGATCAGTTGTGTGACAGTCATTGCACCGCCGAAAACGGAGCCACGGCCGGGATCGCCTCGGAGATATTCGAGGAAGAAACGTGCGATCCCGTAAATAAACAGAAAGGCTCCAAATATCTGTCCGTCAAACTTTCTTCGTTTCAACAGCCACATCAGAAAGAAGAAGTTCGCGAGTTCGACGGCGAATTCGAAAAGCTGTGTGGGTTCGAGTGGAACGCCTAGAGGCGTGCCCGTAATCGACTGCGCCAAGGGATTATGGAACGTAACTCCCCACCAGTGATGCGTTTCCTTGCCGTAACAGCAACCGGCGGCGAAGCACCCGATTCGCCCGAGGGCGTGACCGAGAGCAAGGCCGGGAGAGAATGCATCGCAGGTACCGAGGGGCGGCATGTGATTGCGGCGAACATACCAGGCAGCGGCGACGAACGCCGCGAGCAATCCTCCCGAAAAGACTCCTCCAGCCTGTAGCGTGCTGATGCTGAAGATCTCACGGAAAGACATGTGTTCGTTGATTACGTAAAGAACCTTTGAGCCAACGATACCGCTGAGGACAACCAGGATGCCGAAGTTCCACGCATGATCGCCGTCATAACCGAGGCGCTCGGAGTTTCGCACGCTGATCCAAAGACCAAGCAGGACGCCGAGAGCGACAAGGAATCCGTAGGTCGGAAGGTAGAAGCTCCCGATATGAAGAAGTTGTGGGAACACTAGTTATTGGATGCGCAGACGCTGGGATATGCTACTTGATCAGTCTAGCAGGAATCAGAAGAGAGCTGCTGCGCAGGAATTTAGGTTAGTAGAAACCCGGCTAGGCCTTCGCTGGACAACCGAGGCGGCTTTCCCCACGCGAGTTGTAGAGCCACTGAGAAGCGGCCGTCCGTACGCGAATTGTACAGAGGCCACAGAAAAGAAGCCGACCCACTGAGCCGTGTGACGGGGCCGAGAATGAACCCGTCGGTAGACGTTGGGCGCCCGCCGAGACCCTTTAGGCATCTGCGCATGGCGCAGCATTGCTCACCGGATCCTAGTTCGAGTCGAGCTCCCGTTCATTCTGCATTGGTTCAAATATCGGTTACCCGCCATCACCAACCTGGCAGGTCGGCTTTCAATGTGGATGCTAGGGAAAAGGTGATCGCTTGGCAAGTGGAAGAGCGCAAATAGTTGGCAGAGCGCTTGCAACTAAAGTAATGAACGGTTCACACGAAAAGGCGTGGAATTTGCCACTGTCATTGTTAACAACGGACGAAGGCGGCTCCAAGTGCTTGATTTTGCTGGCGGGTTCTGCGTATATACTCAGCAGCAACCAAAGGGCCCCGATGCATTTTCGCCGCAGGTCGGGCGATGATGCGGGAGCAGTACCGAAAGATGTCAAAACTACGCGCGTCCGCAATCGCGGCGGCGACAATTCTTGTGCTCACGCACATTGCTGTACTTGTGTTCCGGTACGGTACCGACACTGCATCGGTTTGGGGCGACTGGATTGACACGCTGGCACCGCTCGTGGCGACGGCCGTTTGCTGGGCGGCATCACGCAAGGCAGGACCGTTTGGCAGGCGCGTATGGCGCCTGGTCGCGCTGTCAACGCTCCTAACCTCCATCGGCCAGGGAATCTACACCGACTACTACGACTATCTGCATAAACCGCTAGGAACGATCTGGCCGAGTGACGTGCTGGTGTTCTTCTGGGTCGTACCGCTGGCAATGACGATCTTTCTGACGCCGCGGGACCCGAACAGCGGATATCAGTGGCTTCGGGTGTGCGACTTCGCGCAAGTGTGCACGCTCGTTTTGACGGTGGAGTTGTCGCAGATTTATGTACCGTCCCTATGGCTATCGGGCGGCCCGAGCATGCAAGTGCACGCGCTGCATGCGGGAATTCTGTTTTTTGGCCTGATTGCTGTGAGCTTCGTGGTCCGGGCACTCCTCAGTGGGAACCGGGTCGAGAGAGCGTTCTTCGGGAGGATTGGGACGTTCCTGACGCTGCATGCAATCGTGCTCAATGGAACGCTCTACTATCAAGCGTCCGGCCACTACAAGCAAGGTGAGTTGCCAGATCTGAGCTGGACCATCAGCTACTGCTTGTTGATAGTGCTGGCGGGCACGTGGAGCCACGACGAACGACGCCTGGAGCCGGAGGCGCGCTCTCAGAGCGTCCGGTTGCTGGCGCAGTTTGCACCGCTATTGATCCCCGCAATCGTCTTTCCGCTGGTACTTAGCATTGCACGCGAACAATTCGGGTGGGCTGTGGCCTTGGTCATGATCTCTTTCATCGCGGCAGGCGGACGGATGTATGTTGTGCAACATCAACTGATGACCAGCACACACGAGCTTGAGAAGAACCACGCGCTGCTGCGAGGGATCACCGAGAGCACGACTGACGCCGTATTCGTGAAGGATTTGCAAGGACGCTACGTGATGGTGAATCCTGCCGCCGCCAAGTTCGTGAGCCTGACGATCGAACAGGTGCGAGGCCGGACGGATGTGGAGATTTTCACGCCAGATACGGGCCGTCCCATCATGGAGCGGGATCGCGAAATCATAAAGACGGGTGGGACGGTGACGTATGAGGAAGTCGGAAACGCCGCGGGCGTGGCTAGGACATTCCTCACGACAAAGGGCCCGTATCGCGATGCGGACGGAAAGATTGTAGGTGTGCTCGGAATTGCGCGGGATATTACAGATAGGAAAAGAGCCGAAGAGGAGTTCCGCAAATCGCAGCAGCGGCTGCGGATGCACTTTCAACACACTCCGTTGGCGGTGGTGGAGTGGGACTTGAATTTCCGCGTGGCATCCTGGAATCCAGCGGCGGAGAACATCTTTGGATATTCACGGGAAGAAGCAATGGGTCAACATGCTGACTTTATCGTGCCTTCCCACGCACGCGGGCAAGTCGATAGTGTGTGGCGCGAGTTGCTGACGCAGGCTGGTGGAGTCCGGAGCACAAATGAAAACGTAACCAGGGATGGCCGAATCATTTCCTGTGAGTGGTACAACACGCCCCTTGTGGCCGACTCTGGCGAAGTTCTCGGCGTTGCGTCGCTGGCGCAGGATGTAACGGAGCGGAAACGTGCGGAAGCAAAGTTCCGCGGACTGCTCGAATCGGCCCCCGATGCCATGGTGGTTACGGACCGCGAGGGGAAGATCGTATTAGTTAATGCGCAGACAGAGAATTTATTCGGATACCGGCGCGACGAATTGCTCGGACGACAGATCGAGATGTTGATCCCGGAGCGACTGCGGGGCCGGCACCCTGAACACCGTAGACAGTTCTCCTTAACTCCGCAGACACGGGAAATGGGGAAGCGACTGGAACTGCTCGGCCTTCGCAAAGATGGCACCGAGTTTCCCATCGAGGTCAGTTTGAGCCCACTGGAAACCGAACAAGGCGTGCTGATCTCGAGCGGCATCCGCGATGTTACGGAGCGGGTGGCTCTGGAGGAGAGACTGCGGCAGTCGCAGAAGATGGAAGCGGTGGGCAGGTTGGCTGGCGGGATCGCTCACGACTTCAACAACTTGCTGACGATCATTCTGGGATACGCGCAGATTCTGGCAGACGGACTCCCACAGGAAAGCAGACTGGCCGACAGCACCACACAGATAAAGTCGGCAGCGGAGAGGGCAGCTGGAATTACCCGACAATTGCTCGCGTTCAGCAGGAAGCAGGTGCTTTCGCCGCGCGTCATTAATCTTAACGACACTGTGCTGAATCTCGACTCTATGCTGCGCCGGTTGATCGGAGAGGACATTGAAGTGTTGACCGTTCCTGCGAATGACCTGGGCACGGTAAAAGCGGATCCCGGGCAGATCGAGCAGGTCATCATGAATCTGGCGCTCAATTCTCGCGACGCTATGCCACAGGGCGGCAAGCTTACGCTTGAAACAGCGAATGCGAGTCTGGACGCGAGCTATGCGCGCGATCACCAACCTGTGAATCCGGGACCTTATGTGATGCTGGCGGTGAGTGACACCGGACACGGTATGAGCACAGAGACCATGGCTCGCATCTTCGAACCCTTCTACACCACGAAAGAAGTCGGCAAGGGCACCGGGTTGGGCCTGTCTATGGTGTATGGGATCGTCAAGCAGAGCGGCGGTTATGTTTGGGTGTACAGCGAGCCAGATCGCGGGACGACGTTCAAGATTTACCTTCCGCGAATCGACCAGCCCGCGGAACAAGTGGGCGCGGACCGAAATCCGGCTAAAGTACTTCGCGGATCAGAGACAATCCTGCTGGTGGAGGACGATCCGCAACTGCGGGAATTGAGCTCGTCGGTGTTGTCGCATTGCGGCTATAACGTGCTGGCGGCGAGTACGCCGGAAGAGGGATTAGCCATCTGCAAGACGAATCATCGGGATATCCGGTTGCTGGTGACTGATGTTGTCATGCCGAGAATTAACGGCCGGCAACTGGCGGAGCAGATATTGCGCGTATGCCCCCAAGTTCGCGTGCTCTACATATCCGGGTACACCGATAATGCGATTGTTCACTATGGAGTGCTCGACTCCGGGCTCTGGTTCCTGGCGAAACCGTTTACCCTGTCAGCCCTGATCGCGAAGGTGCGGGAAGTTCTGGACTCCAGCACGAATGCCGCTCCGACTTCGCGGGGGGACTAAGGTCAGTTACTTCGCGCCTTCCGCCCAATAACTGGTACGCGCTAACACCTTTCCGCCGCCCGAGGTGTCTTTCAAACGTACGCGCAGCTGGTGCATTCCGGAGTGCGGATCTTTGGGAGCGAAACTCAACAGATACCGGCTGTGCAGGTGATTGGTGAAATCGGTCATGCGAATTTCGAAGTTCTTCCGAGATGTGAAGAGTTCATATTCTCCGCCTGTCATCGAGGCCACCGTGCTGGGCACGTTCTTGCGCATTGCCTGAGCTGTGCGATAGCCAAGATCGATAAAGTCTATGCCTTGGTGCATCTCTTCTTTGTTCGTACCACGGCCTGTGTCGAGGATGTTGGAAAGCCCCGGGAAAAATGCGAGTGCGTACATAACGGTGTTGGCTTGTCCGATGGATGAGACGACGTCGTCAATCTTGATGCGACTGCCATGATCCCGAGTTTCGCTAAGTAGCAGGAGAACACGCTGCCGGCCTCCCGGTTCCTCCTGAAGAAGTTTGATCGATTCGCTGATGGTGTCGAGGATGGCCGCTCCACCATCTCCTGGCTGCAGGTTGGTGAGATCGGTGGAAACTAGCGATTCATCACTCGTGAAATTTCTCGTCACGTCGATGTGACTGTCGAACTCGACGAGGGCGATGCGTGTTGTTCCAGTCGCGAACAAGGGACTGAGCATCGTCTTGAGACCTTGCATACGGGGGAACTCGTAGGAGGCCCGACGTCCTTTTTGGATTGCGATCACGATGGAGAGCGGTTGGCCTTCAGGCGCTTCGTCAAGACGAATGGATTGTTCGACCCCGTCATCTTCAACAATGAAGTCTTTGGCGCCTAATCCGTAAACAGGAGAGTCTCCAGAGCCTTTGACCAGGGTTGGAATGAGTACCAGGTTGGATCGAGAGCGAAGAGTGGTTTCCTGGGCGGAGGCAGCGATCAGCGCGGCAGAAATAAATACAAAAGCTGTGCCCAGCCGGCTAGCCTGCCTTGCGGTTGTCTTCCAGCACTTCGTCCAGCGCATTGGCTAATAGATGCGCGCGTTTGAGATAGTCGGTTGCCCCGCTGTCCTGCTTTTTCTTGAGCAGATGGTATTCGTCAGCGATATTGAGTGCCGCGAGCACGGCGAGGCGAACGGTGTCGATGGTGTTGGTGGCCTCCGCAACCGCGCGCATTTTGGAATCGACGTACTCGGCAAGCTTCAGGATGTAGTCAGGATCGGAGCCCCGCAGGTTGTAGGCTTGATCGAAAATCTCCACGCGTACGCTGGCGTTCTGGGCGTCTTTCACGGCATGATCTTTGGTCGCTGTCGCCATTCGTTTGTCTCCCAGGAGCTTTGGCCCAACGCGCTTCGGGTTAGCTGGCCTCTGCGAGCGACTCGATCTGGGCCAGCATTTTCTCCACGCGGCTGCGGATGTCTTCGCGCTCCTTTTTCAGTTGCACCGTTTCGCGGCGCAAGCGCACGAGCTCTTCCTCGCGGTCTTCCATCTGCTGCCGCAATCGTTGCACATCGCGCTCGGCGGTTGTCTGCGCCTGTCGTGCTGCCTTGTACATCTCTATGGTGCGATAAATCTTCTCTTCCAGAGCCTGAAAATCGTCTGCTGGAACCTGATCCGCCACGGGCTCGACTGCATTGGACGCCATAAATGCACTTTCCCCACTCGAGAAGTTCGAACTTCTTCGCAGTATACTCCACATTCCTGTGGAGGAATTGGGGCGCATTCTTGCACTTTTTGACATGCCTTATCTTCTGCCGCCTACATACACGAAGGTGCATGACAGACAGGTTTGTTATTCGTCCCAGCTCCTTTCAGCGTCAACCCCCGGATGGATACTTCACATCCAACGGACAGGAGTATGGCTGGTACGAATTCAAGTTCGTGCGGACTGATCGACCGTGGGCGATGGACTATCCTCGTTCTGCTCATCTCGCTTCCCGTCGTTCTGCACGCGCAGCAGGCAAGTTCCAAGACGATAAATCAGAGCCGGGTTGAACGTGGAAAGTACCTTGTGGAAGGCGTGGCGATGTGCGGGATGTGCCATACGCCACGGAATGGTTCGGGAGAACTGGAACGCGAACAGTGGCTGGATGGGGCTGCGTTGTGGCTGCTGCCGGCACGCCCGGCTGGCGACTGGCCTTTAAAAGCACCTCGGATTGCAGGATCTCCGGCTGCAAGCGATGAAGACCTGATCCGGTTGCTGACGACCGGAATCTGGAAAACTGGTACTCGCCTACGACCTCCGATGCCACAGTTCCGAATGAGCCGGGACGATGCCGAGGCGGTCGTGGCGTATCTTCGGTCTCTAACTCCGCGAGCGGGCGACTGAGGCTTGTGACGATCGATTGGCTATAATGCCCTCCTGACAATCGGAGGCCAACTTATGAAACGCGTAGTCTTTTTGATGATTGGGATACTGCTCGCATTGCTCGCTTCGCCTTCCCGGAGCGCCGCCAAGACTAAGGTCGAACTTAAAGACGCTCAGGGTAAGAGTGTGGGCGAGATAATTCTTTGGGACCAGGGGTCGGGAGTCGCGCTGCAGTTGCATCTTCACGATTTGACGCCCGGAGAGCACGGAATCCACTTTCATCAGGTTCCAAAGTGCGAGAGCCCGGATTTCAAATCCGCCGGCGGACATTTCAATCCGGAGGGAAAGAAGCATGGATTTGACAGTCCCGATGGGCACCATGCCGGGGACATGAAGAACTTCACGGTGGGAGCAAACGGCAAGGCGGATGTGAAGTTGGAAGATGGTGAGGTCACGCTGAAGGACGGGCCTCACTCGCTGTTGACCAATGGCGCGGCGATTGTGGTTCACGCCAAGGCCGATGATTACAAGACCGATCCGTCCGGAAATTCCGGAGACCGCGTAGCTTGTGGAGTGATTTCCAAGTAGCGGGCCAACCAATAACCGCAGAGGACGCGATGAAGTTAGGGTTCTGCGTCTTCTGCGTTTTCATCATGCTTGCAGCTTCTTTAGCCGCCGCGACGCTTCGTCGAGAGTCTCTGGTTTCTTGCAGAATGCGAAGCGCACCTGCTTTGCTCCGTCGCGGGGATCGCGATAAAAGCTCGATCCGGGCACGCAGGCGACACCGATCTCCTGCACAAGATACTTCGCGAACGAGACGTCATCCTTGAAGCCGAATGCCGAGATGTCGGTCATGATGTAGTAGGCGCCACGCGGACGGAAACACGTGAAGCCAGCTTCAGTCAGCGCAGGCATCAAGTGATCGCGACGGCCGCAATACCCCCCAGCCAACTTCGCGTAGTACTCCGGCGGCATGCTGAGAGCGGTGGCACCCGCTTCCTGTAATGGCGCTGGTGCACCCACAGTCAAAAAGTCATGCACCTTGCGGATTGCGTTTGTGATTTTCTCAGGAGCCACAGCCCATCCAACGCGCCATCCTGTGACACTGTAAGTTTTCGACATGCCATTGATAGTGACGGTGCGGTCGCGCATGCCGTCGAGCGACACCATGGAGATGTGCTGGGTGTCGTCATAGAGAATGTGCTCGTAGATTTCGTCCGTGATGGCCAGGACGTCATACTTCACACAGAGATCCCGGATTAATTCGAGTTCTGTTTTTGTGAAGACTTTGCCGGTGGGATTGTTGGGCGTGTTCAGGATTATCGCTTTCGTGTGTTTGTCGAACGCTTGCCTAAGTTCTTTTTCGTCGAAGGTCCATTCGCCATCGGAGTCTTTCGGTGGGCGGAGTTTGACAAATTTAGGCTTTGCTCCACTTAGGACAGAATCTGGCCCGTAGTTTTCATAGAACGGTTCGAAGATCACGACCTCATCGCCGGTGTTGCAGACGGCCAGCAAGGTGGAGATCATGGCCTCGGTTGATCCGCAGCAGACAGTGATCTCCTTTTCAGGGTCGACCGCGATGCCCTGCCAGATGCCCATTTGGCGTGCGATGGCATTGCGCAGGTTCTTCGCTCCCCAGGTAATGGCGTATTGATTGACGTCTGCGCCGACTGCCTGTTGGGCAGCTTGCTTGATCTCGACAGGAGCGGGAAAATCGGGAAAGCCTTGCGCGAGGTTTACCGCTCCGTAAAGCATCGCCTGACGCGTCATCTCGCGAATAACGGATTCGGTGAAGTGCGAAACCCTGTCGGAGAGGAAGTGCTTGGCCTGCGGGGTAGATTTTCGCGCAATTTGTTTTGCGCGCTTCGTTGCCGGCTTCTTCGCCATAAGAAGGCAGACTAGCACACTGCCTTCATGATTCTTCACCACAGAGGGCACAGAGAAAGCACGGGGACCTCTGCGACCCCTGTGTCCTCTGTGGTGAGCATTCTTACGGTTTGAATCCGACGCTCTGCCAGAGTTCCGCCGTGTGGTACATCGTGCCGTTGGTGATCACGTACTCGACGTTTCGCGTGTTGTGAATGTCTTCGAGTGGATTGCCAGTGATCAGAATCAGATCGGCGCGCTTTCCTTTCTCGACGGTCCCGAGTTCCTTGTCGAGACCCATAGCTCGGGCGGGGACAATCGTTGCCGCCTGAATCGCTTCCATCGGTGTGAATCCGGCTTGCACGTAAAGCTCAATCTCGCGATGAAGACTGTGACCAGGAACTGCCTGATCGGTTCCTGCAACGATAGGAATTCCCGCCCGATGAAGGGCACCAACGACCTCTACCTCTTTCTTGAACACCTTGTCGCCGAGTTCTGTGTTTTCGTTCGGCGGCCCGACATCCGAAAGTACCTGTGACAGTGCCGCGGGAATCTTACTGATACCGGGTTCGAAGCTAGCCGGAGGCCTGGCGGTGGTCGCCCCGAAAAGTTCAAACAGCGCAATCGTGGGATCGACCACGGTGTGGTGTTCTTTGAGGAAGGCGAGCGCCTTCTGCGCTTCGGGTGAATTCAAGTCGAGGTTCGCGACGGCGTGTCTGCGATCGGCGCGCGAAGCATTCTCAGGCAGTGGCACGTGCATGATGTCGGCGATGTATTGGATGTGGTTGATCTGGTCCTGTCCGGCCTCAATGGCCTGATAGGCGTTGATCCCGTTCGGAATGTGCCCAGTTACCGTCATGCCGAGGCGATGAGCTTCGTCGGCTACGGCCTTGATCTCTTCGAGTTTGACCGAGCTATAGATCTTCATCTGCTGAAACCCGGCGTCGTGGTAGCGATCGGTCCATTGACGGGCCTGGTCCGGATTATCGACACGAGCCATTCCAATCGCCATCGGGCTGGTTCCATCGACAAAGCCGGCAAGCAAAAGTCGGGGTCCAAGTCCGCGGCCCTGAGCGATGGCATCGCGTACGGAGGTGATGAATTCGAATTCATTGCCGCAGTCGCGGACCGTGGTAACGCCAGCAGCTAGATAGATTGGGCCCCATTCGACTTGTTCGAAGTGCGCGTGCATGTCCCAGAGGCCGGGGAGGAGGGTCTTGCCTTGGGCATCGATGACTTTGGCGTCGTGGGGGATCTTCACATTTGCACGCGGGCCAGCTGAGGTGATGCGTCCGTTTTCAACCAGGACTGCTGAGTCTCGCACGGGGTTTGCGCCCGTGCCATCGATCAATGTGGCGCCCACAATGGCTAGTGTTGAGGCATGACTGCCGGGGATCCCTTTCGACATCTCAGCGAGAGCGCTCATGCCATCGCTTCCGGAGCGGGAGACGAAATCTCCCAAGGCCGTCTCATAACCCTCGCGGGTCGCCTCGAAGTGATCGAATTCGGCGTCGGTAGTGACGGCGGCGACCAGGTTGCGATTGGAATCGAACCACAGGGTTTCGCGGCCCCAGATGAGCCCTTCAATGGTGTAGCGATCGAGTTTTTCATCTCTGCCGCTGATGCGAATCGTGTCTTGGCCCCGGGGTTCGATCTGCACCATGCCGCCCGGAAGCGTTGCCAGTTGCGATGGAGAGCCGTGCGTCGCCCAATAACGCACCATTAGCATTTGCATGGCCGTCGGGGCATAGCCGGTAATGGTGAAGTAAGGTCCGGACGGCGCGGTGACCTCAGTCTGCGTGTCACGACTGCGGATGTGGGCCTTTCCGTTGTCGATGGTCACCGACTTGTCGGTGGAGAATCCGCGCGCCACGTTTCCTTTGATTTCGAACGCCTGCGGCGTGAGGTCGGAGCCGCTGCGAAAAGTTGTGGTGAGAGGAACGGGAGTGCCTCGATCGGTAAACTTGAAATCGATCTTTGCAGAGATCGAGTCGCCGTCCCGCCGTATCTCGTAGGTCTCCTCTCCGATCGCCTGCTCGAACTTGTGCAGGGTGAAAGTGCCCTGCTCGATGATGGACCCAGCGTTGTCCGTTGATTGTTGCGCAAGCGTCGTGATTGCAGATACAGCGAAAAGAAGAGGGAGGAGGTAAATGCGCAGCGATGGTTGCTTCATAGGTACGGCGTGAAACCGCCCGAGGATTGTAGCGGATTTGCAAGAGAAAGGTGTCGGGTGAAATCAGGACTACGGTCGATCGCCGAATCTGGCCAGAGAGCGGGCTTTTGCTTTGGCGGCTTCTTCTTCGCGGTTCTTCGGAGGTGCCGTGGTTTCGAGCGAGTATAGGAGGCGTCTGGACACCAGTGTGATCTCCTCGACCGCGGCTTGGAATGTGGATTCGTTCGCCTGGGATGGCTTGTTGAATCCGCTGATCTTGCGCACGAACTGGAGAGACGCCGCGCGGACCTCGTCGTCGGTGGCCGGAGGCTTGAAGTTGAACAAGATTTTGATATTACGGCACATGAATCCTACCTCGGTTGGAGCCTAGCGCAGTGAAACCCAGTTATTATTCTGGCGCAAATTGCCGTGGAATGTCATCTGATCGCCGCAGTCGAGTTGAGGATTGCGCCAGACCCTCATGCTATAATTCTTTATTCTCAGTTGCTTAGAGCACGGAGGACTGTATCGATAAACGTTTTATCCGCATCAATGACCGCATTCGGGCCCGCGAAATTCGCGTGATTGACGACGACGGCAATATGCTCGGGATTATGCCGCCGTACGAAGCGGTCAAAAAAGCCCGCGAAAAGAGTCTGGACCTGGTTGAGATTTCGCCCACCGCGCAGCCTCCTGTATGCCGCATCATGGATTACGGGAAGTATCTCTACCAGCAGGAAAAGAAAGAGCGCGAAGCCAAGAAGCATCAGAAGACGATCACCGTAAAAGAGGTCAAGTTCCGCATCAACGTGGACGACCACGATTACGAGACGAAGAAGAATCATGTGTTGCGTTTTCTGGGCGAAGGCGACAAAGTTAAGGCGACGATTTTCTTCCGTGGACGCGAGATGACGCGGACCGGGCTGGGACGGCAGATCCTGGAGCGGTTGATTAAAGACGTCGAGTCGGAAAGTATCGTCGAGTTCCGTCCGCGGCAAGAAGGGAATACGTTGCACGCGATTCTGGCTCCGAAGAAGTCCGACAAGGAGCGCGAGAAGGAAAAAGAGAAGGAAAAGAAGCAGAAGGCTGCGGCGCAGAGTGCGCCAGTCGAAGCTCCGCCTCCGGCGCAGGTCGCCAAGCCCGCGTCGTAAGCGCGGCTCTGTCGAGTACAAATTCATTGCAATTGGCACTTAGCACTTGGCATTTAGCCAGTCGAGAGAATGCCTGTGGGTGGGTATTTGTTTTGACTAAGTGCTGAATGCCAGATGCTAATTGCTGAGAGGTTTCTATGCCGAAATTGAAAACGCACAAGGGCGCTGCCAAGCGCTTTAAAAAGACGGCGACAGGAAAAGTGAAGCGCGGGAATGCGAAGCTTCGTCACATTCTGACGTCGAAAGAAACGAAAACCAAGCGGAAGATGCGTAAAGGCTCTTTGGTGAGTGATGGAGATCTTGCCAAGGTTTTGCGGATGATTCCATATCAGTGAGAAGCATTATTGAATTTTGATTGTTGATTGTTGAATGAAAACCTTACGCGATCAGGTTTTTGTTCAACAATCAACAATCATCATTCAATAATTGCTTGGTGTGTGAAGAGGCTCAAGGTCATTGCGACCTTCCTTACCTCCAGCCGCCAACCTGAAAGCAAAAAGGAGAACACCATGCCTCGAGTTAAACGCGGCACCAAACGCCGCCAGAAGCGCAAGAAGATACTGGACCGCGCAAGCGGTTATTTCCTGACAAAATCGAAGCTGTACCGTTCGGCGAAAGAGTCGGTCGAGCGCGGGCTGAAGTTTGCCTATGCCGGACGCAAGCAGCGCAAGCGGCAGTTTCGCTCGCTGTGGATCGTGCGCATCGGCGCCGCTGCCAAGCTGAACGGACTGAGCTACAACCAGTTCATTCACGGCTTGAAAAAGGCCGGCGTGGAACTGGATCGCAAGATCCTGGCGGACCTGGCGGTGAATGATCCGTCGGGGTTTGCGGGGTTGGCGTCCCAGGCGAAGACGGCGATCGCCGGCTAGCTGTTAGCTCTCAGCGCGCAGCTTTCAGTCAGTCCGGGAAGAACACGGCTTCAGCCGTGCCACCAAATTTCGGAATAAACTCTGTCACCCTGAGCGAATCGAAGGATCTGTTGTATCCGCGGGAGCGCATAGGTCCTTCGCGCAAAGAACGCGCGAAGGATGACAAGGTGCTAGAACGGCGCCAGCCGCGAAGCGGCGAAAGAATGCAGCCCCCGGCGCTAGCCGTGGGCAAGCGTTTATTACGAAGATTAAGCCCCGAAGGGGCGAAAGATAGTGGCTTACACCGTTCCCAAACTTACGGATTATTCGGCTGCGGCGCTGGAGAAGGCTGCGGGCGAATGCATTGCTGCGTGTCAGGCCGAGTCATCTGAGGTTCACAGCGATGCGGATCTGAAGTCATTGCGCGATCGGTGGATGGCGCGAAAGAACGGGATCCTGACGCAGATTAACGATCTGTGGCTCAAGGGCGCTCCGAAAGAAGCGAAGCGCGAAGCTGGGATGCGCGTGAACGACCTCAAGGCGCGTGTTACCGAGCTGGTCGAAAAGGCGCACGTGTCCAGCGCCGATTCACTTGGCGCTGAATCCGTGGACATCTCGCTTCCCGGCATCCGGCGGCCGATTGGGGCCGAGCATCCTGTCATCAAGACTCGGAACGAGATTGTCTCTGTCTTTCAACGCCTTGGCTACTCGGTCGCCGAAGGCCCCGTTGTAGAGACGGATTATTACAACTTCGAGGCGCTGAATTTTCCGCCGAATCATCCGGCGCGGGATACGCAGGACACACTGTTCATCGCGAGGCAGGAGTCCAAGCCGCAGCGCGAGCGATTGCTCCTGCGAACGCATACTTCTCCAGTACAGATTCGGACAATGGAAAAGATGCGTCCGCCGATTCGCATTGTGATTCCTGGGACGGTGCATCGCAACGATTCTCCAGATGCTAGCCACTCGCCGATGTTTCATCAGATTGAGGGGCTGGCGGTCGATACGAACATCACCTTCGGGGATCTCAAGGGCACGCTCGATCACGCGATGAAGGCGCTGTTTGGATCGTCGGTAAAGACGCATTTCCGGCCATCGTTCTTTCCATTCACCGAGCCTAGCGCTGAGCTTTACGTTACCTGTTTCATCTGCGGTGGAAGCGGGAAGCGCGGAGACGATCCGTGCCGTCCCTGCAAGCAGACTGGGTGGATTGAAGTGCTCGGCTGCGGCATGGTCGATCCGAACGTCTTCGAGTTTGTGAAGGACAACGGGTACGACCCGAAGAAGGTGTCGGGCTTCGCGTTTGGCATGGGTGTGGATCGTTTGGCGCTGCTGAAGTACGGCGTGGATGATTTGCAGTACTTCTTTCAGGGCGACGTGCGGTTTTTGCAGCAGTTTGGGTAAACCGTCGTCGGTCGTCGGTTCAGTCGTCCGCTGCTGCATGGTGCAGTCATGAATATCTCGAAACCTTGGGAATCGGAAAAGAAGTACCGGTGCCCTTGCTGTCTGCACAGGACTCTGCATTCGCGCGGTATGTTTGAGCTTTGCCCAGTATGTTTCTGGGAAGACGATGGGCAAGATGACCACGATGCCGATGAGGTTCGCGGAGGGCCGAATGGTGACTTGAGCCTTACGGGGGCGCGAGGCAACTTCCGATTATTGAGGGCTTCAGAGGACTCGTTTCGCGGCAAGGTTAGGCCAGCACTTTCGGATGAACCATTGATCGAACCATGAAACTTGTTTCCAACTGGATTCGCGATTACGTTGACCTCTCCGTCGACGACCGACGACTTGCTGAGGACTTGACCAATGTTGGGATTGCGGTCGAGGGGATCAGCGGGTCGGACGCGGATACTGTCTTCGAGATGGAGATTGGGACGAATCGTCCGGACGCCATGAATCACTATGGCGTCGCGCGCGAGGCGGCGGCGATTTACGAGTTGCCGCTGAAGCCGATTGCACCTCAGTTCCCAGCGGCTAAAGCCGCGAATCCCGAGCAACCTGACGCGACCCTGAAGGGCCGCTCTTCCACGGCGCGCAAAGCAAGTGCGGCAACCGAGACGGCGTTCGCAATTACAGTGGAAGAGCCAGCTTTGTGTCCCCGATTTTCGGCTCGCGTGATTCGGAATACGCGCATCAAGCCTTCGCCCGAGACGATTGCTCATCGATTGCAACTGCTCAATCAGCGGCCGATTTCCAATGCCGTGGACGCGACTAACTACATTCTATGGCAGATCGGAAAGCCTACCCACGTCTTCGATGCCGACTTGCTGGAGGGTGGGCAGATTGTCGTGCGCAAGGCGCGTAAGGGCGAAGTGCTCAAGACACTCGACGGTATTGAGCGCAAGCTTACCACTGAAGATCTTGTTGTGTGCGATGCGAAAAAGCCCGTCGGCCTTGCAGGAGTGATGGGCGGATACGACACGATGATTACCGAGAAAACGCGGAATATCGTGATCGAGTCGGCGTGGTGGGATCCCGGGATCGTGCGCAAGATGTCGCGGCGGCATGTCCTGCACACCGATGCTTCGCACCGGTTTGAGCGTGGTGCGGATTTCGAATCGACCGTGCCGTCCACCGACCTGGTAGCGCAGATGATTCTGGAGTCTGGCGGCGGGGAGTTAATTGGTGCCGTCGTCGATGTGATTTCCAAGCAGATGGACCAGGCTCCCGTGATTCTGCATGTGAACGAGGTGCGGCGAATTCTGGGAGAAGGGCTGGATTCTGGGCTCATCTATCGTCTATTGAAGCGGTTAGGATTCGAACTGATTCCGGAAGGACAGAGCGACGCGCAGTTCCGTGTGAAGATCCCGAGTTGGCGGCTGGATGTGGAGCGCGAGATCGATGTCATCGAGGAGATCGCGCGCCTGCACGGGTATGACAAGTTCCCGAACACTCTACCCGCGTATAGCGGTGCAGTGGCGGAATTGCCGCAGGCGCGGATTGACGCCGAATTGCGCAAACGGGTCCTGGCATTGGGCTATAACGAGGCTCTTTCGCTGACGTTTATCTCGCACGCGGATGCAGAAAAGTTTTCGTCTGGTACGCAAGTGCTCGAATTGGAGAATCCCCTTAGCGAAGAAGCTTCTGTAATGCGGACATCGTTGGTGCCGGGCATGCTCGACATGCTGGCATGGAACTTGAATCGCGATGTGATGGATACGCGGTTGTTTGAAATCGGGGGCTTGTACGAAATGCTAGATGGCAACCGGATCGAGCCTCGACGCGCATGTCTCGGTGCGACGCTGGATGCAGTGCGCAACGCCCTGCCGGCGAGTGGAGCGCTCGATGTGAGCAAGGGAGCGCAAGCGCCCGCGGTCGAAGCTTTTCGCGGGTTCAAGGGCGACCTGGAGAATCTATTGGCAGTGTTTGCTTGCGAGATTCGATACGAAGTGGGCGCGGCCGGCTACTATCACCCCGGGCGGTCGGCGCGTGCACTGGTGAACGGGATTGTCGTGGCGGAGTTCGGGCAGATTGACCCCGAAATAACGGTGGCGCGCAAGCTGCGGCAGGATGTTTTTCTCGCGGAGATCGACCTCGAGCAACTCTACGACATGGGATTGCGTGCGGTGAAGTTTGTGCCCCTCGGGAAATATCCAGCTGTGGAGAGAGACTTTTCGTTCGTCTTCGATGACAAGGTTTTATTCGGGGAAATCAAGAAGGCGGTGGCCGATCTGGGAATCAGCGAGCTGCGGGAATTCCGTCCGGTGGAGATTTTTCATGGCGGATCGATTGCAACGGGAAAATATTCCATCCTGCTGCGCGTGAGGCTGCAATCCTCCGAGAGGACGCTCCGCGACGATGAAGTGACGCAATGGTCGACCAAAATCGTCGCGTCGCTGACTGCGCTGGGTGGAACTCAAAGAATTTAAGTCGCGGGATTCCTCTTTCTGAAGATTCCTGGACCAAGACAAGTCCACAGTATCAAAACTTATTTTTTCCTAATACGCTGTCGGCACATTCTCACAGCGCTCTCCAGATTTTCTGTCAATCGCCGATAGTACCGTACGTGGGAGATACGTCTGCAGGACAAGGTGCGACTCGGGCTCGAGTGCGAAATGCGAAGCCCCTGCGGTACGTGGCACGCCAGCCGATTTTCGATCGGGAAGAGAATGTTTTTGGTTACGAACTGCTCTTCCGTGATGGCCTGGAGGACTGCTTTCGTGGAGATTGTGACGAAGCATCAAGGGCGACGCTGGACAGTACACTCCTGATGGGGCTGGACGTTTTGTGCGACGGGCGGCGCGCGTTTGTGAACTGCACGCGGGATACGCTAATCAAGGGACTGGTGGGGCTGCTTCCCTCGACGTCGACAGTGGTCGAAATACTGGAGACTGTTCCCCCCGATCCGGACGTACTGACAGCGTGCCAGAGTTTGAGAGAGAAGGGTTACATGATCGCTCTCGATGACTACGTGGCGGGCGATCCGCGTGAGCCGCTGGTCGAGGTCGCGGACATCATCAAGGTCGAGATGCAACTGACGACCGAGGAGCAACAGGCCCAACTGATCCGGCAATTCGGTCCGTGGCGCTGCCGGATGCTGGCGGAGAAGGTGGAAACACAAGCGGATTTCGCACGCGCACGGGAGCAGGGATTCATCTACTTCCAGGGATACTTCTTTCGGCGGCCAGAGACACTGCGTACGCGCGATATGCCGGCCAACCGTCTGAACTATCTGCGGATGCTGCAGGAAGTGTCGCGCGCTGATCTGGACGTTCCTGCACTCGAGAAGCTGATCAAGGCGGAAGCGTCGGTGTGTTATCGGCTGTTGCGTTATCTCAACTCTGCAGCTTTCGGTTTCCACAAAGAGATTCATTCCGTGTTGCACGCACTGTCGCTTCTTGGGGAACGCGATGTGAGGCGTTGGGTTCGCCTGGTCGCAGCGGTAGGAGCCGGGCAAGATAAGACAAGCGATCTGGTGCTTTCCGCGCTTGTCCGCGGGCGGTTTGGGGAATTGTTGTCGGCCAAGGTACAACACGGCCAGTCTGACCTGTTCTTGATGGGACTGTTGTCGCTGATCGATGTCATGCTCGAGATGCCCATGGAAGCAGTGTTGGAGAAGATTGCACTCGATCACGCCACCAAGGCGGTACTGCTGGGCCAACCGAGTGTTTTGCGTCCCGTATTTCAGCTGATGTTGGCCCACGAGAGCGGCGAATGGGAAGCGGCGGGTGAGTTGAGCGAGAGTCTGCAGTTGGATCCGGAAGATGTTGCTTCCAGGTATTGGCAGGCGCAGCAATGGGCGCGTGAATTGTCTATCGAAGCGTAAGTTTGGTTTCGGGCGACTTCGCCTGCTAGTCTGCCGTTCATGGCCTCCTGTGCAAAAGCCGGATAGGTAGGGCCTTGCGCGGAGACGCAAGGGCGAGTACCATAATTGTGTTCTCATTTAGGCCTCGTTCCCGCGCAGGCCTTCTGCGCCAGCCAATCCGAGGCGGCGCCATACGGATCCGATAACGGAAAATCGAGACTGAGTAATAGTTTCATTCGCGAATAGCAGTTCGTTGCAAAGGTGGGGTTCGTTCCAGAGTGTGTTCCGTAGCAATTCGCAACTGCGTAAAGAGAACGGGAGTGTGCAGGGTGATCTTTGTCCGCCGTGTAATCCGTTCGTGCAAAGGCTTCGATCTCCCCAAAGATTTCGAATCGTGAGAACCAATTTGAGAGGACTATGAACGCAGGACCAGGAAAAAACTCCGGTGGCGGAGGAAGAAGACGGCGTCGGGGACGCCGGCAACACGGGCAGCGGGGACAGCGGCACGGCCAAGGCATGAGCCGGGAGAACAAGGACGGTATTTACACCGCCCCCATGGACCACAGCTATCGAGCGGCGCTCGCAGGGAACAACAACGGGCACAAGGGCGGACGGCATAGGCCGGGCTTTGCGGCCCAGTATCCGCAGCCGGAGCCGGAACCGCTGCCGGCGACTGAAGACGCAAACTCCCGTATTTTTGCATTTATCGAAGATCTCTTCTTCATGGCGAAAATTCAGGAGACTGCGCGCAAGCTGAACGTGAAGGTTGAGTTCGTGAAGAGCGACAAGGACATGATGGAGAAGATGCAGCAGAACGGCGAGGAACGCCCATCGCTGATCATCTTCGACCTGAACAACAACAGCGTGAAGCCGTTGACGCTGATCCCAAAGTTGAAAAGCAAGTTGAAGAAGGGGACGTCGATCATAGGATTTCTGTCGCACGTGCAGGGAGATCTCAAGCAAAAGGCACACGAAGTGGGATGCGACATGGTGCTACCACGCTCCGCGTTTTCGCAGAACCTGCCACAGTTGTTGCGGCGGCATGGAGCTCCGGAGGATGCGGAGCCAACGGTGCAGTAAGGATTCCTCTCATTGAAAGTGGGCGGATTTTCGTCCGCCCTGGTTCAGCGCACTCCGCGGAGTGCCTACAGATTCCTCAAGCAGTTCTGCTCGATTAGCCCGGAGGCCAACTCAGCGGGCGCCCACCAAGCACGTGGACATGAAGGTGAAACACCGACTGTCCCGCACCGGGTCCAACGTTCAGGACCGTACGATATCCATTTTCGATCTTCCGCTGGCTCGCGATTTGGGCGGCTGCCAGGTGGCATCTGCCAATAATCTCTGCGTCTCCCACCTCGGCCTCCTTCAATCCCGCAAAATGCCGTTTGGGAATGATCAACACGTGCGTGGGGGCCTGCGGCTGGATGTCTTCGAAGGCGAAGACATGATCGTCTTCATAAACCTTCTTGCTTGGGATTTCTCCGCGGATGATTTTGCAGAAGAGGCAGTTCGGATCGGTCATAGCTTTGCTCCGTCAAGACCATAACAAAGTGTAGCGGGCTTGCCAGCGAACCGGCACTCAGTCCAAACGCACAAGGAAGACCGCGCCTTCGGGCGTCTCGGTCTCGTCAGCGAGTTTTTGGGCGCGGTCGCGCGTGTCCTCGAGGACGCGGACGCGAATCCACCAATCACCCGCCGGGCTTTTGAAGCGCATAACATTGGCAGTGTGATAACGGCGAGTCAGGTGGTCTGCGAGCTTCTTTGCCTCGTGTTCATCGGGCATCCCGCCAATCTGGACAGCCCACTTGCCGGGCGAACCGGGCGCGGCTCCGGACTCCATCAGTTCAACCTTCACTTCCGCGGTGCCGGGCTGCCAAACGTCGAGTTTACGAGCAGCAGCCAGGGAGAGGTCGACGACGCGTCCAGGAATGAACGGTCCGCGGTCGGTGATGCGGACCAGGGCTGAGTGCCCGGTCTTGACGTTCGTGATACGCACGATCGAGCCAAGGGGAAATGTACGATGGGCGGCGGTCATTGCGTGCATGTTATAGACTTCGCCGTTCGATCCTCGACGATTGTGATAGGGAGGCCCGTACCAACTCGCGAGACCTTTTTCGGTTTCGATCGGTTTTGCGTCGATGGGAATCACCGGCTCGGCGAGATCCGCATCCTCATCGGGTTTCGCCGGAGTGGGTGCACTGTTTGCGGGTGGAGTAGCCGAAGGTGCAGGCTGGGGC
>Ga0335084_10001059_pt1 | contig 25004 bp, 21 predicted proteins | sample Lox_Sample_44_FD_206721 | JGI IMG/M metagenome (GOLD analysis project Ga0335084, IMG submission 206721) | Soil microbial communities from Loxahatchee National Wildlife Refuge, Florida, United States - Lox_Sample_4.4 | ecosystem: Environmental > Terrestrial > Soil > Wetlands | place: USA... | reverse complement strand
TGCGCTCATGCCGCGTGTTTCAGAGCGGTCAACTTCGGCTTGCGGTTGGGCGCGAAGCCGTTGGCGGCCAGCGTCTCCTCCACCGTGTCATAGAACACGCCGATCTTGCAGATCTGGCGCGCTTCCTTGCCGGTGGCGACCTCGCGGCCGAACTCGCGGGCAATGCGCACCAGCTGCTCGATCTGCTTGACCGTGCTCATCTTGGCCGTGCGCGACTGGTTCCAGAGATTGTCCTCGATGCCGCAGCGTACGTGCAGGCCCAGCGCTATGCCCATCATGTTGATCGGCAGCACGTTGCGCATGCTGCTCTCCACGGTCAGCACCGAACCGTCCGGGATGGCGCGCAGGAAGTTGGCCATGCTGTAGATCGTGGGCTGGTCCATGCCGCCGCCAATCGCAACCCAGTTCATCACCAGCGGGCCCTTGTAGACACCGCGGCGGATCATGCGCTCGACGGACTCGTAGCTGTTGATGTTGTAGAACTGGAACGCACTCTGGATGCCGGCGGCGCTCAGACGGCGCACGTGCTCTTCGACCCAGCCCGGGCCGGAGGGGACGATCATCTCGCGGTAGGCTTGGTATTGCTCCGGCTCGGCCATGGACGTGCCGGCGATGTCCTCCATCTCCATCTGCTCCACCACGTTCATCTGCGTGGTGTTGACGGTGACGGTGACCTGGTCCGGCTTGGGATCGAGCTCGGCCAGCATGTGACGCGTGTCGTCCGACAGCCACCTGGCGGCGCCACCTTCGTTCTCGGGCGCGAAGGAGATCGAGCCGCCGACCTGGATGATCATGTCCGGCACGGCCTTGCGCACGCCGGCGATCAGCTCGTTGAACTTGGACAGGCGCTTCGAGCCTTTGCCGTCGAGCTCACGCACGTGCAGGTGAAGCACCGTGGCGCCGGCGTTGTAGCAGTCCACCGCCTTCTGGACCTGGGCTTCCATCGTGACAGGGATGTCCTCGGGAAAGTCCGAAGGTACCCACTCGGGACCATACGGTGCGGCGGTGATGACGAGCTTGTCCTGGTTTTCGGGGAAGTTTGAACCGTCGAGGAAATTCATTGCTGTGTCCTTGATTGAGTTTCGAGGAAATGGGTTGCGGAAGTGAAGTTCAGTACGGCGTATCGCCGATGATTCCGGCCCGTTCCATCTTGCGATGGCACGGCGGGTAATCCATCACCGCGTAGTGCTGCGTCGACCGGTTGTCCCAGAACGCGACGCTGTTTTTCTTCCAGCGGAAGCGCACCTGGTACTCGGGCACGAAGGCCTGGCTCACCAGGTAGTTCAGGAGCTGGCTCGCGCCCGGTGCGTAGTCCTGCCCGAAGCGCACGTTCGCCGCCGTGTGGAAATTGGTGAAGTGCGTCGTGAAGGCGTTGACGAAGAGAACCTTTTCGCCGGTTTCGGGATGCGTGCGCACCACCGGATGCTCGGCGTCGGGGAACTGCGCCTTCAATGCGTGGCGCTTTTCGATCGGCATCGCGGCACCGAAGGTCGCTTCGATGCTATGGCGCGCGCGCAGGTCTGCGATCTGGCTCTTGATGTAGTCGGGCAGGCGGTTGTACGCCTCGGCCATGTTGACCCACATCGTGTCGCCGCCGACCGGCGGGCACTCGACGCAGCGCAGAACGCAGCCGAACGGCGGCTTGGCGCGCCAGGTGGCATCGGTGTGCCAGGCGTTCTCGTAGCGATCGTTCGGTGTGTCGGGCGACTTGTAGATGCGGACCAGGCCCGGGTTCTCCGGATCGCTGCCCGCGACAGGGTGGTCTTCGAGATCGCCGAAGTGACGCGCGAACGCCACGTGCTCGGCGCGCGTGATGTCCTGGTCGCGAAAGAACACGACCTTGTGCTTGAGCAACAGCGCGCGGATTTCGGCGACCAGCGCCGGGTCGCGCGAGGCATCGCCCAGATTCACGTTGGCGATTTCCGCGCCGATCGTGCAGGTGAGAGGTTCGACCTTGATCGAGGACTTGAGCGCTCCCGCTCCGACGATGGCCGGGGCGCCGCGAACGGGGGTTTGATCGACGACTTGCGTCATGTTCTGTCTCCTTGTTGATCCGAGTAGCGGATTGCCATCCGCACCTTGTGAAGATTAAGGAGAGCGATGCATCGCTACCCCCCCATCGCCGAGGGGGCGGCAGACGCGCCGGTCGTACCGGCTAAGTAGCTGTCAGGTCACGGGAATTTGCTCCCCTTGCAGGGGGCGAGGGGTTCGCGTGTTACGCGACAGGCTGTTCGAGCAACCCAAGGAGTTGTGCGCGGCGTACGACTTGCTTGCGGGTGCCGGCATCGAGCTTGCCGAACAAGTTCTTCAGGTGCCACTTGATCGTCTCTTCGCCGATCTGCATCGCGAGCGCGATTTCCTTGTTGGAGAGATTGCGCGCCAGCAACTCCAGAACCTCTCGCTCTTTTGGTGTCAGCGCCATGCTGGGGTTCGCACGAGGTCCGGCGGACCGTTCCTGCTGTGCGCCTTTCGACACCGCGACGGGCAGTACCGGCAATGCGGCAGCGGGTTCTGCGACCGACCTGCGCGCCCAGTCGTCGAGCGCAGGATGGGCGTCGGCGAAGAGACGCGCAAGTCCGTATGTGCGCGCTAGATCGATCGCCTCCTGCAACAGCGCAACCGACTTCTCGCCGCTGCGATCGAGCGCGAAGGCGCGCAGCGCCATCATCTCGATGCGTACGCGTCCGAGCCGCATCGATTCGGCGAGATTGCCGGCGCGCGCGAGCGGATCGAGCGCGCGCCGCCATTCTTGCGCGGCGATCGCGGCATTTGCGTGCGCGACCAACTGCAGCAGTTCGGCGCTGCGCCGCCAGAGCGGACCCTTGGGCACATCGTCGCGCGCAAGGATCGCGTCGATCCGGTCGCACAACGAGCGGCAGGTTTCGGGACGGAAACGGCGCGCGTGCATGCGCACCTGATCGCCGAGGCTCGCAATGCAGAGTCTGGGCAGGCTTCGTGCGACGCCGACCGCATACATTGCCTCGAGGAGCTCGTGGGCCCGGTGCTCGGCACCTTCAGCGACCGCGATGCGCGCCCCAGTCCGATATGCGAGCAGCACGGCCTCCGGCAGTCCGCTCTTTTCCAGGACATCGAGCCGGTTGGCCAGCAACGCGACCGCTTCGGCAGGCTGATCCCGCTCCCATACCGCGGCCGCCAGCAACGCGGCAAACGAGCAGACGAATGGATTGCGCCGGCCGAGGTCGGCCTCGGCCGATGCGAGTGCGGGCCGCAGCAGGTTCTCGGTCAGCAACACCTGCCCTTCCCAGAAGTAGCTCAGTGCGGTGATGAACTCACCCCAGCGCGCGACCAGCCCGAAGGCGTTGCCGAACTCGACGCGCGGCGCCTGCTGCTGATGGCGGCGCGCCTGAGCCGGATCGCCTTCGAGAAGCGCTCGAAATGCCATCCGGTTCGCGTGCATGTTCCGCAGCAACGGCTCGGTCAGCGGCGGCTCGACCGACCACGGGGCATGCAGCTGCACAAACAGGTCCGGATCGTCGGCGAAGACCGCCGCGCCCCCGCGAATCAACGCGCATTCACAGCGCAACGTCGGGTCGTCGCCTGCGTTCTGGAGGATGCGCGCAACGAGCCGCTCTGCCTCGCTGTTGCGCTCACTTGTGGCCAGCGCCCATGCCGCGGCCAGGAGCAGGCGCGGCCGCCGGTTCACTTCGGCTGCGGGCAGCTTGCCTATCAACTCGAGCACAGTGCCGACGTGCCCGCGTGTCGTCAACGATTCGTAAAGGCAACGCTCCGCGAGGTCGTACGCCAGTTCACGCTGATCCGCGGAGAGAGCATGGCGGGCCGCGTCCTCCAGCAATCCCTGTCCGGCGAACCACTGCGAGGCTTGAGCGTGCACAGCGGCGCGCTCCTCCTTCGTCAGGGCGTCGAAGCGCGCGCGCAACACATCGCGCGCCAAGGCGTGCATCCGCAGCCACTCGCTGGATTCGGCTGCTGCGAAAAGCGGCGTTTCGCGTGCAAGTCGCGCCAGCCGCTCCGGCGCATCGGAAGCGCCCGTCAGAGCCCGGCTGAGGTCCGGGTGCACCTCGTCGACAATGGCAATGCGCGCGAGGAACGCGGCATCGTCCGGGTCGAGATTCGCCAGCAGCACGCCAACCAGGTGGTCATGCAGTTCGCCCGAATGGGCAGCCATTGCTTTGGCCGCTGCGCGCGGATCGGCGCCGCGGGCGATCGCGGCCAGGGCGAGTTGCAGGCCAAGCGGCCATCCTTCCGTCAACTCGTGCAGGCGGGCGCAGGTGTCTGCATCGATGCTGGCACCGAACCGGGCACGCACGAGCGCGATCGTCTCGTCGAGCTGGAAGCGCAGTGCGGCTGTTCCCAGAGAGACGCACTGGCCATACGTGACCAGGTCGTCGACGCCGAGGTCGCAATCGCTGCGCGCGGCGACCACGATCCGCAGGTTGGACGGCGCGTTGTGCAGGACGTAGGTAAGCGCTTCGCGCGATTCGGGCGGCAGTCGCTCGCCGGTGTCCACGATCAGTACCACGTCCAGCGCCGACTGCGCGAGTTCGGCAAGCCACGCGGTCACTCCTTCCAGCCCGTTCGGCGCAGCCTCCAGCAGCGTGTGGCCGAAGGTTGGACGGCCGGCTGCGATGCGCACCGCGAGCGCCAGGCTCTGCACGAAGCGCTGCACATCGTCCTGTTCCTGCGCTGATAGCCAGGCCACGATCGCGCCATGCGCCAGGAACTCACGGCGCCACTGCGCGAGCAGCGAGGTCTTCCCGAACCCCGCCGGTGCCTGCACGTAGATCGCCGGATACCCACGGAACTGTTCGGCATCGGCCCGCAGCCGTGGCCGAACGAGCAGATCGCGCGGCACCCGCGGTGGGGTGACCTTCAGGACGAGATCGGCGACGGCGCCGCTCGTGCGCGGACCTGCTGTAGTAGCCAAATCAAGCCTGTTCCGGACTCGATCTCCGGAGACGCTGCATCTTCACCAGCACCGCCCGGACTTCAGGGTATTCCGCATTCTATGGGCGATTGCGGCGCCCGACCCCAGTCAACAAGCGCGATCGCTGCCGCGCGGCCCCCCTCTCCGCTAGGGGGGTCCGTCCGCAATTGCGCTCCTAGCATCCGAGGCGCTAACAACCACCACACGCGGGACGCGAGCCGACTCGCTGGCCCCCCCGGTGCAGGAGTCGCCATGTATCGCCATCTGCTCGTCCCCATCGACGCCACGGACCTGTCGATCGAGATCGTCGGCCAGGCCGTGGAATACGCACGCACGCTCGGCGCGAGGATCACGTTCTTTCACGCCGTGCCGGATTACGCTGCCTCGCTCTTCAGCGACGCGGAGATCGTCCGCGCGGCGGCGCCGGCGGAATTCGTCTATGCGTTCGAGGGGCGCGCGCGCGAGCTGCTGGTGAAAGCGGAATCGGCCGCCCGTGCGCAGGGCGTGCCGTGCGGTTCGCGCAGCGTAGTCACCGATGCGCCGTATGAAGGCATCATCGCGGCTGCGCGTGAAGCCGGATGCGATCTCATCTTCATGGCCTCGCACGGCAGGCGCAGCAGCGTCGGCATGATGCTCGGCTCGCAGACGCTCAAGGTACTTACGCACACCGAGATCCCGGTGCTGGTCGCGGCTACCAGGAATCCGGCAGCCCCGGCACGCGCGATAGGCATCATCCGCGACGAGCATCGTTCGCTTGCGGCCGTGATGCACGTGTGGATGCACGTGGTCGCCGGCGCGCGCGAGCAGGGCACGCTGCCCGACGCCGTCCTGATGCGCGCGATCGTGCACTACCTCCGCACTTTTCCAATCGCGCAGCATCACCCGAAGGAAGACGAACATCTCTTCGGCCGGCTCCGCCTGAGGACGAATGCGCTTCACGCCGAGCTCGACGAGCTCGAGCGGCAGCACGAACGCGATCATCAGCTGGTCGACGAACTCGGTTCGATGGTCGAGACCTTGTTCGACGATCGAGACGCACAGCGCACGCCGATCGACATCGCTGCCCTGGAACAGGCGGTCAAGCGCTACGCAAACTTCCTTTGGGAACACCTCGGCCGCGAAGAAGGCGTCATCCTGCCCGCGGCGCAGCGTTACCTTACGAGCGAAGACTGGAGCGAGATCGATGCGGCATTTGCGCAGAACCGCGACTCCCGCTTCGGCAGTGACGTCGATGGGGAACTGCGCCGGCTCTTTTCGCGCATCGTCAACTTTGGAGCTCCCGCATCGACTTGATGTTCCCGACCGCGCGCTGCGTGAGATTGACAACCTCCTTTTCGCCCAGGCCGACATTCGTAGAACGCGGCAAGCGGCCAGACGAGGTCGAATGAAATGTCAATTTGAACTCCGCGACTCATCGTCATTGAGCGAGGTGCTTCGCGATGCATCGGACTCGTGATCCAGCGTATTCGCGAGCACCTCTGTTCGCGTCTCCATGTCGGTGCAATTGCGCTCGATCGTCTCACTGGCTTGCGGTCGGTCTCGCCTGCTACGCCGCCATGCGCAGCGGAAAGCCGCGCGCACCGGCCCTGCGGTTCGGCGCGAAGCCGTTTTTCGCCAGCGTCTCGTCGGCGTTCTTGTAGAACTCGCCGATGCGGTAAATGCGGCGTGCTTCCTTGCCGTTCGCCACGGCGCGGCCCAGTTCGTGGGAGATCCGCACGAGCTGCTCGATCTGCCTGACGCTGCCCATCTTGGCGCTTCGATCCTGCGTCCAGATGTTGTCCTCGATGCCGCAACGGACGTGCAGGCCCAGAGCAATCGCCATCGTGTTGACAGGCAGGACATTGAGCATCGAGGTTTCGAGCGTCAGCACTCCGCCGTCCGGCACGGCCCGCACGAAGTTGGTCAGGCTATAGAGGTCGGGGGCATCGCCTGCGCCGCCACCGATGGCTACCCAGGTCAGCACCAGCGGGACGTTGCACACCCCACGTCGCATCATCCGCTCGACGGTGTTGAGCTGCGTGATGCTGCCGAGCTGGAACTGGACCTGGATCCCCTTGGCCGTCAATCGACGGATGTGTTCTTCGACCCACTCGGGGCCGGCGGGAATCGTCATCTCGCGATAGGCGCGGTACAACGCGGGATCTGCCAGCGAAGTGCCGGCGATGTCGGCCTCGGTCATCTGTTCGACGACGTTCATCTGGTTGGTGTTGATCGCGAGGGTCACCTGATGCTGAGGGAGTTCGGACTTCCCCAGCGTTGCGTGGCGGATCCCGATCTCATGATCCCGATCGACTCGGTGCGGCAACTGCTCGAGGTGTCTGCACAACGCAGCGGAGTAGAAGCGTTCGGCCTTCTGATGGCCGAGGCGCGGCGACTCTCGAACCTCGGTCCGCTCGGTCTCCTGGTGCGCGAGCAGCCGACGTTACGCGGCGTCGTCGACGCGTGTCTGAAATACGGCAGGCGGCTCAACGAAGCGCTCTTCCTCGCCATCGAGGAAGCCGCGGACGTCGTCATCGTGCGCGAGGAATTCATCGTCGGCCGCTCGGGCTCCGTGCGCCAATCGACCGAACTTGCCCTCGGCGTGACGTTTCGCATCCTGCAGGCCTTTCTTGGCCCCGCCTGGCGCCCGCGGCGCGTCTGCTTCGCGCACAAGGCGCCAGCGGACCGTTCGGTGCATCGACGCGTCTTTGGGCGCAACGTGGAGTTCGTGTGCGATTTCAACGGCATCGTCTGCGCGGGCAGCGACCTCGAGCGGCCAAATCCAAATGCCGATCCGCAACTGGCGCGCCTTGCGCGAAAGCTGCTCGAAGCCGACTCCGCGGCGCATGCGCGCGACCTCACGGCGCAAGTGCGCGAAGTCGTCGTCTCCCTGCTCGGCACCGGCACCTGTACCGTCGAGCGCGTGGCGCAGCATCTTGGCGTGCACCGCCGTACGATTCATCGGCAGCTGCTGAACGAGGGGCAAACGTTCTCGGCCATCGTCGAAGCAGTGCGGCGCGAGCTTGCCCCGCGCTATCTGATGGAGCGCCATCGCGCGGTCGCGGACGTTTCGGGTCTGCTCGGCTTTTCATCGCCGAGCTCGTTCTCGCAGTGGTACCGGCGGCAGTTCGGGACTACGCCATCGAGCCGGCGCACAGGGGGTCGGCGAAAGGTCAAATGAAATTTGGTTGGTGGCTTCCCCGATCGACATCGGCGCCGTTGGCAATGAAACAGCCAAGCGCATGCGGCGAAGACCGAAAGCCGAATTGAGCAGTGCGCCGAGCCACGCATCAGTGGGGCGGGGCGCGCAGCGAACAATCTCTTGACCGCGACCCCGAAGCGAGGTGCTGCGGAGTTACTGCGGCGTCCGGTCCTGCTGTGCGCTCGCCACGCGGCCGCCGTCGAGCTTCATCGCCGTGGAGAACTTCAGGTCGAGGTTGTCGACGACCGATGCCTCGAGCTCGCCCTTGCCGTGCGGCGTGAAGTAGAAGCGGAAGTTCGGGTTCTCGCTGATCGAAAAATCGACGTCCGCGGTCATCACCGGCTTGCCGTCATAGCGCACCTCGACCCTCCGCACGAAATGCGGCGGCGCATACATGCGCGTCAGCTGGTCCATTGCGAGGCCGGTGTCGTTGGGATGGCTCACCATCAGTTGCGCAAGCACCGGCTTGCCATCCTGAGGTTGCTCCTCGACGCGCAAGCGCATCTTGCCCATGTTGGCCTTCGCCACTTCCGGATCCTTGCCCGCGGGCGCCGAGCAGCCGCCGGATGCCTTCACATAGTTGGCGACCATGTACATCTTGCCGTCGCTGGTGCGGGCGACCGCCCGAACATGCGTGTACTCCTCGATCCGGATGCGCGTTTCGATATCCGCGCGGCCGCTTTCGGGGGTGAATTGGAATTCCGCTGCGAGCGGGGACGGATTGCGGTCGACGATGAGCCAGACCTTGTCGATGCTGCGCTGGGGTGACTGCGCGAAGCGTGCGCGTATAGCGATCGGCACTACGGCTGCGTCTTCGGCCCGCACCGGCGTCTCGAGCGCGATCACCTGATCTGCGTTCGCCTCGAAGCGCACGTCCTGGAAGAGGCTTGCGTGAACCTTGTTCCAGATCTCGCTCTTGGCCGGATCGGGATCGGGATCGCGCGCGAGCGCGGCACCACACGCAAGTAGGCCTGTCAGTGCAACGACCGCGCAAGTTCGTCTCATCTGGCCGTCTCCAGCAACCATGCTCGCAGTCTACCCGCGCTGCGGTGCGCTCGCTCACTCCCATTCGAGTTCCGCGTAGGCAGCAGTGACGTTGCGACGATGGAATTCGTCGAATAACGCCCAGGTGCCGCGCTCGTCCGTGCCCACCGTCTCCACGGCCTGTGCGAGCGTGCGATGGGCCGCAAGTGCATCCTTGACGCCATTGAGCAAGTGCTCCAGATACCGCTGCTCCGGCCCGATCACTCCCGGCCAGTTTGCCGCACGTCCATGCCCCGGGATCGCGAACTTCGCAGGCATCTTCTTCAACTCATCCAGCGCCGCGAGCATTCCGCGCAACTTTCCGTCGACGACCGGTATGTGCTTTTCGAAAACCAGATCACCGAGAAAAAGCACTCCGCCGGTCGGGTCGTAAACGGTCACGTCCTGATCGGTGTGTGCAGTCGGCCATGCGCGCAACGAAAGGGATCGCCCGCCGAGATCGAGCGTCAGCGTCTGTGCGAAGGTGCGCGTCGGCACGACGAGTTCGGTCCCCTTGGCGACCTCGCCGAGATCGCGGCGCAGCGCGTTGAGATAGTTGGGACCGCGACGCGCCATCGCTTCGGTAAGGTGCGCATGCCCGATGAATTCCGGGTGGTCGGCGACGAATGCCTGGTTGCCGAACACGTGATCGGGATGCACGTGCGTGTTGATGACGTAACAGACCGGCTTGCTGGTGACTTTCCCGATGGCACGGCGCAACGCCGCGCCGACCGCGTAGGTCCCGCCGGTATCGATCACGGCGACGCAACGATCACCCACGACGAAGCCAAGGTTCGCGATGTCGCCCGCATTTTCGGGCGTCATCGTCTCGACACGACCGTAGTGGATGTAGGCGCCCGGCGCCGGCGTCTCGACCGCGAACGCTTGCAACGCTGCCGGCCGCTCAGCCGCGCCGCACGGAAGGCTCAGCAGAGACGTTGCGCCGAGGGTGCCAAGCAGCGACCGGGCGCGCAGCCGCATTTCAGTCCAGCGTGTGCGCCATCTCACTCGGTGATGAAGCAGGCGTGCTTCGCCTGCGCTTGCAGATCGTGGTAGTCGCCGATCAGCTTGCGCCGGTCCTTCATGTCGCGGATCACCCCGCCGCGCTCGCCGGCGATGGTCGTGCCGAGCGCGACCGTGGTCAGGTCGACCCATGTCTCGTAGTCGACCTTGGAAGCGATGTTGTCCACGGCGCACGAGCACTTGTAGACCATTTCGTGGGCCGAGGCCTTGCTGTTCTTCATGCAATCGAGCACGAACTCCACGCGCGCAGTGGTGGGAAAGTCGTTGGCGCGGGCAGATATCAGGCCTGCCGCCAATGCAGCGGCGACGAGCAGGCGAACGATCGTGTGCACGTGAATTCTCCTCTGCGGCGCGGACTAGCGCCGGGCGACGTACTTGACGGACTCTGCTATGACAAGCGCCGGTTCGCTTGGTTGTAGCAGTTCGCTGCGCATCTCGACGACCGACCCGGGTACGTCGTCCGACAGCGCCAGCACCAAAGTCTTTTCGGCGAACTTCTCGTAGCGCGAGCGCGCCGGATCTTCACGGTAGGGTGCGATGTGGATCTCGCGCGCCTGCACCTGCTTTCCAGCGACCGTCAGCGTAGCCGGCTTGATTTGCGCCGCCTCGGCGAACGCGATGCGGACGCGCTTGCGGTAGTAATTGGTCGAACCGCCGGTGAGGCGGTTCATTTCCCGAACCTCGCGTTCGAGGAAGTAGAGGATCAGAGGATTCCCCAAGGCGTCTTGCACTTCCGGCAGCTCAAGACGGCGGTTGCCGCTGAGGAAGTCGACCTTGACGTCGCGCCCGCCGCTCGATTTCTTCGCCGACACGGCGACCCGCACCTTGTCCGTGAATTCTTCCTCGAGCGATCCGCGCTTGCGATATTCGTAGTCGATCTTCGTCGCGGAAGTCAGCGACTTGAAGTGATCGCTTGTGAAGAGCAACCGCTCCGCTTCGGAAAACGAGTCGGCCTCCGCGGCCGATGCGCGGCCGCCTGTCAGCAACGCGGCGAGCGGCGCGAGCGCAAGAAGGCGGCGTCGAGTAGTCATTGGCTGATATCGCCCGAGGTTTGGGGGCTTTCGGATTCGTCACGAAGCCGCTTGGCAAGCGTCTCGTCGAAGTGCGCCAGCGTATCGATAACGCGCCGCAATGCGCCCCGGTTGCCGCTTGCGCGGAAGGCCTGTCCGAGATTGAACCATGCCTGTGCATTCTTCGGTGCCAGCGCGACTGCGCGGCTCAGACTGTCGATCGCCGCTTCCGGAGCGGCGAGGCGATGCATTGCGATTCCGAGCGCCAGAAATGCATCCGCGTTGTCGGGATCCTGCGCGGTCCAGAATTCCGCCACCGTGCGCAGGTCGTTCCAACGCTCCTGCTCCTCGAGCGACGCCGCGCGCATGAACAGCGGCAGCTGATCGATCCCGCCGGCCCAGAATGGCAGGCTTTTTTCGAGCGGTGCGATTTCGAGCCACTGGCTTTCGCGGGGCAGCCGCTCGCGAATCCACTGCACCGGCAACGCAAAGTAGTGCCCCGAGGATCCGCGCATGCGGAAGGTGAGCATGCCGATCAACGAACCTTCGTCGTCGAACAGGCCACCGCCGCTCGCTCCCGAATTGAATGCCGTGTCGGTCTCGATGATCTGCGCGCCGTCATGTGTGTGCAGGCTCGTGACCGAGCCCATTCGCAACGTCATCGCAGCAGCGGTAAAGCCCATCGCCGAAACCGCCTGGCCAACGCGCAATGGGCTGGCGCCACGCAGCAGCACCGCGGGATGCGGCCAGTCAGGGACTCGCAGGAAGCACACGTCGTGCGTGACGTCGGCGACCTCCTCGATGGCGGACCATGGCATTCCACCGCCGATCACCTTGACGGAAACCGCTCTGCTCGTGACGTGGCAATTGGTGACCAGGATTCCCTTGGCAACCGTGATCGCGGACCCGACCCCGACCCGGCCATCGGAGAGACGCGCTTCCACCCGGCCGATGCTGTGCGAGAGTGCCAGGATCTCGGCACGGCCGATGGCCTGCGCCGACGCCGCCAGTGGACTTGAAATCGCAGCGGCAGCAACGGCGCTCGCTGCTAACCTTTCGATGGGCAGCGGGCGCCGGCGCAACGCTTTTCCTCAGCGGACCAGATCGCCGTGCTCGTCGACCAGCGGCACGTTGTAGTCGCGCAGGATCGAGGTCAACGCCACCTGGTTTTCTGCGATCAACTTCTCGATCGTTGCTTTCCACGCTGGTTCGCCGTAGCGCACGCCCATCGCCATTTCATAGTCGAAGCGGACGCCGGGTTCCGATTTCAGCGGAATGACCACCAGCTCGACCGACTTCACGCGCCTCGCATAGAAGCCGGCGATGGGACCCCACACGATCGCGGCGTCGATCGATCCCTTGGCGAGATCGCGCTCGATGATCTCGCCCGGATACTGTTCCGGGTTTGGCGAGAGGATCGGGTAGACCCGTGCCTGATCCTCCCAACCGTGCTTCGCAAGCCACGTCGACGCGGGCGATTTGTCGTACACGCCGATGCGCAATTTCTTCTGCGTGTCGCCCGGGATCTCGAACAACTGCGGCCCGGTACGCACACGATCGAGCGCCTTGCCCTTCACGTATACGAGCGCGTAGGTCGACCGGTAGTAGGGCTTGGTCGAGCTCACCAGGTCGTAACCCGCGGGCACTCCGAGAACCACATCGCACTTGTAGTCTTCGCCCGGCAGTCTGTAGCGCAAGGTGTTGCGGATGAAACCCATCCGCTGCGGGAACGCGTAGTACTCGACTTTCAGACCGAGCTTCGCGCCGAAGAGTTCGGCGATCTTGTTCTCGATCCCTTCGCCATTGGTATTGGAAAACGGCAGGTTGCCAGGATCGATACAGGGCTTGAAGGCGCTCGGCAGCGCCTGGGCATCGTCCGCGAGAGCGGGACCTGCAAGAACCGAAGCGGCAACGACGAGAGAGCACCGCAGACCGACGCGGGCCAGAGAGTGAGAAAGGGCAGACATCGCTTAAGAACCCCAACGAGACGATCGATACGACGGGCCGTGCGTTCACCATCAGGCGGCACGGCCATACCGAAGCGTAGTCCACATCACGCGACGTGCGCTGCGTGTGGCTATTTCAACTCTTCCACCTTCGCCCGCGTGATGGCGCCGTCCGAGCGTCCCTTGAGGTACGCGTAGAGATGGTCGATGTTGTCCATCACGACGGGGTTGTTGCCGAAGCTCTGCATTCCCTTGTCGAGCCGGCCATCGCGCACCGTCTTGACGAACTCTTCCTTGGTGAGCGTCTTGAGGCTGTTCACGAGGGACGGGCCCACGAGGCCTTCCTGATTTGCCCCATGGCAGCGGTCGCAGGCAGCCTGGCGCCAGGTCCGAAACCCCTTCATCGTCTCGGCATCGACCTTGTAGCCGTCTTGTACGGTGTAAAGCTTGTCCTCTGCGAAGGCATTGCTGGCCGCGCCGAGCAGCGTCGTGGCGGCGAGCGCGAGGATTGACAGCGCGCAATTCGAACGTCGTTTCATCGGCACCATACCTGCGTGGCAGTGGAAAAAACGGGAGCGTACAAAAAACAAGCACCGGAACGGATGTCCCGGTGCAAGCTCAACGTAAGCAGGAAATTCCGGTTGACGGGTCCGACCCCGGCGGGAGCGGCAACCCTTGCTCCCGACCGAGGTGTGCAACCGGCTCTCTACGTCATTGCGGAATCGCAAAGACCGTCAGCGAACCGCCGAGCTGCGTGTACTCGTTCAGTTCCTTGTAGCCACCGACTGCACCGAGGCCGTCCGTGTCCTTCTCGAGGCCAGCAGCCATGCCGATGCCGGCCCAGCCACCGATTCCCGAGTAGACGCCGATGAACTGCTGGCCCTTGTGCTCGTACGTGAAGACGTTGCCGATGATGCCGGACGGCGTCTTGAACTTGTAGAGCTCCGGACCGGTGATGTCGTCGGCCTTGACGCACTTGAAGTAGCCCTCGAGCGTGCCGTAGCAGGCGATTCCACCCGCGGTCGTCAGAACGCCGCTCCACACCGAGAACTTCTCGGGCTTCGACTTGACGATCTTGCCCGTGCTGGCATCCCACTCGATCAGGTTGCCCATGCCGCCGTGGCTGTTCGGCGCCGGGAACATCGACAGCGTGGCTCCGACATACGGCTGGCCTGCGACGTAGTCCACCTTGAACGGCTCATAGTCCATGCAGACATGGTTCGTCGGCACGATGAAATGGCCGGTCTTCGGATAGAACGCCGCGGGTTGCTGGTCCTTGCTGCCGAGCGCCGCCGGGCAAACGCCCTTCGTGTTGACGTCCGGACCGTTCTTCGCCGTCGAATACTTCGCGACCACTTGCGGGCGACCGCTCTTCATGTCGACGTTCGTGGCCCAGTTCACCTGCGGGTCGTACTTCTCGGCGACGAGCAGTGCGCCGTTGGTACGATCAAGCGTGTAGCCGAAGCCGTTGCGGTCGAAGTGCACGAGCGCCTTGGTGGCCTTGCCCTTGACGTTGATGTCCGCAAGGATCATCTCGTTGATGCCGTCGAAGTCCCACTCGTCGAACGGTGTCATCTGGTAGACCCAGTGGACCTTGCCGGTGTCGACGTCACGCGACCAGATGGTCATCGACCACTTGTTGTCGCCGGGACGCTGCGAGGGGTTCCACGTCGACGGATTGCCGGTGCCGTAGAAGAGCGCATTCAGCGCCTTGTCGTAGCTGTACCAGCCCCATGTCGTGCCGCCGCCGATCTTCCACTGATCGCCCTTCCAGGTCTTCAGCGAAGAATCCGCGCCAACCGGCTTGACTGCACCGTCGGTCCAGGTGGTGGTCTTCGCCGGGTCGATCAGCATTTCGGCGTCGGGACCTACCGAATAGCCCTTCCACACCTGCTTGCCGGTGTTGATGTCGTACGCCGCGAGGAATCCACGCACGCCCCACTCGCCGCCGGAGATGCCGGTGATGACCTTGTCCTTGAAGACGTGCGGTGCATTGGTGTTCACTGCGCCGAGCTTCGGATCACCGTTCTTGGCCTGCCACAGCACCTTGCCGGTCTTGGCATCGAATGCCACGAGCGTGCTGTCGGCCTGCTGCAGGAAGAGCTTGCCCTCGGCATATGCCAGACCGCGATTGACAGTGTCGCAGCACATCTGCGGAATCACCGCCGGGTCCTGCTTCGGCTCGTACTTCCACTTGATCTTCTGCGTGTCGAGATCCATCGCGAAGACCTTGTTGGGGAACGGCGTGTGGATGTACATCATCCCGTCGATCACCAACGGCGAGCCTTCGTGACCGCGCAGAACACCGGTCGAGAAGGTCCACGCTACTTGCAGCTTGCCGACGTTGCCCGCGTTGATCTTGTCCAGCTTGCTATAGCGCTGGTTGTACATGTCGCCCGCTTGCGCCGCCCAGTTGGCCGGGTTGGCCATCTTTCCCTCGAGGTCTGCGTTTGCAGCCACGAGAGTGGGAGCTGCCATGGCCGAAGCCAAAGCGAGACTCCGCAATAACTTCTCAGATTTCCTCATCTCGCATATCTCCTAGATGTTGTCTTTCTGGTCCGCCGCCGCGTGTGCAATGCGATGCACGTACCGCACCCATGCCTTGATGCAATAGGCTTCTTGCCGCTTCTAGTTATGGGCGCGGGCAGTCTTGCTCCCGCCCAATAGCCTTTCAATACGCAATGCAACAACTACGTACACGCCTATGCGCGTCGCTCGCACGACAGCCGTCGAATCGGGGACGTTCTGTTCCCGAAAAAGGAACAAGTTGTGTCATTCGGGGATACAGCGCTTCGGTCACGACCTTTAACTGCGACGCGAGACCCTCTCTTGTACGCCTCCGAACCGCGCGATCGCGGCACGGCGCCCGGGCCCTCATCAGAGGAGAGTGCCGGGGTTTCGCCGGTTCGCACGCATCCGTCATGGTCTTGCTCCGACTTCGGCCAGTTTCGGGGCACCGGCGGCGTGCCGCTCCCCGTAGCCATAAATTGGTATTCGAGGGGCGTCTTCGCCAGGAAGCGCAAAGCGGCGCGACCGATCGACCTGGCTGGCCTGCAACTGCCCCGGCGGCAGGGCGTCTCGGACCGCTAACATCGCAGGCTCGTCGACCCTGGGCTTGCCGCCATGGCAACGAACTACGAATCCGACATCACCAAGTTCATTCGCGAGTTGAAGGCGAAGTCGCCCGATCTCGCGCGCAAGCAGCGTGAAGGCCGCGCGATCTACTGGGACAAGCAACTGGACAGCGACGAGCTGCGCCGCTGGCGCGAATCGAACGTCCCACAGCAGGGATACGTCTACCAGACGCGCGGCTAGCGATTTCAGAGAGGTTCGAGCGTCATCAGCGAAGCGTTGCCTCCGGCCGCCGCGGTGTTGATGCTCACGACACGCTCCACCACCAATGCGACGAGCGGATGCACGGCATCGATCGGCGTGACGACGCGCACGCGCCTGCCCTCGCGGGCCGCGAGCAGGCGACGCAGTTGTGCAGCTTCGTGCGGATCGCTACACAGTGCGACATCGATGTCTGCCGCAGCCGGCGCCGCAGCGAAATCGATCTCCGCACGCGCGGCCGACGGCAGATCCGTCGGCAGCAAATCCTTTGCGGAAGCGGCCACGATCGCACGATTGCCCGTTGCGAATACTGCGGCGAGTTGGGCGAGCAATCCATCGCGGTCGTGCGCCTGGCACAGCACTCGCCCGCGCGGATGAAACGACTCGCGGTTGCTCTCGCCGGTCGGTCCCGGGAGTTCCAGTTCGAACGCAAGCGGCGTCGAGCGCGCGCAATCCGTGCAACGCTGCACCAGAGCGCGGTCGGCGCGCGATGTGGCCCACTCGAGCAGGGCATCGAGAGCCGGCAGCGGCGGCGCTTCTCGCGTTTGCGCGCCCAGCTTGCGCCAGTCGAGCGCCGCTGAACGAGGCCGGCGCAGACGCTCGATGTAGAGCGGCCCGCCCGCCTTCGGACCGGTTCCCGACAGACCTTCGCCTCCGAACGGCTGCACACCGACCACCGCGCCGATCATGTTGCGGTTGACATAGATGTTGCCGACGCGAGCGCGACCGATGATGAAATCGATCGTCTCGTCGATGCGGCTGTGGATGCCCAGCGTCAGTCCGTACCCAAGCCGGTTGACGCCATCGATCAATGCCGCGAGATCGTCGCGCCGGTACCGCAGGACGTGCAGCACCGGGCCGAAAACCTCGCGCTTCAGCAAATCGAGCGTCGGGATTTCGATGAAGCGCGGCGGGCAGAACGTTCCCGCCTGCAGCTCAGTGGCAGGCGCCGCCAGCGAATGAACGATCGCGACCTTGCGCATCGCCTCGACGTGCGCCTCGATCGTGCGCTGCGCCTCGGCATCGATCACGGGGCCGACGTCGGTGGCGAGGACTGCAGGATCGCCGACGCGCAGCTCGGCCAGCGCACCCTCGAGCATGCGTACAACCTTGTCGGCCACGTCGTCCTGCACGCACATGACGCGCAACGCGGAGCAGCGTTGCCCCGCGCTGTCGAATGCAGACGCCAGCGCGTCGGCGACGACCTGCTCGGGCAGGCAGCTCGAATCGACGATCAACGCGTTCTGGCCACCGGTTTCGGCAATGAGCGGAATCTCGCGATCACTGGTGCGCGCTGCGAGCGCGCGATCGATCAGCGCCGCGACTTCCGTCGAGCCGGTGAACACGACTCCATCCACCCGCGCGTCCGCCGTCAGCATCGCGCCGACGCGCCCGTCGCCGGGAAGAAACTGCAACGCTGAACGCGGAATCCCTGCTGCGTGCAGCGCGCGCACGGCCGCCGCTGCTACGAGAGGCGTCTGCTCGGCGGATTTCGCGATAACCGCATTGCCCGCTGCAAGCGCGCCGGCGATCTGCCCGACGAAAATCGCGAGCGGGAAATTCCATGGCGAGATCGCGACCACGACGCCTAGTGCGGTGCCGTGTTCGTCGAATCCGGGCGCGCGCGCGCGCGCCGCGTAGTAGCGCAAGAAATCGACCGCCTCGCGCACCTCGCCATGCGCGTTCGCAAGCGTCTTGCCCGCTTCGTGCGTGAGCAGCAACAGCAGCGCATCGCGCTGCGCCTCGAGCAGCGCGGCTGCTCGCTCCAGCAGCGCGGCCCGCTCTAGCGCAGGCACCGCACTCCAAGCCGGCGCTTCCGCTGCGGCAGCGGCAAGCGCGACTTCGACATCGACGGCGAGCGACTCGCGCACGTGGCCGATCACCTGCGCGCGCCGCGCCGGATTCGTCACGGCGCGCGCAACGTCTCCAGCATCCGCGTCGCTCGCCAGAATCGGAGCGGCTGACCAATCCTTCGAGCCGATCCGCGTGAAGGAGCGCTCGATGGCCGTCAGAGTCGGATCGTCATTCAAATCGATGCCGGCCGAATTGCGGCGCTCGGCGCCGTACAGCTCGGGCGGCAGCGGCACGCGCGGATGCGGAGCGCCGCCGTCCACGGATGCCTGTTCGACCGGGTCCTGCAGCAGGTCGGCCACGCTGACCGAGCTGTCGACGATGCGGTGGACGAACGATGAGTTGGCACCGTTTTCGAGCAGGCGCCGCACCAGGTACGCCAGCAGCGTCTCGTGGGTGCCGACGGGCGCGTAGATGCGGCACGGCCGGTCGAGGTTCTCGCGTCCGACCACCTGGTCGTAGAGACTCTCGCCCATCCCGTGCAGGCACTGGAATTCCCAGCCGCGCACGCCCGCTTCATCGGCCATCTGCAGCACGATTGCGAGGGTCAGCGCGTTGTGAGTGGCAAATTGCGGATAGAGCGCAGGCGCTGCCGCGAGCAGGCGTCGCGCGCACGCGACGTACGCGACGTCGGTGTGGAGCTTGCGCGAGTAGACCGGATAGTCCGACTGCCCTTCCTGCTGCGCCCGCTTGATCTCGCTATCCCAGTACGCGCCTTTCACCAGCCGCACCATGAAGCGACGTCCGCTGCGCGCGGCCAGCGCCGCGAGCCAGTCGATGACGAAGGGGCAGCGCTTCTGATAGGCCTGCACCACGATGCCGAGGCCGTCCCAGCCCTTCAGGCCGGGATCGAACGCAAGACGCTCGATGAGTTCAAGAGACAGCGCGAGGCGCTCGCTTTCTTCCGCATCGATCGACAGGCCGATGTCGTCGTGCCTTGCGAGCCGGCATAGTTGCGCGAGCCGTGGCATCAGCTCCGCATGCACGCGTTCGCGTTGCGCGCGCTGGTAGCGCGGATGCAGCGCGGAGAGTTTCACCGAAATGCCGGGACCCCCATGAATGCCACGCCCCGCGGCCGCGTGCCCGATCGCGTGGATCGCATGCTCGTAGGCATCGAAGTAGCGCTGCGCGTCCTCCGCCGTCAGCGCCGCCTCGCCGAGCATGTCGTACGAGTAGCGGTACCCGCGCTCCTCGAGCGCCTGGGCACGCTCGAGCGCTTCCTCGATCGTCTGCCCGGTGACGAACTGCTGGCCGAGCAGGCGCATCGCGAGATCGACACCCTTGCGGATGAGCGGCTCGCCGCCGCGCGCGAGCAGGCGCGTAAGCGCGGTTCCGAGGCCCGCCTCGGAGTGCGTCGCGACGAGCTGGCCGCTGATCATGAGGCCCCACGCCGCGGCGTTGACGAACAACGAATCGCTGCGTCCGAGATGCGCGCGCCAGTCGCCTTGCGCGAGCTTGTCGCGGATGAGCGCATCTGCGGTCGCCGCATCGGGAATGCGCAGCAGCGCCTCCGCCAGGCACATGAGCGCAACTCCCTCCTGGCTCGACAGCGAAAACTCGCGCATCAGCGCATCGACGCCGCTCGACTTCGTGCGCCGTTCGCGCAGCTCGTGCACCAGGCGGGCGGCGAGCTCGCGTGCAGCGGCGGCGCGTGGCGGATCGAGGCGCGCTTGCGGCAGAAGTGCAGCGATGCACTCGGGCTCGCAACGGCGCAGCGCGCCCGCGATCAGTGCAAGCCCTGGGTCGGCCGTAGAAGAATCCTGCGCGGCGGTCACGATCGATGCGGACGGTACGCAATGGTTGGCGTGCATTGTAGGAAGGCGCACGCCGCCGCTTGCGCGGTATTTCCTGGTCGCGACTGCACCAGCGGCGTCCGCTGCAGGGCAATGCCCTGCTACGCTGCGCGACCTCGTACGGTTACCCCTTCGACTGAATGTCCGAACTGCAGTCCTACGACCTCGTCCAGTCCCTGCCGCCCGCACCCGCCGAAAAGGCCGTGCCCGAGATGATCGACGGCGTCGCGCTGGCGCGCCTGTACGGCGAGCCCCTGTTCAAGCTTCCCGAGGATCTCTACATCCCGCCCGATGCGCTCGAGGTGTTCCTCGAGGCCTTCGAAGGTCCGCTCGACCTGTTGCTCTACCTGATTCGCAAGCAGAACTTCAACGTGCTCGATATTCCGATGGCGCGGCTCACGGAGCAGTACCTCGCGTACATCGAGCAGATCCGGCGCAGCAATCTCGAACTGGCGGCCGAATACCTGCTCATGGCCGCGATGCTCATCGAGATCAAGTCGCGGATGCTGCTGCCGATGAAACGCGCCGAGTCGGGCGAGGAAGCCGCCGATCCGCGCGCGGAGCTGGTGCGCCGGCTGGTCGAATACGAGCGGATCAAGCTCGCCGCCGCGCGGCTGGACGAACTGCCGCGCGTCGGCCGCGATTTCGCGCGCGCGATCGTCGCGATCGAGCAGACCATGACGCACCACCTGCCGACGGTGGACGTCGCCGATCTACAAAGCGCCTGGAACGAAGTCCTGAAGCGTGCGCGACTGCACGCGCACCATCACATCTCGCGCGAGGAATTGTCCGTGCGCGACCACATGAGCCAGATCCTGCGCAAGCTCACGGGGCGCCAGTTCGTGGAGTTTGGCGACCTGTTCGACGCGCGCCTGCTCGCGAAGGGCCCGCCGATCGTCATCGTCCATTTCCTGGCGTTGCTCGAACTGGCGCGCGAGAACCTGATCGAGGTCACGCAGGCGGCGCCGTTCGCGCCGATCTACCTGCGCCTGGCGTACATGCCCAGCTGATGACCCGTCCCGCGCCTCGCCTTTCGATCCGCATCGTGCTCGGCGCGGACAAGCTCGGACCCGGCAAGGTTGCATTGCTGGAAGAGATCGGGCGGTTGCGGTCGCTCGCCGCGGCGGCGCGTGCGCTCGGGATGTCGTACAAGCGCGCCTGGGAGCTGCTGGCGATGCTCAATGCGATGTTCGAATACCCGGTGGCCATTGCCCATCCCGGCCGCAATCTCGACGGAAGCACTGAACTGACGCAGTTCGGAGAGCGCGTGATCGCGCTCTACCGTGCGGTCGAGCGCCGCGCAGCCGGTGCGGCCAGCGCTGGCCTGGACGAACTCGGCGCTGCGGCGCGCAGCGGTGCAGGCGGAGCTACGCGCGCGCGTCGTTCGCCGGCATCTGCGCCGAAACGCGCTGTGCGGCCCGTCCACGTGCAAGCACCAGCGCGCCTGCGTCGAGCACGACCGACTTGATCAGGCACCAGACCCGCAGGCCCGGAACGAGGGCAAGCCGCTCCACCGATTCGCGCGTGATCGTCACGACGAGGGTCGTCGATGCGCCAACGCGCACCTTCACCAACGCATGTGCAGCGTGCCCCACGCCCTGCGTGCCGAGCGACTCGATCGAGCCCTCGATGCGGTTCGTGATGCTCACGTCGCTCGGCCGCGCCAAAGCGAGCGCCACTTCGCGCGCCGGAATGCGCAGCCGCACCTCAGTGCCAACGGCAAGATCGATCCGCGGCACGCGCAGCTGGAATTGATCGCACGCGAGGGTGGAAAGCTGGTAGCGATCGTCGTGCGATTCGACGACGCCAAAGACCAGCGAGCCCGGCTCGGCAGCGGCGAGGAACGGACGCACCGACTCATCGAGCAACACGTCGCTGATCGAGCCGGCCGTCACCACCCGTCCTGCGTCGACCAGCACGAGCGCGGTGGCAAGGCGCAACACTTCGTCCAGCGAGTGGCTGACATAAAGAATCGGAATCGCGAACTCGTCGCGGAGCCGTTCGACATACGGCAGGATTTCCGCCTTGCGCGCGGCATCGAGCGACGCGAGCGGCTCGTCCATCAGGAGCAGGCGCGGCTGCGCGAGCAGCGCCCGGCCAAGCGCAACACGCTGCTTCTCGCCACCCGACAGCGTGTGCGGACGACGTTCGAGCAATGCCCCAAGGGCCAGCAGTTCGACGACCGCGTCGAACGCTACGGCCGCTCCGTCGCCGCGCCGGTTCGCGCGGCGACGGCCATAGTCGAGATTGCTGCGCACGCTCAGATGGGGAAACAACCGCGCATCCTGGAACACATATCCGAGCCCGCGCCTTTCGACGGGCAGTCGAATGCCGCCCGCTGCATCGAAGAACACTGTCGATCCAACCACGATGCGGCCGCGATCGGGCTGATACAGGCCGGCCACGAGATTGATCAGGGTCGACTTGCCGGCCCCGCTTGCGCCAAAGATCGCAGTGAGTCCCGACAGTGGAAGATCGAGGTCGCAAGCGAACGCAAATGCGCCGAGCTGCTTCGCGGCATCGATGCGCAGCCGTTCGCTCATGCGCGTCCCAGCATGCGCCGTACCCGGCGCGCCAGCATTTCGGAGACGAAGAGCGCGCCGAGTGCGAGCACGAGCGAGATCACCACGAGGCGCAACGCCGCCGCGTCACCATCGGGGGTCTGTGTGAGGCTGTAGATCGCGAGCGACAGCGTCTGCGTTTCGCCCTCGACATTGCCGACGAACGTGATGGTCGCCCCGAAATCGCCCAGCGCGGTCGCGAAAGCGACGATGCTGCCGGTGACGATGCCCGGCAGCATCAGCGGCAGCGTCACGCTGAAAAAGACGTCGAAACGGGAAGCGCCCAGCGTCCGCGCGGCGAACTCCAGTCCACGATCGACCGCTTCGAGCGCCAGGCGGATCGAACGCACCATCAACGGGAACGACATCACGGCAGCCGCCACGGCGGCGCCCCAGCGCGTGAAGATCAGACGAACGCCGAACGTTTCGTATAGCCAGCCGCCGATGGGTCCCTTGGTACCGAGCAGGACGAGCAGGAAGTAGCCAATCACGACCGGCGGCAGCACCAGTGGCAGAAACACGATCGCGTCGAGCAGCGTTTTCCCGACGAAGGTGCGCCGCGCGAGCAACCAGGCCACCGCGACGGCGAACGGCAGGCTTGCGATCACCGCGACCAGCGCGATCTGCAGGCTCAGGCGCAGCGCGTTCAGTTCGACGGAGGTCAGCATGAGCGCGAGGCTACCTGAAGGCTTCCCGCCAAAGCCGTGCGTTGCGCGATGGGGCGGGCAAATCGGCGACGTCGTCTCAGTGGACGACAAAGCCGTACTTGCGGAAGATGGCCTTCGCCTCGTCCTTCTCGAGGAATGCCAGGAATTCGCGCGCCGTGGGGTCATCGTGTTGCGCGACCACTGCAAAGGGATAGGTCACGGGCTTGTGGCTGCTCGCCGGGAAAGTCCCCGCCACCCGTACTTTCTGAGTAAGCGCGGCGTCGGTCGAATACACGATTCCGGCAGCTGCTTCGCCCCGTTCGACGAACGCAAGCGCAACCCGGACGTTCTCCGCGCGCACGAGGCGCGTCTGCGCGAAGTCCCATGCGCCGAGACTGGTCAGAGCTTCCTGCGCATAGCGCCCTACCGGAACGTTGCCCGGGTCGCCGGTCACCCAGCGTCCATCGGAACCGAGCACTGTCGCAAAGTCGAAGCCGGGTTTCAGGTCGACCTGCGCCTTGCTTCCGGCTGGAACCACCAGCACGAGGCTGTTGCCGAGCAGTTGCTTGCGCGTCGCGTCGACGATCAGCTTGCGCTGCTGCAGGTAGTCCATCCACTGCTCATCGGCGCTCGCGAAGACTGCGGCGGGCGCGCCCTGCTCGATCTGGCGCGCCAGCGCGCTCGATGCGGCAAACGAGTACTTCGCGTTGTGACCCGTGCGCTGCTTGTATACGGTGCCAATTTCCTCCAACGCGTTCTGCAGGCTGGCCGCCGCAAACACCGTGATCTCCTGTGCGCGCGCCGCCGGCGGCGCAGTGAAGGACGACATCAGCAAGACGCAGGCTGCGAAGAGAGCGCGCGCGAGCATGACGAACCTTTCCTATTCCCGTTCGTATATAGGATAGCGAAGTTCGATCGCTGGCTACACTGCGCGCCGCCTCCGCACCTCGTTCCGCGCATGAAACACGTCTGCCTCCTCGCAACCCTCGTACTTTCCCTGACCACCGCCATGCCGCAAACGGTCGATCCGTATCTCTGGCTCGAGGACGTGACGGGCGAACGGGCGCTCGACTGGGTGCGCGAACAGAACGCGCGCAGCGAAAAGACGTTCACGGCCGATCCGCGCTACGAAAGATTGCGTGGTGAATTCGTCGCGATCCTCGATTCGCACGCGCAGATTCCGTACGTCGAGAGGATGGGCGGCCACTACTACAACTACTGGCGCGATGAGCGCAATCCCCGTGGCATCTGGCGGCGCGTTCCCGTTGCCGAGTATGCGCAGCCCGATCCACCGTGGGAGGTCGTCCTCGACCTCGACCTCCTGGCGAAGAACGAGAACGAAAACTGGGTCTGGAAGCCGCCGGTATGCCTGCGGCCGCAGCAAAGGAACGGCGCGTACGAGCGGTGCATGTTGCGCCTGTCGCGTGGCGGCGCCGATGCCTACGTCGCGCGCGAATTCGACCTGCGCAGAAAGGCATTCATCGCGGGCGGATTCAGCCTGCCCGAAGCGAAATCGGATGTCGATTGGGCCGACGAGAACCATCTGTGGGTGAGCACCGATTTCGGTGCGGGCAGCATGACCCGGTCCGGCTATCCGCGTATCGCCAAACGCTGGTCGCGCGGTACGCCGCTCGTCCAGGCACAAACGGTGTTCACCGGGAAAGTGACCGACATCGCGGTCGCCGCGTTCAAGGAGTACCAGGGACCGGTGCGCGACTGGATCTCGCGCG
>Ga0335084_10001057_pt1 | contig 25022 bp, 22 predicted proteins | sample Lox_Sample_44_FD_206721 | JGI IMG/M metagenome (GOLD analysis project Ga0335084, IMG submission 206721) | Soil microbial communities from Loxahatchee National Wildlife Refuge, Florida, United States - Lox_Sample_4.4 | ecosystem: Environmental > Terrestrial > Soil > Wetlands | place: USA... | reverse complement strand
GGTCGGTGCGTCGGTGTGGTCCGTCGTCGTGTTCGAAGTCGTGCTCAGCACCGCGTCGTTGTTCACGCACGCCAACGTGCGACTCCCCGTCGCGGTCGACGCCTCATTGCGGTCGTTGGTGGTCACGCCCGACATGCACCGCACGCATCATTCGACCGAGCGGGACGAATACAACTCGAATTTCGGATTCCTGGTCATCTGGTGGGACCGTTGGCTCGGTACCTACCGCGCGCGTTCGCGCAACGCGCAAGACACCATGCCGATCGGTCTCGCCGAGTATCGGTATACGGACCAACAGACGTTGACGGCCGCGATCGTTCAGCCGTTTCTGCCGACGAGTGCGGCGCGCTGAGCGCCGCTGCCGTTACCCATCATGCTCACTCCGCGCTTCCGCGTACGCGCCTCGCGCGGTCGCGCGTCGCTGCCGGTCAGAGTCCGATCGGCGCACCCGCGCCCCACAACGTCGCTGCACCGAGCAGCGCGAAGATCGCCGCCGCGACCCCATGCACGAGCTGCATCGGAATGCGCGTCGCCAGCCGTTCGCCGATGAACACCGCCGGCACGTCGGCGAGCAGCATGCCGAGCGTCGTGCCGACGACGACCACCGCCGCCGAACCGTAATGCGCCGCGAGCGCTACCGTTGCGACCTGCGTCTTGTCGCCCATCTCGGCGAGAAAGAACGTGATCAGCGTGGCGCCGAATACGCCGAAGCGCTGCGCGACCCGGGCTTCGTCCTTTTCGATCTCGTCCGGGATCAGCGTCCACACCGCCATGCCGAGGAACGACACGCCCAACACCCAACGTAGGATCTCGGGACTTACGTTCGCCGTGATCCACGCGCCGAGCGCACCGGCGAGACCGTGATTGACGATCGTCGCAGCCAAGATACCGAGGATGATCGGCACGGGCTTGCGGAACCGTGCGGCGAGCAAGAACGCGAGCAGTTGAGTCTTGTCGCCGACTTCCGCGAGGGCGACGACGCCGATCGAGACGAGCAGAGCTTCCATATGTGCTTCCAGGTCGGCGACGGTCGATCGACCGCCGCGCATCCCCCCAATCCGAGGCGTCATGGTCGAAGGCCTCGCCAAGCTTGGGGCCCCTTACACCGCACGTCGAGCGGGAAATCCCAACGACCCCACTGAGCCGACGGCGACACCGGTCGACACCGCGACGACGAACGCCGGGCGCTTTACGGCAGCGGAATTAGGAGTAGCCTACGAGACCCACTGTCCGTCGTCGGGGAGGGCGCGGATATGGTCGACTCGCTGCAGGCCTGCGCGGCCGCATTTTTCATCTCTACCACGTTGCTTCTGTTCAGTACCGTCGCCGAATCTGCGGACGACGCGTACCTTTTCGACCGCAAGGTTCCGAAAGTCATTGTGCACGGCGCGAGCGGCGCCAATTGCACCGACTCCGCTTGGGCGCAAATAAGCGCGGGAACCGTCGATCTCGTCGGTTCCACGCTCACGCTCACCGGCCCCCCCGTCGTGCCGTTGGGGACTTGCACGCCGACCTACTACGCATTGTCGAAGGATCGACCGGCTGTGTTACTGGCGCGTCAAACATCGGGCGGACAGTTCATCGCGCCGCCCACGCCGGTGAGCGCGGACAATGCGTGGACCCGCGCCATCGAATTGCCGTACATCATCGTCGTCAAATTCCACGTCCTGAACGTCGGACCGATGACGACGAGCGACGAATCGCTCCGCAAGGAAATTGCCACGTACATGGCCGACGCCGAGTCGATCTTCAGCGCGAACGGTGTCGGCGTGCTGTTCGGCGTCAACGAAAGCCTCAACAAAGAACTGGACCCGGTGAAAGTGAAGGCCGCGGTCGACATGGCGTCCGACGTCAACGACGGCGCAGCGCCGGGGCCTCTGTTCGCCTTGCTGACGACGCTCTCGTCGAGTTCCTATGCGCCAGGCCAACTCAACGTGTACCTGATCAACGACACGCAGGGGACGAACGCACCGACGCTCGGTACCGCCAGCACCTTTCGCGCCTTCTTCGTCCACACCAGCCCTCCGGACGGTTGGGACGATTTCATCGTCGTCAATCTCGCCAATACGACAACCTCGAGCTTCGCACACGAGATCGGGCACGCCCTCTCGCTCGACCACGTCGACTTCAAGGACCGTCAAGGCAACCTTCGTTGCGTCGCGTACAACCCTGCAACCGCCTTCGACGGCAAATGCGACTACACGACCAACAATTTGATGTATGTCGACGGCTTGGCCGATCGTGATTACCTCACGCCGCCACAGGTGCTCCGCGCAGTCTTCAACAAGAACTCGTTCATTAACCGAGCCGATCGCCTGGGGCGGCAGCCGCCTACCACGTTCGAATGTCCCGACAGCAAGATGTCTCAGACCTGCCCATCCTTGGGGGCACTGCAATGACCGCCATCAGAAATGTTCTGCTATTCGTCTTGTTCGTCGCGAGCACACCCTCGGCATCGGCAGACGATACGAGGTCGATGCTCGTGGACGCGAAACGAGTCGCCGCCGACGTCGAACATATGGTGACGTGCGCGGAATGCGGAACCGACGCGATCGAGCGAGTGGAGCGATACCGCAACGCGGCCGTCGACAGTCTCGCGAAGGCGTACTCCGGGGACGCCTCGTTCCTGCGGATTCCCGAGCGACAGCGCGCGTTCGCGGCTGCGTACAAACGCTTCAGCCCCTATCTGGCCGTACCGGTCAACGAGGCCGAGTACGTCGACGGCGAGACGGGCAAGGTGCTCCGGCTCGCGCACGCACGTGCGAAAGTCACGCTCGAACGCATCGGAACGCCGGAAGCGATCGCGGTGCTCAAGCGCGGCGCCGAGACGTCCCGTACGTCGCAATAGCTCCCGCTACGGGGTCGGTGTGCCGCTCTGCGTGGTCGGCGCCTGTTCGACCGGCGCGGGTTCGGACAAGTCGCAGACCTGATCCGCCTGTACCGAAGCCGGAGCGTCGTGCTTGACGAACAGTCCGCTGCCGTCGTGCTTCACGTAGTACCCGCTGCCGTCAGTTTGAGTCGTTTCGCCCGCGACCGCGGGCCGCACGGTTAGATTCGTGCTGCACGCGATCACCGGGACCGCGGCCTCGCAATGCACTTCCTTGAACTCGTTTCCGCTCGCATCGACATACTCGTTGCCGTCGAACGTGATCGAGTAGCCCGTCGCGGACGTGTCGACGCCGACGGGAACTGCCATCGTCCCCGCACCGCACAGAACCTTCTCCTTGCAGCCGGTGAGCGCCAGCGCTGCCAACATCAGAATCGTCATCGCCTTCATGGTTTTCTCCCCTCCTCGACCCCGTTGGGAATGTAGACCTTTACTGACTCGTTTGCACTTCCGCGTAAGCCCCTAATACCGGGTCGGCCGCCAACAGGCGGCGCGAGTAGCCGTGTGCCTCCGCCAATTTCACCGCCCCGCGCGCCTCGTCGTGCTTTCCCTCCAGCGCGAACGTGAGGGCACGGTAGTAGTACGGGTCCGCACTCTGATCGTCCGCCGCCATGGATTGGTCGACGAGCGCGTGAGCCGCCTTGAAGTCGCCGAGATTCGCCTTGTACGACGCGAGCCAACCGTACACGCGGGGGTCTTCGACGTGGCCTTGCGGCTCGCCCAAGGCATATGCGCTCTTGAAGTATTCGGCGGCCTTCGCCTTGTCGCCTTGTTCGCGCGCAATGGCGCCGAGTTTCCCGATCGCGAGGAAGTTGTCGGGGTGCGCCTTCAGCAACTCCTCGAGCATGTGGCGTGCGTCGTCATAGCGATGTTGGTAGTAGTACAAGGTCGCGAGGTTGTACATGACCGGCACGTCACGACTGATCGCGAGCGATCGGTTCCAAGTCTTCTCGGCGTCGTCCCAACGATCCATGAGGTAGTAGGTAAGCCCCAGATTCGACAGCGCATTGCCGTCATCGGGCGTGAGCTCGACGACCGCTTCGAATTCCGTCACTGCACCCGCATAGCGGCCGAGCATGCTGAGGAAGAATCCATAGGCGCGATGCACCATCGCGGCGGGCGCGTTGCTCCGCAGCGCGCGTTTGTACACGTCTTCTGCGGCGTCGTAGTTGTTCTTCGCGAGGTATGCATTCGCGAGCCCGTCGTAGGCATCCGCGCGGCTCGTATCGTGCGCGAGCGCTTGGCTGTAGTAGTCGATCGCAACGTCCGGATTGCCGACCGCGCGATTGAAGTCGCCGAGCGCGATCAGCACGTCGTTCGTGCGCCGGAAACCCGACGCTACCTTGAGACAGATCTGATTGCTCTGCTTCACGTAGTCGACCGCAAACGTGACCCGATACAGCGCGAGCAATGCCTGACACTTGCCGACGACCGGATCCTCGAATTCGGCGTCGAGCGCGATCGCGCGATCGAACAGTTCGACAGCCGCCTGCAGCGACGCCTCGCTGCGCGGTCGCCAGTAGTAGTTCCAACCCTGCATGTTGAGGTCGAACGCCTGCGGATTCTTCGTCGACACCTTAATGAGCGCGTCGCTGGACTGCGGCGACAACACGACCTTGAGTGCGCGCGCGATTTCCTGCGCGATCTCGATCTCGACGTCGATGAGGCTGTCGGCGCGGCGATCATACGACTCCGACCACACGTGCCGGCCCGACTCCGAGTGGATCAATTGCGCAGTGATCAACACTCGATTGCCCTGCTGCGCCACCGATCCCTCGAGCACCTGATCGGCACCGAGCTCGCGGCCGATTGCGCGCACGTCCTTCCCCTTCAACGAATCACTGAACGACGACGTGCGCGAGATGACGTGGAACTCGGTCAGTTGCGCCAGGCGCGCGAGGAGCTGGTCGGGAAGTCCTTCGCTCAAAATATCGTTCGGCGTGCCGAGGCTCACGAAAGGCAATACGGCGACCGAAGGAACGGACGATTGCGTCTCGTCGGCCGGCGATCGAAACCAAAGGAACGCAGCGAGAACAATCGACGCAACGAACAACCCGGACAGAAACACGATTTCCGCCCGTCGGCCCGGGTGCCAACTACGGAACCGGTCGTCGAGGCGAAGTCCCGAATCGGCGATCTCGAAATACCAAGCGCCCGCGATGCACATGGGGAAGCCGAGAACCAGCAGCAGCAAGATCCACCGAAAGCCGACGTCGCCGATCCCGATCGCGTGGCCGACGGCGCTGACCAGCTGCACGATGGCAAACGCGACCACGCCGTACGAGATGGCCGCACGGAAAACCTGCCGCTTGCGAAGCTGGGCTAGGAACGACGAGGGCCCCTGCTGCCCACCCATCTCGTCCACCGGTCTCCCCTACCGCGAGAGCGCTGAGTGTCGGGGCGCAGATTGTGCGACTGCGAGGTCGGATCGGGAAGTCCGCTCGCCCCCTCGACACCGCCGTCAGTGCGGCGGCGCGGCGACCGGTGCCGCGGGTTCGCCCCAGAGGCCTTCCCGCGTCGCGCGCGCGAACGCTTCGTCTTCTCGCAATGTCGGATCGCGGGCGCCGTCGCGAACCACGCGCGCCGCGCCGTCCTTCACCATTTCGCGATTGATGTTCCGATCGCCCAACCACACGGTACCGACGATGCGGCCGTGATCGTCGGACTCGGCGATCTCGACGCGCACGGCCCGCGCGAACACCTTCTCGGCGAGTTGCAGGCTCGCTCGATTGCCCCACGGTTCGTCCGGCCTAGGTGCGTCGATGTCGGCCAGGCGGATGCGATAGCGTTCGAAATTCGCGAGCACCGTCAGCGTGTTGCCGTCGATCACGTTGATCACGCGGCCCGCGAGTCGCGCATTCGTCGCCGGTTTGTTGCACGGCCGCTCGTAGCCGGCCGCGCAACCGATCGACAGACCTACGGCGAACGCGAGGCCGATCGCCCAGGTCCGACGAACGATCGCGCGCGCGAAGTCGGTGACGGCGTGCAGACGGTGGTGCGCAGGCATACGGCGACGACACGAACGAACGCCGCACGGTAGTCGCCGGCCCCTCAGCGCCGCTCGTCAGGACGTGCCAATCGCCGATCAATTCGCGGTTCGACACCGGTCGGCGTCCTACAGCTCCTTCTCCCACCTCGACACGACCACCGTCGCGACGCCGTTGCCGACGACGTTCGTCGCCGAGCGGCCCATGTCGAGGAACTGATCGATGCCGAGGATCAACAGCAGGCCCGCTTCCGGAATGCCGAATTGCGGCAACGTCGCCGCGATGACGACGAGCGACGCGCGCGGCACGCCGGCCATGCCCTTCGACGTCAGCATCAGGATCGCGACCATCAGCAACTGGTGGCCGAACGAGATCTCCATGCCCGACATCTGCGCGATGAACATCACCGCGAACGTGCAATACATCATCGAGCCGTCGAGGTTGAACGAATACCCCATCGGCAGCACGAAGCTCGCGATGCGGTTGCTGCAGCCGAACCGCTCCAACTCTTCGAGCGTCTTCGGGTACGCCGCCTCGGAACTCGCGGTCGAGAACGCGAGCAAGATCGGTTCGCGCAACCGCGCTATCAAATGCCGGATGCGCGGGCCGACCGCGACGAAGCCGAAGCCGATCAGGAACAGCCAGAGCAGCGCGAGGCCGAGATAGAACTCGCCCATGAACACGCCGTACACGGCGATGATCTCGAGCCCCTTCTGCGAAACCGCGGCCGCGAGCGCACCGAACACGGCAAGCGGCGCGAACAACATCACGTAGCTCGTCACCTTCAGCATCACGTGCGCGACCGCGTCGATGACGTCGACGACGGCCTTCGTGCGTTCGCCGAGCGCCGCAATGGCGGTGCCGAAGAACAACGAAAACACCACGATTTGCAGAATTTCGTTGCGCGCCATCGCATCGACGACACTGGTCGGAATTACGTGCGTGACGAAACCTTGCAGCGTGAGTGCGGCCGTCTCGACCGGCGTCGCGTTCTGCGCGGCCGGCAACGACACCACTTTGCCCGGTTCGAGCGCGTTCACCAACACCAAGCCGAGCGTCAGCGACACCAGCGACGCGAACACGAACCACGCGAATGCCTTGCCGCCGACCCGACCGACCATCGCCATGTCTTCCATCTTGGCGATGCCGACGACGAGCGTCGAGAAAACGAGCGGCGCGATGATCATCTTGATCATGCGCAAGAAAATCGTCGGCAACAGCGAGACCGCATCGGCGAACGAGTTGCCGCGTTCCGGGAAGAACGCGTGACAACTCCATCCGGCCGCGATACCGAGCACCATGCCGACGACGATGTAGCGGGTCAGCCGATCCGTCGTCACGTAATGAGGGTCTGTCGAATCGAGGAGCTGTTAGCTTACCGTCATTCGGTCGCGCGGCGGCGATCTAGTGGCGCGTGACACCCGGTCGATCGGCATAGCCGAGATACGCCACGCGGCGAAATCCGAGGTCCATGTTCGGCGCGCGCACGCGCACCAATCGGTCGTCGACGATGTCGAAGTCGGCGAGCGACTCGAGATTCGCGCGCATCGCATCGTTCATCGGCTTGCGCAGCTCGACTTCGAACTCGTACGGCGGCGCGACGTCGCGATACACCGCCAACTCGCCGGCTTTCGCGCGCCGCACCGCGCGCTCAGCGCCGGCGCGAATCATCTCGCGTGCGCGAACGGGCGCGATGCAATTGCCCGATTGATTGCCGAGCGCCTCTTTGACGACGACGCGTTCCGCCCACGGACAGATCGCGTTCACCTGCTCCGCGACGATTTGATCACCGGTGATGAGACCGATCGGCACGCCGAGTTCGCCGGCGCGGATCGCGAAGAAGTCCGGCTCGCCGACCGGTGAGTCGCCGAGCCGCACGAGCTTGAAGCCGCCGTACGAAATCGTGTGCGCCATGATGCCGGGGAACGATCCCGCGCGGCCGTGATGGCCGACCAGCAGCACGACGCCGACCGATGCGTCGAGCCCCGCCATCGTCGTGGCACCGGGACGACCGGCGCCGCGAACGACGCTGCAGCGCGGATCGATCTCGTCCATCAACAGCACGCAGAGATCTTCCACGCCGTGGTTCTCTTCGACGATCACTTCGGTCGCGCCAGCGGCGAACGCGCCGTCGACGGCCGCGTTCGCGTCGAGCGTCATCAGCCGGCGGTTGCGCTCGAAGTCGATACCGTTGGGCGACACGTCCGGCCAACGCACGAGTCCGGAAATGCCTTCCATGTCGACGCTGACGAAGACTTTCATGCCCGGTCACCCCACGATCAGTCGAACTCGATGCCTGCGAGTGTACCGTCGTTGCGCCACGCATCGAGGATCGACGAGAACGCCATGATGCGAAGCGTGTACGTGCCGTTGCGCCGGATCAGCGGCGATGCGCCGGCTGTGCGCGAGGATCTCGGGCGCCTTGGCGTACGCAACGCCTCCGCATCGAACTTCAGCGCCTGCACGGTGATCTCAGCCACCGGGACGGGCGCAGCGACTACGACAACGTGTAGATCTCCGGAACGACCATCGCCGGATCGATCGGCCGGCGGATGTAATCCTCGTGCCGTTCCCGTTCGGGGAGCTGTATCTCCGGACGCTCGACGACCCCGTAGTCGAACTGTCGCAACAGGTGCGCAATGCAGTTCAGACGCGCCTTCTTCTTGTCGACCGCCTGAACGATCCACCACGGCGCTTCAGGGATGTGCGTGCGCTCGACCATGATCTCCTTCGCGCGCGTGTAGTCTTCCCAACGGCGTCGCGATTCGAGATCCATCGGGCTGAGCTTCCACTGCTTCAGCGGATCGTGAATGCGACTGAGAAACCGCAAGTACTGTTCGTCGTCGGTGATCGAAAACCAGTACTTGATCAATCGGATGCCGGACCGCACGAGCATCTTTTCGAACTCCGGAACGGAGCGAAAGAACTCCTCGTACTCGTCGTCCGTGCAAAATCCCATCACGCGCTCGACGCCGGCCCGGTTGTACCAGCTGCGGTCGAACAGCACCACCTCGCCGGCCGCCGGCAGATGAGTGGCGTAGCGTTGGAAGTACCACTGCGTACGTTCGCGATCGTTCGGCGCCGGCAGCGCCGCGACCCGGCACACGCGCGGATTCAGTCGCTGCGTGATCCGCTTGATGACGCCGCCCTTCCCGGCCGCGTCGCGTCCTTCGAACAAAATGACGACCTTCTGCCGCGTCGCGACGATCCAGTCCTGCAGCTTCACGAGTTCGCCCTGCAGCCGAAACAATTCGCGGAAGTAGAGGTGGCGTGCGCGCGTTTCGGCCGCCGTGCGTCCGCTTGCGCCGCCGGGCTCGCCGAGCAATCGGTCCTCGATCTCGAGCTCCAACTCCTCGTCGTAGCCGTCGATTACCTCGCGGTGGATGCGCTGGATCAAATCGTCGTCGATGTCGGTCATCGGAGAACCCAATAGTTGCGAAGCGCACGAACGTGGTACCGCCACGTGACATAAAGATGACAGCCGGCGCAGCGACCGACAACGCTCGGCGCGCGTGACGCCGTCGCGCTGGGTCGACGTGGCGGTCGATCGGGCGCCGTCATCTTCTTGTCACACGCAGTCGCTACGGTCGGTCGTTCGCTCACCCAACCGAGAGATCCCGTGAAGCCCACGATGAGGACCCTTCTGAGCCTCTGCGCCACGCTCCTCGTCGCCGGCACCGTCGGTGCCGCCGACAGCGTCCGATTGACCGGATCCGGCGCGAGTTTTCCGTTCCCGATCTATTCGACGTGGTTCAAAGCGTTCAGCGCGAAGACCGCCGGCGTCACGGTCGACTACCAGGCCAAAGGCAGCGGCGCCGGCGTGCAGGACTTCCTGAACAAAACGGTCGACTTCGCCGCGAGCGACTCCGCGATGAAACCCGAGGACATCGCCAAGGTCACCGAAGGCGTGCAACTGCTGCCGATGACGGCCGGCGAGATCGCGATCAGCTACAACCTGCCGGGCAGCCCGAAGGGACTGAAGCTGCCGCGCGATGTGTATCCGGCGATCTTCCTCGGCACGATCACCAAGTGGACCGACCCGAAAATCGTCGCTGCGAATCCGGACGTCAAGCTGCCCGACCTGCCGATCACCGTCGTGCGCCGCGCCGATTCGAGCGGGACGACGTTCGTGTTCACGCAGCATCTGAGCGCGGTCAGCGAGGCGTTCAAGAACGGCCCCGGCGTCGGCAATACCGTCAACTGGCCGACCAGCGACAAGTTCGTCGCGGCGCCGAAAAACGACGGTGTGACCGCGACGATCAAGCAAACCCCGGGCGCGATCGGCTATATCGAGTACAGTTTCGCGAAGCTCGCGAAAGTCGACTTCGCGACGCTGCAGAACAAGGCCGGCAAGTACGTCGCTCCCGGCACCGGCGGCGGTGTCGAGGCGTTGCTGAGCGTGCAGCTACCGCCCGACATGATCGCGTGGCTGCCCGACCCCGAAGGCGCCGGCGCCTATCCGATCACGACGTACACCTGGATGATCTTCCGCAAGAAGAACGGCGACGCGACGAAGGCATCGGCGATGCGCGCGATGGTCGAATACTGCCTGTCCGAAGGCCAAAAGGTCGCCGACCAACTCGGCTACATTCCGTTGCCCGAGAAGGTCGTCGCCGAGGTACGCAAGGCCGCCGGCAACATCCAATAGCCGCGTGCGGATGCAAAGGTCTGGCGTCGAGGTCGTTGCCGTGAACGTCGAGCTTTTCGCACGCGACCGTTCGTCGGTCTCCGGACCGCCTTCGGCATTCGACTTCTTCGTCGACCGCGGCTTTCGCGCGCTCGCGCACGGCGGCGTGCTGTTGATCCTCTTCGTCATCGCGCTGCTGCTGTGGGAGATCGGCGGCAAGGCCATTCCCGGCATCGAACGGTACGGACTGTCGTTCCTGACCGGCAGCACGTGGGACGTCTCGCGTGAGCAGTACGGTATCTTGCCGGCGATTTGGGGCACGCTGTACAGCTCGCTGCTGGCCCTGCTGATCGCCGGATTCTTCGGCGTCACGATGGCCATCTTTCTGACGCAAGACTTCCTGCCGCCGCAGCTCGCCGCGGTGTTTCGCACCACAGTCGAACTGTTGGCCGCGATCCCGAGCGTCGTGTACGGCCTGTGGGGCATCTTCGTCGTGATCCCCTTCATCCGGCCGTTTGCGGACATGCTGCATCAACAGTTCGGTTGGATTCCGTTCTTTTCGACGTCGCTGAGCGGTCCGGGACTGCTGCCGGCCTCGATCGTGCTCGCGATCATGGTCCTGCCGACCATCGCAGCCGTGTCGCAGGACGCGCTGCGCGCCGTGCCGTTCCGCATCAAGCAAGCGGCGTACGGTCTCGGCGCCACGCACTGGGAAGCGATATTGCGCGTCATCGTGCCGACCGCGTCGACCGGCATCTTCGGCGCGCTGGTGCTCGGCTTCGGCCGTGCACTCGGCGAGACGATGGCGCTCGCGATGCTGGTCGGCAATTCGAATCAGATCGCGCTGTCGATGCTGTCGCCGGCGAACACGCTCGCGGCACTGCTCGCGCTGAACTTCCCGGAAGCGGGGCCGCGCGAAGTCGAGGTACTGATGTATGGCGCGTTGGTGCTGATGGCCATCACGCTGATCGTCAACATCCTCGGTTCGCTCATCATGATGTTCGCCAATAGGAAGCTGCGATGAACGCGACGCTGGTCAAGGCGTCGCCGGTCGATCTCCAGCGCGCGCCGCTCGAACGCCGCGCGCTGGTCAGCGCCATGTTGACCGGCGCATCGTGGCTGATCGCGTTGCTAGCCGCTGTGCCGCTCATTTCGGTGCTGTACATGCTCGTGACACACGGCGGAGCGCGCCTCGACGGCGAAGCGCTGACCGAATTGCCGCCGGCCGGATTCGAAATGGGCGGCGGCTTCGGCAACGCGCTCGCCGGTACGGTGGTCATGGTTGCAATAGGCAGCGCGATCGCCGTGCCGGTCGGCATCGTCGTCGCAATCTTCCTAGCGGAGCTCGGCTCCACCAGCACGCTCGCCAATGTCGCGCGCTTCGCGACGAAGACGTTGACCGGACTGCCGTCGATCCTCGCCGGCGTGTTCGCGTATGCAATGGTCGTACTGGTGACCGGCACGTACTCGGCGCCGGCCGGCGGCGTGGCGCTTGCGTTGTTGATGGTGCCGACGGTGATCCTCACCGCCGAAGAGGCGCTGAAGATGGTGCCGAAGATCATGAAGGATGCGGCGTACGGCATGGGTTGCACGCGTACGCAGGTGATCGCGAAGGTCCTGGTGCCGACCGCCCTGCCCGGCATCCTGACAGGCGTGATGCTCGCGGTCGCGCGCGCGGCCGGCGAAACCGCGCCGCTGTTGTTCACCGCTCTCTTCAGCAATTTCTGGTTGTATCAGGACGGTCATCTAGGCCTGATGCGGCCGACGGCTTCGCTCGCGGTGCTGATCTACAACTTCTCCGGCATGCCGTTCGACAATCAAATCGAACTGGCGTGGGCGGCGTCACTCGTGCTCGTCTTGATCATCCTCGTCATCAACATCGTCAGCCGCGTGTTCGGCAAACCGAAGTTCTAGGAGCTTTCGTCATGGCAACCGTTGCAGCCGTCGTTCCGAACGCCGTCGAAACGCAGTCGAACATGGTCATGGACTGCAAGCTCGACAAGATCTTCTACGGCGCGTTCGAGGCGGTGCGCGATAGTCACGTGCCGATCGAGAAAGGTCGCATCACCGGGTTCATCGGACCGTCCGGCTGCGGCAAGAGCACGGTGCTGCGCAGCCTCAATCGCATGAACGATCTCGTGCCGGGCTTTCGTTTCGAAGGGCACGTGCAGTTCCACGGCCAGGATTTGTACGGCAAGGGCGTCGACCCGGTCGTCGTGCGACGCTACATCGGTATGGTGTTCCAACAGCCGAATCCGTTTTCGATGAGCATCTACGACAATGTCGCCTTCGGCCTGCGGCTGAACCGATTCAAGGGCGACCTCGACGCACGCGTGCAGCACGCGCTGGAACGCGCCGCGCTATGGGACGAAGTGAAGGACAAACTGAACGCGAGCGGGCTATCGCTGTCGGGCGGCCAACAGCAACGCCTGTGCATCGCGCGCGCGATAGCGACCGAGCCTACGGTGTTGCTGATGGACGAACCGTGTTCCGCGCTCGACCCGATCGCGACTCGACGTGTCGAAGAACTGATGTTGGAACTCAAGCGCGACTACACGATCGTGCTCGTGACGCACAACATGCAGCAGGCGACCCGCGTCGCCGATACGACGGCATTTTTCTCGGTCGACATCTCGAAGGGCAACCGCACCGGCTACCTCGTCGAGATGGGACCGACACAGCAGATCTTCGAGAATCCGACCGAGCAGCTGACGCGCGAATACGTCCGCGGCGAGTTCAGTTGACGCAGCGAGCCCACCGATGAAAGCGTGCGCCGCACTCTCACTGCTGTTGGCGATCGGACTCGCGGCGTCGGACGCCGCCGCGGCGAACGACGGCGCCCGCGCGTTGCACGGCGCCGGCGCGACGTTCCCAGCGCCGCTGTACAAGAAATGGATCGACACCTATCGCGACGTCGACCCGACGACGACGATCGAGTACACGGGCGTCGGCAGCGGCGAAGGCATCAAGCTGTTCCTCGCCGACGCCGTCGACTTCGGCGCGAGCGATGCTGCGATGACGGACGAACAGATCGCGAGCGCGCCGGACGGCGCGCAGCTGATCCCGGCGACCGCCGGTCTCGTGGCGTTGATCTACAACTTGCCGGAGTTGCACGCGCCGCTCAAGCTCCGCCGCGACGCGTACGTCGCGATATTCTCCGGCAAAATCCGCAGCTGGAACGATCCCGCGATCCGCGCAACGAATCCCGACGCGCCATTACCGGATCGTCAGATCGCCTTGGTCGCGCGGCAGGACGGCAGCGGCACCACGTTCGCCCTGACCAATCACTTGAGCGCGATCAGCCCCGAATGGCGCGACCGCGGCCCCGGCGCACACACGCTGATCGGATGGCCCGACAACGCGATGCTGGTGCGCGGTAACGAGGGCGTCGCGTCGCGCGTGAAACTGAGTGTCGGCACGCTCGGCTACGTCGAGTACGCATTCGCGCGGCGCTTGGGCTTGCCGACCGTCGCGCTGGAGAACCGCGCCGGCAATTTCGTCGCGCCGAGCGCCGAATCCGGCGCTGCGACGCTTTCGCACAACCTCGCGCAGATACCGGCGAACATGCGCCTGTTCTTGCCCGACCCGGACGGTGCCGATGCGTACCCGATCGTCACGCTCAGCTGGATACTGCTGCGGCAACGCTATGCGGATGCCGAGAAGCGCGATGCGTTGAAGAAGTTCGTCGCTTGGGGACTCGGCGACGGTCAACGCCTCGGCGTCGATCTCGGCTACGTGCCGTTGCCGGCGGAACTCGCGACGGCGGCGCAGACGTCGCTCGCGAACGTCCGTTGAAGCGCCCACGCCCCGACGACCCCGCCCAGCCGCGCGCCGACGCGATGCGAGACGGCCCGCGATTGAATATCGCCGCGATCGAAGCGTCGTTGCGCAGCGTGCAAGGCCACTTCGCCTCGATCAATGCGCAGCTCGTCGAGCCGCGTGAACCGCTCGACGATCGGATCGTCGCGAACATGCTGGCCGGCTATCGGTTGATCGAACGCTTCGTACACGACGGCGACGACCTGTTCGCGCTCACCGGCGTCGACGCGATGCTCGAGATCAACACGACGGTGTTGTGCGGCGTCGAGGCGCCGCAAAGGCGTGAATATGCGAGCCACATCGACGCGACCGAACACCACTTCTACGACGAGCGCGACGGCGGCATCGGCGATCTGGTCGAGTGGTACGACGCTCATGCGACCGAGAGTCCGTGGAAACGCGCGGCCGGCGTGTTCGTGCGGATCTTGAGCCAGCCGCAGCTGTTCCTCGAAGGTAACCACCGCAGCGGCGCGCTGATCATGAGCTACATCTTGCTGCGCAACGATCTGCCCCCGTTCGTGCTGTCGCCGGACAACGCCGTCGAGTATTTCAATCCGTCGGCCGTGATTCGCAAAACCATCAAGAAAGCCCCGGCGACGCTCTTCAAGCTGCCGAAGATCAAGGCACGCTATGCGCAGTTCCTGAAATCGCAGGCGGACAGGCGCTATCTGCTCGAAGCAGAATCGTCGTGACGCTGCGGGCGCGAGGTGCCGACGGCGACTTCGATCTGATCTGCATCGGCAGCGGCCCGGCCGGGCAACGCGCCGCAGTGCAAGCGGCGAAGCTCGGCAAGCGCGTCGCCGTCATCGAGAAGCGCCACACGCTCGGCGGCGTGTGCATCGAGACCGGTACGATTCCGTCGAAGACTTTCCGCGAAGCGGTGCGGCGCGTGTATTCGCGGCCGGGACTCGAAGTCAGCGACGTCGCGGAGTACCGCGGCCGCGTACGACCGACGATGCAGCAATTGGTCGGCCACGTCTCGAGCGTCGTGTTTCGCGAAGTCGCGATGGTACACGACGTATTCGCACGCAACGACGTCGCCGTCGTGCACGGCCGCGCGAGGTTCGACGATCCGCACACGCTCACGGTGCATTCGATCGACGGCGGCCGACGTCGTTTGGGCGCGTCGAACATCCTGATTGCCGTCGGCACCGAACCGGGTCAACCGCGCGGCGTGAACGCCGACGGCGAGACGGTGGTGACGTCCGATACCGTGCTCGACCTCGACCAATTGCCGCGCACGATGGCGGTCGTCGGCGCCGGCGTCGTCGGCATCGAGTATGCGTCGATCTTCGCGTCGCTCGGCGTGCAGGTCACCGTCATCGATCAGCGCCCGCGCCCGCTCGAGTTTCTCGATGACGAGATCGTCGACGAGCTGATCCACCAAATGCGCAAACAAGACGTCGTATTCCGCTGCGGCGATGCCGTCGAGACGATCAACGTCGTGGGCCGACCCGAGCCGCAAGGCTTGCTGACGCTCGCCTCCGGCAAACACCTCGTCGCCGACGTCGTGCTGTTTTCGGCCGGTCGGATCGGCGCAACGGCCGAACTGAATCTCGAAGCCGCCGGACTCCATGCAGACGACCGCGGCCGGCTGCCGGTGGATGCCTGCTACCGGACCTGCGCCGAGCACATTTTCGCGGCCGGCGATGTCGTCGGTTTTCCGGCGCTCGCAGCGACGTCGAGCGAACAAGGTCGGCTCGCCGCGTGCCACATGTTCGGCATTCCTGCGGAGCCGATGGGGACGCATTTTCCGGTCGGCATCTATTCGATTCCGGAGATCTCGATGGTCGGTGCCACCGAAGGCGAATTGACGCGCAAACGCGTTCCGTACGAATCTGGCGTCGCGCGGTACAAGGAAATATCGCGCGGACCGATCCTAGGCGACGACTCGGGCATGTTCAAAATGCTGTTCCATCGCGACAACGGCCGTCTTCTCGGCTGTCACTGCATCGGCAGCGGCGCGACCGAACTGATCCACGTCGGTCAAGCGGTGCTTGCGTTGGGCGGCGGTCTCGACTATTTCTTGTCGACCGTCTTCAACTATCCGACGCTCGCGGAGTGCTACAAGGTCGCTGCATACAACGCGGCGAACAAGCTGACGGTGATGCGCCGTGCGACGAGTGAAGTCAACGAACGCGCACCCTCCAACCGCGATGCCGTCTAGCGGCCCTCCGAGCGTAGCGACGCGGACGCCACCGAGCGACCGGCAGGCGATCACCGACTACGGCTCGGACCGTAACGGACTGGTCTGGGCCTATCGATTCCGTCCGGACGAGCCGGCTCGGACCACGACGGCGGAAGAAGCGGCCCAGCAACTCGTTGCAATGCGCGACCGCGCCGCCGACGGCGACTTCTATTGGCTGCACTTCTCGCTCGCGAACGCTGGCGCCGAACGTTGGTTGCGTCAGTTCATCGAAATTCCGCCGGCGTTCTACGAAGCGCTGCACGCCGCCAGCAACCCGACCCGCGTCGAACCGGACGGCAGCGCGCTGGTCGCCGTGATCCACGACGTGTTGTTCGAATTTCACATGCACGACATCGACGTATCGACGGTGTGGTTGGTCGTGCGGCCGGGTGTGGTCGTCAGCGCGCGGGTGAAACCGGTGCGGTCGATCGATCGTCTGCGCGAGTCGGTGCGCGCCGGCGCGCCGTGTCGATCGCCGGTCGCGCTGCTCGCACAACTGCTCGAGAACCAAGCGGCCGTGCTGGTCGATGTGGTGCGAACGTCGAACCACGCGGTCGACGACATCGAGGACAAGATGTTCGCCAACCGGCTCGGTGGACATCGCGCGAAGCTGTCGTCGCTGCGCCGCATGTTGGTTCGGCTGCAACGGCTGCTCGCGCCGGAACCCGCTGCGCTGTTTCGCCTGCTGAATCGGCCGCCGGCGTGGATCTCGGAAGAGGACACAATCGATCTGCGCCGCTCGGCCGAAGAGTTCGCCGCCGCGGCCGCCGAATGCACCGCACTCGTCGAACGCGCGAAGTTGATTCAGGAAGAGCTCGGCGCGATGGTCAACGAGCAGACGAGCCGCAGCCTGTTCGTGCTGACGTTCGTGACGGTACTGTGCTTGCCGTTCAACGTGACCGGCGCGCTCTTCGGTATGAACGTCGGCGGCATCCCGTTCGCGACCGACCCGGCGGGCTTCTGGGTGATCTTCGTGTTGATCACGGTTGCAACCGCCGCACTCGCACGGTCGTTGTGGCAGCAGTTCAGGGGCTGACCAAGGCAAACACCGGTCTGGGGGCGGAGACACCGACACACGGTGCAATACATCGATGGTTTGATTGCGCAGCCGAACGAGCCGCTCTCCCGGAGAGCTGGAATACGCTGTCGCGAACACACCGACTGCATAGACGACCGACAGGATGCGGTGAATCGGTGCGATCGGGCAGCACGCGCGGATGATGTCGAGGTGGCGGTCCGATACCCTGTCCCCAACTATTTAGCGGAGGGGACGTAGTGAATTGGGAAGCAGCGGCGGCGATTGGACAGTTGTTGGGTTCGATCGCGGTGTTGGTGACGTTGGTGTATCTGGCACAACAGATACGCCACGCGAAGGACGAAACGCAGCGACAAGTCCGGCAGTCTCGGATGGACACTCTGATCGGTCTGCAACTCCACCTGGCAAAGCCGGAAATCGCGGATGCTCATTGCAAGGCGCAAGCCGCGCTCGGCGCCGGTCAGATTCCGTTCATCACGACGTTGATCGAATCCGGTCTTACCGAAGGTGAAGCGATGCGACTGTTCATGACGCAGATGGCGTGGCTCAACTACCGCGGACACACGATTCGCCACCTGAACGAACTCCCGCCGAGCTCGCGGGAGAACTTCGACCACACCCTTCGAGTCCTCTATGGCTCTCCCGGGGTGGCGCGCCTCTTCTACACCTCGTTCAAGGCGAACTACGACGCGGATGCCGTCGGATACATCGATCGTTGTTTGGCTCAGCCCGACTGAGCCCGACGACCTGGCCGACGCGCGCTAGACGATCTCCACCGGCGTCGCCTCCGTGATCCTGGTCGGCGCCGTTTCCTTCATCAGCGACATCGCGACGATGCCGACGACGGCAGCGCCCATCATGTACCAGGCCGGCGCGAGCTCGCTGCCGGTCGCTTTGATCAGCCACGTCACGTAAGGCTGTGCGATACCGCCGAACACCGCGACACCGACCGCATAGACGATGGCGAGGCCGGTACTGCGCACGTCTTTGCGCAGCGATTCCGTGAGACACACGAGCGCGACACCGACGCTGGTCGAGCTCAACGCGCTCAGGAGTCCGGTCGCCAAGATCAACGTCAGCGCGTCGCGGTTGCCGACCATCAGCGCGAACGCCGGATAAATCGCGAGCAGGAACAGCACGCGCGCGGTGATCATCACGGGCTTGCGGCCGACGCGATCCGACAGCGCACCGCCGAGCAATGCGAAGATCACGCCGCCCACGCCGTTCGCGACCGATGCGCCGAACGAATCCGCCTGCGACATGTGCAGCGTCTCCGACGCGAAGGTCGTCATGTACAAGAGCACGTACGTCGACGTCGTGAAGCTCATGATCATGCCGAGCCCGAGCAAAATCGGCCGCGCGTGACTGAACGCACCCGTCTCGGTCGGATGGACCGACGACGGCGTCTCATGCCGATGCAACGTCTCCGGCATGCGCCGGCGCATCCACAAACCGAACGGCAGCACGACGCCGCCGATACCGAACGCAATTCGCCAACCGAACGATTCGAGCTGCTCCGGCGTCAGCAGCTGCGACAGGATCAAACCGATCGTCGCGCCCGTGAGCGACGCAATCGCTTGGCTCCCGCTCTGCCACGCGCCGATCAGACCGCGCCGTTCGACCGGCGCCGCTTCGATCAAGAACGCGGTCGTCGGGCCGACCTCGCCGCCGAGCGCGAAGCCTTGAATCAAGCGAAACACGAGCAGCAACAGCGGCGCGGCCGGACCGATCATCGCGTACGACGGCGTGAACACGAGTCCGAGAATGCCGACGCCCATCAGCGTGAAGCTGAGCAACATCGCCGGCCGGCGGCCGACGCGGTCGCCGAAAGCGCCGATCACGATCGCGCCGAGCGGCCGGCCGACGAAACCGACCGCGAACGTCAGCAGCGACAACATCAGGTTCTCGAACGGCGTCTGCGACGGAAAGAACGTGTGGCCGATCTGCACCGCGAACAGCGCGTACGTCGTGAAGTCGTAGAACTCGAGCGCGTTGCCGATCACCGCCGCGGTGATTTGACCGCGCGTCGCCGACACGCCCGCCGTTGCGCCGGCGCGCTCCGCTGCCTCTGCCATCGATGTGCCCTTCGTTGATCCCCACGCAGACCGCGCGCAACCGCGCGGCCCGTCGGCCGACCGGCACATCTACCACAATGCGGGATGAATCAGAACCGATAACCGACGTTCACGCTCCACAGTGTCGGTGCGACCAGTTGGTCGCCGTGCGTGTGCGTGTACAACGGAATGCCGACGTCGGCGTGCACGTTCAACGATCCGGCCGCGACCGCGACGCCCGGATCGAGCAACACGCGGGTGTAACCGCTGTTGTCCGGATCACCGGCCGAACCGTCGTCGTTGTCGCGGTAGATCGCCTTGATCTGCAACAGCGGCGAGATGCGGGCGCTCTCGACCATCCAGCCGAAATACGACACACCCGTGACGCTGTCGAATTCGGCGCCCGGGCGGTACGAGTGCTTGTGCTCGACGGGTTGCTGCCACTGGCCGTCGACGAACCAGCTGTAGCGCCCCAACGAGTCGATCGAGCCGCGGTGATACGCACCGACGATCACGTCGGTACTACCCGAACCGATCTCGGTGTCGGGATCGAAGTGCTCGTAGCTGTCGTCACCGGTCGGCAATTTGAGCCCCAGCGCGATGCCCGTCGAACGGTCGTCAGCGAAGCCGGAATACGTCGCGCGGACTCGGATGTCGCCGAGCGCCTGATGCGTGTACGTCTCGATCTCGCCGGTGTCTTCGTCGGTCGTGCGGAACGTGCGCCGCCAGTACGGCACCTCGACGGAGAATCCCCAATCCCGATCGAACACGTAGCGCAAGCCGACCGTCGTGAAATCGGTCGCGATGCGCTTGTCTTCGTTGTCGCTCGGCGGCGCGTCCGAGGTGCCGTGCCAGTTCTTGTTCTGATCCATGTAGTTGTATTCGACGAACGTCGTCAGCCCGACGGCGTCCGCCGACATCGACACGCTGCCGATGTCGAACACCCCGCAACCACAGCTGCACGCGATTGCGCCGCCCGGCGCGAGCGCGACCGCAGCAAGGATTGCACGCATCTTTTGACGGGAGATATGCATGGAGCGGCCAGTGTACGGACTGGTCCGAACTGTCGAACTGCGACAAATTGTCGCACCGGCGGTACTGTCCGACACTCGCGCGAGCGACTCGGACGGCAGCGTCAATGCATGCGGAACAACTCGAGCGCCGTCTTGCCGACGATCTTCTGCGCGTTCTCGACGCTGGTCGCCGCGAACACCGCTTCGATCGAGCTGCGCGTGTAGCCGAACGTGCTCTCCTGATGCGGATAGTCCGACGACCACAAGCACGTCTCCGCGCCGATGCGGTCGAGCAACGACAAGCCGACCGGATCGGTCATGAACGTCGCGTAGCAGTGGTTCTTCCAATACCAGCTCGGCGGATGCGCGAGCTGCGGATTCATCGCCATGCGGAAATGCGTCGCCGCCATGTCGGCGTCGTGCAGCATGCTCGCGATCCACGCGAGCCCGCCCTCGACGAACACCGCTTTCAATTTCGGGAACCGATCGAACACGCCGCCGAACACGAGCTGCGACCACTGCAAGCGGAACCCTTGCATCTGCGTGACGACGCCGATACCGGCGGCGCCCGGCATCGCGGTCGGAATCGCTTCGCCGATGTGGAAGACGAGCGGAATGCCGGACTCGGCGATCGCCTCGTACAACGGATCCATCTTGCCGTGGTTGTAGTGGATCGTCTTGCCGTCGACGTCCTTGCCGGGCTTCAGCGGCACCATCAGTCCGCGCGCGCCGAGCGCGGCGCAGCGCTCCACCGATTCCTTCGCGTGCGCCATGTCCCAGTAGTTGGGAACCATCACCGGATACAGCCGGTCGGGCGCTTCGGCGCACCGTCGCGCGATCGCTTCGTTGTACAACCCGAACACGTGCTCGCGGTTCTGCATCTCGCCGAACATGAAGAGACCGAACAAGCGCTGCGGGAAGATGAGTTCCTTCTCGACGCCTTCGACGTCGAGGTCTTTCAAGCGCGCCGGAATGTCGTTCAGCCCCGGCGTGCACTCCATCGAACGGCACAGGAAGTTCGCGATCTCCGGCGGCGTCATCGATTTCTCGCCGATGCGGAACTCGAAGCGACCGTCGACGAACTCCATCCGCGGTGCCTGCTCTTTGATCGCCTCCGGAAAACCTTCGTGCCAGTAGTCGCCCTCGATCAAGTGACTGTCGGCGGAGACGATCACCGTGCCGGGCGGCCACGGCTTGCGGGCCGCCTGCGGTACGCGGTTCGGCGACACGTCGATCGTCACCTGTTCGGGAATTTCGAGAACGTAGCCGTCGGTCATGGTCTGCTCGGAGCGGTCGGTTGGGCGGGCACTTTTTATAACGCATTCAAAATAGCGGAGCAAACGATGAAACCGCACGCGCCGCTCGTTCGTGTCGGCGCGGCCCGGAACGCGGCGCCGTTCAGAACGATTTGACGAGCTGGATCCAGCCGCGGCTCGAATCGGTCGAGTCGACCGCGGAGTCCGACCCGATGCGCCACGCGACGCTGCCGCGCAGCGTGAAGCCGAACGCCATATCGACGTTCACCCCGACGCCGGCGCCTTTCAGATCGATGTCGTTCGACGTCGGCAGGAACGGATCGTCGTTCACGCGCACGCGGCCGGCGTCGAAGAACGCGACTGCCTGGGGCCGCTCGAACCACCGATACGCCGGCAGCGTGTAGCGCAACTCGACCGTCCCGAGGAAACCCTCGTCGCCGACCGCCACGCCTTGCGGATACGCGCGGACCGCGTTCGGTCCGCCGAGCACGAACTTCTGCGACGAGTCGAGGTTCTTGTCGGCGAGCTGGCCTTGCATCGCGACGTAGAGCTGCAGCGCGTCGGTGATGCGCTGCAGGCGCAGCGCGGAGTAGATCAACGTCTTGTAGTCGCCTTGCGTCTGCGCGGTCGCGCGATCGATTTGCTCGGCGACGTCGTTGTCGAGCGATAGATCGCCGGCCGAGAACGCGAGCGACGCCGCGTTCACCGCACCGCCGAACCAATCGTCGCGCACGTCGCCGCTGATGCCGAACGTGCCGGCGCTGATCGAGCGCGGATTCACCGAGTTCGACGCACCGATCTTGTCTTCGAGATCGAAGTAGTTGAACGCGCTTTGCACGTCGAGGTTCACCCGCGTCGAGCGAATCAACGGATATTGCAGCGACGTCGAGTAAATGTTCGCGTCGCCGTCGGCGTTCAGCGCCGAAAAACGTTGGCCGAGCGAGTAGTACGTGTGCGATGCCGCGAGGCCTACCTCGAGTCCGCCGCCGGTCAACGGCATCTGGTACGCGGCGCGCGCATACCACAACCCGGTGTCCTCGGAGATCAACGCGCGGACCGTCGCCAGATCGCCGCGGCCCGTCAGATTCGCCGCGGTCACGCTGCCGCCGTGGCGCGCTTCGCCCGTGTACTTGTTGCCGTAGTTGTCGGTTTCGAGCGCGCCGCCGAACGTCTGCGTCGGCTCGATGTCGACGATCAGGTTCGACGTGCCGACGCGCTCACCCGGCGTCAGCGTCGCATCGACCGCGATCCCCGCCATGTCCTTCAGCAACAACAGGTCGCGATCGAGCGGCGCAGTCTCGATCACGGCGTCGCCGCTCGGCGCCTTCAAGGTGCTGCGTACGAGCGACTCCGACAACTTCGACGAGTTACGTACGTCGAGCCCGCCGTAGCGGCCTTCGAGCACGGCGATCTCGACGCTGCCGCGATCGATCGTCTGCGCCGGAATGTACGCACGCGCCACCGGATAGCCGTTGGCGTGGTAGAAGTCGCTGATTCGCGCAGCCACCCGTTCGAGATCGGCGAGCGTCACGTCGTGGCCGGCGACGTCGTCGACGAGCGCCAACAGTTCGAGGTCGGGGAATACCGTCGTGCCGCTGATGCGCACACTGTTGACGTGAAAACGGGTCTCGGGCGCGCCGCTCATCGCGGCCCGCGACCGCTCGACCTTCAGCGACGGATCCGATTTCGGCGGCGCGGTCGGCCGCTTCTGCTCGATCTCGCGGATCGTGGTGCCGATGTTCGGCGGCAGTTCGTCCGCCCACGCCGCACCGCACCCGAGCGATATCGTCAGGGCGGCGACGCCGAGTACGCCGAACGCTGTAGAGTTCTTCATTCGACCACCGCTACTGGTCGGACGCGCTTGCGGGTAGCCGTATGCCGGCACCTTCGCGTCCAAACGAGGTACCCGCGACCGGGGTGACGTGTTCCGCGACGCGAACGGCGTGTTGCACCGGCACACCGACCGGTCTGCGACACGTCGTTCCGCGGACGCCGGGTACGTCGGTGCACACGGCTTCGGTTTGCAGCGCCGTCGTCACGGCGCCGATGGCATCCGCCGGCTCGTTGCCGGGCACTTCCGGCTCGCCGGGCGGCGTGATCAGCAGAGCATTCGCGTTGGTCGGCGCCTGCGCGAACAGATAATTGCCGTTGTTCGCCGCGAGGCCCGAGCCGTCGATCGCGAAGAAGCCGAGTTGGTTCGAGTCCGGCGCGTTCGTGGCGAATGCGAGCGTGCCGGTCGTCGCATTCGCTTCGGTGTCGCCGCCGACGAAACCAGCAACGGAGCCCGTGAACGTCGGGAACGGCTGGCCGCGCTCGATCCGGCTCGGGTCGGCGACGTACGTCAGCGTGGCGGGCGCAACATCGGCCGTCGTCGTCGCCATCGAATTGACGGTGTAGTTGCCGGCGTCGGTGCCGGCGAGCGCGAGTCCGGTCGCCGTCACCGTCTTCCCGGTGCCGGCGTTGCGGTCCGCGAACGTCGCCGAGCCGCCGACGTAGTTCACCGTGTCGCCGCTCAGCACGCCCGTCAGCGTTCGATTGGCGATCGTCGCAGCCGTCGTCGCGTCGTAGACCTTGTTCGCTGCGGTCACGTTGCCGGCGATCGCGAGCGGCGCAATATCGGCCGTCGTAGTCGCGGTGTCGCTGACGGTGTAGTTACCGGCGTCGGCCCCCGTCAGCGCGAGTCCGGTCGCGGTCACGGTCTTGCCGGTACCGACGTTCTTGTCGGCGAAGGTTGCGGCGCCGCCGGAGTAGCCGACGGTGTCACCGCTCAGCACGCCCGTCAGGGTCCGGTTCGTGATCGTCGCTGCAGCCGTCGCGTCGTAGACCTTGTTGGCCGCGGTGACCGATCCGCTGATGGCAAGCGGCGTGATGTCGGCGATCGTCGTCGCCGTCGAGTTCACCGTGTAATTGCCGGCGTCGGTGCCGGCGAGTGCCAGGCCCGTAGCCGTGACCGTCTTGCCGTTCGCGACGTTCTTGTCGGAGAAGTTGGCGGCACCGCCGACGTAGCTGACGGCGTCGCCGCCGAGCACGCCCGTCAGCGACCGACCCGTGATCGTCGCCGTGGTGGTCGCGTCGTACACCTTGTCGGCGGCCGTCACGGCTCCCGTGATGGCAAGCGGCGTGATGTCGGCCGTCGTCGCCGCGGTCGAGTTGAC
>Ga0335084_10001056_pt1 | contig 25024 bp, 21 predicted proteins | sample Lox_Sample_44_FD_206721 | JGI IMG/M metagenome (GOLD analysis project Ga0335084, IMG submission 206721) | Soil microbial communities from Loxahatchee National Wildlife Refuge, Florida, United States - Lox_Sample_4.4 | ecosystem: Environmental > Terrestrial > Soil > Wetlands | place: USA... | reverse complement strand
TTCGGCGGCGAATACAGCACCTTCGACTGGCTCACCCTGCGTCGCCAGCTCGCCACCGAGCGGGCCGAGGTGGCGCAGCTGCATATGGCCCTGGATTCCCTGGCCCGGCTGGCCCACGCGCTCGAGAGGGATTCGGCGACCCAGGAACGCGCCGCGCGGGAACAGTTTGGCATGATCCGTAACGGGGAGCTGCTCTACCGCATCGTCCAGCGAGACTCCACGCCTTAACGTCCTCCCGGGCTTCGCGTCAGCATTCCGCACCGTCACCACGTATGATCTGCGATGAACCACGCGGCCCGCTGGTCTCGCATTCTCGAGCACGATGGGAGATACCGATGAAACGCATGGCAGTGCTGTTACTCCTGGCGGTGGCGCCCGCGCTCACCGCCCAGGTTCCCCGGGACACGGCGGGCAGGAAGGCGCGACGCGAGGAGTTCCAGCGCCGCATGGAAGCGACGGTCAAGAAGGATCTGAATCTCACGGACGATCAGGCGGCGAAGCTGCACGCCACCCAGGAGAAGTTCCTGGGCCAGCGCCGCGACCTGATGCAACGCAGCCGGGACATCGGCGAAGCGCTGCGCGGCCAGCTGCAGCCCGGCATCGCGGCGAATCCGGACAGCGTGAAGAAGCTGCTCGACCTGCGCCAGCAGCTGTGGAGCTCGCGCGCGCAGCTCGCGCGAGACATGGACCGCGAGCTGGCCACCTACCTGACGCCGGTGCAGCGGGCGCGCATCGAGCTGCTGCATGAGCGGATGATGGCGCGCGGCCGGGGGATGATGCGTGGCGGGCGCCACGGTGGTCCGGGTGGCTCCCCGGGGAGGGACGGCCCGGATGGGCCGCGCGGTCGCGACTGGTCGGACCACGATCACGGCGGCATGGAGCCCACCGACTGACCTTCATTCAAATCCGGGTTGCATTGAACGGGCGGCGCGGTGGCGCCGCCCGCGGTTTTTTGCGACCTTGTGGCGATCATGCGCACCTTGGCGGCCACGCTCTTCACCCTGTCGCTCGCGGCATGGCACCTCGCCGCGCAGGACTCCCTGCCGCACCGCGACAGCCTCCGCACATATGCACTGCCCCCCGTCACCGTCGAGGGGAGAGCCGACGATCTGATCGGCACCGCCGCGACCGCCTCCGAGGGGCGCGTCGGCGCCGCCGACCTCCAGCTGCGGCCGCTCGCGCGCGAAGGCGAGCTGCAGGAAACCATCCCCGGCATGATCGTCACCCAGCACTCGGGGGACGGGAAAGCGAACCAGTACTTCGTGCGCGGGTTCAATCTCGACCACGGCACCGACTTCCAGACGAGCATCGAGGGCATGCCGTTGAACATGCCCACTCACGCGCATGGGCAGGGTTACACCGACCTCAACATGCTTATCCCCGAGCTGGTCTCCTACATCGACTACCGGCTGGGCGTCTACTACGCGGAGGTCGGCGATTTCGGCAGCGCGGGGGCGGCGGAGTATCACCTCGCGCGCGCGCTCGATCGACCGTTCGTGACGGCCACGGGCGGCGAGCACGCGATGGCGCGGGTGGCGGCTGGGGCTTCTGCTCGTCTGGGCAGCGGTCACGCCTTGTTCGGCGGCGAGCTGAAGGGCTACGACGGACCCTGGGACGTGGCGGAGCAGCTGCGCAAGGCGAGCGGTCTCGTGAGCTATTCGTTCAACGGGGGCGAGTCCCAGTACTACGTCGTGGCGATGGCCTATCACAATCAATGGAACGCGACCGATCAGATCCCGCTCCGCGCCGTCGAGGACGGGCAGATCACCCGCTTCGGCCAGATCGATCCTACGGACGGCGGCAACACCAGCCGGTACAGTCTGGCCGCCTCATGGCGCCGCGCGGGCGCCGAGCGCGCGGACGAGGTGCGGTTGTTCGCGATTCAGTCCTCGTTGAGCCTGTTCTCGAACTTCGAGTATCGGTTGAACGACACAACGCAGGGCGACCAGTTCAATCAGCGGGAGCATCGCGTCGTGCTCGGCGGGCAGGCGACGCGCACGCAGCAGCTCGGCCGCGTCGGCGGGCCGCACGTCCTTACGGGCGGCATCCAGGGGCGGTACGACATCGTGAGCCCGGTCGGACTCTATCGCACCGCCGCGCGCACGAGGATCGGTACGGTGCGCGAGGACGATGTGCGGGAGTTGGGGACGGGTGTCTTCGTCGAGGCCCGCTCGCGGTGGACGCCGTGGCTCAGGTCCGAGGTCGGCCTCCGTGGGGACGCCTACTGGTTCGACGTGGCGAGCGACGACCCGGTGAACTCGGGCAGCCGCAAGGCCACGATCGTGAGCCCCAAAGCCTCGCTCATGATCGCGCCGTCGGCCAAGGCCGAGTTCTATTTGAGCGGTGGCCTCGGTTTCCACAGCAACGATGCGCGCGGCACGACCATCACAGTCGATCCTGCGACGGGCGAGCCCGCGCAACGGGTCGATCCGCTCGTCCGTTCGAGCGGTGGCGAACTGGGCGTGCGCGCGTCGCTCGCCCGCGGGTGGCGGTCCACGCTGTCGTTGTGGGCCCTGCGTCTCGAGAGCGAGTTGTTGTTCGTGGGCGACGGGGGCACGACGGAGCCTGCGGCGGCGAGCCGGCGTCGCGGGGTCACGTGGGCCAATTTCTACCGGCCCACGGCGCACCTGGCGTTCGACGCCGACATCTCGTTCGCGCACGCGCGGTTCAGCGGCGTGCCGGCGGACCAGGAGCACATTCCGGGCGCGCTCGAGAACGTCGTGGCCGCCGGCATCACCTGGACCTCACTCGGCCGGGGCCCCTACGCCTCCGTGCGGCTGCGGCATTTCGGGGCGTACCCGCTCATCGAGGACAACAGCGTGCGCGCGACCCCCACGAATCTCATCAATGCCGAGGTCGGCTTCGCGCGGACGGGGTTGCGGGTTCAGCTGTCGGTGCTGAATCTGTTCGACGAAGTGGCGAACGACATCGAGTACTACTACACGTCGCGTCTGGCCGGCGAGCCGGCCGGCGGCGTGGACGACATCCACTTTCACCCGGTCGAGCCGCGGCAGGTGCGCTTGTCGATTGCCTGGGAGCCGTGACTGCCGTCCCGGCGCGGAGGATGATAGTTTCAGGCGCACGGCAGGGTAGCTCAGAGGTAGAGCAAGCGGCTCATAATCGCTAGGTCGTGGGTTCGAGTCCCACCCCTGCTATTCGCACGGCGCAACCGCTGGCGGCGCCGGCTCTTCTACGTAGTATTGCGGCTCGTGATCCCCCGCGATTGCTGGCCGCGCTTCCGCTCTCCCACCGCGACTCGCGTCGCGATCGCGGGCGTCTATGCGCTCGTGCTGCTCCTCACGGTCATCGAAGTGGCGCGCTCGGTCGCGCGCGGCGACCGGCTCGACTACAGCTACTATCCGCAGCTCGGTGAAGCCGTGCTCGCGGGGACCGACCCCTACACGCTGCCGTTCACCTCGTGGCCGCCCGGCTTCCTGCTGCTCGGCGTGGCGATCGCCCTCGCGTCACGTATGTCTGCGATTGCGACCCTCGCCGTCTGGCAGCTCGGGAGCGTGCTCGCGGCGTGGGGGACGCTCAAGCTGCTCGCCAAATGGTTCGATCCCGAAGGGGGCCAGCCGTCATTCTGGCCCCGCTCCCCCGACCGGCTGGCATTCGTCTCCGCCCCCATCCTGGCCCCGTTCCTGCTCGCGATCCGGCCGTTCCAGGACAATGTGCTGCACGGTCAGATCAACACGCAGCTGCTGTTTCTGTCGTTGTTTGCGTTCGAGCGATTTCGGACCGGACGAGCGGTGTCCGGGGGGGTCGCACTCGCTCTGGCAGCGACGTTGAAGGCGGTGCCCGTGTTGCTGGTTGGCTATTTCGTGTACAAGCGCGCGTGGCGGGCGGTGGGTTGGACAGTCGCATTTCTCGTGCTGCTCAACGTCGTCATCCCGGTGGGGATCTTCGGCGCTGGGGCCGTCGCCCATCAGTGGCATGCCTGGCGCGCGGTTGTGGGCGCCGAGATGCTCGTGCCCGCCGCGCACCATCCCAACCAGGCGCTGCTCTCGGCAATGAAACGGTACCTGTCGATCGCGGGGACGAGTGACGACCCGATTCACGTCACGCTCGCATCGCTGTCCACCGCGGGGGTCGTGCGGCTCTTCTGGATCGTCGCGTGGCTCGGCGCGCTGGGCCTGGCGGCCGCGTTTTGGAGGAATCCGCGGGACCTGAGCGATCCGCGCTGCGCCGGCGAGGTCGCGATCTGCGTGGCCGCGATGACGCTCGTGTCTCCCATCGCCTGGATCGCGCATTTCGTCACGGTCGTCGCGCCGGCAGCGCTCGTGTGCGCGGGGCTCCGTCGGCTGCCGCGCGATAGCGCCCGGCGTCGTTACGGCTGGGTGCTGTGGTGGGCGGCTTTCGCGTGCCTCACCTTCAGTGCATCGGCATGGGTCGGCTGGACGTGGGCCGAGCGGCTCGAATCGCTGTCGGTCATCACGCTGGCGGGTCTGATCCTCGTCGGGCTGGGCGTGTCGCTCTTACCGAGGCTCGCGCCGGGCGAGCGCTAGCCGTTGACTCCGCGCCACACCACGGGCCGGATATCCTTCGAACGCTCCTCGGCGAACTTCTGCGCGGCCCCGAGGTGCTCCTCGTAGTCCTTGCGCCACGCCGCGGGCATGTTGGCGCGAAAATACGCGGCGGTCATGATTTCGCCGCGCGCCGCGGTCGCGGCACCGAAACCCGCATCCGTCACATCGCCCAGGAAGCAGGTCGAGCTGCCGGTGTCCATCACGTTCACCACCCGGCATTCGAAGTGCGCGTAGCACTCGTCCAGCACGGGCGCGCCAAGGCGCCCCGTGTGGTGCGGCACGGCCGCGAGCTTGTCGCGGGTGCGGCCGCTCACGAAGCCGAGCCGGTGGATCACGTCGAACTGGTCCTGGCGCAACAGGTGCATCACGAACCGGCCCGACTCGAAAATCATGTCGTGGCTCAGGTTGAACTTGTGCACGAACACGGAGAGCCGGGGGATCGTAGGGACGATCGACGCGCGCACGGCGCTGTCGGAGATCATGCCGTTGGTGCGGCCGGCCCGTTCGCTCGTGATCGCGACGACGGGGGAGGTGAAGCTGCGGATCAACTGGTATAGCTCGTCCGGACCCAGGGGCGTGCGCGGCACCCCCCACGATACCGCGGCATTCGAAGCGCGGGCAAGGTGCCGCGTGAGTATGATTCAGTCATGACCGCTGGCCTGGTCGACCGGTTTCGCGAGCACGTCGCGCGGGCACGGCTCTTACCCGAGCCGGGCACGGCGCTCGTGGCCGTGTCGGGAGGGCCAGACTCGGTCGCCCTGCTCGATCTGCTGGACCACGTGGCGCTCGAGCTCGGTCTGACGCTGGTCGTGGCGCATGCGGACCATGGCATGCAGGCCGACAGCCGGACGGTCGGACAAGCGGTGAGGGACCTGGCCGCGCGGTTTGTGCTGCCGTTCGAATCGGTCGAGCTGCGCCTGGGCCCGGGGGCGTCGGAGACCGTCGCGCGACGGGCCCGCTACCGCTGGTTGCGCGAGGTCCAACGGACCCGTGGCGCTCGCTACCTCGTCACCGCGCATCAACGCGACGATCAGGTCGAGACGATTCTCTGGCGCGCCTTGAAGGGCAGCGGCATGGCCGGCCTCGCCGGGATTCCGGCGCGCGGTCAGGGAGGGCTGGTGCGTCCCCTCTTGCCGTTCTCCAAGACCGAGCTGGTGGCCTACGCGGCCGCCCGCGACCTCCCCGTGCACGACGACCCTGCGAACCGTGATCCACGACACGCGCGGTCGTGGCTCCGCGCCGTTCTGCTGCCCCAGCTCATGGAACGATTCGGCGAAACGGTCGGGCGCGACCTGCTCCGGCTCGGCCGCCACGCGCGCGCGGACCGGCGCGGGTGGGACCGGGTCCTGCAACTCCTGCCCGAGTTAGCACTTCGGGTCACAAGCAACGGGGTCGACGTTGCTCGTGGACCCCTCGTGGGCTATGATCCGGCAGTGAGCCGCGCGTTGCTCGCCGCCGCGGCGCGGCAGGCGGGACTGGTGCTGGGGCCGGAAAAAGCACGACGGGTTCTGGGGCTCGGGGCTGGGGGTTCGGGTAGGCGGGTGGAGCTGGGAGCGGGATGGGTGGCGGAAGCCGAGTTCGACCGGCTGCGCATCCATCGTCCGCGGGAAGTCGCTCCGCAGCTGCTGGCCGAGCCGGGCGAGCGCGGCGAAGCGGTGTTCGGCGAGTTCGTGGTTCGCTGGGAAGCGGCGGCGGTCCCGGAGCAGGCGGCGCTCGAGCGCACGGGGTGGTCGACGTGGATTGGCGGGGACGAGGCGAGCTGGGAGCTTCGCACGCCGCGCGCTGGCGACCGGATGGTGCCGCTTGGCGGTGTCGGGAATCGGACGGTTCGTCGGCTCCTGATGGAAGCGCGCGTGCCGCGCGGGGCGCGGCAGAGTTATCCCGTGATCGCGCGCGGCGAGACGATCCTGTGGGTGCCCGGGGTGTGCCGGAGCGCGGCGGACCTGCCGGTGCCAGGAACTCAGGGGTTGCGGCTGGATGTTATCGAGCACGGACGTCCTGCGGCGGACGGGCGGCAGGAATCTCGCCCGGGTGGTGTATGATGAGGCGGCCATCGCGGCGCGGGTCGCGTCCCTTGGCCGCGAGATTGCGGCGGCGTATCCCGAAGGCGATCTCCTCGTGCTGGGCCTCCTGAAGGGCAGCTTCATCTTCCTCAGCGACCTGGTACGGCGCATCGAGCGGCCCCTGCAGGTCGATTTCCTGGCCGCGGCGAGCTACGGGGCCGGCCGGGAGGCGAGCGGGTCGGTTCGTCTGGTGTACGATCCTGAGACCGCGCTCGAGGGGAAGCACATCCTCCTCGTCGAGGACATCATCGAGACGGGGAACACGATCAACAGGCTGGTGACGCTGTTACGCGAACGCCGGCCGCGGAGTCTGAACATCTGCGCATTGTTGCATAAGCACGTGGCGGAGCACCTGGAGGTCGAGGCGGCGTTCGTCGGGTTCGACGCCCCGCGGAATTTTCTCGTGGGGTACGGCCTGGACCACGCCGAGGACTTTCGGCACCTCCCTTATATCGCGAGCCTGACCTAGATGGCCAATCGTTCTCCTGCGCCGCGCGATTTCAACTGGGGCCGCACGCTTCGGACGCTCTCCTTCTGGGCGCTCCTGATCGTGGGGTCCATCGCGCTCGTGCAGTTCGCGTCCAGCCGCCGGCAGGACGCTGTGGACCTGTCGTACTCGGAGTTCATCGAACAGCTCGACCAGGCGAATATCACCTCCGTCGAGATCACCGAGCGCCAGCAGCTGCGGGGCGACTTCAAGAGTCCCGTCACCGTCGGGCACCGCACCGCCGAGCATTTCACGACGCTGTTGCCGTTCGAGTCGAGCGACGCGTGGGTGACTGCGCTGCGCCAGAAGAACGTGAGCGTCCGCGCCAAGGAAGAGAAGCAGTCCTTCGGCGTCTTCCTGTTCTCGTTCCTGCCGTACCTCTTCATTCTCGGCCTGATCATCTTCATGCTGCGCCAGATGCAGCAGGGCGGCAATCGCGCGTTCGCGTTCGGCAAGTCGAAAGCGAAACTGCTCTCGGGCGACACGCCCAAGGTGACCTTTGCCGACGTGGCGGGGTGCGACGAGGCCAAGCAGGAGCTCGAGGAGATCATCGATTTCCTGAAGGACCCGCAGAAATTCCAGCGGCTGGGCGGCCGGCTCCCCAAGGGCGCGCTGCTCATCGGGCCGCCGGGCACCGGCAAGACGTTGCTCGCGAAGGCGGTGGCGGGCGAGGCGGGACGACCCTTCTTCTCGATGTCGGGGTCGGACTTCGTCGAGATGTTCGTGGGCGTAGGCGCCTCGCGCGTGCGCGACCTGTTCGAGCAGGGCAAGACGCACGCACCCTGCATCATCTTCATCGATGAGATCGACGCGGTGGGCCGCCATCGCGGCGCCGGCCTGGGCGGCGGGCATGACGAGCGCGAGCAGACATTGAATCAGCTGCTGGTCGAGATGGACGGCTTCGAATCGAACGACGGCGTGATCCTGCTCGCCGCCACGAACCGGCCGGACATCCTGGACCCTGCCTTGCTCCGTCCGGGACGCTTCGACCGCCAGATCGTGGTCGACATGCCGGACGTGAAGGGCCGGGAGCAGATCATCCGCGTGCACACGCGCAAGATTCCGCTCGCGGCCAACGTGAACCTCGAGCGGATCGCCAAGGGGACGCCCGGCCTCTCGGGTGCCGAGCTGTCCAACATCGTGAACGAGGCGGCGCTGCTCGCCGCCCGGCGCAACAAGCCCGCCGTGGACGACGCGGACTTGGAAGACGCGAAGGACAAGGTCATGCTCGGCCTCGAGCGGAAGAGCATGGTCTTGTCGGAAGAGGAGCGGAAGCTCACGGCCTATCACGAGGCCGGCCACGCGCTCGTGAGCCTCAAGATTCCGGGACTCGATCCACTGCATAAAGTGACGATCGTGCCGCGCGGCCGCGCGCTGGGTCTCACCTTCTCGCTGCCCGAGGAGGACCGCCACAACTACACCAAGGCCTACATCCTTGGCCGGCTCGCCATGGCGTACGGCGGCCGGGTGGCCGAGGAGATCGTGTTCGGGGCCGACAAGGTCACGACCGGGGCCGCGCAGGACATCCAGCAGGCGACGGAGATGGCGCGCCGCATGGTCACGCAGTTCGGCATGAGCGACGTTGTGGGCCCGATCGCCGTGGGCGACCGCGAGGCCGAGATCTTCCTCGGGCGCGAAGTGGTGCAGCGCCGCGAGATCTCGGAGCGCACCGCCGAGCTGGTCGACACCGAGCTGAAGCGGGTGTTGGGAGAAGCCTTCGAGCGCGCGCGGCATATCCTGCTGGAGCATCGCGCAATTCTCGATCGTCTGGCTGCTGCGCTGCTCGAGCGGGAAACACTCGATCGGGACGAAATCGAGCTCGTAGCGGCGGGCAAGCCGTTGCCGCCGATGCCACCCGCGGCGGCGCCGACCGGCAGCGTGCCGCCGAAGCAGCCCACTCCTACGCCGGCGCCCACGCCGAGACCTGTGTTGGGGACCCCACCGCCGGAGCCGGCTGGGGCGTAGTCTTCAGCGCAGCTCAGGGAGCGATCGACACTCCCACGAGCCAGAACGGGTCTCGGTAGGATTCCCCGTTCGCGTACGACAGGTATTCCTCGAACTCCACTCGCAGCGCGAGGCGTGGCGCGAAGCCAATATGGGCGCCACCGCCTAGCACTCCGCCGAATCCACTATTCCCGCCGCGCCCGGTATGTGACACGACAGCCGGGCCGCCCGTGAGATACCACCACGTCTTGCCGGTGTGAGCGAGCCCGAACAACAGTCGCACATTGGCCGCAGTGATATCATCGGCTTCCGTACTCGTCGAATATTCGACGGCACCTTCTACGGCGATGCGTCTGCTCACCCAGGCGGTCACTCGGCCGCCGCCGGCGAACACGCTATGAGTGGGTGGCTGGGTGGCAGGACATGGTGGAAGTGATGGATCGTGGCCAAAGCATCCGCCGCTCGGTTGGAAAAGGTCGCCCGGGATGTAGAGCCCGCCGCTGAGGGTGATCTCCCATTTGCCGGGTGCCTGAGCAACGCATGGTGCGCCGGATAGGCCCAGGACAAGCAAGGTCGCGAGTGACCTATGCAGAGTCGATAGTGGACGAGTAGGTCTCGCGGATCTCATGGTCTCCTCCTGACAGCTGAATGCAGGCAACGTGGCATGCGGGGTCGATGACGCGTGCCACTTCCACAAAATATCTAGCACGGTCCTCAAACTTGTCCAAGTACCTCGGTCACCGTGATACCCGGATATGGCATTTGTGAAACGAACGCGTCTTACCCTAGACGCACACAACGACCCACTTCTTGAGTTGGAGCGCCATCGCTCGTACGCTGAACACATCCAAGGGGTCACGTCATGTCGAAACAACAAGGCTATGTCATACTAGGAATCTTGGTTGCGATCGGGTGTGTCAGCACCTACTCATGCGACTCGCCGTCAACGCCGACTTTGAGCTTGGATCTAGTGAACAAGGCGAGCCATGTCCCGACGATCGAGAGGGACATGCCATGGCGCGATATGAGCGATTCTGTTCTTGAAGCAAAGATCCAGGAGGCGGGCGGAAGTGTGTTCATTGGATTCAAAGACTCGAGCGCCGCAGCTGGCGTGAACGAACGGGGCGTGACGCTAGCGAGTGCATCATCTGTAGCCAATGCGAAAGAACGCCTACGACAGCTTGGTGTTACGGTTCGCTTCGAATACGAACATGTGCCAGCCGTAGCAGCTCACATGGCACCGTCATCACTGCCGCTGATACGCCATGATCCACTCGTTGAGTACGTCGAGCCGATCTTCCCAGGGAGGTTCGCGTCGCAAGACACTACGTGGAATGTGAGGCAAGTTTCGGCTCCTGTGGCATGGGCCTACTCGACAGGGAGCGGAGCCAAATTACTCATCATCGATAGCGGGGTTGACTCGACTCAAGCCGATCTCGCTGGTGTCCACATGCACAGCTGCGTTGGGGGCAACGGCGTTGATACTTACAACCACGGCACCCGTGTCGCGAACATAGCAGCTGCTTTGGATAATTCGAGCGGCATCATAGGCGTGGCTCCCGGAGTGAACCTTTATTCCGCAAAAATCGACTCGGTGACTGGCGTTCCGGGCTTGCACGCGGCTGCATGCGCCGTTGAGTATGGGATATCTGTGGGCGTAAACGCGATGAACATTAGCGCGGGTTGGTCCCAACCCTACCAGACGCTTACAGATGACATCAACGATGCTTACAATAACCACGGGATCGTGGTTGTTGTCTCAGCTGGTGATGAGACCGACGTCGTGTACCCGGCAACGCTGGGCACTGTTATAGCAGTATCGGGGGTTGATAGCCTAAACAACTTCGCAGGTTCCGCATCGGCGCACGGAGCGGCTGTCGAACTAGCGGCTCCGGGATGGCACGTGCCGTCCATATGCCTCTCGGGCAGCGTTTGCCTCGGCAATGGTACCTCGTACGCAGCCCCTGCAGTTGCCGCCGCAGCAGCACTCCTCAAATCGTATAATTCATCTTGGTCAAACGTTGACATTCGAAACCGTTTGGCGGCCGGAGCGAAGCGAATGAGTTGTCCTGGGCAGGGTGGCTATGACAACTACTATGGCTGGGGGATTCTTGACGTTCCGCATGCGATCAGCTTGCCGCTAGACGCATGCGCAGAAGGTCCGAGCGACATCGGGACAGCGGGTACGTATGAATGGAGGGCATGGCCGAAGGCAGGGACGGGCAGCTACTCCTATCAGTGGGCCTACAAGAACGCGGGTTCGTCAACCTGGAACTCCCTCGGTACAAGTATTTCTCAGACGAGATACGTCGACACATCCAATTCGAGCTTCACCATACGAGTAAAGGTCGTGTCCGGGTCGGATACAGTTACCGACTCGGTGAGTGTTGGCATCAATCCCGTCACGAACCTAGATCTGAGCGGGCCAACTTGGGTTCATGGGAATCAAGTGTGCCATTGGACTGCTACACCTACCGGCGGGACACCACCCTACGTCTATAACTGGCAAAGCGGTGCTGCCGTCGATACTACGAGCGGAGCAGATACCTACGGAGTCTACGTGCTTGATCACATGTGGGTGGATGTTTCGGTAACTGCGGCTAATGGGGCCGAGGCGTCTTCCTCTGTAGAGGTGTACGTCGAAGACGGCGCGCCGGGCTGTTAGTAACGAATCACGGGGCTAGGCACCAACTACATATCCTGCCACACGCAGGGCGGTCTCCAGAACCCACTCCCAGCCGAGCCGCTCGGCGAAGACTTGATGTGGGGCGCGGAGATACCTCGTGACATATCGACTGGCGGTGCGAAGTGTTAAACGATTTTCCCTGCCGCCATTGCTTCCAAGCGATTGCGCGTAACGACAGAGTCGACCAAGAGCACGCCAATCGCGCGCATTGTAGCGCCCATACTGACGGAATAAGCGGCTATAGGTCGGCGCGCTCGGACCGTCGGGCGTCGGAGCGTCTGAGATTGCCGACCGAAACTGGTTCGCGAGTGGCTCGCACAGCTCCGGCATGCCGAGGCGTCGCGCGATCCACGCCGCGAGCGTTGCGGGGGCAGGCACAGACCGCCGCCGCACCGCGCTCACGATCGGCCCCACGTCCTCAGCGCGGCCCGAGAATGCCACGCATGTCACAACGACAAGGCGATCGCGTCCGGGCTGCTAGAAGTGGCGTACGCCGGAACCTGCGGAGCTTATTATACAGTGAATAGGCCAAGCGCGGAGCACTTCGCGCACGGAGGTTCAATGAAACGCATGGTCATGGCAGAAGCGATGTTGATGGCCACATCGTGTAGCGGCAAGCCGACAATACCAACGGTCTACGTATGAATGCGATCGGCAAAGCTGTCGCGGCACTTGCAATCACGTTCGCGAGCGTAGCGGACGCACAAGTTAGGATCGAAATCGCGCCGACGTTTGGCGGCTATTTCCCCACTCGCGCGCTCCCCGCATCAACGGAGTTTTGGGGCTGCAGTTCCGATTGTATGCCACTTCCTCCGCATGACTTGAGGCAGGTACGAACGGGCGCGGCTGGTGGACGGGTCGCGGTTTGGCTCAACCACCGCAGCGCAGTGGAAGCTTCGTTTTGGTATGCGCCAAGCAAGGTCACAGATGATCCGGCATACGGGGACCCTGGCGCGGGTACGATCACAACGGCCGGATTGCGATACGTATTCAGGGTGGACCCGGGCTCGCACATCCTGTCTCTCCTTCTCATGGCTGGGCCGGCGTTCGTTCACCGATCGGGAGATGCGTGGGCTGGCATCGCTGGGACCACGTCTCCGGCTCTTGGGCTCGGACTTGGCATCGACGCGTTTTCGGCCTCCCGGATCGGGCTTCGGGGCGAGGTGAGCGATTATCTGTACAACCTCGAGCTCTCCGGCGATAGCAAGGCCGGCGCTTGGAGCTACTCGGACGCGAGTGCGTTCCAACAAGATCTGATGATTTCGCTTGCCCTTTCCTTCAGGCCGTAAGGAGGTAGGGGGAAGTCATGCTATTGATTGTTCTCATGGTGTTCGTGCTCGCTGGCCCGAACGTAGCGCATGGGCAACTCAAGATCGAAATGGGTGCCGCGATGGGGAGAATCTTGGTCTCAATCGACTGCAACATGCCCGTACGTATCCGCTCGCCCAGTGGACATCAATGCCTTCGCCATTGGAGATCGCGTAATCATGGAGTCGTGCACTGATTGCGGCATTGGTCTTTCGAAGCCTCCGAATTGGCCTGTTCTCTCTATCCAGCTCGACAAATAACAGGTAGGCGACAAATGAGACTGCTTGGCCTCGCCCTTTTCTTGTCGCTCGCTTTCTTCGGCTGCCGTCTGCCGGATGACCAGTTCCGCATTCAAGGAACTGTCCTCTCCGATGAGGGTTGTTGGCGCGTGGTTGCCACCGACGGTACTTCCTATGAGCCGACGAACCTCTCAGCGCCCTACCAGGTCAACGGCCTCAAGGTCTCAGCGACTCTTACGCCCTCCACTGCCGGCAGCTTTTGCATGGCTGGCAAGATGGTGGACATCGTGGAGATTGAGAAACGGTAGGGCACGGGCACCATGAAGAAATTCCCCGTGCAACATGGTTTGACAGAGGACGCCGCCGATATGGCCGTCTTCGAGGCGCGCGTCCGCGAGCCCGCCTTGCCATTTGAGGACGTGTTGAAGGACCTCAAGCGTCGTGGGGAGCTATAGGTCCCTGATCTAGCTGGTAATTCCTTGCGACCATCGCTGTTTCGGTGGCGTGAGTCTTTTCTGCCGCTAGGCTGAGGGTCGCTCCAAGCCGCGCCTCCGGTCTACATTTCCCGCTGTCCGATGACCAACGCCGCCGATCTCTCCAAGCTGCGCATCGATCGCGACCAGCCGCCGCCGGCGGTGAGGCGCGCGCTCATGCGCGTGATCTGGTTTGCCGGGGCGGCGATCGTCATCATCGCCGGGCTCGTGATATGGATGAAACGCGGTTCCGCGGTGCCGGTGAAAGTCGTAACAGCGTCGGTGGCGGCCGGTGATGCAGGGGGTGGAGGAGGTGGAGGTGCGGTAGGTGTGGTGGCGAATGGGTACGTCGTGGCCCGCACGAAGGCCGCGGTGTCCGCGAAGATCGCGGGCCGGCTCGCCTCCCTCGGAGTGAGCGAAGGGTCGCAGGTACGCGAAGGCGAAGTGATCGCCCGGCTCGAGAACTCGGACTATCAGGCAGCGGTCGGCGAAGCCGAAGCGCAGCTCGCCACCGCCCGCGCCACCCTCGTCGAGGCTCAGGCCGACCGCGACCAGCTGCAGCGCGAGCTCGACCGGGTGCGTGACATTCAGTCCAAGAGCCCGAACCTCGTGTCGCAGCAGGAAGTGGATGTTGCCGACAGCCGCGCCAGGCAAGGGGCCGCCCGCGTCGAGGCCCAGACCGCGCGGGTGGAGGCGGCGAGCGCGGGACTCCGCATGGCCCGCGCCAATCTCGACAACACCGTCATCCGTGCCCCGTTTTCGGGGACCGTACTCCGGAAAGAAGCCGAGGTCGGCGAGGTCGTGGCGCCCTCCGTGGGTGGTGGGCTCACGCGGGGTGCCGTAGTCACCATGGCCGACCTCTCCACGCTCGAAGTCGAAGTGGATGTGAACGAGGCCTACATCTCGCGCGTGTACGGTGGCCAGAAGGCGCGGATCATCCTCGATGCATACGGCGACACCGCGTTCCATGGCGCGGTGCGTCAGGTGGTCCCTACGGCAGACCGCCAACGCGCTACCGTGCAGGTCAAGGTCGCGATCCAGGATCACGATCCCCGCATCCTCCCCGAGATGGGCGCCAAGGTCGAGTTTCTCGACTCGGTGCCGAAGGGGGACGCCAGCGCAAGCGCTCCACGCCGCATCACGGTGCCCGCGGCGGCGGTGCGGTCGGAAAACGGCCAGTCGGTCGTGTGGATCGTGCGCAACGATCGCCTCGAGCGGCGCAACGTTGACGCGGGTCCGGTCAGTGGTAACTTGCGCGAGATTCGATCGGGGCTGGCCGGAGGCGAGCTGCTGCTCGTGGATGGCCTCGAGAGCCCGCGCGACGGCCAGCGGGTGCACGCTACGACGAGCCCTTAGTCACAACCCTTCGATTCTGGACGCTCCATGGCACTGGTCGAAATCCGCAACGTCCACAAGTCCTTTCAGCGGGACACGCAGACCGTCGAGGTCTTCGAGGGCCTGACGCTCGACTTCGCGGCGAACAGCTTCACCGCGCTGATGGGCCCCTCGGGCAGCGGCAAGTCCACCCTGTTGAACCTGATCGCCGGCCTCGACCGGCCGACGAGCGGGACGATCACGGTGGCGGGCGCGGCGGTGAGCGGCCTTTCGCCCTCGGGGCTCGCCGCGTGGCGCGCGCGGCACGTTGGATTCGTGTTCCAGTCTTACAACCTGCTGCCCGTGCTGACCGCGGCGCAGAACGTGGAGCTGCCCCTGCTGCTCACCCGGCTCTCGAAGAAGGAACGGGACGAGCGGGTGCGCATCGCGCTCGGCATTGTGGGCCTGGAAGACCGGATGCAGCACTACCCGCGGCAGCTCTCGGGCGGCCAGGAGCAGCGGGTGGCGATCGCGCGCGCGATTGTCTCCGACCCCACGCTCATTCTCCTGGACGAGCCCACCGGCCAGCTCGACAAGAAGTCCGCCGAGGAGGTGCTGACCCTGTTGCAGCGCCTGAATGCGGAGATGAAGAAGACGATCATCATGGTGACGCACGACGCCCACGCCGCCGAGCGGGCGCAGCAGGTACTGCATATCGACAAGGGAGTGCTGGCGCGGTGAAGCTCTTCCCGCTGGTGTTCGCGAACCTGCGGCGCCACAAGCTGCGGACGGTCCTCACGATCCTGGGCGTGGCGCTCGCGACGTTCCTGTTCGCGTCACTCCGCTCGGTGGTGACGACGCTGAACCAGGGCGCCGAGGTGGCGAGCGCGTCGCGCATGGTGGTGACGCATAAGACGGCGATCGTCTTTCCGTTGCCGATGAGCTACAAGGAGCGGCTCGCGACGGTCAAGGGCGTCGAGGCTGTGACGTGGGCCAACTGGTTCGGCGGGACGTACGGCGATGGCAAGACGTTCTTCGCGCAGTACGCCGTTGATCCCGACACGTGGTTCGCCATGTATCCCGAGGTCGGAGTCCCGCCCGATCAGTTCGAAGCCTTCAAGAACGAGCGGACCGCGGCGCTCGTGGGCAAGGGGCTGATGGAGGTGTTCGGATGGCATGTAGGGCAGGATGTCACGATCCGCGGGTCGATTTATCCGGGCGACTGGACGTTCACGATCCGCGGCGTGTACACGCCCACGGTGCGCGCGTTCGATGACCGCTCGTTCATGTTCCATTACGACTACCTGTACGAGCACACCGATCATCGCGCGATTCCGGGCTGGTTCGTGCTGCGCTTGAGCGATCCGTCGCTGGCGCCGCAAGTGGCGCAGACGGTGGACGACATGTTCCAGAACTCGAGCGACCCCACCAAGACCGGGACCGAGAAGGCGTTCAACCAGGGGTTCATCACGATGTGGGGCAACGTGCGCTTCCTGATGAACTCGATCGGCATGGCGGTGGTGTTCGCGATCCTCATGGTGACCGCGAACGCCATGATGATGACGGCGCGCGAGCGGACGGGAGAGGTCGCCGTGCTCAAGACGATCGGGTTCACCGATCGAACGCTCTTCGGGCTCGTGATGGGTGAGGCGAGCGTCATCACGCTCACGGGTGCGGTACTTGGCCTCGGGGGCGCGAAGCTGCTGTACGGCGGCGGGGGGGTCACGATGAACGGCATGCTGCCCGGCTTCGACGTGACGGCGGGGACGCTCGTGCTGGGCTTCGTGATTGCGGCGGTGCTCGCGCTCGCCAGCGGCATTGTCCCGGCGCTGCGGGCCGCGCGCCTGTCCATCGTCCAGGCATTGCGGCACGTCGAATGAAGATCCCCCTCGTCTATAACCTGCGCAGCATCGCGCAGCGGCCGGTGTCCACAGCGATGACCGCGCTCGGCATCACGCTCGTCGTGGCCGTGTTCGTGGCGATGCTGGCGCTCGCGGGCGGGTTCCAGGCGGCGCTCGTGAAGACGGGCTCTCCCAGCAATGTCATCGTGCTGCGGCGCGGTGCCACGAGCGAGCTGACGAGCGGCATCTCCCGTGAGGACGAGCGGGTGCTCGCCACGGATCCGCGAATCGCCACGGGCGCCGACGGCCAGCCGCTCATCTCCCCCGAGGTGGTGGTCGTCGTGAACATCCCCCGGAAGGTGGGGGAGGGGATGAACAACATCGTGGCGCGCGGCGTCAACGAAGAGGCCTACGCGGTCCGCGGCATTCACATCGTGGCGGGGAGAAAGTTCGAGTCGGGGAAGAGTGAGATCATCTTGGGCAAGAAGATCGTCCCCCGCTTTGCCCATACGGCCATCGGTGACTCGCTCCGCTTCGCCGGCCGGACGTGGCTCGTGGTCGGGCATTTCGACGCCGGCGGATCGGCGCTCGAATCGGAGATCTGGGGCGAGAACGAGCAGTTCATGCCGGTGTTCCGCGGCCAGGTCTTCCAGTCGGTGATCTTCCGGCTCAAGGACCTCGCGGCGTTCGACGAGGCCAAGCGCACCCTCGAGGGCGACCAGCGGCTCACGGTGCAGGTGGAACGGGAGTCGGTGTTCTACGCCGCGCAATCAGGCATGCTGACGCGGATCATGACGGTGCTCGCGGTGATGATCACCAGCATCATGGCGGTGGGCGCGGTATTCGGGGCGATCAACACGATGTACGCCTCGGTCTCTTCGCGCACATCCGAGATCGCGGTGCTCCTCACGCTCGGCTTCAAACCCCGCAGTATCCTCGCGTCGTTCCTCGCGGAGTCGGCGGCTATCGCGGCGCTCGGCGGCGTGGCCGGAGGCCTGCTCGCCCTGCCCATCAACGGGATCGTCACGAGCACGACCAACTGGGCGTCGTTCAGCGAGGTGGCGTTCGCGTTCCGCGTCACGCCCGGCCTGCTCCTGGGCGGGTTCGTGTTCGCGCTGGTGATGGGGTTGGTGGGCGGGTTCTTCCCCGCGTGGCGCGCGTCGCGCTTGCGGGTCGTGCAAGCGTTGAGGTAGGTGATGATGAAAGAGGCGTTGTCCACCCTTTGGAGCGCCGCCCACGTTGCGCGGCTGAAGCCGCGGCTCGGCGTCTGCCGCTGAAGCGGCCGCGCTATGCCCGTTTACGGGCAGGTGCCGAGCCGCGAGTTTACTCGCGCGTTGCCGAGCCGCACCTTTCCTCTCGCATTCAATGAAGGTCACGAAGCTCGCGTCGCACACTCCTGAAGCGGTGCGCGCCGCGCTCGCGGCCCGCGGGTGGGATGCGGGACCCGCGTGGCTCGCCGCCACCGGAGTGCAGCCCCTGCTGGTCCTCCTCGAAGAGATCACCGAATCCGAACGGGAAGGCCTCGTCCACTGGGGCGCCCGCGCGGGCGCCGACGTTCTCACTGGCCCGGGCTGGGCCCTGGTCGGCACGGCGGCGAGCCGGCTCGCGCCGCTCGCCCGCCCGGACCGGGTCCCCGAGCTTCTGGCAGGCCTCGCGCCGGAAATCGCCCGCTTTCTCAGCGGGTACGCCGAGCCGCCGCGAGAATGGGCCATCGGCGGGGGCGCCGCGCTGCGGGTCGATCGCCCGGTGCTGATCGGCGTCGTGAACGTCACGCCGGATTCGTTTTCCGACGGTGGCCGGTTCAACGCCGTAGAAGCGGCCGTGGCGCACGCCGAGCGGTTGAAGGCCGACGGCTGCGACCTGCTCGATGTGGGCGGGGAGTCCACCCGGCCCGGCGCGGTGCGCGTGGCGGAGAGCGAGGAGCGCGAGCGGGTAGTCCCCGTGATCGCCGAGCTCGTGCGCCGCGGACTCGGGCCCATCTCGGTCGACACCCGGAAGGGCGAGGTGGCGCGGGCGGCGATCGGCGCGGGCGCGGCGGTGGTGAACGACGTGTCCGGCGGAGCATTCGATCCCGCGCTGCTCGGCGTGGCCGCTCGGGCAGGGGTGGGGGTGATCCTCATGCACATGCGGGGGACGCCCGAAACGATGGATGGCCTCGCGACCTACGCGGACGTGGCGGTAGAGGTCGCGGGCGAGCTGCGGGCGGCGGCGGGCCGGGCGGAGGAGGCGGGTGTGGACCGCGAGCGCATCGTGCTCGACCCGGGGTTCGGGTTCGCCAAGACGTCCGCTCACAACTTCCGGCTGCTCGATGAACTGGCGGCGGTGGTGGGCTTGGGCTATCCTGTAGCGATCGGCCCCTCGCGCAAGCGGTTTCTCGGCGCGGCCACGGGACGACCCGTGGACGACCGCGACCGCGCCACCGCCGTGGCCTGCGCCCTCGCCTGGGAGCGGGGCGCCCGGCTGTTCCGGGTCCACGACGTGACCCTCGCCCGCGAGGCGCTCAGCGTGGCCAACGCGACGATGCACCCAACGTGAGCTTCGAGTCCTTTCGGTTCCTGATCCCGCCCCTGTGGCCGGACGTCGTCGAGATCATCCTCGTCGCGTTCGTGATTTATCGTTTCCTCCTGTTTCTCGTCGGCACGCGGGCGATGCAGATCGTGGTCGGCGTGATGATTCTCTCGATCGCCTACTTCGTGGCACTCGTCGCCAAGTTCCAGATGATCAGCTTCCTCCTGTCCGTGGTCTTCACCTACGGCGCGTTCGCCGCGGTCGTCGTGTTCCAGCCCGAGCTGCGGAACGCGCTGGCCCGGCTCGGCCAGTCGCGCTTGATGCGCCGCTTCTCGCAGAGCGATCGCCAGTCGGTGGCCGAAGAGATCGCGGAAGCGATGGACCGGCTATCGCGCGCGGGGACGGGCGCCATCATCGCCGTGGAAGGCGACATCGGGCTCGAGGAGTTCATCTCCTCCGGCGTGCCGATGGAGGCGAAGGTGTCGGCTGATCTGCTGACGACCATCTTCACGCCCTACTCGCCGCTGCACGACGGCGCCGTGCTGATCCGCGGCGACCGCATCATCGGCGCGGGCTGCGTGCTCCCGCTGACCCAGTTCAAGGTGACCGACAAGTCGCTCGGCACCCGGCACCGCGCCGCGCTGGGCCTCTCCGAGGAGACGGACGCGACCGTGCTCGTCGTCTCCGAGGAGACCTCGACCATCTCGGTCGCGAGCCACGGGCTGCTGCATCGCCACCTGACCCCGGAGCAGGTGCGCGACCTGCTCTCCGGCGCCATCTCGCACCTCGAAGGCGGCGAACGGCTTATCGCGGCGGCGGGGTAGTCGCGTCCCGTGGTCATCCCCGGGCTGAAGCCCGGGCTCGGCCGTGGGTGCGCCCTGAAGGGCGAGCGCGTTCGTCGTGCTTCAGCAGGAATTCGGGCCGAGCCCGCCCTTCAGGGCGGGTCTTCTAGAGTCGTTCACCCCGACCCTGATTCAACTCCTATGCCCGTCATTGTTTCACCTCTGCCACATAGCTAACTTTTTGCGGTTATGGATTTTCGGGCGCTACCCGAGCGCTTGGAGCGCGTGCGCGCGGAAATCGCCCGGCGCCAGGCTGACCGGGGGTGGACCCATCCGGTAACCCTCGTCGCCGTCACCAAGGGCTTCGGGCTGGACGCGGTCGAAGCCGCCCTGGCCGCCGGTCTCTCCGACCTCGGGGAAAACCGGATTCAGGAAGCGCTGTCGAAGATCGACACGCCGATTGGCGCGCGGGCCACGTGGCACATGATCGGGCACCTGCAGCGCAACAAGGCGAAGCACGTACCGGGGCGCTTCGCGCTGGTGCACTCGATCGACTCGGAGCCGCTCGCGGCCGAGCTCGAGCGGCGGGCGGGTGAGGCGAACGTGACGCTGCGGGTGCTGGTGCAGGTCAACGTGGCGGGTGAGGAGCAGAAGAGCGGGGTCGCGCTTCAAGCCGCGCGGGTATTGGCGAAGGCCGTTGCCGCCCACCCGCACTTGAAGCTCGAAGGGTTGATGACCGTGGCGCCGTTGACCGAGGACGAAGCGGTCCAGCGCCGCACGTTTCGCGCGTTGCGCGAGCTGCGCGATGCCTTGCAGAAGGAGGAGGGATTATGGCTACCGGCGCTCTCGATGGGGATGTCCGCCGATTTCGGCGTAGCGGTCGAGGAGGGAGCGACGATGCTGCGGCTGGGAACGGCACTCTTCGGGACGAGAACGGGGTGACTGAGCCCGTCTTTCATCTCACGCCGCTCGATGTCCGCAAGCAGGAGTTCCGCCGCACGCTCCGCGGCTACGATCAGGTCGGCGTCGAGGATTTCCGGGCCCGCGTGGCCGACGAGCTGGAGCGCATCCTGCGCGACCGCTCGGTGCTCGACGAGCGGGTGTCCGCGCTCACGGAGCAGCTGCGGGCGTTCCGCGAGCGGGAGAGCGCGATGAACGAGGCGCTCGTCGCCGCGCAGAAGATGCGGGAGGAGACCCGAGCGCTGGCGGAGCGGGAAGCGCAGACGATCGTGCGCGAGGCCGAAGGCGAGGCGCGCCGCATCGTCGATACCGCGAAGATCGCGGAAGCCGACGTGCGCCGGCAGCTGGCGGAGACAGAGCGCCAGTTCCAGGCGTACCTCGGCGGCTTCCGCGCCCTGCTCGAGCGGCAGCTGGCCGAGCTGCGCGCGCTGGACGGACAGCGGACGGAATGATCGCGGACGCGGTCCGTGCCGTTCAGGCGCGGACCACGCTCACCCCCGACGTCGCGGTCATTTTCGGCACGGGGTTGGGTGGCCTGGCCGACGCCATGACCGTTGCCACGCGCATCCCCTATCAGGACATCCCCGGCTTTCCCCGCGCCACGGTCGAAAGCCATGCGGGCGAGCTGCTGCTCGGCACCCTGGGCGGCCGCCGCACGGTCGCGATGCGCGGGCGCTTTCATCGCTACGAGGGCTACACGCTCCAGCAGATCGCGCATCCGGTGCGCGTCATGCGGGCGCTGGGGGCGCGGATTCTCATCGCCTCGAATGCAGCGGGCGGGATGCATCCCCTCTGGCGGCCCGGCGACCTCATGCTGATCGCCGACCACATCAACCTGCTCGGCGACAATCCCCTCGTGGGCCCGAACGACGACCGCGTCGGGCCGCGGTTCCCGGACATGTCCGCACCCTACGACGCCGAGCTGCGCGGGCTCGCGCGCGCGGTCGCGCTCGAGCAGGGGCTGACCCTGCGTGAAGGCGTCTACGTCGCCGTGAGCGGGCCCAATCTCGAGACCCGGGCGGAGTACCGCATGCTGCGGTTCCTCGGGGCCGACGTGGTCGGGATGAGTACCGTGCCCGAGGTGATCGCGGCGGTGCACGCCGGCATGCGGGTGCTCGGCATCTCGATCATCACGGATCAGTGCCTCCCGGACGCGCTCGAGCCGGCGACCGTGGAGAAGATCATCGCCGTGGCGCAGGGGGCGGAGCCCGCGCTGTCGGCCCTCGTGCGGGGCGTGCTGGAGCGCCTCACCTGATGCCCTTTCCACCGCTCGACCTCAAGGTCACGGCGGACGCGCTCGAAAAGCAGCTGCTCGCGACATGGAAACACGAGCGCCTGTTCGAGCGCACCATGGAGGCGGCGCGCTACGGGCCCCCGTTCGTGTTTTACGAGGGGCCGCCGACCGCCAACGGCCGGCCGGGCATCCACCACGTGTTCGCCCGCACCATCAAGGATCTCGTGTGCCGCTATCACGCGATGCTCGGCCAGGCGGTGACGCGCATCGCGGGATGGGACACGCACGGCCTCCCGGTCGAGATCGAGATCGAGAAGCAGCTGAACATCAGCGGCAAGAAGCAGATCGAAGCGTACGGCATCGAGGCCTTCAATCGGCTGTGCCGCGAGAGCGTGTTCACCTATAAAGCCGACTGGGAGGCGCTCTCCGACCGGATCGGCTACTGGCTCGACTACGAACACGCCTACATCACCTACACGAACGAGTACGTCGAAACCGTGTGGTGGCTGCTCAAACGGCTGTACGACAAGGCGCTGCTCTACCGCGGCCACAAGGTGCTGCCGTACTGCCCGCGCTGCGAGACGGCGCTCTCGTCACACGAGCTGGCGCAGGGCTACGAGACAGTACAGACGAACTCGGTGTACGTGACCTTCCCGCTCGACGGAGAGCCGCGCCGCCAGCTGGTCGTCTGGACCACGACGCCGTGGACACTCCTGTCCAACGTGGCCGTAGCGGTGCATCCGGATCTCGAGTACGGCGAGTACGAGCTCGACGGCACCCAGTACATCATCGCAGTGGCGCGCGCCGGGGACGTGCGCGTGGGACACCGCGCCATCGCCGAGGGCCACCGGGTTGCGACGCACAGGGGCCGCGATCTGACGGGGAAACGGTACACGCGCCCGCTCGACGTCGTGCCGCTGCCGTCGGAAGGCAAGCGGGCCGTGGTCATCGCGGGCGCGTTCGTATCGGCGGACGAAGGGTCGGGGCTCGTCCACATGGCCCCCGCGTTCGGCGCGGACGACTACCAGGCGGCGCAGCAGAACGGCCTGGCGTTCGTGAATCCTGTTGCGGCCGACGGCACGTTCCAGGACACACGTTGGCCCGAAATCAACGGCAAGCTGGTCACGGATAAGGAAACGAACCGGCTCATCATCGACCGCTTGAAGCGCGACGGCCGCTGGCTCGAGACGCGCCCGCACTCGCACAGCTATCCCTTCTGCTGGCGGTGCGACTCGGCCCTGATTTACTACGCCAGAACGTCGTGGTTCGTCCGTACCACGGCCGTCAAATCCCGGATGCTCGAGGTGAACGGGCAGGTCGAGTGGCATCCACCCGAGGTGGGGTCGGGGCGCTTCGGCGAGTGGCTCGCGAACAACGTGGATTGGGCGTTGTCGCGCGACCGCTACTGGGGCACGCCGCTGCCGGTGTGGGAATGCGATCGCCAGCCGGAGCACCGCGAGGTGATGGGGTCCTACGCCGAGCTGTTCGAGCAGGGCGGCAAGCCGACGGGCGACTTCGATCCCCATCGTCCGTACATCGACGCATACAAGTGGTCGTGCAAGACCTGCGGCGGCACGATGCGGCGCACCCCCGAGGTGATCGACGCCTGGTTCGACTCGGGAGCGATGCCGTACGCCCAGTGGCACTATCCGTTTGCGCACCAGGCGGAGTTTCAGGCCCATTTCCCCGCCGACTTCATCTGCGAGGGCGTCGATCAGACACGGGGCTGGTTCTATTCACTGCTCGCGATCGGCGCGGCTGCCTTCGATCAGGGCGTCTACCGCAACGTCGTCGTAAACGAGCTGGTGCTCGACGCGCAGGGGCAGAAGATGTCGAAGAGCCGGGGCAACGTCGTGAACCCGTGGCAGGTGATCGAGGAATCCGGGGCCGACGCCGTGCGGCTGTATCTCCTGGGTCAAAGCCAGGTGTGGGTGCCCAAGCGCTTCGACGTCGCACAGATCCGCGAGCTGGTCAGCGGTCCCGTGAACGCGTTGCGAAACACGTACGGCTTCTTCGCGTTGTATGCCGAGGAATGGACCCCGGCGACCCCAACGCCGCCGGTGGCACAGCGCCCGCTCGTGGATCGCTGGCTGCTGGCCCGCCTCGACGAGACCGTCGCGGCGGTGCGGGAAGCCTGGAACGGCTACGACGTCACCGCCGGCGTCCGCGCGATTCTCGACTTCGTGCAGGAGGACGTGTCCCGCTGGTATGTGCGAGCGAACCGGGCACGGTTCTGGGCTCCGGATCGCGCGGCCGACCCGGCGGCGCTCGCGACGCTCTACGAGGCCCTCGTGGCGGCGGCCCGGTTGCTCGCGCCGGCAGCGCCGTTCCTGGCGGATTGGCTGCACCGCGCGCTGGTGGGAACCTCGGTGCATCTCGCTTCGTTTCCAGCCGACCAGGGGCGGCGGGAGCCCGAGCTGGTGACGGCCATGGCGGCGGTGCGGCGGCTGGCTTCGCTGGCCCGGGCGGCGCGCGAGGCGCGCAACCTCCGGGTGCGCCAGCCGGTAGCCAAGATCCAGGTGGCCGTGCCCCCCGCCGTGAAGGGCCCGCTCTTGAGGGACCTGTTAGATATCTTGGCTGCCGAAGTCAACGCCAAGGATTATGAAGTCGTCGCTTCGGACCACGAGCTGGTGACGCCGCGCGGCAAGGCGAACTTCCG
>Ga0335084_10001055_pt1 | contig 25027 bp, 21 predicted proteins | sample Lox_Sample_44_FD_206721 | JGI IMG/M metagenome (GOLD analysis project Ga0335084, IMG submission 206721) | Soil microbial communities from Loxahatchee National Wildlife Refuge, Florida, United States - Lox_Sample_4.4 | ecosystem: Environmental > Terrestrial > Soil > Wetlands | place: USA... | reverse complement strand
AGTAGCCATGCATGGGACGGTGAGCATCGGCGGGTTGCGATGAGCAACGCGTATCGGGCGCGCGCCCAAGGCGGCCTTCGGGTTGCGGCGCACCAACGGGTGGCGAGTGTAATCCGCCAACAGGAGCGCGGCCGCAGCCGCCCCTATGCGCATCTCCAGATTTCAGCAGCGCAGTCTAGTCTTATATAAGATATAAGACAATACATTGCATATCGCATCGCGGGACGTGGTCAAATGGCACCCATGGTCGAATCGGGATACACGGGCAAGGCGGCGCGCGCCGCGCCAGGTCGCGAAGCGGTCTTCACGCCGTTGTACAAGCAGATCAAGCGCCTGCTACTGCAGGATCTGGACCGCGGCGCGTGGAAGCCGGGCGAATTGATTCCGAGCGAGCTCGAGCTTGCCGCGCGCTTCCAGGTGAGCCAGGGAACCGTGCGCAAGGCAATCGACGAACTGGCGGCGGAAAACCTTCTGCTACGCCGACAGGGTAAGGGAACGTTCGTCGCGACCCATCACGAGCCGAAGGCGCAGTTCCGCTTCCTGCGCATCATGCCGGACGAGGGCGAGGCGGTGGCGGCGCAAAGCCGGTTCCTCGATTGCCGGCGTCAGCGCGCAACCGCCGAGGTGGCGCGCCATCTCGACTTGAAGGCCGGCGACAGCGTCGTGTTCGTGCGGCGTCTTCTCTCCTTCAAGGGCGAGCCGATCATCGTCGACGACATCTGGCTTCCCGGCGCCTTGTTCAAAGGCCTGACCGCCGAGCGTCTCGCCGAATACCACGGGCCGCTGTACGGCCTGTTCGAGTCCGAGTTCGGAACGCGCATGATCCGCGCGGACGAGCGCCTGCGCGCTTGTCCCGCGGATGCCGAGATTGCGAAGTTGCTGAAAGTGCCTGCCGGCGCGCCCGTCCTGCTGGTCGAACGCGTGTCGTTGACTTACGGAGAGCGGCCGGTCGAACTGCGCCTGGGCTTCTGCCTCACCGAGCACCACCACTATCACAACACGTTGACGTGAGGCGATGATCGAGCGCGTTTGTTTCGTTGCAACAAATCCGCCAGAATATCCAGCCCCGCAGGGCCGCCAAAGCGAACGATAACGATGGCAAACCAGACCGCTTCTGCCCGCGTACGCCCGCAGTTTCGCAACCTGAGCCTCGGGCAGCTCGCCAGCTATCGCCTGCCACCGGCCGGTCTCCTCTCGATCCTGCATCGCGTAAGTGGCGTGCTGCTGTTCCTCATGCTGCCAGTGCTGCTGTGGATGTTCGAGCTGAGCCTGAAGACCGAATCGACCTACGCCCGCCTGCGCGTGGTGTTCGGCGGCGTGCTGGTCAAACTCGTTGTGCTCGCGCTTGTCTGGGCAATCCTGCATCACCTGTTCGCCGGCATCCGCTACCTCGCGCTCGATCTGCACGTGGGGATTGCGAAGGAGCCATCGACCCGCAGCGCGTTGGCCGTGTTCGCAGTGAGCCTGGCGCTGGCGCTGATTGCGGCGCTTTGGCTGTTCGGAGTGATCTAGATGGCGATCGGACCGAAACGCCTCGTCGTCGGTGCCCACTATGGCCTGCGCGACTGGCTCGCGCAGCGTCTGACCGCTCTCATTCTCGCGATCTACACCGTGTTCTTCCTGGTCTATCTGGTCATCACGGTGCGTATCGCCGGCGGGTTCAGTTACGACCAGTGGGCGGCGATGTTCGTGCCCGTTTGGATGAAGGTGCTCACGCTGACCGCGATCTTCGCGTTGCTGTACCACGCGTGGATCGGCATGCGCGACGTCTGGATGGACTACGTGCGCGCGACCGGAGTGCGACTGGGTCTGCTGCTGCTTACGATCCTGTGGTTGTTCTTCTGCGCGATCTGGGCCGCGCAGATCGTGTGGAGCGTGTGACCGATGGGAATTGCGCGCCGTCGCTTTGATGCCGTCATCGTCGGCGCGGGCGGCGCCGGCATGCGTTGTTCGCTGCAGCTTGCCCAGGCCGGGCTGAACGTCGCCGTGCTGAGCAAGGTTTTCCCCACCCGCTCGCACACCGTGGCCGCGCAGGGTGGAATCGGCGCCTCGCTCGGCAACATGACCGAGGATCAGTGGCTCTGGCACATGTTCGACACCGTGAAGGGCTCGGATTATCTCGGCGACCAGGACGCAATCGAGTTCATGTGCCGCGAGGCGCCGAAAGTGGTCTACGAGCTCGAACACTTCGGCATGCCGTTCGATCGCAATCCCGACGGCACGATCTACCAGCGCCCGTTCGGCGGTCACTCGGCGAATTTCGGCGAAAAGCCGGTGCCGCGCGCGTGCGCGGCAGCCGACCGCACGGGACACGCGCTGTTGCACACGCTCTATCAGCGCAACGTCGCGTCGCGCACGCAGTTCTTCGTCGAGTGGATGGCGCTCGATCTCGTCATGGATGCCGAGGGCGATTGTGTCGGCGTGGTCGCGCTCGAGATGGAGACCGGCGAGCTCATGATCCTCGAGGGCAAGGTGACGGTGCTCGCGACGGGCGGTGCGGGCCGCATCTTTGCCGCATCGACGAACGCCTATATCAATACCGGCGATGGGCTCGGTCTCGCGGCGCGCGCCGGCATTCCGCTCGAGGACATGGAGTTCTGGCAGTTCCATCCGACCGGCGTCGCCGGAGCGGGCGTCCTGATCACCGAGGGCGTGCGTGGCGAAGGCGGCATCCTGCTGAACTGCAACGGCGAGCGTTTCATGGAGCGCTACGCGCCGACGTTGAAGGACCTGGCGCCCCGCGACTTCGTTTCGCGCTCGATGGACCAGGAGATCAAGGACGGCCGCGGCTGCGGACCGGACAAGGACTACGTCCTGCTCAAGCTCGATCATCTCGGCGCCGAGACGATCATGAAGCGCCTGCCGTCGATTCGGGAGATCGCGATCAACTTCGCCAACGTCGATCCGATCAAGGAGCCGATCCCGGTCGTGCCGACCATTCACTACCAGATGGGCGGAGTGCCGACGCACTACCAGGGGCAGGTGGTAGCGCCGAAGGACGGCAACCCGAACGCAGTGGTGCGTGGTCTGTACGCGATCGGCGAATGCTCGTGCGTGAGCGTGCACGGTGCGAACCGGCTCGGGACGAACTCGCTGCTCGACCTCGTCGTTTTCGGGCGCGCTGCCGGCAATCACATCGTCGAAACGCTGCGTGCCGAGCCGAAGGACAACAAGCCGCTGCCGAAAGATGCAGGCGACGCGACCGCCGCGCGCCTGGCCGCGCTCGATGCGCGCAAGAGCGGCGAGCGTGTGCAGGATGTCGCCAATGACATTCGGCGCACCATGCAGTCGCACTGCGGCGTGTTCCGCACCGGAGCGCTACTGCAGGAAGGCGTGCAAAAGACCATGGAACTCGAGCAGCGCAGCCGCAACGTCGCGTTCGCCGACAAGTCCAAGGTGTTCAACACCGCGCGCATCGAGGCGCTCGAACTCGGAAATCTGATCGAAACCGCCAAGTCGACGATCGTCTCGGCCGAAGCGCGCAAGGAAAGCCGTGGCGCCCACTCGCGCGACGATTACCCCGAGCGCGACGACGCCAACTGGATGCGGCACACGCTGTGGTATGCCGATGGCAACCGCCTGGCCTACAAGCCGGTCAACACCAAGCCGCTGACGGTCGAGACGTTCCAGCCGAAGAAGCGCACCTTCTGAAGGACGATGATGACTGCCGAAAGCAGGAGTGAAAACGACGCTGTGCGCGCGGCCGCTGCGGAAAGCAGGACGCTGCGCTTCGAGATCTACCGCTACGATCCCGACAAGGACGCCAGGCCGTACATGCAGAAGCTCGAAGTACGGCTCGGGCAGCACGACAAGATGCTTCTCGACGCGCTGATGCGCATCAAGGCCGATTTCGATGACAGCGTCTCGTTTCGCCGCTCCTGCCGCGAGGGAGTGTGCGGCTCGGATGCGATGAACATCAACGGCAAGAACGGCCTCGCATGCATCACCAACCTGCGCGATCTGAAGGAGCCGATCGTGCTGAAGCCGCTGCCCGGGCTGCCGGTGATCCGAGACCTGATCGTCGACATGACGCTGTTCTTCAAGCAATACCACTCGATCAAACCGTTTCTCGTCAACGACACCATCCCGCCCGAGAAGGAGCGGCTGCAATCGCCGCAGGAGCGCGAGGAACTCGACGGCGTCTACGAGTGCATCCTGTGCGCGTGCTGTTCGACCTCGTGTCCGAGTTTCTGGTGGAACCCGGACAAGTTCGTCGGCCCGGCAGGACTGCTGCAGGCGTACCGGTTCATCGCCGACAGCCGCGACCTCGCGACCAGCGAACGGCTCGACAACCTCATGGATCCGTATCGCCTGTTCCGCTGCCACACGATCATGAACTGCGTGGACGTCTGTCCGAAAGGGCTGAATCCGACGCACGCTATCGGCAAGATCAAGGAAATCATGGTGCGGAGGGCGGTGTAGGTCACAGCGGGCGGCACGCGCATTGCCTGGAATCCGCCTGATCGGCGCGGCGACCCGGCGCGGCGAAGGCGGTCGGAGGAAGCGGATGAGCACCGGCATCAGCGAAACTGAACGGCGACGTCTTTTCTGGCGCGCGCGCCGCGGCTTGCTGGAAAACGACCTCATTCTCGAACGCTTCCTGCGCGTCGAGGGCGATACGCTGGATCAGCGCGCTGCCGCCGCGCTCGCAAGCCTGCTCGAACTGGGCGATAACGAGTTGTTGGATTTGTTGTTGCGACGCGCGGAACTCCGCGCGCCGTTGGACACCGAAGACGTCAGAGCGGTGCTGGCGCGCCTGCGCCGGGTGACCGGACGGACAAATTGACGGAGAAACGCGATGGCCCTGAATCCCTCGAAGGAAAAAGCGACGCTGACGTTCAGCGACGGCACGCCGCCGCTCGAATTGCCGATCTACAAGGGCACGATCGGGCCGGACGTGCTCGACATTCGCGCGCTGTACAACAAGACCGGCAAATTCACATACGACCCCGGGTTCCTGTCGACGGCCGCCTGCAACTCGTCCATCACGTTCATCGATGGCGACAAGGGCGAGCTCTTGTATCGCGGCTATCCGATCGAGCAGCTCGCCACCAAGTGCGACTTCCTCGAGGTTTGCTACCTGATCCTGAACGGCGAACTGCCGAACACCGAACAGCGCACGGATTTCGTCTACCGCGTCACCAACCACACGATGGTGCATGAGCAGATGCAGTTCTTCATGCGCGGGTTCCGGCGCGACGCGCATCCGATGTCCGTGCTGACCGGCCTGGTCAGCGCGATGTCGTCGTTCTATCCCGACTCGATCAACCTGTGGGACGAGCGGCAGCGGCGCATTTCAGCCATCCGGCTGATCGCCAAGATGCCGACGCTGGTCGCGATGTCGTACAAGTACACGGTGGGCCAGCCCTACATCTATCCGCGCAACGAGCTTTCGTACACGGCGAACTTCATGCGCATGATGTTCGCGACGCCGTGCGAGGAATATCGCATCAACGACGTGCTGGTGCGCGCGCTCGACCGCATCTTCATCCTGCACGCCGACCATGAGCAGAACGCCTCGACTTCCACGGTGCGCCTGTGCGCGTCGAGCGGGACCAACCCGTTCGCGGCGATCGCCGCGGGCGTCGCGTGCCTGTGGGGTCCGGCGCATGGGGGAGCAAACGAAGCCGCGCTGAACATGCTGTACGAGATCCAGTCGAGCGGCGGGGTGCAGAGGATCGGCGAATTCATCGCCAAGGTGAAGGACAAGAACTCGTCGGTGCGCCTCATGGGCTTCGGCCACCGCGTCTACAAGAATTACGACCCGCGCGCCAAGCTGATGCGCGAAACGTGCTACGAGGTGCTGGGCGAGCTCGGCCTGCAGGACGATCCGCTGTTCAAGCTTGCGATGGCGCTCGAGAAGATCGCGCTGGAGGACGATTATTTCGTCTCGCGCAAGCTGTATCCGAACGTCGACTTCTATTCGGGCATCGTGCAGAAGGCGATCGGCATCCCGGTGTCGCTGTTCACCGCCATCTTCTCGCTCGCGCGCACAGTAGGGTGGATCGCGCAACTCAACGAGATGATCGCCGATCCGGAATACAAGATCGGCCGGCCACGCCAGCTCTTCACCGGCGCCGTCAGGCGCGACGTCAGGCCGATCGGGCAGCGCTGACCGAGGTGATCAGCGCAGCGACGCGTTGATCCGCTCGAGCATGGCCGAGCCCGGACAGAGCTCGGCTCGCGTCAGCTGGTTGAGCGGCTTCTCGACGGTGTTCAGGTGAGCGTGCAGATCGTCGGCCTGCGGGTCGATGAAGAGCAGCCCCGTGACGACTTCGCCACGCGCCTGGTGCGCCTGGATGTGATTCAGCGCTGCCAGCCGGTCGCCGGGGTCGTAGCCATCGTGCAGCTTGCGCAGCCGGATGCGCGATCCGTCGTGCTGCGTGATCTCGAGCACCGCGCCCGGACGGTAGTCCGCTGAAAGCGGCGCGCGCTTCGGCACGAAGTCGAGGCGGTTCACCGCGTCGTTGTGTTCGCGCACGTAGTCATAGCTCTTGGTGCTGCCGGCGTGGTTGTTGAACGCCACGCACGGACTGATCACGTCGAGCAGGGCGGCACCGCGGTGCGCGAGCGCGCCCTTGATGAGCGGCACGAGCTGGTCCTTGTCGCCGGAGAAGCTGCGTGCCACGAATGTCGCGCCAAGTTGCAGCGCCAGCGCAACCATGTCGATCGCGGTGTCGCTGTTGACCGCGCCGCGTTTGGACTTCGAGCCGGCATCCGCAGTGGCCGAGAACTGTCCCTTGGTGAGGCCATACACGCCGTTGTTCTCGACGATGTAGGTCATGTTGACGCCGCGTCGCATCGCATGCGCGAACTGGCCAAGACCGATCGAGGCGGAGTCGCCGTCGCCGGAAACGCCGAGGTAGATGAGGTCGCGATTCGCCAGATTCGCGCCGGTCAGCACCGACGGCATGCGTCCGTGCACCGAATTGAAGCCGTGCGAGCTGCCGAGGAAATAGTCGGGTGTCTTCGAGGAGCAGCCGATGCCGGAGAGCTTTGCCACGCGGTGCGGTTCGATATCGAGCTCCCAGCACGCCTGGATCACCGCCGCTGAGATCGAATCGTGGCCGCAGCCGGCGCACAGCGTCGAGATCTTGCCCTCGTAGTCGCGCCGCGTGAAGCCGAGCTGGTTTTTCGGCAGCGTCGGATGATGCAGTTTCGGTTTGGCGAGATAGGTCATGTCGGTCGGCTCAGGCGGCTTTGTCCGCCTTGAGCGGCAGTACGTTGAGGCTGCGGGCCCGCTCTGCAATTGCCGTGGTGATGAAGCGTGCGGTGATCGGGGTGCCGTCGTAATGCAGCACCGGAACGAGGCGCGCTGGATCGATCTCGAGTTCGTTGACGAGCAGCGTGCGCAGTTGCGCATCGCGGTTCTGTTCGACGACGAACACCGCTTCGTGTGCGACGATGAATTCCTCGACTGCGGGATCGAACGGGAACGCGCGCAGGCGCAGCGCATCGACGTGCGTTCCCTGGTGTTCGAGGCTCTCGAGCGCCTCGGCCATCGCCGGAGCGGTCGACCCGAAATAGATCACGCCAAAGCGCGTCTTGTGCGTGCTCTTGTGCGGTACCGACGCCGGCACGAAGCGCTTGGCAGTCTCGAACTTCTTCAACAGCCGTTGCACGTTGTAGACATAGTCCGGGCCCGCCTCGGAGTAGCGCGCGTACGCATCCTTGGTCGTCCCGCGCGTGAAATACGCGCCGCGCGAGGGATGCGTGCCTGGGTAGGTGCGGTACGGGATACCGTCGCCATCCACGTCGAGATAGCGGCCGAAGTCCTTGCCCGCGTCGAGTTCCTCCGCGGTCATCACCTTGCCGCGATCGTATTGGCGGCTGTCGTCCCACTTCAACGGCGCTGCGAGACGCTGGTTCATGCCGATGTCCAGATCGGTCATGAGAAATACAGGTGTCTGCAAGCGGTCAGCCAGATCGAGGGCTGTCGCGGCGAACTCGAAACACTCGTTCGGATCCTCGGGAAACAGCATCACGTGCTTGGTGTCGCCATGCGATGCGTACGCGCACGCGAGCAGGTCCGCCTGCTGTGTGCGCGTGGGCATGCCGGTGGAAGGGCCGCCCCGCTGGACATTGATGATCGTCGCGGGGATCTCCGCGAAATAGGCGAGGCCGATGAACTCGGTCATCAGTGAAACGCCCGGGCCGGAGGTTGCCGTGAACGCGCGCGCGCCGTTCCAGTTCGCGCCGATCACCACGCCGATCGAGGCCAGTTCGTCTTCGGCCTGCACGATGGCGAACTTGTTCCTGCCGGTCTCGGGGTCGACGCGCAAACGCGCGCAGTATCTCTGGAAGGCTTCGGCAAGCGACGACGAAGGCGTGATCGGATACCACGCGCAGACGGTCGCGCCGCCGTAGACGCAACCGAGCGCCGCAGCGGCATTGCCTTCGATGAAAATCCGATCGCCGACCTTGTCGCGCCGTTCGATGCGCAGCGCGGCGGCTTCGTCGAGATTCTCGCGGCCGTAGTGCAGCCCGCTCATGAACGCGTCGAGATTGGGCTTGATCAGCTTGTCCTTGCCCTTGTATTGCTCGCCGAGCAGCTGGGCGATCACGTCGGGATCGATTCCGAGCATCGCCGCGAGCGCGCCGACGTACATGATGTTCTTCAGAAGCTGGCGTTCGCGCGGATCGGCGAACTTTGCGGCCGCGATCTCGGTGAGCGGAATGCCGATGGCGTTGACGTCGGGGCGGAACTTCGACGGAGGCAGCGGCTTGGTGCTGTCGTACAGCAGGTAGCCGCCGGGCTCGATCTCGCGCAGGTCCTGGTCCCACGTCTGCGGGTTCATCGCGACCATCATGTCGACGCCACCGCGGCGCCCGAGCCAGCCGCGTTCGCTCACGCGGACTTCGTACCACGTCGGCAAGCCCTGGATGTTGGAAGGAAAGATGTTGCGCGGGGAAACCGGCACGCCCATGCGCAGGCAGCTGCGCGCGAACAGCTCGTTCGCGGATGCGGAACCCGATCCGTTGACGTTGGCGAACTTGACGACGAAGTCGTTGATCGCCTTGATGCGCGGAGGCTTGGCCATCACGCCGCCCTGCGAATGAAAGGTTGCGCCCCGACCAGCGTCAGGTCTAGCAGGAACTTCTGCATGTCCCACGCGCCGGTCGGGCAGCGTTCCGCACACAGGCCGCAATGCAGGCAGACATCCTCATCCTTCACCATCACGCGGCCTGTCTTGAGCGCCTCCGACACATAGAGCGGCTGGTCCGTGTTGTTGGCGGGCGCACGCAGTCGTGGGCGCAGTTCCTTCTCGGGGCCATTGGTGGTGAAGGTTATGCAGTCGGTAGGGCAGATGTCGGTGCAGGCATCGCATTCGATGCAGGTCTTCGCCGTAAACACGGTCTGCACATCGCAGTTCAGGCAGCGCTGCGCTTCCCGGAATGCGGTCTTCGCGTCGAAGCCGAGTTCGACCTCGACCTTGATGTTGCGCAGCGACTGGTTGACATCGCGCCATGGCACCTTGTAGCGCGCGTCGAGCTCGATCGTGTTGTCGTAGCTCCACTCGTGGATGCCCATCTTCTGCGAAACCAGCGTGACACCGGGCGCCGGCCGGTCGCGAACGTTCTTTCCGTTCACCACGCGATCGATGGAAATCGCTGCGTCGTGGCCCTGCGCGACCGCCCAGATGATGTTCTTCGGACCGAGCGCGGCGTCGCCGCCGAAGAAAACGGTAGGCAGGCTCGATTGCAGCGTGACCGGATCGAGCTTCGGCAAGCCGTTGCGCTCGAACTCGATGCCGCAGTCGCGCTCGATCCAGGGAAACGCGTTCTCCTGGCCGACTGCGATCAGCACCTCATCGCACTCGAAGTCCTGGTCGGGTTCGCCGGTGGGCACGAGGTCGCGCCGTCCTTGCGCATCGCGCACTGCCTTCACTTTCTGGAAGCGCATTCCTGTGAGGCGCCCGCCGTCGTGCATGAAACACTTCGGCACCAGGTAATTGAGGATCGGAATACCTTCGTGCTGCGCGTCTTCCTTTTCCCAGGGCGATGCCTTCATTTCTTCGAAGCCCGAACGCACGATCACCTTGACGTCGGTACCGCCCAGGCGCTTCGCGGTGCGGCAGCAATCCATTGCAGTGTTGCCGCCCCCGAGAACGATGACCCGCGGCGCGATCGCATTCACATGCCCGAAGGAGACCGACGAGAGCCAGTCGATGCCGATGTGGATTTTTTCCTTCGCCTCGCTTCGACCGGGAATGTCGAGGTCGCGTCCGCGCGGAGCGCCTGACCCGACGAAGACCGCATCGAAGCGGCCGAACCCGCCCTCGAGGAGTTTGCGCATCGAATCGATCCGGATGCCGCCGCGCATCTCGACGCCGAGGTCGAGCACATAACCCGTTTCCTCGTCGATCACTTCCTCCGGGAGGCGAAAGCGCGGAATCTGCGAGCGGATCATGCCGCCTGCCTGCGGGTCCTGGTCGAAGACGGTGACTTCGTAGCCCAGCGGCGCAAGGTCGCGCGCGACGGTGAGGGATGCAGGGCCGGCGCCGATACAGACGATTCGCTTGCCGTTCTTGCGTGCCGCCGGCCTCGGCATGCGGGCGCGGACGTTGTCCTTCAGGTCGGCCGCCACCCGCTTGAGCCGACAGATTGCAACGGGTTCGGGGCGTTCAGCCTGGCGTTCTTCGACCCGGCCCCGCCGGCATGCCGGTTCACACGGGCGGTCGCAGGTGCGGCCGAGAATCCCGGGAAAGACATTGGATTTCCAGTTGACGAGATAGGCGTCGCTATAACGACCAGCAGCGATCAAGCGGATGTATTCGGGAACGGGAGTATGGGCAGGGCATGCCCATTGGCAATCGACGACCCGGTGAAAATAGTCGGGACGTCGTATGTCGGTGGCCTCCAAGACGTGTCTCCTGGATGTGCCGCTACTCCGCGCGCTACCGGATGGGCAACGACACTGTGCGACGGCGGCGAGTCGTTATATGTAGGACAAGTCTACGCCCGGCATCGCCTCGATTACTTGCTACGCCGGCAGTGTTGTCTTCATCGCACACGCTCGCACATGACGATGTCTTTTGCGGGTGCCGTGCAACCGGGCTTCTTTCACGGTTCGGCAATTGTCGCGGTGCTATCCTGCCGTCCCTTCGCGGCTCGTGGCGAAGCAAGCAGTCGACAACCTGTAAAGGCAATCCGTAGCCCGGCGAGGCCGGTAGCGGACGGAGGGTTCGGTCGGGACCCCCGGCACTTCGAGCGCGAATCGCGCAGAAAGGTGAAGCGGCCATGATGCGACAGTTCCAGGTCAACTCGTACCTGTTCGGCGGCAACGCGCCCTACGTCGAAGACCTCTACGAACGGTACCTCGACAACCCGGGATCGGTACCCGACAAGTGGCGGGCGTACTTCGACCAGATGCAGCTCGTGCCGGCTGCCGACGGGTCGAGCAGTTCGCCTGACGTCGCGCATGCGCCGATCGTCGAATCGTTCGCGCAGCGGGCGAAAGCCGGAACGCTCAGGCCGGCGGTAGCACCGACAGATCTGTCGGTCGCGCGCAAGCAGGTCCACGTCCAGTCGATCATCGCGGCCTACCGCTTCCTCGGTGCGCGCTGGGCCGATCTCGATCCGCTCAAGCGTCAGGAACGCCCTTCGATTCCGGAACTGGAGCCGGCGTTCTACGACCTGACCGAAGCCGACATGGACATCCAGTTTTCGGCTTCCAACACGTATTTCGGCCAGGAGCACATGACCCTGCGCGAGATCGTGACGGCGTTGCGGCAGACCTACTGCGGCACGATCGGCGCCGAGTTCATGTACATCTCGGATCCCGCGCAGAAGCGCTGGTGGCAGCAGAAGCTCGAGTCGATCCGCGCAACCCCGAACTACGATCACGAGAAAAAGCGCGACATCCTCGATCGCCTGACCGCAGCCGAAGGGCTCGAGCGCTACCTGCATACCAAATTTGTCGGACAAAAGCGCTTCTCGCTCGAAGGCGGGGAGAGCTTCATCGCGGCGATGGATGAACTGATCCAGCGCGCCGGCGGCGGCGGCGTGGAAGAGATCGTCATCGGCATGGCGCATCGCGGCCGCCTGAACGTTCTCGTCAACATCCTCGGCAAGATGCCGAAGGAATTGTTCGCTGAGTTCGAGGGCAAGCCGGCTGCGGACCTGCCCGCGGGCGACGTCAAGTACCACAACGGATTTTCCAGCGACGTGTCGACCCCGGGCGGCCCGGTGCACCTGTCGCTCGCGTTCAACCCTTCGCACCTCGAGATCGTCGATCCCGTGGTGGAAGGTTCGGTGCGCGCGCGCCAGGAGCGGCGCGGCGATCGCGATGGCGACAAGGTGCTGCCGATCCTCGTGCACGGCGACGCGGCGTTCGCAGGCCAGGGTGTCGTGATGGAGACGCTGAACCTCGCGCAGACGCGCGGCTACGGCACCGGTGGCACGGTGCACATCATCATCAACAATCAGATCGGGTTCACGACATCCGATCCGCGCGATACACGCTCGACGCTGTATTGCACCGACGTCGTGAAGATGATCGAGGCGCCGGTCCTGCACGTGAACGGCGACGATCCCGAGGCGGTCGTGCTGGCCGCCGAGCTCGCGCTCGAGTTCCGCAACGAATTCAACCAGGATGTGGTGATCGACATCGTCTGCTTCCGCCGCCTCGGGCACAACGAGCAGGACACCCCGGCGGTCACGCAACCGCTGATGTACAAGAAGATCGCCCAGCACCAGGGCACGCGCAAGCTGTATGCGGACAAGCTGATCACGCAGCGTACCGTGCGCGCGGAAGAGCCCGACGAGATGGTCAAGGCCTTCCGCCAGGCGATGGACGACGGACGCCATACGGTCGACCCGGTGCTCACCAACTACAAGAGCAAGTACGCCGTCGACTGGGCGCCGTTCCTGAACCGGCGCTGGACTGACCATGCCGACACCGCCGTGCCGCTCGCCGAACTGAAGCGCCTGGCGGAACGCATCACGACCGTTCCCGCGGGATTCAAGGTGCATCCACTGGTCGAAAAGGTGATCGCCGACCGCCGCGCGATGGGCGAAGGCAAGGCGCCGCTCGACTGGGGCATGGGCGAACACCTCGCGTTCGCATCGCTGGTCGCGAGCGGCTATCCGGTGCGCATCACCGGCCAGGATTCCGGCCGCGGCACGTTCACCCATCGGCACGCCGTCCTGCACGACCAGCAGCGCGAACGCTGGGACGAAGGCACCTACGTGCCGCTGCAGAACGTATCGGAGAAGCAGGCGCCGTTCACGGTCATCGATTCGGTGCTCTCCGAAGAGGCGGTGCTGGCATTCGAGTACGGCTTCTCGACCGCCGAGCCGAACGCGCTGGTCATCTGGGAAGCGCAGTTCGGCGATTTCGTCAACGGCGCCCAGGTCGTGATCGACCAGTTCATCTCCTCCGGCGAGGTCAAGTGGGGCAGGCAGTCGGGCCTGGTGATGATGCTTCCGCACGGCTACGAAGGGCAGGGTCCGGAACACTCGTCGGCGCGCCCCGAGCGCTTCCTGCAGCTTGCGGCCGACAACAACATGCAGGTGACGCAGCCCACCACCGCGGCGCAGATCTTCCATTTGCTGCGCCGGCAGATGATCCGGCCGTTCCGCAAGCCCCTGGTGATCATGACGCCCAAGTCGCTGCTGCGGAACAAGGAAGCGGCGTCACCGCTGACGCAGCTTGCGCGCGGCGAGTTCGAGACGATCCTCGGCGAAACGGAACAGATCGACGCGAAGAAGGTGAAACGGCTGATCGCCTGCACCGGCAAGGTCTACTACGACCTCGTCAACGCGCGTCAAGAGCGCGGCGAGGAAGCAGTGGCGATCGTCCGCATCGAGCAGCTCTATCCGTTCCCGCACAAGGCGCTGGCGGCCGAGTTGAAGAAGTATCCGCACCTCGGCGAAATCATGTGGTGTCAGGACGAGCCGCAGAACCAGGGCGCCTGGTTCTACGTGCAACACCATCTGCTCGAGAACATGGCGGAGGGCCAGAAACTCGGCTACGCCGGGCGGCCGGCGTCGGCATCGCCGGCGGTGGGCTACTACGCCAAGCACAACGAGCAGCAAAAGGCGCTCATCGACGCCGCTTTCGCCAAGCTCAAGGGACTCGTCCTCAACAAGTGACAAACCCGCGGCCGGCGGGCGTGCACCGGCGCGCCTGCTGCGGCTCGATTCGCACTCGCTGCAGAAAGATCGCCGTCATGTCGATCGTCGAAGTGAAGGTTCCACAGCTTTCGGAATCGGTGTCGGAAGCGACGTTGCTGCAATGGAAGAAGAAGCCCGGCGAGCACGTCGCGCTCGATGAGATCTTGATCGAGGTCGAAACCGACAAGGTCGTTCTCGAAGTGCCGGCGCCCGCCGAGGGTGTGCTTGCGCAGATCGTCAAGCCGGACGGAAGCACCGTCGGATCGGGCGACACGCTCGCGACGATCGATACCGAAGGCAAGGGTGGCGTCGCAGCGCCTCCACCGGCCGCAGCGAGCGCTCCGCCGCCGCCACGACCGGCTGCGGCGCCAGCTGCTGCTGCTCAGGGTCCTGTCGCAATGCCCGCGGCGGCGAAACTGATGGCCGATGCAGGAATGCATTCCGCGCAGGTGGCAGGGACGGGTCGCGACGGGCGCATCACCAAGGGCGATGTGCTCGCTGCGCAACAGGCACCGGTGCGCACCGCACCTCCTGCCGTGCCTGCGGCGGCGCAAGTCGCTGCAAGACCGGCGCTTCCCGAAGTGCGCGCGCCGGTCGACCTGTCGATGCTCGCAGGACGACCCGAGCAGCGCGTGCCGATGTCCCGGCTGCGCCAGCGCGTCGCCGAGCGTCTCGTGCAGTCGCAGTCGAACGCCGCGATCCTCACCACGTTCAACGAAGTCAACATGCAGCCGGTCATGGACCTGCGCAACAAGTACAAGGATCGCTTCGAGAAGGAGCACAGCGTCAAGCTCGGCTTCATGTCGTTTTTCGTGAAAGCCGCGGTGGCAGCCTTGAAGAAATATCCGGTGGTCAATGCATCGGTCGACGGCAACGACATCGTCTATCACGGCTTCTTCGATATCGGCATCGCCGTGGGATCGCCGCGCGGTCTCGTGGTACCGATCCTTCGCGATGCCGATCAGCTCACGTTCGCCGACATCGAAAAGAAGATCGCCGAATTCGGCAAGCGCGCCGCGGACGGCAAGCTCGGACTCGAGGAGCTGACCGGCGGCACGTTCTCGATTTCCAACGGCGGCGTGTTCGGCTCGATGCTCTCGACGCCGATCATCAATCCGCCGCAGTCGGCCATCCTCGGCGTGCATGCAACCAAGGACCGCGCCGTGGTCGAAAATGGACAGGTCGTCGTGCGGCCGATGAACTATCTCGCGCTCTCGTACGACCATCGCATCATCGACGGACGGGAAGCGGTGCTCTCCCTGGTGGCGATGAAAGAGGCGCTGGAAGATCCGGCGCGGCTGCTGCTGGAGCTGTAAACGCCTTCCCGATCGAGGGTCGCCATGAGTACCGCAGACGAGATCGCCAAGCTGCACGAGCTGCTCAACAAGGGCGCAATTTCGCAGGCCGAGTTCGAGCAGGCCAAGGCACGCATACTCGGGGGAGGGACGATGGCCAGCGCCGGCGCCGCGGTCAACCGCCTGCGTCTTTCCGACAACGATCGCTGGATCGCCGGCGTGTGCGGCGGGATCGGTGCGCTCACGGGCGTCGATGCATGGGTCTGGCGGCTCGTATTCCTGCTCGGTCTTTTCCTTGGCGGCTTCACGCTGCTGCTGTACGTGCTGCTGTGGGTTTTCGTGCCTCGCCAGGGTCAATGACGTCGTCGAGTGGAAGAAAGAGCGCAATGGCCAAGAATTTCGACGTGATCGTGATCGGTGCCGGCCCGGGAGGCTATATCGCCGCCATCCGCGCGGCGCAGCTCGGGCAGTCGGTGGCTTGCATCGATCAGTGGAAGAATGCCAAGGGCGGTCCGGCGCCGGGCGGCACGTGCACCAATATCGGCTGCATCCCCTCGAAGGCGCTGCTTCAATCGTCGGAAAACTACGAGCATGCGCGCCACCACTTCGCCGCGCATGGAATCCAGATCGGCTCCTTGAACCTGGATCTCGCGCGCATGCTCGCGCGCAAGGACGCGGTCGTCAAACAGAACAACGACGGCATCCTGTATCTCTTCAAGAAGAACAAGATCTCCTTCTTCAACGGCACGGGAGCGTTCGTCGGACGCAGCGACGCCGGCATCGAGGTGCAGGTGACCGACAGCGCTGGCAAAGCGGCGGCGGAGTCGCTGGCGGGTCGCCACGTAGTCGTCGCCACGGGGTCGGATCCCCGGGCGCTCCCGGGCGCTGCATTCGACGAAACGCGCGTGCTCTCGAATGACGGCGCGCTGTCGATCGGAGAGGTGCCGGCGCGGCTCGGCGTCATCGGCGCCGGCGTGATCGGTCTGGAAATGGGAAGCGTCTGGCGGCGCCTCGGTTCAGACGTCACCGTGCTCGAGGCCCTCCCCGCGTTTCTTGGTGGCGTCGACCAGGACGTCGCCAAGGAGGCGCAGAAGGTCTTCGCCAAGCAGGGATTGAAGATTCACCTTGGCGCAAAGATCGATACCGTCACCGCCCGTGCCGACGGCGTGAGCGTCAACTGGACCGATGCGAAAGGCGCGGCGCAGGTGCTCGATTGCGATCGCCTGATCGTCTCGATCGGACGCATCCCGAACACGCGCGGATTGAACGCTGGTGCGATCGGACTCGCCATCGACGAGCGCGGATTCGTGAGCGTCGATGAACAGTGCCGCACCAACGTCGCCAACGTGTGGGCCATCGGCGACGTCGTGCGCGGGCCGATGCTCGCGCACAAGGCCGAGGAAGAGGGCGTCGCGGTCGCCGAGCGCATCGCCGGCCAGCGCGGGCACGTCGACTTCAACACGATTCCGTGGGTGATCTATACCTCGCCCGAGATCGCGTGGGTCGGGCAGACCGAACAGCAACTGAAGCAAGCGGGGCGCCCCTACAAGGCCGGTGCCTTTCCGTTCATGGCCAACGGCCGCGCGCGGGCGCTCGGCGATACCACGGGTTTCGTGAAGTTCGTCGCCGATGCGGCGACTGATCAGATCCTCGGCGTGCACATCATCGGGCCGCTCGCTTCGGAACTGATCGCCGAAGCGGTGGTGGCGATGGAATTCCGCGCCGCGGCCGAAGACATCGCACGCATCTGCCACGCGCATCCTTCGCTTTCCGAGGTGACCAGGGAAGCAGCGCTCGCGGTCGACAAACGGACCCTGAATCTCTAGGCGGGTGACGGATCGCATGGTCGATCGCGCCGTATCCGAAGGCGCTGTCCGCGGATCGGCCGGATGACTTTCACCGCGCACCTGGAGGGAATTCTCGCCGCACGCGGATTCCAGCTCGATCCAGCGCAACAGGCAGCTGCGGACCGATTGGCGGATCTGGACTCGCGCTGGCGTGATTACAAGGCGCAGCGATCGAACGCGGTCACGCGTCTTCTGCGGCGGCCGCCGATTCCCCGCGGCATTTATCTATGGGGCGGCGTCGGCGCCGGCAAGAGCTTCCTGATGGACAGTTTCTTCGCCGCGGTCCCGCTGATCCGCAAGACTCGCGTGCATTTCCACGAGTTCATGCGCGGTGTGCACCGCGAGCTCGAAGAGGTAAAGGGGACCGTCGATCCGCTCGATGAAGTCGCGCGGCGCACGGCGCAACGCCATCGGCTCATCTGTTTCGACGAGTTCCACGTCTCCGACATCGCCGATGCGATGATCCTTCACCGCCTGCTGCTGCAACTGTTCGATCTTCGCGTCGGATTCGTGATGACCTCGAACTATCCGCCCGACCGGCTGTATCCGGAGGGTCTGCATCGGGACCGCGTCTTGCCGGCGATCGAACTGCTGAAGGAACGCCTCGAAATGATCGGCATCAACTCCGGAATCGACTACCGGCTGCGGGCGATGGAACGCATCGAAACCTACCTCACGCCGCCCGGCCCGCAGGCGGAGGCATGCCTGCTGGCGGCGTTCGAGCAGGTGGCGGAAGCCGAAGACGACGATCCGGTCCTCACCATCGAGACGCGCCAGATCAAGGCGCGCCGTCGCGCCGGCGGCGTGGTGTGGTTCGACTTCGCGGTCTTGTGCGGTGGCCCGCGTTCGCAGAACGACTATCTCGAACTCGCAGCGCGCTTCCACACCGTGATCCTGTCGAACGTGCCGGCGATGTCCGCGGGGCAGGCATCGGAAGCACGGCGGTTCACCTGGTTGGTGGACGTGCTCTACGACCATGGCGTGAAGCTGATCGTGTCGGCTGCCGCGCCGCCCGAGGCGTTGTACACCGCGGGTGCGCTCGCCAACGAATTTCAGCGCACCGCCTCGAGATTGATCGAAATGCAGACGAAGTCGTACCTCGAAGCACCGCGCCGCGATGTGCTGGAGCGCCTGGCATGAACTGGCGCCACGGCCTGCTGGCCGTCGCGTGGTGTGCCAGCGCCGGAGTGGCCCGGGCTGCCGACATCAGCGAGAAGTATCCGGCAGGGAGCATCACGACCCGCGAGCAGGCCCAGCAGGCGCTTGAGGCAACGCGCGCCGCAAGCAAGGAGGCCGAGGCGGCGAACCGCGATGAGTTGAAGCGCTGCTCCAGCGTCTTCCTGCAAAACCAGTGCACCGAGGACGCGCGGCGCAAGTTCGATGCGCAAAAGCGCGAGATCCGGCGCATCGAGACCGAAGCGCGCGAAGTCAAGCGTCACGCCGATGCGGACGATCGCGCAAAGAAGCGTGACGAAGCCGAGGCGAAGCGCCAGTTGGAAGGGACACCCGCGCCGCGTCCGGACGCCGATGAACGCGCGAAACAGAGCGTCGGATCCGAGGCAAAGCGCCAGCCGGGAACCGCGCCCAAGCCGCCGGTCGACGAGAACGCGCGTGCGGCGGAGCAGGCCGAGAAGGACAAGGCGGCGGCCAACCGCGAGCGTTACGAGGCGCGCCAGAAAGCGCACGCTGAAGAAGAGGCCGAGCGCAAGGCGAAGGAACCTGCGGAGGCCGAGCAGCGCGCCGCCAACGTCAAGGCGTACGAAGAGAAGCAGCGCGACGCCGCCGACTACGCCAAGAAAAAGGAAGAGGACCGCGTCGCCAACGAAAAGCGCCGGGAGAACCAGCGTCTCGAGCGAGAGCGCAAGCAGAAGGAGCGCGAGGAACAAGCCAAGCGCCAGGAAGAAGCGAAGAACCCGGAGCCTGCAAAGAGTCCGGATCAAGCGAAGAGCGCGGAGCCGGCCAAGCCCTGACTCTGAAAGTCTCGGCTACTGCCCCTCGCTCTTGGACCCCGGGCCGGTGGGTGGCCCGTCGAACCACATGGTTGCCGTCGGCGAGCGTCTTTTCTGTTCGGGTGCTTCGAGTTTCACGATCGCGAGCGAAAGATTGTCGCCGCGTCCCTGCGCGCGCTCGCGGGCAATCCGCACCAGGTGTTCGGAGGCCTCGCGCGGCGGCAGGCTGTGCAGCAGCGAACCGAGTTCGTGATCCTCGAAATACGCCCAGAGGCCGTCGCTGCAGAGGATGAACGCATCGCCGACGCGCAGCTCGCTGGCCTCGCCGACCGCGAGCTTCGGTTCGCGGCTGATTCCGAGCGCGCTCACCAGGATGTTCTTGTACTTGTGCGCGGCGACCTCGGCGGCAGAGACTTTTCCCTCCGACAGGAGCTTCGCTGCGTACGTGTGGTCGTCGGTCCGGTGCACGAGCTTGCCGGCGCGAAAGAAATAGAGCCGGCTGTCACCGGCATGGGCCCAGATGGCGTAGTCCTTCTTGACGATCAGCGCGACGATCGTGCTGTGCGGTTCCTTTTCGCTCGACATCGCGGTGAGGCGGATGACCGTGTGGGCTTCGGTGGCGATCTGCTCGAGCAACGCCCGCAACCCGGAATCCTGGTCCGACAGTTCCTGGAACAGGCTGTCAGCGGTCGCGATCACCTGGTCGGATGCCATGCGCCCGCCGCTGCGGCCGCCCATGCCGTCAGCGACGATCGCCAGCAGCGCACCCGTATTGCGGCGGCTGGTGAGGATTGCGACACGATCCTGCTGATCGGAGCGGTCGCCGATGTGCTCGGCGATACACGCGGAAACCTTGAACCGGGACACGAGCGGCAGACGCGAGGATGGGACCAGAGTCGAATCCAGTCTATCAGTGCGTCGCACCGCACAAGGGCGAAAGTAGGGGGCAGTTGCCCTGCTAGCATCGCGATCGATATCGTGCCGCAGCGCTTGTCGAAGGCCGGCGCCGCGGCCGCGCCGGCATGGACAGCGAAGAGATAAAACGTCGGATTGTCGAGTTGCAAGTCGAACATCGCGATCTCGATGATGCGATTGCGCGCCTCGTGGACCAGCCCGGCATCGACGACCTGACCCTGCGCCGCCTGAAGAAGCGCAAGCTGCAGATCAAGGACACGATCGTTCAGCTGCAGATGCAGCTCGTTCCGGATATCCCGGCGTGAGCGTGGTATCTCCCGGCGCAGCACAGCCGGACAGCAACGACGATGCGCAGATCGGGAAGGCGCGCCGCCGCGTGGCGGCCGCCTTCGATGCAACCGGTGCGCTTTCGCGCGCGGTTTCGGCGTTCGTGCCGCGCGAGTCGCAGCGCGCATTTGCGCTCGCAGTCTTCGACACGATCGTCGAGCGTGGCACGCTGGTCGCAGAAGCCGGCACCGGCACGGGCAAAACCTTCGCATACCTGGTTCCCGCGCTGATCGCGGGCGGCAAGGTTCTCGTTTCGACGGGCACCAAGGCGCTGCAGGACCAGGTGTTCCGCAAGGACCTTGCCGTGCTTCGCGCCGCGATCGATCCGTCGGTCGAGGTCGCCTTGTTGAAGGGCAGGCAGAACTACGTCTGTCTGCATCGGCTCGAGCGCACGGAGCGCGAAGGTCAACTGGCGGCCCGCCAGGATGTCATTCACCTGCGCGCGATCGCGCAGTTCGCGCGCACGAGCGCCACTGGTGATCGCGCCGAACTCGGTGTGGTTCCCGAGCATGCTTCGATCTGGCCGCTCGTGACCTCGACCCGCGAGAACTGCCTCGGCCAGCAGTGTCCGCGCTTCGACGACTGCTTCGTCTACAAGGCGCGGCGCGCGGCGCAGGCCGCCGATATCGTGGTGGTGAACCACCACCTGTTTCTTGCCGATCTCGCGCTGCGTGACGACTCGATCAGCGAGTTTCTGCCATTGGCGGATACCGTGATACTCGACGAGGCGCACCAACTGCCCAAGATCGCGGGCGACTTCTTCGGTACCGGATTTTCGCTGGCACAGATAAGCGAACTGGCGGTCGATGGACGCACGGTTGGCATGACGCGCGCACCCGATGGCGCGCCGTGGCCCGCATTGAGCCAGGCGCTCGAGCAGTCGATACGCGTCGCGCGCCTCGCGCTTGCCGAAGCCGGTTTGTCGGCTGGCACACGTGTCGCGCTGGATCGGCTGCCACGACGCGCACACGTCGGAAAAGCGCTCAGCGAGATCGACCTTGCGCTCGCCGCGCTTGTGGCGGCGCTCGCATCGAATGCGGGCCGCGATGCCGAACTGGACGTGCTGGCGCCGCGCACTGCGGCGCTGCGCGCCGAGCTTGCTTCGTGGACGGTCGCGCTCGAATCGCCTCCGCCGCATAAGCAGGATGACGACGACAGCGGGTTCGATCGCGACGACGCGGGAGCATTGGCGCAATGGGTGCGGTGGGTCAACGTGTCGACGCACGGAGCGCAGTTTCATGCGACACCGCTTTCACCGGGCGAGACGTTCGCGCGCCTGCGCGCGCAGCAGTCCCAGGCCTGGATCCTCACTTCCGCAACGCTGACCCTGGCAGGGCGCTTCGATCGGTTCATCTCGGAGATGGGCTTGCCGCAGGCACGGACGCAACGCTGGGAAAGCCCGTTCGACTTCGCACGTCAGGCGTTGCTCTATCTGCCGCAGCGCATGCCGTCGCCGCTTGCCGGCGACTTCGCCGAGCAGGTCGCCGACTGCGCATGGCCGGTGATCGCGGCCTGCGGCGGCCGGGCATTCGTCCTTTGCACGACGTTGCGCGCCGTCGATCGCGTCGCGGCGCGTTTGCGGATGCGCATGGCTGTCGGGACGAGCGAGCTGCCATTGTTGATTCAAGGGACGGCAACGAGGCGGGCGTTGCTCGACGAGTTTCGCCGCGCGGGCAACGCGATCCTCGTCGGAAGCGTCTCGTTCTGGGAGGGAATCGACGTGCGCGGCGAAGCGCTGTCGCTCGTCGTGATCGACAAGCTTCCGTTCGCTCCCCCCGACGATCCGGTGATCGAGGCGCGTATCCGGCGCCTGCGTGCATCCGGCCGCAACGCATTCACGGAGTTCCAGTTGCCGCAGGCGGTGACGTTGCTGCAGCAAGGGGTGGGCCGGCTCATCCGCGACGAGCGCGATCGGGGCGTGCTGATGATTCTCGACGATCGGTTGCTCACCAAGTCCTACGGGCGCATCGTGCTTGCAAGCCTGCCTTCGTTCGCGCGCACACGAGACGAGGAGGAAGCGTGCGCCTTCTTCAGCCCCGCCCGCGCGGAGTAGTACGCCGGTTCGCTCAGTTCGCCTGCTTCAGGAAGGCGCTGTTCGGGTAGTTCTTGAGCAGGATCCGCTCGGTGTCGGAGCGGAGGCCGTCCATGCCGAGCGACGTGTACGCGCGCACCAGGATCGAGAGCGCCTCCTCGGAGGCAGGCGCACCGACATAGTCGCGCAGCGCGACCTGGGCACGCTGCACAGCGGCCAGGTAGGCCCCGCGCTCGAGGTAGTAGCGCGCGACGTTGACTTCGCTCTGCGCCAGTGCGTTGACCAGATAGTTCATCCGCGCCGTCGACTCCGGCGCGTACTTGCTGTTCGGATACTTGACCACCAGCTCCTTGAAGGCATCGAACGCCTCGCGCATCGCCTTGGGATCGCGGAATGTCGGGTCGCGCCCGAAGGTGCGGCCGAGTATGCCCAAGTCGTCACTGAAGAGCGCAAGTCCCTTGATGTACTGCATGTAGTCGCAGTACGGGTGATTCGGGTTGAGCTTGAGGAAACGCTCCGCCGCGGTCACTGCCGACGCCGACTCGCCTTCCTTGTAGTAGGAATATGCGATCTCCATCTGCGCCTGCTGCGCGTAACGGCCGAATGGAAAGCGCGCTTCGAGCTTTTCGAGGAGTTCGCGCGCCTTTTTCCAGTTCCCGACCGTCATCTCCTCATGGGCTTCGTTGTAGATCTTGTCCGCGTCCCACTTCAGGGTGGGGTCCTTGTCGAACGACGAGCAGCCTGTGAATAGAGCCACGAGCGAGGCGAGCGCCAGGAGCCAAAAGCTGCGCCATGCGCCGAGCGCAGCCACTTGTGATCGAGTCATCCCGCAACCTGCTGACATCAAGAAGCGAACAGATCAATGGCAAGAAGAGCCCGATTATATTGATCGCCCATGGCTGCCCCTGCGCGCGAACCAAAACTCGACGACGAGCCGGACGAACTCGATGCGGAGGCGTTGCGCGTGCGCGGCGCGCCGCTTCCGCATCGGCTCACGGTTCCGGCGGGCAACGACGCGGAGCGCCTCGACAAGGCGCTGGCGGGCCTCCTGCCGGATGTATCGCGCAGCCGGATCAAGCAATGGATCGAAGGCGGCGCGGTCCGGCTCAACGATCGGGTCGTCGCTGCCCGGACCCTCGTGCTCGCGGGCGACACGATCGATCTCGCGCCACCGCCAGCGCCCGAGGAAACCGCGTTCCGCGCCGAGCCGATCGCGCTCGACGTCGTTCATGCCGACGAGTCGATCATCGTGCTCGACAAGCCCGCAGGACTCGTCGTTCATCCCGCGGCCGGCAACTGGTCCGGAACCCTGCTCAACGGACTGCTCGCATACGACCCGAGCCTCGCGCGCTTGCCGCGTGCGGGCATCGTGCACCGGCTCGATGCAGGAACATCGGGATTGATGGTGGTGGCGCGCACCGCTGCAGCCCAGCTCGATCTCGTGCGCCAGTTGCAGGCGCGCTCGGTGACCCGCGAATATTGGGCGATCGTGCATGGCGCCGCCGCGCAGGAGGGCGTGGTCGAGGGCGCGATCGCGCGCGATCCGCGCCAGCCGCTGCGTTTCAAGGTGAGCTCCGCCGCGCACGCGAAACCGGCGCGTACCCGCTACCGCCTCGTCGATACGACCGAGGCCGCAGGTCGAACGTTGAGTTGGATCGTCTGCCGCCTCGATACGGGACGAACGCACCAGATTCGCGTGCACCTCGAGTCGATCGGCCTCCCTCTTGTTGGCGACCCTGTCTATCGCCGCGGCAGTCCGTCCTCCGCGAGCGCTGCAGGCGTCCCCTGGGCGCAGTTCACCCGCCAGGCGTTGCACGCATGCCGACTCGAGATCGTTCACCCGGCGACGGGGCAGTCAATGCAATGGTTCAGGGAACCGCCGGCCGACATGCAGGAGTTGATGATCTCGCTCGGCTTCCAGTGGCGCCGTGGCGCCAAGGGCTTCAGATGACGACTCTGCTCGATCAGGCGATCTCCGCCGAACTGCCAGTTCCCGGCGTGCGTGGCTTCATCACGACGCGCGCGGGCGGTTGTTCGACGGGTGCCTGGGGCGCGCTCGATGGCCATGGAGGGCTCAACCTCGGTTTCGGAACCGGCGATGCCGCCGACGCTGTCGTCGCGAATCGGCGTCGCCTTGGAGCGCTGCTTCCGCAAGATCCGAGATGGCTGCGCCAGGTTCACGGCGCAACCGTGGTCGAGGCCGAGTCAGTCGATGTGCCGGCGGAAGCGGACGCTTCGACCAGCATCACCGCGGCAACGGTGTGCGCTGTCATGATCGCCGACTGCATGCCGGTACTGATTGCGAGCCGCGATGGACGCGCAGTCGGCGCCGCGCACGCGGGTTGGCGCGGTCTTGCCGGCGGCGTCATCCAGAACACCGTCCGCGCGTTGCGCGAGAGATTGGGTGGCCGGCACGCCGAAGTGGTCGCGTACCTGGGTCCTGCGATCGGTCCCGATCACTTCGAAGTCGGTGCCGAAGTCCTGCAAGCGATGCAGGTACAACTTCCCGATGCGCGCACCGCGTTCGCGGATGTCGGCAACGGC